>JAABUP010000319.1_pt1 | contig 109020 bp, 165 predicted proteins | sample 5559201 | NCBI WGS metagenome assembly JAABUP01 (sample SAMN10711887, study PRJNA513373) | rock metagenome | isolation source: Antarctica rocks | place: Antarctica
GGCAATCCCCATCTCCTCCTGTAAGCAACAGTCGTTATTGGCCATTAACAAGGCAAAGCCTTACTACATCTGCGTGTTCATTGCAAGCATCGGACTAGACTGTCAGCTGTGCTCTGTGCCATGCCAAACCTGGACATGCAGCCTGCTAATTTGCAGTGTGAAATGCTCAGCATGCGCAAGCATGGACAGACCAGCAATGTAGCGCATCTCAGGTGGAAGATTCAACAATCGCATGGCTGGTGCGCCCAATCTGAAATCAGAGCTTGGCTGGCTAATGCTGTGGCACACAGCAGCATTGCAAAACCACAGCAGTGAAAGGTCCTTTGGCTGATATCAAAGTCCTTCCACAAGATGCTTTGCCAGGTTTCTACAGATTGAAAATGACAACAGTGTATGACTACAGGTATGCAAAGCTGGCAAAAGACTCACCCAGTCAAACTGTCTGCCTCATACAGCATACTGAACTCGAGCTGACCACACAGCAAAACTGCAATTGCGTTTGTTGCATGCGTAACATGAAGCGAGACTTGAGGCTTGCGTTTGCAGCACTGACCTTGAGGTCTCTGTCACTGAGCCTGAGCAGCAGCCTGCCATCGATGCAATGGTGCACGAACTTCTTGCGGTATTGGCCCAGGCCTATGTAGTCAGACCAGTCGCACACCTCAGCCACGGCCCACTGGTTCACATTGTGCTGCATGGATTGCTGCACTGCTGCCTCCAGCCTGGCCCTGCTAGCCTGCAAAGTCACACACATGCTGCGTAAATGACAACAAAAACACACATGCTGCTTTCACAACAGCGAAAACACACATGCTGCTTTCATGACAGCAAACACCATCTCGTTTCCTTGCAGCAGGTTACTGCAAACTAGAGACATGAGTCATCTGACAGCTTTGCTGCTGTCGTGAGGAAAAGATACTGAGTGTATGCTTGAACTGAGAGCTCATGCCTGGGAGTGACTCGGCAGTCTGCACTCAGCGCAGGTGAGTGCAGCTGGGTTCAGCTCAGTCTGATTCAGGAAAGCAGTGGTCGATTACAGCACAGCAAAGCAGGAAAGCCAGGTTTGTCATTTGCAGGTGTGACCACGGTCAAAGTGATGAAATCATGCAATGCTCACCATGGCTGATCCTGGTCGACTCCTGGGGGAGCGGGGTGAGGCATGGGTGGGCTCAGGGGGGTGGTAGGCAGGTATGCTGCTGCTACCCAACTCATCATCATAGTGCCCACCTGCAGCAGACATTGCATGCTCAACCTGGTGGCATGTCATCTGCTTTTGCTTGTTCATTTGCCATGCTGCAGGCATGCTGGGCAATACGCTTGAAGCAATGTAGTCTATGTCAGCCTGCGCTGCTTTGCTGTTGCCTCACAGATCAGTCAACGTCCCTGCAATAGATTAGGACAAACATGTGCCATGATGGCAAGGATCAAATGCATGCTGACTTTCTCTATCTCCTTTTGCTGCAAGCACTACCAAAATGTGATGTACTGCTGCATGATCTGATAGCGTGAAAATTTGAGACAGCTGCAGCCAAGCTAGCTGTGTGTGATATGCACCTTGGGCAGGTGAGTAGGGCCTTGGGGGCTGACCCTGGCTGTCACCCCTCTGACCCCTCTGCCTTGTCCTCGCAGACCCAGGCCTTGAGCTTCGTGCTGCATGCTGACCCCTGTAGTCTTCCTCAGGCTGCTGGTACCCTCCCCTGCTGCTGCCAGGGTAACCCCCCCTTGCAGTTGGCTCCTGATGGTCATCTTCCTCATACACAGCATGCACTGGTGCAGGCTGCATGTACTGCACAGGGTGATCAGAGCTGCGGCCAGATGAAGTCTGTCGCGACACAGGCTGCACAGATGAGGCGGACTGCGGTCTACCAGATTGGGAGACAGCACCTGCCTGGCTGCGACTGGCTGGGGGGTATGCCAGGGTGAAGCTGGGGTGACCAGGGTGGTCAAAGTTGTGTATATTGTCTACGCCACCAGGTGTGACTGGAGAGGGGCTTGCGATGTCTGCAGTAGTCCTTGCAGAGTGTGATGCGCCTGCAGGCTGTTCTGCACTAGATCTGGCAGACCATGACCTGGAGGCAGGCTGTCCTGAGACCCCATCATGCTGACTTGGCGCATCATAGGTAGACAGCTGGCGAGCGTGACCACTGCCTGAGACTGACTCAGAGGACTGGCGAGGAACTGTGAGCAGACTCGGCGCTGGCTGTGAGAACACGTCCTCAGTGTGCTGTTCCAAGCCGTGACTCTGATCAGCAGAATATGTCTCATGAGAGTAGTCACCGTCCGCTATGCCCCTGTCAGCTGCACCTTGCATAGGGTAGTCTGAACCAAGCTGGGTTTCTGCAGCGGCTGTGTAATCAGTGACTGTTGGTTGAGCATATGCAGATGGGTGCTGGTGGCTGTACTGGTCATTTGCATGCTGATAGTCAGCTGGGGCTGCATATGACTGACCAAATGCCTGTGATGGGTCTGACTCTGGCTCAGCCACTTCATCTGCAGCTGATTCTTCTCCATACAGGGGATTTGAGGTGCCTGACTGCACTGAATAACCGTTGTAGGCAGGAAACTCAGGCAATGGAGGAAGGCCTCCATTTGGATAGGAGCCTGGAACAAACTCCTGTTCGCTTGGTCTGAGAAAGACCTGACGCTCCCCTGGGATTGGTGAGTCCATGGGGGTGTAGGAGTCATGCATAGAGCGTGCACTTGACCTAGCACTTGGCACTCTGTCATGTGACACCTATAGTCCAGAAAAGTGACAGTCAAAGGAGGCAAAGCAAGCTTCTGTATTCCGGCTGTGATGTCAGATTGGTTTGCTTCATGTGAAGGTCACAAGGTCAAGGTTGCTGCTGACCTTGTCTGTATGTACAAGAGCAGTCTGCACATCCTCTTCGAAATCGTTGTCCTACAAGGCAGCATGAGGCGCCATTGGTTGCTGAAAACGCTGACAAGGCGAGGACTAGCTGCCTGGCAAGCTTGGCACAGCAAAGCTATAGTGTTGCCGGGCCTTGTCTTGCCGCTGGTAATAGAGCGTGGTGCGCGCGTGAGAGGCGCAAACATAGCAGACAAAGTCTTGCTGTACCTCGTAAGCTATATCTTCCATCACAAAGGAATCTTCGCTGTTGCCTTCGTCCATACTCGCTACCCGGTCTCACTCCAGGCAAAATCCGGCATGCGCTTTTGCAATCTCCAGCGGAGCTGAGTCCGGAAAACGTGGCTGCGGCAGCGGGGTGATACCCGACTCAATTTGGCCGGCAAAGTTGTTTGCAAAGCCTGAGGACGCTCATTTTCAGGTCCCGCTCTGCAAACCCGAAGCCAAAAAGAATACAGGACTCGTTACGGTGCAGCGCCATAGCGTAAAGCTGCCGTGACTGTACCGTAACCTTCCCATGCAAACCAAGCATGACCCTTCCTCTAGCAGCTCTGCAGCTGCTCACGCTCATCGGCAGGACATCGTCGCAATTGCGTCGTCCGGCAACACGCTCTGAACTTGCAAATGGCAAGTATAGTTCGTGACGACTGAAGCCGTTCGAGCAAAAGTTGGCTTTCGGGCTGTTCCGGAACAACTGCTTCTGTGCCTTTTGTTCGTGAGCGGTGCTAGGAGCCTCACACCCAACAATGTCGAACACGGAACCGTTTGATCATCTGTTCAAGGTCACCTTCAGCTCTCCTCTTGTCCCTGCTGGAAATTTGGCACCACTCTGATGGTGTGGTGGTTACGTGTACAGATCTTACTTGTCGGAGATTCGGGAGTTGGAAAGAGCTCACTGCTTATGAGATTCACCGCAGGACAGTTCGAGGAATCCAGTGTACCGACAATCGGTGAGTGCACTTGGTACACGTAGCTTGCATGACTTACGGTCAAGCAGCTTGTCATCACTTGACTTTGCAGACCCTCCAATCCAAAGTGAAAGCCCACAAACAACCTGCTTCAACAACGCAGGTGTCGATTTCAAATTGAAATTTGTGACTGTCAAGAACAAAAGGCTCAAGCTCACTGTGTGGGACACAGCTGGACAGGAACGATTTAGGACTTTGACCAGTAGTTACTACAGGGGAGCACAGGGTATCATATATGGTCAGTCATAAGCAGCACTGTGACACCATGTCTACTAGGCATTGGCTGTCAGATTGCTTTCATGCTTGGACAGTGACTTGCAGAGCTGTGCTGTTTTCTCAGCATTGTCAAAGGGTCACCTATGCTTTTTATTGCATCTTGCTGCAATTTTTTCAAGTAAGTGAGGCCTAAGAGCTGTCGTTTTCAATGCTGACCATTTGCTGCCATAGTATAGCCGCTAAACATGTGTTTACCTTACAGCATATGACGTGACAAGACGAGAGACATTTGAGAGCCTAGATGACATTTGGATGCGAGAGGTAGACATGTATAGCACAGTAGAAGACTCTGTCAAGATGGTGGTTGCAAATAAACTGGACAAGGTAACTCTTTTTGAGTACTGGCTTGTTAATACCGGCTTACAATATGACACTGCTTACCTGCTGCTCACCAAGGCACCGCGCTGACTGTAGCATGCTGTCTGGCCATATACAGGAGTCACAAAGACAAGTGAGCAGAGAGCAAGGACAGGAGTTTGCCCGCCAACATGGATGCCTTTTCGTTGAGACAAGTGCCAAGACCAATTTGGCCGTCTCACAAGCTTTTGAGGAGCTGGTGTTAAAGATCCTGGATACCCCTAACTTGCTGGATCAAGCACCTGGCACCAAACTGCAGGCCTCAAAAGAGAAGCCATACTCCTCAAGCTGCTGCTGAGTGGATGTGCGTTTACCCTTGCTGAAGGCTCTGCAAATTCTTGTGCATGAGCAGCATGTAATGTACCATATGTCTGTCTTCACATTGATATGAGATGCAATTCAATGCGGTCTTTAGAGAACCATCTGTTGAGTGAGAGTGGGCAGTTACAACATCTGATGCTGGACACCCAGTATTGAAGCACTGACAGATTGGCCAGCTTACAAGCAGCTTCTGTGTTGCACTCAATTTCAATCGACGTTTGGGCAGCAGATAAATGATGCTGGACTCATGAATACATCCTTCAGATGCACTGATCTGCCGAGCTTGTGGGAAAGTCTGGGTGATACATGTAAATCATTATGGTGTGTCGTTGCTTCAACATGATGGGCTGCGACACTCATTGCTATGCAACTGAGAGACTATGCTTGCAAATTCGGGTCAAAGCGGCTGTGTTAGAATTTGACATTGTGCAATCAAGTGTGTCCATCAACATATATTTGTGATGATGTGAAGTGCCCTACATCGGACCGCATATTGTTTTGCTCAATTTCTCAACAGGCTGCGACTTCACACCAATGTAATGGTACAGATAGCGAAATAAGACATGCTGCTTCACTACAAAGCACCATCCTTATGAGCAAAGACCTGCTGCAAATCCAATACCCTCACCCACAACACAATGAACTAGGTGGACTAAAATGCTTTCATGACTGACACACTGTTCAGACAATCCTGAACCTGCAACAGACTTTACAACACGTCTTTGACAAGTCGCATGTTCTTCTTGTCCCCTTCTCGCCAGATGTCGCAGCGCATGAAATCAGTCACCTGCAGTACAGCTTTATTGATCGCCTGCTTTCTGGCTTGGGTGCGTATGTGTTAACATGCAACAAGCCTTGCTGCCCAGACACCTCTGCCTGTCCAGCAGGCGCACAAGCCAGAACAACAGGCCTTCATTAATGAGACTGTCTACAGATGATCAAGTACATGATATGCTTGCAAGAATAAGCTAAGAAAGTACTCATATTATTGACCTGCCTGAAACAGAGGCCAGCATGTAAGCCAAAAAAATGACTGTCAAATACTTAATGCATTCAGGGTTGGATGTCCTGTTGAGCAGCCTTACCTTGTTGGGGTCTTTGTCCTCCTGAAGCTGTTTCTTGAGCTCTCGCAGTCTGAGCATGGTGCAAGGACCGTACTGCTTGCTCTGCAACAACAGCGCAGCACATGTGAGGCAAAGCAGATCAAGAATCACCAACAAATGCTGATCGACTGGCAACAAAACATTACAAATTGATAACAGACAAAATGAGTTTGTGAACTCGTGCTAACAAATTTAAGCTTAGCTTGTTTCACTATGTTAAGCAACATTGCACATCTGCATCAGCATTTGCCATACAAGCACTTGCCTTATCAGCATAGATCCATTCCTTCTTCACGTCCTTATCCAAGTCTTTGGATGCGACGCTGTTCTTGCCATTGCGCAAGCTGCTTGCCTTGGCACCAGACTTCTGTACATCTGGAGAAGACTTCGCTCTCTGTGTATCAGAGAGCTTTGACTGCTTTTTACTGATGCCATTTGCCATGCGTGACTTCTCAGGCGACCTGGTGCGAGACCGCTTCTGCCCAGATCTGCCACCAGAGGGCTTGTCATGGGTCTTGTGACCATCTGCTGCTGCACCAGCTTGGTTCTTGCCCACTTCTCTGCCATTTCTTCTGCTGGAACCAGGCTGTCTTTCTGGCTTGGCTGCAGCCTTGCGCTCAGCGGAGCGAGATGGCTTTTGGGCCTTGCCAACATCGTGCTGTCTGGTGGACAGGGATGTGTCCTGCTTTTGCTCTGCACACAGCAAATCAGCACTTCAGATACAGATACAGACACAAACAGACAGACACAGACAGGGGCAAGGTAGTACAAATGTATACTTACACATGCATGTGCACAATGATAGCTACACACAGACAGACACAAACAAGGTAATACAGATAGACGCAGGGTTGCGCAGGGACAGAGCTGGGCTGAGCAGGCAACGAGACATGCAGCAGCACTCAATTCCGCTGCATAACTCTTTGCAAGCATGACAGGACAGGCCAACATAAACAGCTTGTGTGCCTGTGTTTTGACATTGACACTCAGCATGTGCTCACCAGCAGCCTCTTTGCCAGTTGACTTCTCTTTGGACTTGGGCTTTGGAGGAGGGGGAGGCAGATCAGTGCCATCTGGCAAATCCCCAGCAGCCTCTTCACCCTCCTTACCGTTGCTCTGAACCTGCCTCTTTGCATCATGCCTGTTAGCAGCACCACGAACCGTCAGCAAGAACCAAAACATTTGCAACACGACCATACAGACCCTCAGAGATACAGCTATCATGCAACTTGACATGCGCTGAAAGTCCCAGCTGATCTGAATCTTGTCTGAGACTGATCACTAGCCTGACGTGGACACGTGATATGGCTGTGCTAACAACTGTACACAATGTACAGCTAACACCTGTTTTTGCTGCAGCATGCCATTTTTGGCCAGCATCAAAACCAAAGCAACCTCAGCCGTTGCACGCACATGACAGCTGTAAAAAGGGAGGCGTGATTATGATGCACGTCCAGCAGGCTTACCTAGCAGGAGGAGGGGGAAGATAGCCCTCGGTAGGGGTGCTGCCAGGGAGAGCAGGGGGTGGTGGCAAATCTTGAGCTGCAGCAGAGGCCGCCTCTCTGCCTGATTGGTCCTTGCCTATGCCATGCCAGCACTCTCTAATGTTGGGTGTGCTTACAAAGACTTTATTGAAAGAATGTGAGACAAGAAGGTGCCTGGTTTGAGCACTGATATGCCTCTCAAAGCAGATATCATACATGGAAAACAGTGCTGAGAGAACCAAGAACTCAGAAACTGGTTTAGCAGTTGCAGTGACCAATTGTGCTACAAGAATCCCTCCCTCCTGCCGGCTCCCTTGAATATCAGAGTTTGCATGCCTCAGCACTCTATCACATAATTCTGCCGGACATCACGGCTTTGAGTACCTGTCACTCCAACAAAAGCTGCATGATTGACCTGAAGGTTACAGTCCTCACAGGATGGGGACACCCTTTAGGCACAAACAGGAGCAAGGATGCAGAGGAGACCCACCTGAGGTATGCTTGTCAGGTAGTGACGCCCTTCTCTTTGGAGACCTGTCACGGACAGGTGATCTGCTATGCCGCTTCTGTCCAGCCTGCTTGGCTACCACCACTTCCCGTCTAGTGCCTGACCTCTCGCTGGCCTTGCCCGCTGCAGCTTTTGTTGGTGACCGAGCTGGCCTGCGTTCGTGGGACTTGCTGTCCCTGACCGTGTCTGCTTTGGGCTTGGCTGAAGGCGAGGACTTTGTCTGCTCAGCCCGTACTCTACTAGACACCTTGTCATCTGCAGCAATCAGAAGCTGCGTCAGGCAAGCTCAAGGTCTCAACGTCAAGCTTTGTCGATGCGCTTGCACTGGAGGTGTCTGTAGACAGCAAAAGTGGATGGACTAGACTGCTATTGCATAGGACGCAAGACTTCTTTTTCAGATGCTGCTGCTGGTATGTGCTTGGTTTGCATTGAAAGCTTCAAGATGCAGCACTTCTGACAGCAAAACAGCATGATTGCATTGTAGCACCTGACTTGGCCCTCTTGTCTTTTGAATCTGCAGTGGCAGCTGGCCCCTCCTTCACCTTCGATTTGGCTGCATCTGCCTTGCGGTCTGCCTTTTGCTGGCTCTGACCCATACCTGACTCCTTTGCACCTGAGCCTTCACCAGCTTTAGGATGTCTGCTGTCATGGTGCCTGCTGCTAGAATCCTTCTTGCTGTCATTGGGGTGTTTACCCCTGCCAGGGGAGCTGCCTCGCATCTTGAGAGGGGAATGTCTAGGCTCTGATTGATCCCTGTTCCTCCTGTCACTGTGGTGGTTGGTATCCCTTCCTGATACCTCCCTGCTAGACTGGTGTCTGCCTTCAGCTGCTTGGGCTTTCTCAGGGGTGTCACCTGGCTGCTGGGGTGCATGGCCACGCTGAAAGGGTCTGTCCCGAGGCGCCTGGGTGATGGCAGGAGCTTGCAAGCACCCTTGCTCTACATTGAGCTCTGGCGAGCTGTCACGCTCAGCTTCCCGCTTTGTGCCAACCTCTGCCTCAGGCTTGGGCATGACAAGAACAGATGCCCGACTGGGCTTTGGCGCCTCAGATGGCTTTTCCTGCAAGATTGCAGATATCCTACTTGGAGTATGTACCTGAAATGATTGTGATCAACAAATGACTGGTGACATTGTACACTAGCACAACAACATCACTCTTGAGGGATTCATCAGGCCTGTGGGGATGCAGCACTCTGAACTTATACATCACCAATAATAGGTATCGAAGGCGGACAAACAAAGCAACGATTGCATCTGGTACTAGCAAACAACTGGTGACAAACTCCATTTGTGCAGTCAGCAGCTCAGGACAAGGTCAACATTAAGCTAGTCATTGAGCTCTGTGGGAACTCAAGCAAGTCAGAATCATACCTGGGCTGCAGAAGTAGGACGTGACGGTGGAGGAGGCAGCTCAGAGCGTGAGGTATGCTCAGGGTCTGCATGTTGAGGCGCAGCATTTCTGGCAGCTGCCTCCATGGCAAAGGACTTGCTGGTCGCTGCCAAAGGGTTGCCTGCAGCACGCTCTTTAGGATCTGCCCTGTCAGCATGACGCCTACTTCTGTCTCTGGGCCTGTCAGCGTCCTGATGCACCCCCAGCTGATACTCCCTGTATCTGCAGCTGAACTTTCTTCCTGAGCAGTCTTGCATGCTTAGCGGTGGTTGCATGTGCTGTGTTGTATGACTCATACTGAAGACATTGGCAACAGAACAACAGGTATGTGCACAGCTTGGGCAAAGAAAAATTGCTATCAGCTACATGAATGTCGTTTGCAACACTTGTGACATAGATGGGCTCTGCAACAGCTTTATCCTGTCACTATAAATGAGTGGTGGTACAAAACAAGATGCATCAGCAGAGCAGCAGCAGACTGCAAAAGAATAAGCACGGCGAGCGTTAAGAGGCATCCCAGGTGTAGAGCAGGTGGAGTTCACCTGTATCTGTCGGCCTGGTCTCTTCTGCGAGGACTCCTGTCTCTTGGAGATGCATGCCTTCCAGCAGAGGGAGGCGGGGGAGGCGGCGCACTGCGCCATGAGTCTCTGGAATGCGCACGGCCTACCACATACTCATCTGCATACCTGCACTCAGGACAATCGACTGTGAGCACATCAAGATCCAACTTGAACAGCAACACTACCGGTACTGCAGGGCTGACATAGGAGTTGCATGCAGTAAGCTGTCCCTGTGCATGCAGACAACGTTGTATATTACTTCTGCACACTCACTAAGACAGTAAAAGAGGCTTGCACAGTTGGCTCTGCAATGCTGTGCCATTTGTGCGGGTGTAACTGTGCCCAGCAACACACACATGCATCGCAATGACAAAGGTTTAATCAAGCTGAGGATATGCATTCATCCTGATCCAAGCTGCTGCTCACCTAGGTGCCAGAGGGTGACCATCCCTGTCCACCCTAGCATCCTGCACATCCCTGTAGGACCTGGCAAGAGGTACCAACTCCCTAGCAAGCCTGGGGGCATGACTTCTGGCAGAAGCATGAGCTTCTTCCCTGGCATAGCGTTGCTCAGGATACGAGCTCTGCCGTGTGAAGCTGGCAGAAGCACGAGGAATGTCTCTCTCTGTTTTGGGAGCTTCTCTCTCATAGTGTGCATCAACCCACCTGCGACATGCAGGGTAAGCGAATGAAAACAATGCTGAATGGAGAATGTGGCTGGCTTGATGAAAGTATGTGCAAGTAGACGTCAGAGGAGCAAGGCAGCAAGCAAAGGAGCAGATGGGTCATCAATTGCATGATGCTACTGAAGGCTGATGGGTATTGATAAGCAGGCAGACATGTTTACAAAGCACAAGTGTTGCAATGATGCATTCATACCTGGTGTCTATGCTTGCTTGACTGTCCTTGTAGCCATAATAGGGAGGCACATCTGGGTGTCTAGGAGAGTCCCAATTGGCCTGATGCCTGACATGTCCATTGTGCCCCACCTCCACAGATCTGGTACCGGAGTATTCACTGTAAGGCTCCCGGCCATACTCATAAGGTGGCTGTCTGTGGTCTGGCACCCTGTCTAGTGCAACAGCATGGCCAGCACTTGCATAGCCAGCTTCCCTATAGGCAGGCACTCTGTAGTTGGGATGCTGTCTGTCAGGCTCGCGGTAGTCTCCGTATCTATCATCCGGCCTCTGTCTGTGGTCCATTAGCGTTGCAGGTGGGTATGGCCTGTATGGCTCATCATCAAACCGGTCTGATTCCCAGGCAGTGTCTAAGTGCGTGAGGGGAGCCCTACCCCTGGGACCAGCCTGGGGGATTTGAGACTTGAGCTGAGGCCATACACTGTGAGCATGGCTAGCAGGGCTGTGGCTTTGCTCATGGGGAAGCACAACCTGTTTGAAAGGAACAGGAGAGCGAGGTCTGTATGACAAGGACCGTCCTGGGGCAGGAGAACGTGTCCTCTGAGGGGAGCGATGAGCAGCTCTGTCTGTCCTTAAGCGCCTGCAATGCAGTGCAATGGGTCACCATCATGATCATATGAGCGCTTGCTGGTTTGCATAAGGGGGCAGCCTTTGCTGCCCCCTGAGACTTAATCATGTATCAGGATTAATCAGCAGCAGCTGTGCTCTGATAGTGCAATACATACGCAGAGAGCCATGAAGCTTGTGAACTGACCATTGTTGAACATCACAGCAATGCTTTCCTCTTTGTCCTTCAGTTGCAGTATGTGTTGACGTAATTTTGTTGTCTGCAACATGTTATGCAGGTCCTTGTAAGACATAAAATGTACCTATACCCACTGCCTAGAGCTCTATCTGCCCAAAGCCTGGGGACCTCTATCATTCTGTGGTCATCAGGTGAAGTCCTAGCAGGCCGGGGCTGATGGTCAGCAGGTGAAGCTTCTCGGCGTCTAGCAGTGTCTCTGTGGCGGGGGCTTTCATGATGGCGCGAAGTCTCCCTGTGGGGGCCTGCTTGATCATGGCGGGAAGGCTCCTGGCGGCGTGAGTGCTCCCGGTGAGGAGCACTCTCATGGCGGGAGCCTCTGTTCTCCTGATCCTTGTCATCCACAGCCTGTCCAGACTTTTCATTCTCGGCCTTCCACACTTCATAGGAGATTTTGGCACGTGCCTTGCGCTCAGCAGCATCCTTGCTGCTAGGCCTAGTATTGTCAGCCTTGAGCTGGGGTGGTTGCTGTGACCTGTCAACGCAGAGGATGCTCTGAGTTTGGGATGTGATTGTGCATACCTGCAGCTTGCAGCATCTGTATGCTGCTGTTGCTGCAGTGCAGCAGGAACCTAATTTGATCCCAATATGAATAGCACTATTGCCTGTAGCACTAGAGGTGTAAGCACTAGCGCCATATGACATTAGGCTGCTGCAATTTTGAAGTCATGGTTGCTTGTGTAGGTCAGATGTGCTGAGCTGAACAAGCCTCTGCCAGGAGCGCACTGCTCATGCTCCTGCGATGACTCTAGGCTGGCACTGAAAGGGAATGCATGTCGGGGATGGGATGTGCTGAAGCTGTGTAAGGCTGGTCAAGTAAGCATCAAGCAACAGCTTGTCTGAAGCCACTGCCGCTCCTGCTTGTTGGTTGTGTGAAAGTGCAATTTCAGTTTGCAAAGCATTGCGCTTGTACAAGCTGTCTATCATACTCTGTTGCATTGAAGGCTGCGGATGCCCTCCTGCTGCTGCTGCGCTCTCGAGCAAGAGGAGAAGAGAGGAAGTGTGGTGACATGACCTGCTGAGCTTTGTGGCCTCAGCAACAAACCTGGAAGGCGGGGATCCATCGTAAGCTGCTGGCTCAAGTTGGCCTGCCTCCTCGTAATCCAGCATTTCGTCTGGCATGGAGAAGTCAAGGTCGGCCAAGGCTGCCACCGCGGCTTCGTCATCCATGCTGTGCTGCAGGCCGCTCAAATCCCGGACACTTCTTGTCTTGGAAAGATCTGGTCTGCGGGAAAATCCAGGGACGTCTTAAAACAGCAGGGCGGCATGTCAGACCACTTGACCAACAAAACACACATCATGATAACATACATAAAGAAGCAAGCAAAAGGAAGAGAAAGATCTGCACGCTGGCGGAACACAAAGTCACCTTCGGCTCCTCGTAGGACGACCGTGATTCGGCTCTTTACACGTGCGTTGGAACTCCGCGCTATGTCGTATGAGCAACACGACCAAGTATATTTGCAGGCATAGCTGTGTGCCAGAGCTCCGCAAACCTTGTTGGCCAACTTTCCGCTAGAGGCCCTGTAGCCTAGGGGCTCTAGGCATCCTTAGCAAGGGCGCTTCGCATGTGCCCTCGTCACGCCGATTCGGGCGTGAAGTTCAGCTCAGCGTTGACATTTGTCGATCCAATTGCGCAAGCAGGATACCAGATGCTTGACTGCATACTGTATGCGACAAAATACCCCTATGATCCAGGCACTTTACCAAGCTCTGCAAATTAGTGTATCCTTGGGAAAGTGTATCTGAGATCCAATCTATCAAGGAAGCAGGATACCAGGTAGGCCAATAGTATCTGCCTACAGAGTCTCAGTAGAAGCTTCTTGCACCTGCAACCAAGTCAAGCTCTTGAGGCGGGCCATACAAGGTTCAAAGGTACTTTGCGTATATAAATATATATATATATATATCCCCATCGATTTGGCAAATTTTCCTGCATGGAGTGACAGTTGAGCAGCACACAGATTATGAAGGTCAGATAGATAGCTAGAGATTAGACAACCGATATTCCTCACCCAAGTAGGTTGGACAACGTTGTCTAAGCTATTTAGTTGAAAAATGTCGATGCCGCTTACAGCATCATCATACAAACAGCCAATAAGAGTGAGAGCCTTGCAAACCGACAGCTTGCGGATCTTGCAGCACCACATCTGCTTGTTCACCCAAGCATATTTCAACTTCCACCGACAATGAAATAATTTTACTGAAATTGCTCAACCTCATGATTCACAAGATGTGTCAGTTTTTGCATTTTCCAAATTTCACCATGCAGTTCATCACTATATTTATCACAACATGTAGGCTGCAAGCAGGCAGAGCAATGCTGCATACTATCAGAAGACACCGGTCATAACCTTTTAAGCGGCTGTGAAATCTGCTACCTGATATTGTGCACCGAATCAAGCTGTCTCTTTGTGATCAACACCCTGTGAAATGTCTATTCTAGTCAGACTCGTACTCAATGACGTGTACATGCCTGGCAGACTTTATCCAGTTCCTCATCCAAGGTGTGAGGTACTCTGTCCTAGGTAAAGTCAATCGTTCAAGGTTGGTACAAGCAGTCAAGCTTTGCCAATCATAGCCATTGACCCAAATGTAGTTTTTGTCAGAAGACCGGAAAACTTCCAAGTGATGTAAGCTACTAGGTAGCACAGGAATACTGTATGCATCAATGGGATACACTGATGATGCTGAGATGCCTAGTCTCGTCAAAGAATCACACTCCTTGATCTTGAATTTAGAATTTGCTGCAAAAAGTGCCTTACCCCTAAACTCAAAGCGGTGCAGACTGCGAGGTAAGAAAAGCTCGCAATCAGTGTGGTGAGGGGCATCTACATACTTAAGGACCAGTGAGGTCAAGGAGCATGCTCTGCAGAGATCTATTTGAGTGAAGCAGAAATACTGCAATCGAAGTTCTTGCAAACCGATAGCTTGTCGATCTTGCAGCACTAGATCTGCTTGTTCATATGAGTGATAAGGCTGCTTGCCCCCGTCGTTGATCAGAATCAGTACTTGCAGAGACTGGTAACTTGACAGCAAATGCTGCACGCCCTGAACAACTGCACCAGCATGCAGCAGACTGAAAGACTACACGAAGCTCGACGAGGAAGCGGGCACAATGTGGAAGATCAGACAGACACATCACCTCATCTAAAGTTGAATAGTTCCTATGGACTCGCACCCTATTGATGCCAATAACATGATTGTGGTGACACACTTGAAGATCTTGCACTTCGGAAATGTGTAAAGCTGTCAAGGGACCAAACAGGTTGCAGCCATTGATCTTGAGGACTTCCAAACCAGGCCATCCATGAAATGAAGTGAAGGCAGCAGGATAAGGCAGGTCATCCACATTTCCAGCCGCAGATCTCTTGAGGTCAAACCAGGTACTCTTTGCCAAATTGAGAGACGTCAATCTTGACAGCCATGTCAGATTGGCAGCATTGTCAACTGCGGAATGTATCTCACTCTGTTCAAAGCTGGGACTCCTCAAACGCGTGAAACATGTCAGGCTGCCCTTGTCAAGAACAAGGTAAGCGCTTGTCAACTTCAGGCATGTCAAGTTTGCCAAAGTAGTCCCTAGCACATACTCCAGACTGGGTAACCCATCACTTTGGTAACAAATGTCCTGTCCATCTATTGCAAGCTGTTCCAAGGTGGCAGGACACTGGCGCATGCTGTGTATGATTGCATCTGCGCTGCGAGACTGACAAATTCTGTCTTCAACAACCTCCAAAGTCTTGAGCTGTCTAAGACGTTGGAGGTCTGCAAAGGCATACTGCTCATTGGCTGCATGAAGATTTGATGTTGTCACTAACTGCTTGACCTGTGCTAGTGCATCTGTGTGCACAAGCAGCAACTGAGCCCAGGATATGTCGACGTGTAGGGAGCCGTACAGCAGGGGTATGCATGGGATGTTCCTGCTTGGATTTGTAGATGTCAAAATCTCTGCCTGGGAACGGTGACCAGCAGTCAGTTTCAGTTCCCCCACAGAGCAGCGTGACTTGAAAAAGCTGCTCAATCGCCAACTGTCTGACAGGTGATGAGAATGCAGGTGAAGAGACTGTATGTGGCTGCTGTTGACTGCTGAGCGCCAGCTTTTACAGGCACAAGCTGCTGCACAGTTGTCAAGTGCATTATGCTGTGACTCAAACATGCGCAGTAGCAGCTGCTCTGATAGATCAGCCCAAAATGTCTGTTCTTGCATAGTGAATCCTGCACACCGCAGCACAGCTTCAAACGACCAGGCCAGCGCGACATTTTGCGTGTACAGACGGAGCCAAACTCAATGAGGAAACACTGGAGTATCAACACGTCACCAAAGAGATAGTAGAACGTGGATCAAGCACGCACCGGTGAGCTGCCAAGCTTACAGCTCAAGCTTTCAGCATTACAGATACGAACAGAAATACAATCCACCTGCGAGCATTCAGGTCAGACATAAGAGTACAAAGATGGAGTCAGCAGGAGTCGCAGATTTGCAAAGCAAAGGTGCACGAACCGAGATCTAGGAGGACTCCTTACGCCGACAACAAAGGCGGCCTTGCCAGCAGACCGACACCTCTGCTGTGAGCTGTTGCAGCAAGAGAAAGCGGAACCTCAAGCAGAGAAGGAGAGAGAGGGAGGCGAAGAAAGATAGCAAGGCGGCAATGCTACTGAAATATGGTTCAAAATTGTGGTTCTGCCTGCAAAACCATTGCAATTGCTGTTTCCTTGAATTGTTGAATTGAAAATTGACAAGTTGTGATTCACTGATTAGCTTTGGGTTGTTGGGACTCAGCAACACCGCACTAGTGAAGGGGGCCGATGGGCATGACAGGGTATGTGTCTTACTTTCGGATATGTGTCTCACTTTCGGATATGTGTTATCGGTGAACCACATAGCAATTTTTTGGATGAGACTAACAAAAATGTAGCTGTCACCATCCCCTTGGCGTCAATGCACTTACTCTGTTGCCACTTTCAGTCAGCATAACCAGCATACCAGACCATTGTCTTCCATTTTAGACTGTGTTGATTCCTATGCCCCAAGAGATGGACACCACATAAGACAGTAGAGGCTCCGAGCACATATGCCTGCAAACTCATGTCCAGCCTTCCTCTTTCTCAACATGTGTGCCTGATGCTTACTGCTTGAGGAGCGCATTTTACTTCAGTGAATACAGAAAGGCGATGCTAGCGCGCATGATATTGCCGCTATGCAATAATCAAGTGGCTCTGGCCATCCTGGTATTACATGCGCACCTTGCACAGCTACATTTCAGCCACAGGCAGTGTTCCTAGTCTCTGAAACAATTATGATTGTGACTACCAGTAGTGTTTTGTTATCCTGCCAATCACGCACATGGTGTCAGAAGCGAAGTCTACTATGGAGTGAAAATATGCTGCACATGATGAAAGCAAATCTGATTTACAGGTGGATATATACAATGCACGAACAACAGACATCAAAATGGTCATCAACACCTGCAGCGGTGCCATTAAACACACACCTTGCTTTTGCAAAACACCATGCTGACACAACAAATGGGTTGAACGTACACACGTATCACCACTATTGCAGTCTGCACAGTGATCTAGGTACACCTTCAGACCTTGAACCTGGCAGCTTCTAAATCTAACCACAGGCACAGCACAAATCCAGTAGTGGATGAGGTTTGTGTGCAAAAAATATGTCGCAGAGCAAAAGCTTTATCTGAAGCAGAAGTGGGCATCGATTTCTCACAGAAACGGAAACATGAGGTATCAAAAGGCTACCATGGGTCTGATTCACACACATGCAACATCTAGTACAAATAGCAGGAGATTGCTCATGCACTGTGCTCTGCTGTGTGCAAGCAAAAGATGAGACTCACACAAAACACTGCTAAACACCAGCGCCTGACATCAGCTGCTTTGGCTGACATTTTATTACGGAGCCGCTGCCCCAAAACAACTACGCAGCAAGCAACTCTTCCTGCTTTTGTTTTGCTTCACTGACATCAAATATGCCCCCTTGCACTGCATGCCCATTGGAAAACTTTGGGGCTCTGTTGTTGAGGAAGTTGCTGACCCCCTCTGCTGCACCCCTGCCCTCTGCAATGGCCCATACAACAAGAGACTGCCCTCTTCGGCAGTCCCCAGCAGCAAACACTCCCTCAATGGAGGTTGCAAACTGCCCATACTCCGCCTGCATCACACACAACTGACTGTCAACATGATTGGCACATGATTCGCACACAGGGCAAACACTCCCTCAATGGACGTTGCGAACTGCCCGTACTCTGCCTGCATCACAAACAACTGACCTTCAGCATAATTGAGACATGATCAACACACTGGGCAAAACCCTTGGCTGCAATGCACCTGGCTGAAGCGGCCAATGGGGTGAGGTGTGGCGCACCTGGTAACGGGGTTGTGGCAGTGCATCTTGGCGCTGTTTGTGGTATGTTGGCTAAGTTGGAAGGTCTATACGCAACAGTGTGACAACAGTATGACGTATGGTCCTTCCAACTTAGGCAGCATAACGCAGACAGCGCCAACACGCACAGCCACAAGCCTGTTATCAGGTGTGCTACAAGTCCAAACTACTGCAGCACAACAACAATACACTTACAACTGCTGTTCAGTCAGTTCACAGGCAAAGAAGTCTCACAAAACAACATGCTTGCATTGTTTTTATACATCATGCATACAAATTGTGAAGAGTACATTTTTGGCAAGGCTTTGTACACAAGGGAAGAGGTCTGTAAAAAGGGTATGGCAGACCTTGAAGTTAGAGCGGGGGTCCAGCTCCAGCCCCAGGGCGTCTGCTAGGGTGGCCTCAGGGCCCAAGAAGCCCATGGCCAGAAGGACCAGGTCAGCTGGCAGCACCTCTTCAGTGCCCTCTAGCTCCACCAGGTTGGGCTGCCCCCCCTCCTTGCTCGCCTCCCACTTCACATGCACTATCTCAATGCCCTGCACACCATGCACAAGTCAGCACCACTGAACAAAACTGTGTTGCTGTCTTCAACTGCATGTTCACCCAGCGTGCATGAATGCACAATAAGGACACCACCTCATATGAAACAGTCAATCAATCAAGCAAGCAACCAACCAGACAATCAGTCATCAGTCAGTCAGTCAGTCAGTCAATCAAAATCTAATGTAAGAGAATGCATCCTGCTGGCTTTGCTTGCTGATGGTCTCAGACATAGGCAAGCCAACTCAAGTGTGTGAAAGCAGACCTTGGCTGCTACTTCACAGCTTATACAACAAGCCCTGGGAAATGCAACTTTTGAGGGGTCTACTCACCCTGACATGGCCTTTGTCATCTGTCACAAACTTTTTGCTCATGACATTGTACTTGCGAGGGTCTGAGCCATATTTGTGGGCCGCCTCTGCATGACCGTAGTCCACCCTGCATAGAAACACACAGTCTGGTTCATATGCAGAAACACTGCCAGGAGACACGCTGCCAGCCAGAAGGCAGGCTTGAGCAAAATCACAAGCTTGGACACTACAGGAGCCTGCTTTTTGCAGTCTCAGCAAGAGTCATGCCCTTGTCTCCACAAGGAACTTTGTGTTCCTTGCTTTACAGTATGTCATCACACATTGCTGTTCATGGTAGTTTGGATTGCTGTCCATGGTAGTTAGAGCTACACTTGTGCCCTACAATGGAAGGCGATGAGGCAGGACAAAGGGAGAGGATGAGGGCAAGGGGAAGGTGGAGGGGGAGGGGAAGGGGGAGGGGAAGGGGGAGGGCAAAGGGGAAGGGCAAAGGGGATGATAAAGGGGGCGGGCAAGGGAAAAGACAAAGGGGAGGGGGGAGCACCTGAAGATGCGAGGCCAGTAGGGCCATCTGTTGTTGGCAGCCCTCTCATTGGGCGGCTGCCCCATCAGCTCCAGGTTGATCACATTCTTGGCGCCGTGGCGTACACTGGTGCCTATGCAGTCGGTGCCCGTGTCTCCACCACCAATCACCACCACGTTCTTGTGCTGCATGATTCATACAGATATCAAAGGACAATCACTGGGGTAAGGCACTAGGGCATGACTGAGAGTAGATTGCATGACATAGTTGCTGACATGCCATTGATGCAGCATATGTTGCAGCAGAATGTCATTCACACACCGCAGTGGTCATGACTTATGATGTCATCAACAAAAGCGCAGCAATCAGGCTGCCAGATGCATCATGAGCATATACAGCTTGCAAAGACACAGTGCTGTATCCCAGGCAGACTGATTTTGACTAGGGTCCTGAGCCTGGTCCTGCTTTGGCTCTTCCCATCGAGCAAAATTGGAGGACTTCAAGGCATTGCATGCACAGGCAGGCTCACATGCAACCAGAGAAACAAACACAAAGATCTTTGGGTCTAAACAAAAGCTTTTCCACACCCCAACACACCTTAGCAGTGATGTAGTTGCCGTCCTGCAGGTTGCTGTCAAGCAGGCTCTTGGTGTTGGCATGCAGGAAGTCCATGGCGAAGTGCACGCCCTGGGACTGGCGGCCATCTATGGGCAGATCCCGGGGCTTGGTGGCGCCTGCTGCCAGAACCACAGCGTCTGACGCAGCCTGAAGCTCTTTCAAGTCTACGTTCTGGCCCACATGGGCATTCACCACAAACCGTACCCCCTCTTGTGCCTGCAGCAGCAGCAGCAAAGTTAGAAAGAAAAGGAAAGAAAAGGCTACGCCTTTTGGCGTCAATTGAATGAGAAGCCCAGTATTATACTGGGCTGCCCAGAACAGCAGCAAAGTGATGCTCTGGGCTGCCGCCTCGGGAGATTCCAATGCTGATCACAAAAAGGCATTGGACTTTTTGTTGTGTCCTTTCTTTTCTTCAATTGGCGGATTATGATTGTACAGAAGGCGTTCAGTGGCCCATTGTAGTAAGTTGCCTGCACAGCACTGCATGCAGAGAAGCTTGCAAGGGCAGCGGAGTCTGAGCATCTGCCACGGATGACACAACATTGCAAAAAAGCTCAGCACAAAGTTCACACAGCTGGTACTATCTGACACATACATGCTGTTGCATGTCGCCTGCAACCAGCAAGCCTAGTTTGCAGATTAGGACAGCCATTGTGACACACTCATTGCATTGTTATCAACAATAGTGATGAAAACGCTTTCATCTCATGATGAGCTAAATACATGCAAAACTGTATTGTTGCAGAATGGAAGATAATCTTGGCAGGATTGCACAAAGCAGTGTTAAGGGAGCATTGAGGGAGAACCACACCATGAGGTCAACGCGCCGCTGCACAACCTCCTCCTTATCTGTCTTCATGTTGGGCACACCGTACATCATGAGCCCCCCTATTCGGTCAGACCTCTCATACACCGTCACCTCATGGCCCATCTTGTTGAGCTGGTCTGCAGCAGCCATGCCTGCTGGCCCACTGCCGATTACAGCCACCTTCTTGCCAGTCCTGAACTGGGGCGGCCTCGGCACCATCCATCCCATCTCAAAGCCCTGCAGTCATTGGGAAGCGCCCAATGAGTCGTTGGGAAGTGCCTACTGAGACATGGGGAAGTGCCTACTGAATCTGTGCCTTTTGATTTCCCCACTGCAGCCTTTGCCTCTTTGTATGAGACAGACTTGGGGTTGGGTGTGTATGACAATGTCTGTTGACTGGTGGCGCTGTGCAGAACACACAGCTTGATGAAGCAACAAATCTGCCACATCCTGCTGTGCAAATCCATGCATACGTGTCCATATTTCTCCATTCGCAGCAGTGCATTGACTGGGCAGGATATCATGCTCAGCTGAACTGCATGAAGGATCATCAGCATGATCACAGTCCTGCTCAGTACAGGTTGCGCTACAGGCAGACTTCTGCACATGTACATGCTGATCAGCACTGTGATGAATGCTGAATGACTGCTGAGGACGACATTCAGACAGTGTTATTGATTCTGTTTCTGGCAGCACACCTTATCTATGATGGTACACTCCATGGTTTTGATGGTGACAGGGGGTTCATTGATCCCCAAGACACAACTGCCCTCACAAGGGGCAGGGCACACTCGGCCAGTGAACTCAGGGAAGTTGTTGGTCTGCAGCAGGCGGTACAGGGCTTCCTGCCACCGGCCCTTGTGCACCAGGTCATTCCACTCTGGAATCAGGTTGCCCAGCGGACACCCTGCAACCAGTGCAATAGTGCTTTACATATTTTATTTAAAATGACAACTTATTTTGGTACAGACCAGAACAGACGTACTGTCAGCTCAACATGCGTGTGACCAGATGCTATTGTGTGGTCAGGGCATGGGGGAATAACCTTGTCATGCAGACCACTGGAAGAAGGTCGCCAACAAGGGTGACATGCACTCATGACATTGCACAGAAGCAGCATAGCTTCTGTACGGGAAATACAGTAGAAGCGCAAAGCAGAGAGCACATCAAGTTGGCATGATGCTGAGCACTAATTTACACCAAGCAGGCACAAGCAGCAAAGAAATCAAGACAGCAAAACACACACCCACATACACACACCCACACAACCACTCCCCCCCCCCCCCTGCCACACACACACACTCACTCACTCAATTACACACACCCACAGACAGACTCACCCGCACAGACAGACACACAGTCACAGACAGACACACAGTCACAGACGCACGAACAGACTCATGCACACCTGAGGATGTCTGATGGCAGAAGGGGGTGCCGCAGTCCATGCAGCGTGCAGCCTGGGTGTGCAGCAGCTCCTCCTGGTCCTGCTGAGGCAGCCGCCCAAGCACCTCGCCATAGTCCTGTAACCGGTCCTCAACAGGCCTGTAGGGCAGGGTTTGCCTGCCATACTCCACAAAGCCCCTTAGTTTTGTGGCATCTCCTACTGCTTTCACTGTGGGCCTTTCAGATTCCCAGGTAATCTTGCGCTGTGCGACAGGCAGGCCTTCTGCTGCGTCTCTGAGAAGGTGCTTCATGTCCTCCTGTCATAACAATAAGAAATGAGATTACTTGAACATTGCAGCTCATGATGAGCTAGGCACATGCAGGACAAGTCTTGCACCTTGTCTCTCCTGTACAAGGCAACAGCAGTCGTGTTTGCACGATGCTCAAGGCATCGTGGTGCAATTATGTTCTGGGCAATGAGTATCATGCTTGACACGGAACAATCTAGGACTGGTTTTCAGTCAAGCTCAGTGAAAGCGTGATATTGGAATGCCACAACATCCTGCGCCAATACCGGCACATGCCTGTATTGGCGCAATGTATTGGAGGCAAGCAGCTGCTAAGTATAGAATATAGCATATTATATAGCATATGCACTATATAGCGTATACATGATATAGCAAATACATGATATAGCGTAGACATGATGTAGCATGTACAGGACACTTCCTTGTATTGTTGATACATAGCAAAGTGTGACATAGTCCAAATGACGCATTGTGGATTATCAAACAGGATGCAGGCAAGCTTACTGCAGGGTCATCCCTGGGCTCAGGTGGGGTGGGCAGACCCTCCCCATGGGCCATGGTACCCCCCTCGCCGGCCAGGGCCTTCAGCTCAGCAAAGGCATCCTTGTTAGCAAGCCCTGATTGCTCAACCTCCCGAGCCTCATCATCTTGGATTTTCTGCAACCATCAGGACATTGATTGACACTCTGACCAAACACTGTTCATTCTCTGACCAAACATAAAGGAAAAACATTTGGCAGGGATTTTTTTAGCAGCAGGCAGAATTCAGGCTGTAAACTCTGCTGGTACTGCCTTTCCTGGCCTCTCAAGGTGACAGGCCACTGAAGGTATAGATCCTGCTCAGCACGATCCATGCAAGGCTTCAAGTCAACAATTTGGCATGATCAGCAGCAACACTGCAATGAACACAGCATGGATCGTGCCCATGGGTGCATGACACCAACAACACAGTAGATCAGCACCTTACAACAACATCCTCATATTGCAGTAGACGGACTGAACATGTGAGCCTCACTGAACGATAGACTGAACATGTGGCATTCAGGTAGTTGAGGAGGCAGGATGCACCTTTGTCTTTTCAGCCTCGCCCAGGGCTCGGCGGTACTCATGTGGGAAAATCTTGACAAAGTGAGCCTGTGAGGTCGTCCAGTCCGACAGCAGTGCCTTTGCTTTGGGGCTGCCGGTGTAGCGTGAGTGGCGCTGCAGCAGACTGCGCACCAGACTCACATCCTGCACAGACAGATACAGACATCTCAATACTGACTCACACACCTTGAGCAGTGTTTGTATCGATGCCCAACAATATATCTGCTAAAGAGCATACCCAGCATGTCACAAGCACACATGCATCATATTCAACATTCGAATAGAGAACTTGAATGCCAGGGTGTCCAGTCCGATGATGTGGACATGGGGGGTATCCTTGCCAAACTAGGGTTTAGGCCTCAGGGTTTGGAATTAGGCCCAAATCTGAAACCTTAAACCCTCACATGCAAGACCCAGCTCACAGGATCTGCTGTCTACAGCCAGGCTGCTATCACATCTTCAACTGACAGCAAGCTCCTTGCAAAGAATCCATGCCTAATTCTCAGATGCATGAGATCACAATCTGCACACAGCAGTGATTGCATTCCCAACAGCAGAACTGCACAGGTCACAAACCCTAGACCAGCACTCGAACCCTAGACTGGAACTCCCAAGGTCACAAATCCCACAACAAGACTGCGAATGTCACCTCATCAGCCTTCAAAGGTTCCAGATCATCCTCCACGTCCTCATTGCACAAGCCTGGCAGCTCGCCATGGGGGTCATACACATAGGCAATGCCACCAGACATGCCGGCGCCGAAATTCTTGCCTGTCCTGCCCAGAATGAGGGCCGTGCCTCCGGTCATGTACTCACAAGCATGGTCCCCCACCCCTTCCACCACAGCTGTGGCACCAGAGTTACGCACACAGAATCGCTCAGCTGCCATGCCGCTGAAGTAGGCCTCACCCTGCACAGCGCAGTCATAGGGTTTAGGGTTTAGGGGGTTACCTCGGCATAGCATGAACTGAGTCTCACTGATTGAGCTGTTTGACTGCTTGAACGCTGCAGCACATGACTCATGGGTGAGCATGTGCGGGAGAGGTATGTGGACTTGCAGCTGCCTGCTCACAAAGACATACTTCTTCAACTGTGTGCAGGGAGGCGCCAGTCTTACAAATGAACAGTCAAGTCTGACAGATGAGGAAGGGGAAGATGCATGAATGCTGCCTCAGGGCTTGGATGCGTTGTGGCTGATAGACAAGCCATTCAGCAGCGGGATATACTTTGAGCAATGTGCTGAGAGCATCGTGCTAGCCAAAATCCAGTGGTGCACTGCACATCAGCTGTACAGTTTCAACTGCTATATTCTAAGCCAGTCTGGGTTTATGTCACCATCCGTGCTTGCTGAAAAGCAGCCGCGGCATTATGACTACAGAAGCTGTCAGGCAGTGCTGCACTCTGTGTGCCTGTGTCAGTTACACATGGTCATGATGCTGACAAGCCTTGGCAGGCAGGCAGGCAGGCAGCACGGCATTGATATGGCAGCAGGATGGCAGTAGGAACAGGTTGAATGAGTTCGCAGAAGTGACTGCACCTTGACTGCAGAAAGAAAAGAAAAGAAAAGACTACGTCTTTCGGCGTCAATTCAATGAGAAGCCCAGTATTATACCTTGACTGCACCATAGAGGCAGACATTGCCGACAATGATGTTCTCCTCAGCCTTGAAGGTGGCTTTCTTGTCAGGGTACACCGCCACAACACCACCTGATAGCCCCTGCGCTTGCACCATCCACACGCCTTGACAACTCTCTTTTGAACAAGAAAGCATTGCAGATGACTTGAGTGTGATCACAATGGTGCTGAGCATTGCGCTGCACATATAGAAAGCTAAGGTCACAGTTACGGTGTAGTTGTAAGCAATAGCTGCGGGACCTCTGCTTATCTTGAATCATCCAGAAGACTGTGATCATTACCACAATAGAGGCAGCTCCAGTGGACAAGCCAGTGGACAAGTCAGTACACAAGCCAATGGACAAGTCAGTGGACAAGCCAGATGACAAGCCAGTGGACAAGTCAGTGGACAAGCCAGTAAACAAGCCTGTGGACAAGCCAGATGACAAGCCAGTGGACAAGCCAGATGACAAGCCATGCCACTGCACATCACAAGCAAAGCCAGGAAGTCTACATGCATGGACAGCATGCATGTCAACATTTGCAGCCTATGAAATCTCAACAAGGCAGCTTGTCACATCAACACAGCCTAATGTTCCCGCCAATGACATCGTAACTAAGGTGTGCATTTGGAGTTTACAGGGTACAGAGTTTGTAGGCATGACCAGGTTGAGCAGGGGCAGGCTGCTAACAATAAAAGTAATAATAATGATGACAATAGTAATAATAACGATAATATCGCTTTCCAGCTCATGATGAGCTAGGTACATGCGGGACAAGCCTTGTCTTTGCAAAGCAGTCTGTCTTGCGCATCTCTGTAAGGTCTACCAATCCAACAGTTGTGACAACCACGCAACGCAACATCATTGAAAGAGGGGCAGGCTGTACCTTGGCAACATAGTCATTAGCATCTCCCTCCAGCTCGATGGTGATGCCACTGCACAGCCAGGCCGCCAGGGACTGCCCGGCGTGCCCTGTCAGCTTTATGTGAATGGTGTCTGCTGGCAGGCCTGCCTCGCCGAACTTCTTCGTCACCTCGTGGCTCAGAGTGGTACCGGTGGCCCTGCGTCCATGCACACCTGATTGAGCGTCACTGACACATAAGGTGTAGGGTCTTGTTGTGGTCCTGACAGGCAGCTTGCTGTCTCAATAGGCAACCTGTGGTCTCTGACAGGCAACTTGTGGTTTTGACAGGCAATTGGTGGGTTGCCAAGTTGGATGTGAATACTCCCGCATGTGGCCCTAACAAATCTGATCCTGCCCCACAACCACTGGCAGCAAATAGGACAGGGAAAATTGGACAATTCGCGTGGCCTCAACAGGCAAGATAGCGCAATACATGCTTGTGCCCAGAGCTCAAAGAGCGCTGCTACTGTGCTGCAGGTGATACTGCTGGAACCAGTCGGGGCGATTTCCTTGCCATTCAGTGCCATGACCTTGCCAATTAGGTCATGCGCTTGTCATTCGGTACCTTGACCTTGCCATTGTAATATACAAATAATTAGTATTTGTGGTAAATACTTGGTGCCAGGACCTTGCAATTTATGTGCCATGTTCTTGCTCGACTCACTTCACAACAGTCTGACTAGAGTCCGGGGCACACAGCACAGAGTTGGCCAAACAGGCAGCCATTGACTTCACAGCAAGGGTACCTGTTAGTGTTGACAACAGGCATCTCCAGGTACACTGGCTGGGGTGGGTGGGTCTTGGGGTCCTCAGGTAGGGCTGATGCGCACTGAGGGATCAGCTGAATGTCCAGACCGGCCTCCAAGCCATGATCCTGCACAACCATCAGGCTGGACTCAGGCACATCATGCAGCACATAGGCATACACCTGAAGCGACAATAGAAAAAAGAAAAAGAGAAAAAGAACTACACCTTTTGGCGTCAATTTAATGAGAAGCCAAGTATTATACTGGGCTGCCCAGGTGAAGCAACCGTACATCTAAAGGGATGCATACAGGCAGATGCAGATCAGCTTTTACTCTATCCATGCCTCCAGGTATGGTAGAGGCGGCACAACAGACAGTGCAACAGGCACTGCAACTGTACAGCCAGCACTTGACTGTCATGATGAAAGGCACATCACGTGAAAAAGGTAACTCTGCACAAAGTGCTAGCTAGTTCATACGTCAGGACATGTCATGCATCACAAGCAGAACATCTTCGCTTGGATCACTCACAATCAGCTAGCTGGACATGCTCAGACCAAACCAGACCACACCAGACCACATCGCACCATACCACACCACATTAGACAAACACCAGACCACACCACACCACACCGCACCACACCACACCACATCAGACAAACACCAGAAGCAGTCACCTGCTTGCGCACGCATCTCTGAGCAACATTCTCCCTGAGAGTAGCAGCCGGCAGCAGGATCTTGTCCAGGTTGATGCCTGCCAGGCGCGGGTACTTCTTGATCACATCCTGGTTCACTTCCAGCATGTCAGCCCGCCCGATCATGTCATCTACATTGCGGAAGCCCATGGCCGCCATGTGCTCACGCATGTTCTCTGCCACCATGAAGAAGAAGTTGATGGCGTGCTCCGGCTCGCCAGCAAACTTGGCTCGAAGCACAGGGTCCTGCAGACAACAGATCAGTGGTAAAAGTGTTTAGACAGGGAACAGAGAACAAAAAAGAATTGACTGCAATCCATACAGGACAGCAGCAGCAAGCTCAAGCTTGAGGATGCAGCTGAAGAATTTCAGGTCACCAGTGTAAAGTGCAACAGACAGCTTGCTATAGGTGACCTGGAGAGATGTACGGCAGCTATTTACTTTAGCTTGTATGAGCGCAGACTTGAACTGCAGCCTCTACTGGTGACAAGGGGATGAGTGCAACATGTGTCAGCATGACGAGCAGTGGGTTGCAAAGCAGTCCAGCGCAGAAAGACACACGTCCTGCATTGATACCAAGACCAGTACATGATCAGTCAGGGACACATCCTGAAGTGACACCAAGGCAAGTACACGATCAGTCAGGGCCACATCCTACAATGATACCAAGGCAGGCATGTGACCAGCGAGGCTCGCCTGTGTGGCAACCCCAACAGGGCAGGTGTTGGTGTGGCACTTCCTCATCATGATGCAGCCCAGGGTGATGAGAGGTGCAGTGGAGAAGCCAAACTCTTCAGCCCCCAGCAGAGCTGCCACAGCAATGTCCTTGCCAGTGCGCATCTGCCCATCTGCCTGCAGGGTTGCGCGCCCTCGTAGGTCATTTGCCACCAGGGTTTGGTGGGTTTCTGCCAACCCTAGCTCCCATGGCAGGCCTGCATGAGACAAGCAGACTCAGGGCCGCTTGGATGTGAAAAAGAGCGTAGAGCCAAGCCTGTGGCCCATGTTGGTGGGGAAGGGCACTCTGAGTAGCATCAGCAGATCATGTAGTGTCTGATGTGGTTTCAAGCCAGGATGTCTGATGAGTCACAACTGGCTCCACACCCCAGACTGTAAAGTGTTAAATGAATGAAAATGAAATGAAGGAGCTCACACTTGCCAGCACAGCTGCTGCTGCAAAGCACAGCGTGCAAGCAGCAACCTGTCAGGCTTCTTGAAAGCGCCACACAAATGATTGTAGGCAGATATTTGATGGATGTGACATCGCTGATCATGAGCTACCAATGTATGCGTGTTGTAGTCACCAGTAGTACTGACCACACCACTGTTGGCATGTGGAAGCCATGATGCAGCAGCAAAGTGAGACCGACCTGCTGACTTGATGGAGGTCCATTTGGCTGCACCAGTACCGCCATCATGCCCACTGATGAGCACATGGTCAGCATGCCCCTTCACCACTCCACTGGCCACCACACCCACATTGTTCTCGCTCACCAGCTTCACACTCACGCGAGCTCCTGGGTTTGAGCTCTTCAGGTCGTAGATGAGCTGAGCAAGATCCTCAATGGAGTAGATGTCGTGGTGGGGGGGTGGGGAGATGAGGCCCACCCCAGGGGTCGAGGCACGGGTGCGGGCAATATCACCCTGAACAGTTGCAGGCATGCCTCAGTATGAGGGCACATCAGCACAACAGGTCAGCATTTGCGACTGCAAAAACTTGATTGTGATGACTGAACAAGGTCAAATGAGATGTTCAGGCAGCTCTGAATTCCACATGGGCTGGTGAAAACTGGACTCTAGTGCAGGCTCAACAACATGACAAGTACAGCATGTGTGCGATGCACATCTGCATGGGCCTTTGGCAAAGTTTTCCCAAAATATTTTTTGTTCAAAAATACTATATAATCCTTTTGTTTGTATGCAAAAGTTGATGGCCACACAGATGCCGCACTGCGATACCGTCAAAACAACCAGGCAGCAGCATCTGTACTCATCAATCTTGCCGAGTCTCGTGACCTAATTCTGCTTGTTCAATGTATGTATCTAGATGTCCAGCAGTGAATGGATGCTGCGTTGTCTGTAGTGGAAAATAAAGGAACACATAACATATGATGATCTCTAAACTAAAAGCAACTGCTGACAGTGACTGTGATTGAGGGCACAAAAGCAAAAATGGTATTGTTGAAAGGAACTCCTTTTATTTCTTGCCTGTACTGTTGTCTATACTTTTGTCTATACTCTTGTCTGGACTGTTGTCTGTACTGTTGTCTGTACTGTTGTCTGTACTCTTGTCGGTACTGTTGCCTGCCAAGGACGTGACATAGTATGGTCTACGAAGTGAATCAGCAGTTGCAGTGTGACATCTCAAAACTCAAAAGTCAAAACTCATCACAGTACCTGCACTTTCTGGCCGGGGAGCTCTCCACCCTCGCCAGGCTTAGCGCCCTGAGCAATCTTGATCTGCAGCTCATCTGCGTTAGTCAGGTAGTTAGCAGTCACGCCGAACCTGCCGGAGGCAATCTGCTTGATGGCTGAGCGCTGCATGTTGCGAGAGCCATCTGGGTTTGGGAGCAGCCTGCATCACCCATTTCAATGAGGCATTCAGTCAGATACGAGGCCTTCTGAAACGTGTAAAGGGTTGTAGGATTGGGGACGACTTTGAAAGTAAGACATTCAGCCAGGTATGAGACATTCAGTACGGTGTAAGGGTTTGTTGGGCCTATTTTGACAGTGAGGCATTCAGCCAGGTATGAGGCATTTGGTACAGTGTACAGGGTTGCTTGAGCCTACTTTGGCAGTAAGGGACTCAGTCAAGTATAAGGCATTCCAGTAAAGGTGTACAGGATTGGTGGGGCCTACTGTGACAGCAAGGCATTTTCAAAGGTATCAAGGGTTGGGACGGTACAAGGCATTCCAATGAGGTATGAAAGATTGTTGGGGCCTACTTGGACCATCAGATCACTGGCTTCCAACCATGCACAACAAAAACAAAGAGATTGCAAGCTGGCAGGATATCTGTCTGCGGCACCTGCTGCATCAGCAGATGGCAGGGAAGCCAGATGCAGCTTAACATTGACAACAGGTCCAGATCTCGAGCCCAAAATCTGACCAAAACTTGCAGCAAAGCGAGAGCAGCAACAAGTTGTCACCTGTTGGTCAACTTACAGCATCCATCAAACATCATTTCAAACAAAGTCTGACAGTACTATGTCGTAACATGACTTGGAAACAGTGAGGTAGGCTACCTGCGCAGGTTTTCCCCACCCTCGCCTGTGTTGGACTTGCCACCAATGGTATTCATGGCCATTGCCAGGGTGGTGTGAGCCTCCAAGGAAATGGAGCCATACGACATGGCACCCGTCACAAACCTCTTCACTATCTCCTTGGCAGGCTCAACCTGCAGCCAGGCACAAAAGGGGTTTTATGCAAATGACATGGCACCCGTCACAAATCGCTTCACTATCTCCTTGGCAAGCTCAACCTGCAGCCAGGCAAAAAGGGTGTTGTGCGAATGAAAGCCTGCAGGCGAATAATGCTTCAGTGAAGACAGGGCTTCTCATGAGTTCTCCACTCTTTGTTTGGTGTTTTGAAAGTTGGCTCTTACTTGGTAAGAGGTCTGACAGGCATGTGCTTGATTGGTTCAAACGCTGGCTGAAACTGGCTTGATTCTAACAACAAGCAAACAAATCAGCTGTGCGGGCGGATTTGTAAGGCTTGCGTCTGTCTGTGTCATGATACAGGCAATATGCAAGTGACAAAGTGTGTGAATGACACAGTGGTCAGCACTGCTGACCTCCGCAATTGGAATAGCTCCACTGGACTTGAACTTGAGCATGCCGCGCAGGTTGATCTTCTCATTCAGGTCCTCGGTGAGACGCACGTACTCCTTGAAGGCTTCAGTGCTGTTTTGTGCAGCGGCCTCTTGCAGTTTGGCAATGGCCATGGGGTCGTTCAGGTGGACCTCATTCTGCTCCCCTGCTGCCCCATTCCTGCAGCGTCACTTTTTTAGTACTTTTTTGTTCTACCTATACTTTTTCCTTTTTTTTCTTTTTTGTCATTCAAGTTGACCTCATTCTACTGCCCTGCTGCACCATTCCTGCAGCGTAACATGTTTTTATACCTTTTTTTAATTTGTAAAAACTTATCACTACTACTTTTTAGTATTGTTTATTTTGTTATGACTATGCGTTTTCTGATTTTTGCATTTATTTTCTTACATCTTTTTTTGTTTTTTCTCTATTGCCGATTCTCTATTGCTGATCAAGACAAACCACGCTTTCACACTGTGGACTTGTGATGAAGTTATGGTGAAGTTGGTGTGAAGTCATGGTGAAGTCGAGGCGCCCACCAGATGCATCCTCACCAAAGCTTATGGCTGCAGTAGCAACTGCCGCAAGTCCTGACAAAAGACAAAAGTCAGATGAGGGGCATTTGTGTTGGCATGCCCAGGCTGTCAAAGCTGCTGAGTAAGACAGGACAGTGTTCACGCAGCTGTCAAGCTTGTTGCCTTGCAGCACAGTGACTGGAGTGTGTTGCAGCAGCATTACACACTCATGAGGATACGGAAAGCGTGATGCCATACATGCATGCATGATTGCGAACACTTCTTTTGTGAAACTGTCAACTCTCAGAAGTTTCTGAACTTGCTGATGATCCCAAGGACAAGACATGTTATTGATCAATTGGATGATTCACTGATTGATGGGTTGATTGATTGATGGACCAAGAGACGGACAGATGGATGGATGGATGGATGGATTGATTGATTGACTGCTTGATTGACTGACTGATTGACTGACCAACTGATCAATCCACTGATTGATTGATTGATTGCATGGCTGGCAAGTCAAGAAGTGCAAAGGGAAGCACCGACCTCCAGTGGTAGTCACCAGGGTTGGGCAGGGCCATAGCATCAGCCATGCTAGCACTCATGAACTTGCTGCCATAGGCCATGCCATGCACCCTCATCTGGTCTTCAGCCAGGGTCTGGTACCCCACCCCAGCAATGCGGCTGGCTGTGCCCACAAAGCAGGCGTCCACAACCTCATCAGCCATGCCCAGGCACTCAAAGATCTGGGCTCCCTTGTAGCTGGCAATGGTGCTGATGCCCATCTTGGACATTACCTTGAGCACTCCAGCATTCAGCGCCTGCAGGCAAAAGGTACACCAGGTTGAGGCAACCTGTAGACATGTTGAGGTATGATATGGGATGCCAGAGGCTTGCGCTGATTAGGTATAGGATCTGCACCATCTTGGACATCACCTTGAGCACTCCAGCATTCAGCGCCTGCAGGCAAGGTACAGCAGGCTGAGACAGTGAGGCATTCAGCGCCTGCAGGCAAGGTACAGCAGCTTGAGATTGTGAGGAGACATGTACTGCAGCGTTCAGAGCCTGCAGGCAAGGTACAGCAGCTTGAGACAGTGAGGCGACATGTAGAGATGTTGAGGTATGGAGCACTCCAGGATTCAGCGCATGCAGGCAAGGTACAGCAGGTTGAGATTGTGAGGCGACATGCGGAGGTGTCGAGGTATGGAGCATTCCAGCATTCTGAGCCTGCAGACAAGGTACAGCAGGGTGAGACAGTGAGACGTTCTGCAGAGATGTCAAGGTATGGGATGCCAGAAGCTTGCGGTATGTCTATATAGGTTCCTTTGACATCTCCACAATGTAGAAACGCGCTTTCACTGTCCCCAGACGTTTCTGAGTTTAGATTTCCAGTGTAGGGATGACGCTTCTGAATTAAAATAGACGTTTTGGAGTTGATAAGAGCTGTACGAGTATGCCTATGCTCAAGGCCCCCAACATGCCTGCTGCTAACTACTCTTATGCCCTTATACCATGACTGCAACATGTGCATGCGGGACAGTAAGTCTGGAGGCGCAGGGTCTAGGGACAGCAACAACGTCAATGCCTTGACTCAAACAGCAATGCCTTGCCAACTCCAGCATTCAGTGCCTTCAGGCTTGCAAAAGCTTTTGTAGAAGACAGCATTGGAGGCACAGGCTCAACAGACAGATGGCCCAAAGTGTTTGCAAGGAAGTTTCCCTTGCTAGCAGTGTCAGCAGACACAATGCATGCTGACTGATGTAACAGACCGGTCAAAGATTTGTATATTTTGGACAATACCATAGTGACCCAGGAGTGTATATAGTAATTGTGCCTCATGCTCACCATTGTCTACAGCAGTTGAGCATTGCACGCTTGAGAGCAGTTGAGCAGTTGCATGCTTGCAGCAACAACAGAAGAAAGCACAATGTGAACAATGTGAGGAAACAAGCAATGGCACAAGCTGCTGAGACACTCTACCAATCAGAAAGGGGCACCTATGCCAGCATCTTCAATCTGCAAAAACTTGTGCCTCCAAACACAAAATGCCAGCTCCACAATCACATGACTTGCACCACCAGAGCTACCGACCGACATGTCAAGAGACATGACACGAGACACACAGAGACAGGACACAGAGACAATGCACAGAGACAAGACACAGAGAGACAAGACACACAGAGACATGACACAGAGACAAGACACAGAGACAAGAGACAGAGAGACAAGACACAGAGAGACAAGACACAGAAACAAGAGACAAGACACAGAGGAGTGTCCACCTTAATGTAGTTCTCAATGAGATCCAGGCGGCTCGCTCTGCCATCCACTTTACCATCCTCCTGTAGGGCCACAATAGCCTCCATGGCCAGGTAGGGGCAGATGGCATCAGCCCCGTACCCCAGCAGGGTACACATATGGTGCACGTCTCTAGCCTCCCCACTCTCCACTAGCAGGCCGGCCAACATCCTCTTCTTCTTGGACACTAGATGGTGATGTACCCGGCCGCATGCCAGCAGGCTGCTGATGGGAACGCGCTCCTCCCCTGAAAGAGCAGTCAGGTGTTTTGTTTGTTCAGATGGTGTGTATGATGTGGTGACCATTTGTGCTTGCGTGCTCAGAAGTATGCCGCCAAACCAAAGACAAGCGTCATTCAACAGCAGCAGCAGCAGCAGCAACAGCAGCAGCAGCAGCAGCAGCAGCAGCGACAGCAGCAGCAGCAGCAGCAGCAGCACAGAAATAGGCCAGAGTGCAAGAGATGTGCGCCAGCAGACCTGTAGCTCGATCTGACATGATGAGGTAAGAGTAGCCGTCCTGGATGGCCTGGTCAGCTTCCTCACAGATGCGCTTCAAACCAGCTTCCATCCCATCTGGTCCCTCAGACACTGCCCAGGTCGCATCTAACACCTGCACACCACATGAAATCACTGTGCTGCAGTCAGTCTGCCAGCTGCTGACTTTTCTGGTGGCTGGTTAGTCAAAGAGGCAGCACAGAAGGCCTGATGTCCTACAGCTTCCTGACTATGCAGTCACCTGCTCAGCACTACAGACTTTTACAGATGCTCCACCAAAATGACTTTCCAGGTCAAGCGCAGCAATAAGAAAACATAAAAAACTTGGCTACAGAAAAAGCAATAACTGAAAAGAAGGTTGAATACTTTACTATTAACTTTGGTCCTCAACACCCCGCTGCGCATGGTGTTCTGCGATTAGTTGCTTTTGCAGCTGCATGAGTTTGGCAGCATTGGCAGATCTGGTGTTAAAGGGATGCGTAGCAGTGACTGTAACAACGAATATCAATTCAGATCAGCAGCAACAGTGTGTGCAGCAGTCAAAAGCAGCAGCAAACACTTACAGCAGCAAATCCTCGACGTCCTTGAAACTATGCAACCAATAAAGTTGAAGGATTTGCCTTCGTCACCTCACTAGAATGAACAAGATCTTCATGTTTGCAATAATGACAGCATCATGTTTGCAAATAATGTTGCAGCCTATGCTATGCACACACAAGGCATGCCAAGCATTGGGAATCCCTAGTTTCCCTTGTCCGTGTGAAGGTGACATACCTTTGCACGCCATCCACGGTAGTCCATGTGCTTGAAGGCCTGCAGCTCTTCAGGTTTCAGGAAGGGCTGAATGAGCTCCAAGCGGGCAGCATGGCCCTCATGCCCCATGTCTGTCACATCCCCCTCAGGCCCAATCATGGCGCGTGTTGACGTCACCAGCTTCTCACGTAGCGGATCAATGGGCGGATTGGTCACCTGTGTTAGTAAGAACGCAAACCATGAATGCCCACCTGCTGCTGTTGAGTTATAGTGCTGGGCAGAGTTGTTCAGACGGAACAAACTTGCCTGGTACAAAGACCCAACAGATTGTCTAGCAGACTTGCAAAAGCACAATCAGTTTAGGCAAGCCTGCTGATGGGGCTTTTGCAAGGAGAAAAAAAGAGAGTTAGACACCATCCGGCTGCACGCTGGATACTGGATACACACAGTATTGCAGTACATACACACATGCAAAACAAGAAATAAGCAAGACTCGAGCAAGGGATGACAGAAAGGACCACCATGAAGCACGAGAAAAGCAGTACAACGCTTCCCCACCTGAGCAAACAACTGCTTGAAGTAGTCGTAGGGCAGCTTAGGCATCTGGGACATGGCAGCAAGGGGAGCATCATTGCCCATGGATCCCAGGGGTTCGGCAGCAGCCTTCACCATGGGCAGCAGCTGCACCTCTAAGGCTTCCTTGGTGTACCCAAAAGCCTTCAGGGGTTGCAGGATGCGATGGGTGCCCATCATCTCACCCAGCCTCAGCTGATCGCCCTGCTCACGTGCGCCTTCACCACCGCTACCACTCTCTGCAGCCAATCAAACCAGACAACGGTCAGTAGACTGGTGTCGCAAAGCGAGACGCTTGTCATGCATGGAGCGCTGTTATGAGGCTGCAAAATATGTTTAGTCTGCATCATCTCGCCTAGGCTCAGCTGATCACCCTGCTGAACAGCGCCTTCACCACCGCTACCACTTTCTGCAGCCAAACCAGACCAGACAACGGTCAGTAGACTGGTGCTGCAAGGCAAGGCATCTCTGATGCATCTGAACGCTTTTGAGAGGCTGCAGGATATGTTTAATTGTGTCATCTCGCCTAGGCTCAGCTGATCGCCGACAAGCAGTGGTCAGGAGAGTGATGCTACAAACCACGCCTTTGCTTTGTCCTGTTCTTGTGCTGATGTGCTTGTCAAGCTTGAGCAGTCTTGCACTGCTGGGATGGTTGCTTGCAACATTGCATCCGGCCGGCAGTTACAAGGGACACATGTGCACAGTCCACAGGCTGGTAGACTGGGCAGCTGGAGTGCAGGTACTGCACTGGGTGGTATTGCAAGCGTGGCTTGAAATTCTGCACAACACTGCCAATGCAGTGAGGGCGCGACCAAGACTGCAGCATATGGAACAATTCCATGCACCACAGCAGCAAGCTCTGAAACCATATGGCTGGCATGACTCATGCTGAAGGCTGTGCTGCAGCTGTATGTACCTGCGCCTGGTTTGGAGTGGCCATTAGAGGCATTCACCCCCACTTGACCTCCCTCCTGGCTGCTGCTCAAGGTCCCATTGGAGCCGCTGGAGCTCCCATTGGAGCTCCCATTGGCTTTCCCATTGGCCTCAGCAGAGCTGCCTTTGGTAGAAGGGGAGACGGGGACAGCATCAATAGGACTGTGGCCGCTTTGAATCATGGGCACCTTGAGCAGGTGTTCAGGGACTGACTCGACTAAATCTGGTAGAGTTGCCACTTGAGCCTCCAGCCACTTGCCATAGGGCTTCTTGTTGGCATACTTCTCCTTCATCTGCAACATGACAGGCACCTCAAACATCAAGATTATGTTCAACAGATGGCAGCTCAAAACTCGCTGGAGCTGGGTCCAATCGCTGTATTTTGAGACCAGGAAACATGGTTGACAGTAATGGGCATGTAATGGGCAAGTAATGGGCAAGTAATGGACATGTGATGGACATGTGATGGGCATGTGATGGACATGTGATGGACATGTGATGGACATGTGATGGGCATGTGATGGGCATGTAATGGGCATGTAAGGGGCATGTAAGGGGCATGTAATGGGCAGCAGAACAGGTGAGCAAGTGGAAGGACAAGGGCAGCTGGAACGGCTCACTCTGCAGGCGTGACAACAAAATTGACAGGAAAAGTCTGCCAGAACTACTATGGCTGATCTGGAGCACTCAAGCAGCATATCTGCACCACACCACTGTACATTACTACACGTCCAGTAATTGCACACAAGTGCAACATTGCAAGTGATACACTGTATGTTACCACACACCTGGTGATTGCACCCAACTACAACACTGCGACAGACACGCCGCACACAAGATCAGGTGTTGCTGGCCGCAGTACATGCAATAGCGCTAACTCCCCTCACCTCCTTGTCTGCAATGACTCGGCCCTCAGCAAAGTCTACAAGGAAGATGTTGCCAGGTGACAGTCGCCCCTTGTAGGCAACATTGTCCGGAGCCACATCAACCACGCCCACTTCACTAGCCATGATCACCCGGTTGTCTTTAGTCAGGTAATATCGGCCAGGTCTTAGCCCATTTCGGTCTAGGGTTGCTCCCACAAATCGGCCGTCTGTGAAGGCTACTAGGGCAGGGCCGTCCCAGGGCTCCATGATGGCACTGTGGAACCGGTAGAAGTCCTGCTTGTTCTGCATCAGAAACAGAATATGCTCAGCAGTATGTTTGAAGGTGAGGCTCGGGCCGTGAGGTTGTACAAGTATTTGATGGTGCCGTGAAATCTGGCCATATTTTGCTTGCTCTGAATGAAGAGCCCATGTGATCAGCAGTAAATGACATCAATGCATTGACACTACAGAACCTGCATGGTCATACGTGTTTGGAGGCAGAACAATAGCTGTTCAATGCAACGGACAGTGTGGAGTCTACCGGAATCCGGCTGGTACTGCATGGGGAGCAAGGCTGCTCAGTCATGAGCTTTGTGCTTACAGCGAAAATTGCAACTGGCCTACTCAGACACAATTCAAGGGGATTTACAGAACTACAACTCACAAAACAAACCTACTCAAAAACTCGTGTGAGGAAAGCAGTGTTATGGCAGTAAGCAAAAATGTGCCAATGGACGGACACACTTGTACGCTTAACAAATGACAACAGCGTAACAACATTGTAAGGCAGTATGAGCTAAGGAAGTATACCTGAGGCATCAGCTTGTCATTCTGCCAGGCCTCTGGAATCATCATCATCATGGCCTCAGGCAGATCTCTGCCAGAGTTGACCAACAACTCTAGAACAGCGTCAAAAGAGCCGCTGTCTGACTGTGTGGCAGGCACCAACGGCAGCATCTGCATTTAATCAGCAGCCTCAGACCACAATCAGAGCTTACAGAAGCCCTTTGGAAGCACACACTTTTTTCGAGCTTTCAAGGCCTGCCTGTGTATCTTCCATACATCTGGGGGGAAGGGGTATCTTCTGCAGCTGTTCTGATGTGTGTTGGGAATACGACAGACGCACAGAAGAATATGCACAGCGTGTTGCACGTGCTGTGCTGTCCAGCATGCATGTCGACATTCAAGGACGGCCATGGACAGCTGTGACGATCCTGGTGTCTGGATGCAGTGAAAGAGTGATGACAGTCCCAAACACTGCAGGAACAGTGGCTGTTACCTTGAGCAGAACATCCTCTGGCAGGCCTAGCTGTGTGCACTTCATGATGCCTTCCCGGGACCGCATCCAGTTCACATTGCCTCTCAAAGTGTTGATCTCACCGTTGTGACCAATCATGCGCATGGGCTGTGAGCGACCCCAACTGGGGAAGGTGTTGGTGCTGAAGCGAGAGTGCACCAGCGTCATGTATGTCTTGAAGTCAGGCTGCTGCAAGTCTTCATAGTAGGTTGTCACCTGCAGAAACGTGCATGTGTGTTGAGATCTGCAGAGATGAAGGGTGCTACCACATCCTTGTCCAGATGTGACAACCTGCTTCAGGTCTGTCCACAAATACAGTGTCACAAGCTGCAGTTTGCACATAGGGTATGTGTGCAGATCATGTGCACATGATCTCAATGCTATCGAACCAGCACGTATACAACCAGCACTGTTGGTATACAGTTACACGCAGCCAAAGACATGGTGGTGATGCTCACAGCAATGCCCCACTTCACACTCATACTTGAGCCTGACCGTACACTACTTACGAGAAAATCAAGCTGGTCACCAGGATTGCTGCCAGTATGCCATGGGTCTTACCATGCTCCCCAAACAGCAACAGCAACAGCAACATGCCAAAAATGCACAGATGCAGGACTCAAAGCACACGGCAAAAGATGAACCTGCCCAAAGATGTACCTGCCCATTCACAGGTGCAGGAGTCAGAACGCATGACAGAAGATATACCTGTCCAGGTGTGAGCTGCCCCTTGTATACCAATATACGTGAGGAAAGGGAGCAGATGTAACACTCGTCCTCCCCTACTTCTTGCTCTCCAAGCTCATGCTCTATCAGCTTGCGCAGGATGTAGAACTGCAAGACACACAGCAGCATGATGGTGCCACAGCAAACGTACATGATGCATGTTTCCTCATGTGGTGGCTCACACCAAAGTGAGGACAAGGCTGTCACAGACAACACAGCAGTGGTTGAAGAGGAACATGGTGCATGGCTTTATCATCCTTTATGTGCTGCTGATTTGACAACCTAGGGGGTGGACATTCATGCTGAACCTGCAAATGAGTTGCATAGGGATAGCATGGCATGGCTGCTCACCTGTTGTTCAGCATCTGTGTGACCGTATGTCTCTTGACAGCTGTTGCCAAGAAAGATCTGCTCCACGATGGGCTGCGTGGCTAGGGCTGAGGGTCCGATGCCTGTTGAGTCCGTAGGGACGCTGCGCCAGCCTAACACTTCGTGACCAAGTTCTTCAGCCACTTTTGTGATGATTGACTTGGCCTTTGCATACAGCTCCTTGTCAGCGTTAGGCAGGAAGCACATGCCCACGCCATAGTCCTCTGGCTCTGGTAGGTCCACGCCGCAGTCCTTCTTGGCCACGGTCTTGAGAAAGTCATGGGGCATTGCCACAAGGCAGCCTGCTCCATCACCTGGAGGGGTGATAACAAGACACCTGGTATGTGTTGTGCAATGCAATGTGTGGAATGCATAAAGCTGTGGAGTTGAGCTGCAACCACATGCATGTGTCACCTGTGTTCTCCTCACAGCCACATGCACCTCGGTGTGACATTCTGCATAAGCAGACAATGTGTGAGGTATCCAGCACTTTGATGGGAACAGGCAAGAACACAATCTGATGTTGCATTGATGCAATTGAACTCATTCAAGTACCTCAACATCATCTCAAGTGCATCAGTCACACACTGTCTGCTAGGCTCCCTGTTCAGCTCCCCCACAAACCCCACTCCACATGCATCCTGGCATGACAAGTCGCTACAACATGAGTCCAGACTAGTCAGAAAATGAAATGCTCATGCTCCCGCCACTGCAGAGTGAGCACAGGCATGCACGCAGAAACAAGGTTATCTAACAAGGAAAATGTAAGTTTGTGAGTTCTAGATGCTTGCAAGATAGGATGCTGGACTGACCTTGTCGTTGGCGGGATTGAACAATCCTGCAGCCTTGGGCACAGCACTATGTGCAGCCTCGACGAGAAGTCGGCCGCCACGACCTGGCTTGGCCACGTTCCATCTCAGCAGTTTATTGCTGGTAATGCGCACTGACAAGTTGCCAAACAAGTCTCCTCGACGTAAGAGCTGCTGATGGGCGCTGCCTGATGAGACTGAACGTGCTACAGCAAATGCCGGATGTTGTCTACGCACGGGGCCGCAACACACAACTCGCGCAGTCGTTGAGAAAGCCATTCTGGCAAACTCAGCCGCAGCCTATGACGTTTCAGTAGAAAGACAGCCAGAGGCAAAATTTGGTGTGCTTAAAAAGGCGCAATCTGCGCTGCAAAATCAAGTGGCCACCGCAATCGCGCTTGTCAGGCTGTGCCAGTCAGTAAAAAGGCCCAAAGCAGTGCAACTTTACAACTTGAACCGTACTGTCATGTGAAAAATCGCATAATGCGCTGCCAGGCTGGATTTTTTGCCAAGTAAGGAAGGATTTGTCATCTACACGTGACACCCATGTGCTTAGTAACCCTATCCTCGATATCCGCCCAACGTACCCACGCAGCTGCCCACGCAGGACGGTTCAGAAGACAGCAGCTTCCAGCTGTGTGGACTGGTCGCTCAACTACATGTGCATGTGCATGTTGGCTGACACTAGCCAGCATCGCACTTTGCCATTTGCTGTGTAGCGTACCTAAAGCACAGCAAGCCATTCATATGCTTCTTCGTGCTTGCTTGCTCTTCACGGTGATCAGCCTGGTAGCTGCTTACAGTGTCCGCCCCAGGTCGGAGATAAGTTGCAACGGTAAGGCTATACACCGCACCAGTGCACGTCGCTGCTGGCTTTGCGCGGGTCACCAGCCGTTTCTTGTGCAGAGTGCTTACTTATCGCAAAGACCCTTGAGGCCCAGTTGTTGAAACTTGAACAGGTTCAGGATCCCGAAGATGGGTCGCTTGTTGGGAAGATCACGTACGTGTTTTGTGCAACTCGCCCTACGACGCTGTTTGCAGTTTGTCTTTGAGTCTCTTTTACTCAGTGAGTTTCTGCAGGCACCGTCGACGCTTGAGCCACCCTCGTAGTGAGCCACAGATATTCAACGCTCTAGACACAATTTGCAGCACGGTACCAGCTGGTGGCCTGCAGCAAGGCTGCGTCAAGTACGTTCCACTTTGCTCTAGCACCTACTGCACTGTTGTCTGGTCTCAAGCCCTGCACTAGCTGCCTGGAGAAGTAAGTGCTTGCGATATACTGCTGAACTGTTGCAGGCTCATCAGCGAACACCGTGAGGCACTGGAGAACGACATATATGCTGAAGGGATTGAGCACGTGAGGAGGTTATTATGCAGTGACTTCTCAAAGACATGTCCCATGCACGCTTTATACGACACTGGCGAACTATGACAATTTGTTATGGCTACACCGTTGCCGGACTTCTCTAGCATTTGTTATGCAGCAACAAATGCACCAGCAGCATTGTGAGAAATGTATTTTGCACCACATGTCATGTATTGTCAGATCAGCAGTGACGTATAGGTCAGGAGTGTTGAGGCTGTGTTGTAAGCACAGCACATATGACCTACAATGGTGCCATGCTATACAGTCAGAGCAACGAGTAAGACAATATGCAAGAACTCTTAACTCACATGCTTCAACAATATGGACCAGCATCTGCAAGTCTAAGTTGGTAGGAAATTCAACTGGGAGTTAATCATTGGGCTCTTGACAGTGATTATTAAGCTGCTGGTCACCCCTGCAGTACACATCCTGAGCATGGCTGCCTTTTTTGGGCAGCACATTAGTTGTATGGTATTAACAGAAAGGCTGCTGTGAAGCTGCAGAAGCTGTGACTGCTGTCTGCGCATGATAGACATATTGCTACAGTGCAGTTGCCGTGCACATGGTCCTGCTTTGGTAGCGACACTTGCACGTCTTTGACAGTAGCATGTGCAGTTAGATATCAAGATACACATGACCCGAGTGTTCAGAAGGAGTGTCAGCATTCAAGTGAACCATTCAACTTTTCGGCGGCCAAAATACTGCTTGGGAGCTGCTGAGCTTAGGGTGGCATTGACTTTGGCTTGGTAGGCTGCTTCTGCTGCTGCGTTTGCTTGGGCCTCTTCCCATTGCTGGTCTGTTTCTGCTGCAGCCCTTTGCTCCTTTGCTGCTATCTGAGCCTGCAAAAGGGCAAACCTTGTGTTAGCCTTTAGCTGCACAGTGAGGTAGCATGGTCACTTGACAGCTGTACAACTGGTCGTTGCTGACAATCCGTTCCCACTTCTCCTGTTGCACTTGTATCAGATCCGACTGCCAAATGCATGGTTTCCAGGAGCAAATCAAACAGTTTACCAAACACTCAGCAGCCATCTGACTGCGCTGCAGGTTTCACGCACAGTCAATCTGATCATTCTACCAACATTCCCAGCCCTAGCTATGTTGTATCAGGATTAGAATTATTAGCATCACCTGGATGTCAAGCCTGTGGCGCAGCTCGTTCCTGTACTCCACAGCCTGGGCAGCTGCCACTGCTTCTGCCTCGCATGCAGCCTCGGCCTCCTGCAGCTGTCTCAGCTTCTCGTTGTCTGCAGCCACCTGCTGCCTGCAGTTCATCAGGCATGCTATCAGATTTTGACCCAAGGCAAGCTGCACTGCCATGCTGTACTTCAGCTCCATTGAGGTGATAGCAGCACAGGCCAAAACGTCACTTGGTGCCTGTGCCAGGGTGCCTAGTGGCAATGATATGCCTTCGGCTCATGATGAGCTAGGTACATGCAGGGCAACTCTTGTCTCTCCAGAGCAGTCTATTCTGAGCATCTCTACAAGGCGTTTTGATTCGAGAGTTTTGGCAGTCATGTAGCGCAACAGCATTGAGACTAGACCTAGGATGACCAGGCGGGCAAGGCCCCTTCTCTCCACCAAAGAAAAGCTTCTTAGGCAATCTTTTATTAGGCGTGCCTGATGGTGGTGCATGGAGTGGTGCCCAGGTTGCATCAAATTCAGTGGTGGTCTAGGCACCATGTGCATTGCCAGCACCAGAGCTGCTGCCCCAGGCATTGCCTATCCTCTGTCTTGTGTACAGTGGAAGCATATGCTTTCTCCAAGACATGTGCAGCATTTCAACACAGGCTCACATGATTCAACCCATTTGGGCAAGTGCACACACTCCCCCAACCCAGTTTGCCGCAGAAGAGAAGAGTGTGCTCACACAGAACCTCTTAATTGCTACAAAAGAATGTCACAACGGCTCTCTGTTGCTGTTGTATGCATCCTTTTAGGCCTGACACCCAGGTCCAGGAGTGACCAGAATATACTGTATGGATTGGATGGCGTCAGCCTGTGTTCAAATGCTGCGCATGTCTTGGTTGGTCTGCACAGAAAGCATGTACATGTAGCACAGGGCAATACCTGGCCTGTTGGTGCTGCTGGATCTGGTCCCGTTGGCCCTGTGTCACCTCAAGCAGCAGCTGCCTGCTCGCCGCCATGCGTGCCGCCAGCTCAGCATCCCGCTTTGCATTCTGCTCAGCCAGAGCAGCGTCGATCATGCTGTCCCTCTCAGCGGTGTCCAGCTGCTCCTTGGCCAGCAAGGCTTCCAGGTGTTTCCTGCATACACACACATGTAGGCTCACTTACCTGTGTGGTGATTACACTACAACCATGACCACTTGTGGCACCCATGTGGCACCCATGTGGCACCACCTAATTTATCCTGAGTGATGCAAGAGATGCTTGGAAGGGCTCAAACTCTCAGATGGTGCATTGAGCCTGGCCAATCCCACCAAAGATGAGATGAGCAGCTGAAGCTAGCTGAATGTGACCCATCACAGGCCAGCACATGCTGTCTCACCTGTATCTGAGCTGCTCAGCCTTGCGCTCAGCCTTGAGCTGCTTGTCAGCGGCTTCCTCCTGAGCGTCCTTCCTCATAGCAGCATCCATCAGCTGCTGGTCGGCCCGCTGCTCTGCTGCAGCAATGCGCTCCACCTCCGCCTGCTTAGCCCTGCAAACATGTCATGGACAGGTTGGGCTACGAGAGATGCACAACCATTTGAAACACACATTGCCAGCTGTATCTTGCCAGCTGAATCCAAGGCTGCTAGTTGGTGAGTTGCAGTAGCAAAGAATGGGATGTGATAGGGTTGAAGTCTACATGGTCGAATGCCCCTCAAGTTGACAGCAGCACCGGCAGAATCAGACATTGCCCACAGCGGGCATGAGCAGATGATTGCATGCTGGTGGGCAGACTACAGCAGCAGCATGCTCTGAAGTCAGACAACCGTTAGATGAGCGTGATTGAGTGAACTTGTCCAGCATTGAGAGGGCCAACATGATATGGCATGCTGCAAGCATGGCATTGAATAGGACAGCAACTGGTGAAAAAACAGTTGACCCATACAGCTGATGAGACGGCTTGGTGGTGGTGGAGGGTGTGATGGACGCGAGAGCATCTGTGATGCATATGCAGGCACAACAAACAATCTGGGTGCGTTACTTGTCACTTCTGCGCCCTGGACCGGTGACGCATGCAGACAAGGCTTCCAGCTGCACACATTCTGAGGTAAGCTATACAGGATGTCAGTACAGGCCCAGCACAAGGCGCAGACTCTTGTCATGCTTGGTGCAGCACCTGTTGAACTCCTTGACTTCCAGGTTGAGCTGCTGCTGCTTGGCACGCGCTGAGTCTTCAGCCTGTTGTGCTGCTTCATCATCAGCTGCCCATCTAGCCTTGAGCGCATCAATCTCCTGTTGCTGCTGCGCTGCTTCCTCAGCATTGCGCTGGCTGTTGCTGGCCACCTGGGCATCCAGAAGCTTGCCGATGGCTTCATACTGTTCCCTCGCTCGTCTCTTGTCTTCTGCATACCTGTCAGGAGCAGCAGAAACATGGAACATGCAGTTGAAGGGACACGTTGTAGATTGAGCTTGACACTGACAACACAATGTTCTGAGTATAATTTGTAGCGTGAAACAATGTACATAGCATCAATAGCAGGGGATTCATAGACACTTGAAATCCACAATGCTGCAGGGATATGTTCCATGGCTTTGTGCTTTTACTCCTATTGGGCTCATTTCAAACCGTGACAGAGTAATGGAGAAGCTGTTGTGGTGATGCCAGACGATGAAGTCTTGCTTGGTGCAGTTTGTTCTGATCAGAGGCGCATGCAATTGAGTGGGGCAGCAGGACAGTATGCAGATATACCGCAGGTACTGCTACAAATATCTGCACTCACTTGAACTCTTTGGCGAGCCTGTCTTGCTCATTGAGCTCAGACCAGTGCATGTCTTCAGCCTTTTGCTGCTCCTTCACATGTTCCTTCTCCACTACCTGAAGCAACAGGCTGTGTCAGGAAGCCTGCTGAGCTGTACGTACAAGGCAAGTCAAGCATGCCAGACAGTTTCCACCACAACCAGGCTCAAAAGCTTGATGAACCAAAGGCTGCAGGGCCGAAGACAGTCACAGCATGCACAACGAGAGCTGCAGTGCTGCAAACAATTGTATGCAACATAGTGCAGCGCTCCAGCTGGAGGTGAGTAGCTTCCGACATCTATGCTGATGCTTGCCTCAGCCTTGGAGCTGTCATGCCTAGCTGGCATGGGTGGCAGGACAACTGTGAAGCAATCTTGGTGCAATCCAATTTGGCAAAGGCAAAGTGACAAGCAGGCATTGTCAGCAAGCCATGCTGCAGCCCTTGTGTCATGAGGATGAGCTCATCACCTGCTGTTGCTGCACGTCTTGGATATGGTATTTTGCAAGCTGTGATTCTTTGCCTCTCAGCAGATCACAGTTCTCCCTAAACTGCTGCTCATACAGATCTGCGGCAAGCTTCTGCCTCTCTGCTTCCCTCCTAGCTGCAAGAGTACGAGCTCTGGCTGTCAACTCTGCCCGCCGCTGCTCTGGCGTTGTCTGGCTGCTAAGGAGCTCTTGCTGCAGTGCAACTTCTTCATTGGCAAGCTTGTCTGCGAGCTCATGCTGCCGCCTTCCTATATCAGCTTGCCTCCTGTCCTTGAGAACTTCGAAGCGCTTAGTAACATTAAGTGCTTTAATTCTGCTGTCTGTCTTGTGTTCCCAGTCAGCAACAGCACTGAGCTTGTGTTGCTCCTGCACATCAGCACAAAAGGTGCTCTGAGGATTTTTGAATGCGACTTGATCATTAACCTTGAAATTTTCCGCACGTTGGCACTGGATATCGTCTATGTACGACGGCTGCCATTCTGAGAGGTGTGACAACAGCTGGCAAGAGCATGCGCAGCACAACAAGCACACTCACCTGAACCCGTTGCTGCATTGTATACAGTCTGTCTTCATAGTCACGGATCTTGAGTACACGAGCGTCTGGGGCTGGCTTTCTCTGCAGCACAAAGCCGAATGTCATAGCATAAAAGGGCGCAATAGTCGAGGCGTGTAAAGCTTTGGGCTATTACCACGCGGAACATGATCGCTATGCAGACTAGCCAACTAGTTGCCACTTGAAATCTCCACCCGCACCAAACCCATGGTCACGGACAAAGGTGTTGTCGTACTGTGCTACTAGCTGCCAAATGAGCACGGCCAAGCTCGACGAGCGTTACAACATAAAATACGGCGTACAATATCATACTGCAGCGTAACGAGCCAGCCCTGCTCCGAAACCAACTCAGAAAGCTTGCAAGGGAGCCCCACTTTCTGTTGCTCATTTCCCAAAGATGGGAGGCGTCACTGGTTTCTTGAACATCGTGGCTGCCACAGGAGGGGCGGCGTTGTTGTTGTACTCCACAGATGCACTTTTTTACTACACCGATGAACGGTAAGCATGCAAGGGCTGCTTGTCTTGTGCAGTGCGAGACGTCAATGATAGGATGACTCATGCACATGGACTGATTTGCTTGCTTTGTATCGCAGGCGAGCTTCGAAACACGCTGAGCTTGACTTGAAACGAAGAGCTTTAGAGGTAGGATTATGTGCCTGAAAAACCACTGCATCGCTTGAGAATACCCATGTAGGTGTGAGCTTCTCAGGTGCCTGATACAATTCCGTGAGTTCGGTCCAAATATCATTTTTGGTACACTCACTGACTTTGAGTTCTGCTCAGGAACGGAGGCATCTGCTTGATGAAAACAGGAAGATGAGCTTGCAGTCATGAAGAAGCCAGCTAATCATTGCACATCAAGTACCATAAGGCAACTCTCTGTACACCAAATATTGCCTTCCTACTAGCCAGTAGACACACCCACGAACTTGCTGAGAAAAGTTGTGAAAGGGTCTGACACTATTAGACTGTGATGTGTGCCAAAACTTCAGTATGTGCCAATGTCAATTTGGGCAATCTTGTCACATGGAACAATCTTTATGTACGCTTCTTGTGTTCCCCTGGCTTGTCATGGTCATTTGTGAACCAAGCAGCCTCAGATGCTTCGGCTCAGCTCTCACAGCTTGGCAGCTCTGCTCTCAGCTACAAGCTGTAAGTTGCATGAGTAGTTGCTGCTAATTCGTTGTGTTTACCTTGGCAACAATTCAGGGAAACACCTAGATGTCAGGAGACTGATCCTGCATGTCGTGCTGCCGACGTACATGCAGCATGTGGACTTGCCTCGTGCTGGGCACGGAACTGTACATGTTTCCGCTTGAGAGTTCAAATGCGTGAAAATCTGCTACATACATACACAAATGAGCACTTTTGTGCTGAAAACCTTATTGCGCTACTTGTGCCTGCAAAGGACATTGCAACAGAGAAAGCGTGTTGTACCATTAAAGCTCATTGAGATCAATACAACATAAGGCCCAAAACCAACTCCAAACTAACAGCAAACCTGCTGCGACCACGCATCTACTGAAAAAGGTAAAAAGTAAGGTGTCGAATTGAAGCTTGCGTGTCAAAACTGCCTAAGAACAATGAATAAGGCATAAAAGCTACAACTCACTCTGACAAATGAAATGAATAACAGTGCCAAACATTCTTTATTCAATTGGCAGTTACGCTGAGGCAGCTGCCTTGTCCACACTGGAGCGCAGTGTTTTGATGGCCATGCCGATGTCATCTGCACCATAGACTGCGCTGCCAGCCACAATCACGTTGGCTCCCGCTGCAGCTGCCTGGTCGATTGTAGAAGGCGACAGACCACCATCCACCTGGTGCACACACCAACATCAGAAATATACATCATTGATTGATCCTGGACATAGAACATGCCCCACAGGGAAGACGACACACGGCAAGACAGTGCATCACAAAAGTAAGTAGACCTCCAAAAAAGGTTTTCATTGTGCGTTTGGAGTGGCGCATGTGCCAGCTGGAGACTGTGTCAGCAAGCGATGTGTGTGCTGCTTGCTTTTACCTCAATGAGCAGGTCAGGGAACTTCTGCCTCAAAGCCTTCACTTTGTCCATGGTCTCAGGCATGAACTTCTGGCCACCAAATCCAGGCTCGACAGTCATGATCAACACCTGCCAACAAACAATGCAGACATGCTGACCACAATGTCCTGCATTTTAAGGTGGGGTGTGTGCCTAGACGCTTGACACAGTCAGCAAGGCATGACTGCTGGAGGCAGATGAATAAGATGAACAGGACTCCGCCGTGGGGGGAAACAGACAAGATAAAACTGCATACTACATACTTGCTGTGCTCAAGTGTGAGCCTCCACTGCCAACAAACAGAATCCTAATTCAATTTTGAGTGCACATACATGTTCAGTGTGTACCTGGTCGACCAGCCCGTCCTCAATGTATGGGAACAGAGTCTCAGCAGGTGTTTTGGGCTTTAGGGCAATTCCAGCATGCATGCCAGCCTCCTTGACCTCCTTCAACACCTTGACCATCTGAGGGTCTGGGTGCTTGGCAGTTGTTGCCTCAGGCACGACAGCTTCCAGATGGAAGGTGTACATGTTGGCTCCAGCTGATGCAAAATCCTGCAGGTGCATGAAAGTTGGACATGAAGACTGTGCAGCAAAGTTGTGTTGTAGTGACCTGGCAACTGCTTGGTCAACAGCATCCTGGGTTGATGAGCAGATAGGTTAAGACATCCAGAAGGTGGAATGGATGCATGTCAAGTGACACAGCATGGCATCAGGCTTACAGCTGTAGCTTCTTCTGCTTATTAAAATCAGGAATTGAGTGATCTGCGTGCACATCAATTCAACATGCAACAGCAAGCTGAACGTTGCAGTCTGCTTGCTGTATGAAGAGTGGCACTGCGGCAAACTGAGTACCTTTATCCATTGGCTTGGGTTTGATACCATCAGGTGACAGTCAATGAAGGAATCTGTGTGCTTGCGCAAGCTCTTCACAATCGGGGCTCCCAAGGTCAAGTTGTTGACAAAGTGACCATCCTGCACTTCGCGCAAGGCTGTTACAAGTTGCCCAGGCTTGTAGCAGTGCGGGGAGTTAGGTCAAACTGACCATCACGTCGACGTGCAGCCAGTCTGCTCCGAGGCTGATGACTTTCTGACTTTCATCCGCTAGCATGGCAAAGTCTGCGGACAGAATGGATGGCGAGATGATGGTTGCCGGCCTGTCACGACCAGCTGTTTTGGTGGGCAAAGGAATACCCATGACTGGCTGCTGTGTGATACAGCTGTAACAGCGCGTCCAATAGTGAGACTTCAACGACACTCAGCCTCGTTACAGAAGTGCAAAGCGGCGCACGTTTGTCAAGTCGTGTTCGTATATGGAGACCCCGTGAACTCAATCCGGTTAACCCACGAGAGGTTCTTCCTCTTCCGTCTTCTTCTTGCACGACGAGCTGACCTAAAGCTGGCAGGAAACCCTTCGCTATTTTGCACGCCGCGACAGTCTTCAGTGTGCTTGGCCTCTGTTCAGCACAACGTAGAACGGAGGTGGCAGACAACTGTTGCGTACCACCATCTGTGCCCCTAACATCGCGAGGCTTGCATAGCCCGGTTGCAGCTGTTGATCAACCTGGTAGTAGTGGTGGTGCATGGATCGCAAGCGCAAGCTGGACGTGTTTGAGCAAGATGCTGGCAAACGCTTCCAAGGCGCCAATGGCGCCGCCTATGGAGGCATAGGCACAACTATTCCAGGCCAAGCTGCCCTCAATCCCTATACTGGGCGTCCATATAGTGGGCGCTATTATGACATTCTGTCCAAGCGAAAAGGTCAGACTACATGGCTCAAGACAAGAGTTGTAATGCACGATGTCTTGAAACATGCTCTGAATTGAACGTCCTGTGCAGGGCTGCCTGTATGGCAAGCCAAGGCCGACTTCACGAAGATGTTGAACGAGAATCAGACAACTATTTTGGTCGGAGAGACAGGCAGTGGCAAAACAACCCAGATATGCCAGTTCATTGCTGAAGCGGGATATACACAGAATCAGAAGCTGGTTGCCTGCACACAACCTAGACGTGTGGCAGCTATGTCTGTTGCTCGGCGTGTTGCTGAGGAGTTGGATGTTGTGCTTGGAGAAGAAGTTGGATACTCGATTCGTTTTGAAGAGCTATCTGGCCCCAAGACAGCAATCAAGTATGAGTCTAGGCTAGTAGCGCTTGACTGCACAGCTTGCTCATGCACCCATAGTATAGGCCTGAATGGCGTGATACTGCAGGTATATGACAGATGGTATGCTGCTGCGTGAAGCAATGAGTGATCCACTGCTGGAGAGATATCAGGTCATCATTCTGGATGAGGCTCACGAGAGGACTCTTGCAACAGATGTCCTTTTTGGGCTTTTGAAAGAGGTACATCCATACATCTGTAGTTGCTCAGCATATTTGCTTTTGCTAGCATGCATACAGCCTTGATCACTTCAGCTGCAGATGCTGCCTGCTGGTGTCCAGTAGCACAAGCTGGCAGCAACTGTTCACTTTGCAACAGGGATTGTAAGGCAATACATGTGCTGACTCGACAGGTCTTGAAGCAGCGACCAGACATGAAGCTGGTGGTCATGAGTGCCACTCTGGAGGCAGAAAAGTTCCAGGGCTACTTTCTGGATGCACCCTTGATGAAGGTGCCAGGTCGTCTGCACCCTGTGGAAATCTTCTACACTCAGGTCAGCCGCACATAAGTTTGTCACATGGACATGAGTGAACTATATATCCGTGTATGTCAGGACAGCATATGTCACACATATGAGTACTACAAATGGTAATGCTGATTGAGGGTGCACATGATCAGTATGTCAGCATCACAACATGTTCTGCATCCCAGTCCTGTGTCAATTCGAAACTGTCAGTTGCTATTGGTACTCAGGGATGTCCTGATGAGGCAATGACAGCATGTCTTTGTTTTCCCGTGAAGCATCTTGATGCAGCAATGGTGGTCTTGCAGGAACCCGAAAGGGACTATCTGGAAGCAGCCATCAGAACAGTTGTGCAGATACATGTGTGCGAGCCTCCTGGCGATATCCTGGTCTTCCTGACTGGTGAAGAAGAAATTGAAGATGCATGCAAGAAGATAAACAAAGAGGTTACACAGATGGGCGAGCAGGCAAGCTACACCCTCATGATCAATTAGATTTGTACTGCTGTCATCAAGCTTGGCATGGCAGTTGTACTCATGAATGCAATGTGCCTAGCAAACTGCTGTCTTGGCACATCAACCAACAGCTGCTTGCACTGTAATGCATCATGGCTTGTTAGCTGCATCCCTGAACTGCTGCACAATAGACCTTTGATTTCATGATGTCTGAGCAGTCTGTCCTGAGATTGTCCTTTCCTTCCTTGTGGCTGCAGGTTGGGCCCATCAAGATATTCCCCCTGTACTCTACCCTGCCGCCCCAGCAGCAACAGAAGATCTTTGAACCTGTAAGCTTTCCATTCCTTGTTGGCATGAATAATGCACGTGACAGCACCAATTCAGTTGCCATGACAGCACATGGTGCTTGTCATCTCTCAGGGCAAATGCCAGGCATCTGCAGATGTATATGTTGTTGCTTGCAGCAACTATGGTCTGCGTAGCCTCTGCTGCTGTTGTAGTGCAGAGCATATTTGTAAACGTGGAACATAGGGCTGCTACATGGACCAGCCAAGTGGGCACATGGTGAGATTTGCAAAGAGGCTGTGGCATGATTTGCAGGCACCCCCACCTGCCAAGAATGGCATTGCTGGGCGCAAGATCGTGGTCTCAACCAACATTGCAGAGACTTCCTTGACCATTGATGGAATTGTGTATGTGATTGATCCCGGCTTTGCCAAGCAAAAGGTTTACAACCCTCGAATCAGGGTTGAATCTTTACTGGTTTCTCCTATCTCCAGGGTGAGTCAAGCTGATGCACCTTTCATGTGATGCATTTGATTTTGCTCTGCATAGCAGTGGCAGGGCCTCTCAATTCAGAGCCAGGCAAACTTTTGTTGGTTTAAACCAGGCCATTGCTTCTGTGTTGTCCTGACACCTCATTGAGCTATATGACTGTGAGCCAATGATGGAGTCAATCTTTGTTGCAGCAGCTCCTTTGGTCTGCAAGCAGCATCACCCGATGCACTGATGTCCCAATGGCCAAAGATGTTAAAGCTATCTGTCAACCGATACCATGCTTGTGGTACGCAGGCAAGTGCTCACCAGCGAGCAGGCCGTGCTGGGCGTACCCAACCCGGCAAGTGCTTCAGGCTGTACACTGAGAGCTCCTTCAAGAAGGACCTGCAGGAGCAGACCTACCCAGAAATCCTTCGATCCAACCTGGGCTCAGTTGTGCTGCAGCTCAAGAAGCTGGGTATTGATGACCTGGTAAGCTGCTTGTCTGTCCCTTACATTGCCATCTACAGCAATGCCCACCCAAGCATATCCATGACTTGATTGTCTACGCTAGCAAACATCCTGCATGGATGTGACGGCATGTGTCTGCATGTCCTACAGACTAATTGCTTGATAATGGATAGTTAGCCTGATCTGACTGAATAAATGTAGATGCAAACCATGGTGCGGTGATGATAACAACATTCCTCGAACTGAGTGACCTCTGGTTGAGGTCATGCAGACATACATCTACCCATAGAAGTTGAGCACTGTCTTGGTTTTGGCGCTTACAGCCTTGTCTTGAACTCAAAGCCTATGATGATTCTTCAAACTACAACCTTATCTACATTGTCTCGATCGTGACGTCAGTCACATGATTACAATCAGTTTCTGAGGCAAACATTTGTGAGCCAGTACACACAATCATGGTGTTATTTCGGCTTAGCGTCACCTCTTCTGGTTTGCTTTGACAGGTACATTTTGACTTCATGGACCCTCCTGCACCTGAGACTCTCATGCGCGCTCTGGAGCTGCTCAACTACCTGGGCGCACTAGACGATGAAGGCAACATGTCCAAGGTACATTCCTCTGTTCCCCCACTTCCCTACCTGTTTGACTCTGTGTGTATTTCTTCCTGCTGCAACATGTATGGAGACATGCTCGCCGGCAAACACTTGCTGCTGTAGTGAAACGACGGCAACACATCCAGAGAGTGACTAGCCGGCAGTATGTGGCTGTCTGGGCTGGACTGTAGTGGCATCAGTTGCAGTGTGGGCATGCATGCAAACGCATGACACAGTATTGGTTTTGATGAGTCTTACCGGCGGCCATGTGCCTCTCTGCCCATCTTGCACAGGTTGGCCAGATCATGAGCGAGTTCCCTCTGGACCCCCAGCTGGGCAAGATGCTTGTTGCCTCCCCCAACTTCAGGTGCAGCAGCAGTGGCAGTCAGCTTCAGCCAAGTTGTTTCTAGCCCTGTTATGAAAAGGCAGCTAGCCTGGGCCAGCTGCATGTCATTACGCAGCGTTACTGGCCTCAGCAGTTATGTCAGCTCAGCCAAAGTTTCATGCTGTGCATTGGGTGGCTCAGCTGCATGTCAGCAGCAGCAACTGTGTGCATCCTGCATGACCTTGTATGCACAAGCAGCATCAGCTATTCCAGTTTGACAGAAGACCCGAGGGGGCATTCAGCCTGGGAACAAGGGCAGCCAGCTGAGCTGTCTCTCACAGCGTCTTGCCTCCAGGACCACATCAGCAGACAGTCAGCTAGCTTGTGTCCTGCACAACTTGCACGGGCAGCTGCAGTCTGCACCAGATGTGATTGCCACCTTTCAATGTCTGCTTGTACTTGTGGGCACCTGATCGGGCCCTTGTGTGTTGGCTGCAGTTGTTCCAACGAGGTCATATCCATTGCTGCCATGCTCAGTGTGCCTAATGTGTTCTTGCGGCCCAGAGAACAAGCCAAGCGTGCCGACGAAGCCAAGTCTAAGTTCACGCATGCTGATGGTATGCACCTGCAAAGACACTTCATTGAGGCTGGTATTTCACAAGACCTGTGAAATATGTCGACATCTTCTGCTGATTTCGGTGTTTTTATTCCTGGTTGATTGAGGTGTGTCAGCGTGTAAAGTGGGGACCTCTGATGGTTTGAGCGTGACGCAGGTGACCACCTGACACTGCTAAATGTGTACCATGCATACAAGCAGAACCAGGAAGCTGGCGACTGGTGCTACGATCACTTCCTGAATCAAAGGTCTCTCAAGGCTGCTGACAGCGTGCGTACACAGTTGGTGAGTGCCTTTCTCTTTGCTTTATGATGATCCTACTGCATTGTCACTTTGCATTGAGTTTCTGCCTTGCAGCTGCAGCAGCCCAAGCCTTGCAGTTTGCGATTTTGGCCTTGCAAACTGGACATTGGTTTAGTGCAGCAGCTTACATGTTGCAACTCAAGCTGGGATGTTTGCAGACACACACATCCTTTCACTTGGCTGAAGAATTTTGCTGTACAGGTTCGCATCTGCACACGCATGGGCGTGGAGATGAAGAGCACAGATTTCAGGTCCAAAGACTACTACAGCAACATTCGCAAGGCAGTCACAGCAGGATACTTCATGCAGGTTGGTCATCTTCCTGCCAGGCTCTCAGCAGCATGTGCAGTGTGTTTCATGGCTTGCAACCTGGTTTTCTGCGACCTTTGTGTCATTCCAAAAGCTATTTGTTGGTGGGGGATGTACTGGTGTAGTATCACATGCGTCATGTCCAGACATTGGCAAATTGCCTGATGTGCACACAGGTCTTGCTGTTTCTAAGCAGCTTTGCTTGACTGAACCCACTGCTGTTCAGGGTTTTGGCACACCTAGTAGGTACTTGGCAAGAACGATTGGCTGAAACGCCTGTAAATTATTATTATTATTAACCCACTGCTGTCATACAGGTTGCACATTTGGAGCGCACTGGACACTACCTGACTGTCAAGGACAACCAGATGGTGTACCTGCATCCCTCAACCTGCCTCAGTCATCAGCCTGAATGGTAAACTACTCATTGCAAGCCACAGAATGTGTTTCTCTGCGTCTGAGGCTGCACCGTCTTACGTCGCGATTGCAATGCTTTGCTTCTTTCCTCTTTTTGCTCAATCAGGACACATGCCTGACCTGGCCATCCTGCACCTGCCTTGCAAAGCACTTTCATGAATCAGCAATACAGCTGTGCTGTCACTCATGTCATATCTCAAATTCAAGAAGATCTCCCTCAAATGTTCAGTGTGTATGCAGGGCTTTGTACCAAGAATTTGTCATGACTACCAGGAACTACATTCGGACAGTCAGTGACATCAAGGGGGAGTGGCTTGTAGATGTGGCGCCCCACTATTATGATTTGAGCAATTTCCCTGCTGGAGAGGCTCGCCGTAGTCTGGAGCGCTTGTACAACAAGCGTGAGAAGGATCGATCAGACAAGTTTTGAGGCCATGCATACAGAATCTGTCCTGTAGTGGTGTATCATAGCAATGCTTTGTAGGCTGTCCTCCAGTCTTTGAAATCATCAGCGTATTCCATCCCATCAGCGTATTTCATCCCATCAGCGTTGGGTAGATGTTGGCAGCGTCAGTGTTAGGTATCATCATGCACAAGCTCACTTGACATGTAACCTTTGTTTGACTTGCTGTGTTGCAGTCGACCAAGCTTTGTTTGCTGTGCTGCTACTTGCATTGGCACAACAAATCAGTCTACTTACTAGTCCCAAGGAAAATGCCAGGGATTGGGGCCTTGCCTTGCTATTTGACTTTGACATAGACGCAGACTGCCGACTGTGCTAGCACCTCCGCTGAGCAAAGGCTACCCCAATGTCTGACCGAACTCTAAAGTTCTGGCTTTCATGAAGTATGCAAAGCCATGCTGTGTCAGTCAGTTGTTCAAGATTGGGATGCTGAAGTACACAACAGTGTAAAGCTGTGCGTTGGGATGGACCTGAATTTATAACTCAAGCTGTGTAGTCATTCCATGTGCCTATACAACGATCATCATGGCTGATGTTGCTGAAAGCCTGCCTTGAGGGTAAAGCCACAACAAGATGTTGCAGCCATAGCTAGAAGCAAGTAGTACATATGACACAGCAATGAGCCGCTGTGGTTTCACATCAGGCCCTCCAGTTACTCAGTCACAGCATAGTCGAGCACCGTAATAAGCTTGCATATACCTGATAAACTCATCTGCGCATTCTTTGCCATTATTCCTTGTGTTTATCTCAGGAACAGCTGAAACGTAGTCCAAGCCAGAACGGTCACTGCTGACTACTACTCTGTAAGCGTGAACACCCTCTTCTACAAACCTGACGAAGTGGGGCCTGTATCTATCTGTGAAAACAAAGAACACAAAAGCGTGCTCCCACTCTGCCTTGCACACAGAAACAGTTTCGGTTGCCGTTAACGTTGAATCCTCTTGCCCACTGAATGGGTTGTACACAACCAAGTGAGGCGCAGCATATTCTATGTCCAGATTTTTGTTCGTCAATTCTGACTTTTTCAAAGCCAGTCGAAAGCCAGGCTTGGCCACAAAATCTCTGCTGGAGACGCAGCGGACGGTATCTGTGTTCCAATCGTCCTTACCCATGTAAACAAACTCCTGTGGAAGCCAGGGTGGCTCTTCCACAAAGCTTGCCCGGTCGTGAACGAGGTCTGCAAAGCTTGGCATGCTGTCTGGCGTAGGCCTTGCAAACTCCAGAAATCCTTCAGCCATTGTTAGTCGCGAAGGGTGATAAAGCAATCAGTTCACTGTTTGATCGATTCTGCGGATCGTTTGCCAGTTCTGAATAGCTGGTAGGTTTACCTCATGACCTAGAATACCATTTCTTCATTGCGCAATTGGCAGTGCCAATTAGGCACAAGCAGAGCTATTGCCGCAAGCAGAGCTTAACGACGATGACATCAACAATGCCTCGTGTGCCGATGTTGCAGACTTGACATTTCGTTGCAGACTTGACATTTCGCGACAGCCCTCGTATCCTCTCGTTCTCAGTGACCATGGCGATGGCTGCACGCCTCTCACGGCGTCACCTTGGCGCCTGTGCATGTTCCTTACACTCCGTCCAGGCTATACCTTGTCACGCTTGGCTTCACACGGGCATCGCCCATCTCGCCGCTGCTGGATTTGACAGCGACGATATTCCGGATGCACCTGCTGATCAGAAACCTCCCAATAGCGTCCTCAGTCAGCCTCCCCGTAGCCACAAATCCGCATCAGCTGCGCCCTTGCCTCCAGCACAGGCATCTGCCCCGAGACAGGTCGAGGGCAGCCGACCTCGGCCTGCTCCTTCTGGCAGCGACCACAGGCAGCAGCCAGGAGGGTCGCAGAACAACAGGAGAAGCAACACAAGCTCTCCAGAAGGATTGCAACCATCATCCAGAACTTCCACGCAAATGCAGCGTCCACCTGATGTCGCAAACCGGCAGCAACAATCTGGACGTCCTGTACAGGTGCAGTCCCAGCGCCCACCTGAATTTACAAACAGACCGCCACAAAACCATGACAGGCAGTCAGGCCCAGGCAGGTATCCAAACAATCAGCAAGGCAACTGGAACAATCGACAAGGAGGTTTCCAGCAGAACAGAGGTGCTGCTGACCCAGCCAACAGGTTTTCAGGCAATATGCAAGGGGACTTTCAGCAGAACGTGGGCTCCTCTGACTCAGCACGCAGGAACTTTGACCAGTCTCAGCAGCGCCCCAGGCCTCAGCAGAACAGGTCACCCTCAGCGCAAGATGACTACCGGTCTGTCATTAGAGATGAGAACAACAACATGTCAAGGCAAGGGCAGCGTCTGCCTAGGCAACCCTGGCAGTCTGGGCTCCCCCAGCTGGGCATGGGTCCTCCTGGGGGTGGCAATGATTTTGATCCAGATGATCCACAACACAATGACAGAGAGCCTAGGCGAAGACTCAAGTCCAATTCTGGTCGCAGAGTCAGCCCCTCACCCACCCGGACAGAGAGGGAGCCTCCTGGGGTCAACATCAAAGGGGGTGGGCCAGCCAAGGGTCCCCAGATGCGGAGAGCATCTGCTCTTGGCGTGCCAGATGAACTGGATGCAGATGATCTGGGCGACGATCAAAGTGAAGAAGAGGAAGAGGGTGCAGCTGTTCCTGAAAATATGCTGACACGACTACAATACAATAATAAAGGTGTTCCAGCATCATGGAAGGATGAGATTCAGGATGTTGAGGTGAGGCCACTGAACTGCTCCATTCAAGTGTTGCATATGTCTTATGACAGACTTTGAGTATGTTTGTAATTAGATGTACCTCAGTCTGGCCTGTTGAGATATGTGCATGCTGGTACACCTTGGCCGAGACACGTAAGACACTGCCATGACTGACAGGGACCACGCACTCACTCACTCACTCACTCACTCACTCACTCACTCACTCACTCACTCACTCACTCACTCACTCACTCACTCACTCACTCACTCACTCACTCACTCACTCAGGCCCTGCTGTCTCTGCTTTGCCAACATCATAACAACCTATGGGTTGTTTTTGCTAGAGCATTCTGAAGTAATGTTGCAAAAGCCTTGCAATCAAGCATCCTTTAAGAATGCATGCAGCTACAAGGCCAGGTTGACATGTGAGTCTTGCGAGTTGCAGGACCAGGAGAATTTGGATGAGGCTCGTGAGATCAGTGCTTTCATGCGGCGTAAGCGCAGCGGGGACATCAAGTTCTTGGACGAGGAGCTGAAAAATGATATGCACTCACTCCAGGTACATATCTCCAGCACAGCCACATCTTTCTGGCAACCTGGTATGGGGCCTTGTGCAGCAGTTTTAGGTCAGAGAGCATGGTGATGTCTCGCATAGGCCAGGTTGTGTTGCTCTACATTGAATGTGGAGTTGCATGCAATGCTCCAGAATACAAGCTTCCAATCTGTGATTCTGCTTCACTGCTCACAGCAATTGTATTGGCATCAGAACAGCGCAGCATGCTGACACACCCTGCACTTTGTCGATAGCCACATTCTGTCCTGAGTCTGATCAAAAGCTGGCTTGCATTCTTATTGTCTAGTTGTGCTTTGCAGATGAACTCAGACCCAAGGCTGGAGTTTGGCATGGGCACTCCTGTGATACAGGAAATGGCCCCTCCAGACCCCAGTGAGCTGTTGCAGGCATCAAGAGAGCCCCTGCGCCAAATGATGGGTATTGAGACTGATGAGGACTGGCAGGTGTGCCCTGTTGCTTTCTGACTGAAGCTGTGTGTTGTGCCGCAATGGCAGTGCGCCCTTTGTGGACAATACTGAGTGTACACTGTCATCAAAGGCTCATCACAAGCCTGTGTTGACAACCTCCTTGCAGCAAGCGTCCCACTGCTGTTGCAGCCAGATTGCATGAACAAGCAGCCTGCATGCTTTGCTCAGCATACCACAAAGTGGTTTCACTTGCTTTGGCTGAAATGATGCATGCTGGCATGCATACCCATGCAGGAGTTGACGGAGGGCTTGGCTGACGAGTTTGCTGTCATGTCCAAAGAGCTTGAGCAAGAAGCAATGAAGCCAAGGGTGAGTAACTCCACTGATCTATTGCAGTGTACATCTTTGAACATTTGGTTTCATGGCTGATTGGCATGCCTGATTTCATTTGCGGTTGACACCTTGGTTGCGTACCAACAGGGACTAAAAGCAGGCTGACACGCTCTTTTCATCTTACTTTCTTGTGGTCAATGCAGGCACAAGAAGCATCTTTGCAGCGGTATGTCAATGAGTCCATGCCCAGCAGCCATCCTATGTTTCCGGTTGTGTCACAGTCATTGCAGATGCTGCAACACAATCCTAATTGGAATCATCAAAAGAAGGCTCAATACATGTGGCGCCTCATCCACGACTTGAGATGACATTGTCTCCTGCGGACTCAGTCATTAGGTTGTGTTTTCGTCTGCTCTTGTCATCAGATCAAAATCACTTTGGACAATATGCATACTGTCAAGCGTGCTTAGTGTTGTGAGGTTGAACAAAACTACATGACGTTTTCTGCAGCTAGGTCTGGCATACACTCTTCAGTGACACTGGCAATTTGAGGCTTGCTCTCACGCGTCGTCCTTGTCCACATTTGGCTTTCAGTAGCTTATGCACAGTGAGCAACTTCCCAGAAATGCAGTAGACACCCATGTTTGGTGTAGGACTTATGTCATGTATCCTCTTCACTGTAAGCTTGCTACTCAAGACAAGAGTCGATATTGTCAGCATCTGACCATCCGTCACATGTTGCCACGACTTTAAAGCAGACAATATTTGATCAGGGTATCAACAAAAGACAGAACATGTATAAGCTGGAAATATTTCTGCAAGTAAGGCTGCTGCCCAGCGCAACAGGCAAGGACTTTTCAAACAGGACTCCTCGGGCAGTTTCTGAGACAGAACGAAAAAGTGCATCTGTTTCACAAATGAAATCTGTCAAAGCACAATTGATTGCAGCAGTCAAATTGTCAGGACTGGATCAGGATGCCATGCCATGATCAATACAACTGCTTCAATGCAATGTGTAGCATAAAAATGTCCATGCTGTCCTACCAGAAGGCTGCTACCATGGACGAAGTACTGCCCTATAATACATCCTGCCAAAGCTGAAAAGCAGCTGATGTCTGCAGCTCACTCATGTGCCCCTTATGCGCCAACAAGCCCCACAGCTTCAGAGACTCCAGTCAGATGACTGCAACTGACTGCTGTGGTCATGTGCAACACCAACAGGACTAGCAGCGGCTGTTGGAAGCCCATCGTAAGATGCACTTCCATCAGTCACCGCCTGCTGAACAGAGTCATCATTGCGCTCATGTGATCTTGCTGCCGCCTGATGTCTGCTGTGGCCAGGCTGCTGCAAGCTGTTTGCATGAGAAACAGCAGAGGGCTGAGAATTCCCAGCTGCAAGGTGAGGTGGGCCCTCATTCGCATCCCAGGGATCCTGAGCAGCCTGCTGTTCTTGAGCAAGCTGGACTGTAGTAATGACATTGAAGACATCTCGGGCTGATGGGCGTGACTGTGGCTCCATGCTCAAACAGTGCTCCACCAGATCAGCAATATCTTGTGGGCACTCAGCAGGCACCTGCAACGCAGAGCTCCCCTGTGCAAGGCTACACGCAAGCACTGATGGCACATAGAGACAAGCATGACATCTTGGAAGCATAACACAATTCATGCTTGGTGATTGGCAATCTTTTGTGCCTAGCCAAGCTGCTGTGGCGTGCATGCATACTGCCAAGCTGATGTGGCGTGCATGCATACTGGCCTAGCTGATGTGGCCTGCATGCATACTAGCCTAGCTGATGTGGCATGCACGCATACTGGCCAGACTGATGTCATGCACGCATACTGGCCAGACTGATGTCATGCACGCAAATCAGTATAATACTGCGCGCTTGGCACATGAGGCAAATGAGGCAACATGCATGCACAGCAGAACAGCAGATGATCCAGGTGTCATACCTTGATGGGTCGCAGCCTGCCTCTGATGGGAGGTGTAGCAGTCACAAGCTCCCACAACAGAACACCAAAACTGTAGATGTCCACCTGGACAACACAGCACCTGTCAGGACTAAGATCACGCGTCAATGCAATTGTTTAACACGTGTCTTCCCCTAGGGTACACAAGTCCCAAATTACACCAATGCTACATCACTTAGGCTGTTGGTGATGCAATACACGATGAGCATGCATTCCCCTTGTTTGTGCTGGACAAAGTAAGGTGTGTGTAGCTTCACTGATCAGCAGCTGTTGGGACTGGTATATGCTCATGTAGCATAACGTGTGCAGCTGATCAAGGGCAAAAAGCACACGCTAGCTCTATCAACAACCCACTTGGGCTGTTCAGGTATGGACTCTTGTTATCCTCCCTAGCACACCCCTGACAGTGCCAGTACATGCACGAGGTGCCGACTGGAAGCAGGCTGGCAGTACCTTCTCATCACATGGCTTATTGAGCAGCTGCTCAGGAGCTGCATAGGCAAAGGTGCCCATGGCTTGGCTACCCTGAGCAGTGTTGCCCATAATGTGAGCTAGCCCCACATCCGCAATCTTAGCAATGCTGTAATCTGCTGTCAGCAGCACATTCTTGGGCTTCATGTCCATGTGCACCACCTGCTGGCATACAGGCAGGTTGCTGCAAAAGAAGACAATGAACGCTACTTTGCATTCTGACTTGTTTGCAGTGCTCGAGCGGTATCCGTGTGCTGTGTGGCGCATCAGTCCTGCCAACCTGTTCATCTTCCCAGTTGCACTTTGATGACATGTGATGACAGATTCTGAGACAGGAGACGATAAAAGGGCGCCATGGACTTGGTGAGTGCAAAGGACACCCAGGTCACATGGCAAGGTCAGAGAGGGCAATAGAAGCAGACTGCTCTGGACATACCTAGCTCATCATGAACTGGAAAGCATTGAACCATGAATGTCAGTGGGAGAGAGCGATGAGGTGTGACTGACCATGTGCTTGTGCAGGAAGTGCAAGCCTTTGATGATGTCCAGGGCCACTGAGGCTCCCTTGTTGTACCAGTGCAACTCTGCGGGCGCCTGAGTCAGCGCTTGCCTCAAATCACCCCCCTACACAACGCATGCTTGTCACACCACCAGCTCAAGCCTCAGCTGTTGCTAGGCAACTGAGCCATCAGAGTACCTCTGACAAGTACATTGTCTGGGAAGAAGTTCAGATGAGCAGCAGTCAGACTTGCAAATACATTGTGAAAGACACCATGAAAGGGCTTCTTGTGTTGCTTGCATGAGTCTGTGCTTGCATGAGTCTGTGCTTGCATGAGTCTGTAAAATGGCAACAGGGCAGATATTTTTTGCCTGTGCAGATGCAACTTAGTGCTGAACAGCCCTTTGAAGCAAGTGAAGGTCAAAAGACTTTAGACTCAGAGGTGCATCTGTGTTTGTTGTGTTGACTGCTCACCCCCATATGCTCAAGGACCAGCATGGTCTTGCCTTGCCAGGGGCATGTGCCATAGAACTGAAGAATGCTCCGATCAAAACTGAGTGACTTCAAAATTTCTATCTCCTGCAGCCATCATAGGGCCAGTTTACGACAACTCCAATGACTGTGATGTGCGTTTCAGGTTCACCAGCTGCTTCACGTGTAATCAGTACATTTGTATGTGTGAGTTTTGCTGAGTTGTGCAGCAGGGGCACACAATAGCAAGATGACTCAGAGGCCTTTAAACTGCACCTGCCGGAAGGAATTTATATGGTAATGTGTTTCGCCAATCAGCATCTTGAGTGCTACATCCTGAACCCCTCCTCGAAGCCCTTTCACAACCTGCAAGCACCATCTTCTACCAATCATTGCTTGCATGATGCCACTTGCAAGCAAGGATCACACCTAAACACACTCACAACTGAAAACTCCTTCACTCATGCTTCAAGCATTGGATCTGGCAGGTGTAATCCTGACCGCTAATAAGCATGGCATACACGGTCAGCTTCTGCACACTGGACTCACAGAGTGATTGACCAGAGGCCGTTGCGCACCAGACAGGGGATGAGAATAGATTGTGCTGGTATGTGAAGTGTCATCAAGACAAGAGGTGGCTCCATACCTGACCAAAACTGCCGATGCCGAGAACCCAGTCAGACCCATCTGGTCTCTTGCAAATGGTGATCTCAGCAGGGTCCAGATCCCAGGGTTGTGCAGCACCGCCCTCTGACCCCAGCCACTGGCCCACAATAGGGACAGAGGTGAGCTGCACAGGGGAAGAATTGCCTGAGCTTCCAGCAAGCTCCTCTAAACTAGCCTTTGCTAAGCCTGGATGAATGCCATGCTTGAGCTGTAGGTCAGGCGAGGTCTGGAGCACTGCTGCAAGCTTGGCCTGCAGCGACACACTGGCCATGAGCGGTAGAAATGAGGACACCACGCAAAAGCATTCTCAGGCGCAACTGCACAATGGGATAAGTTGTTGGAGGACACATTACAGTGCCAGCTGCTTGTAAGCCATCACAACTGGGCTTGCAAACTTGTGGCAGCAACTCGCTGTATTGACCACAGTTCCAGTCAGTGAACAGTGTGGCTAATATACACATGTGAGAGTGCAATTGTAGAGGTATCTGCTTTGATATGTGCATCAATTGACTTAGATCGTCGCTTGGAATGCTGTTACTGCAGCAACACAGCATTGCATTGAAGGTGAAGCATGCCATTGCAATATCACGGTAAGCTACCATAGACTCTTATATGAAACTAGTATGAGGAATGAGCATGTGTAATTACCTTCTGTTGTCTGTTTTGCCGCTTGTGACGCAAAACATGGAATGCGAGAGCTGCTGTTACAGCAAGGATGGCTGCGCCGACAACTGACACACCCACAGACACGCCCAGCGGCACCTTGTCTGTATCTGTCTTTGCAACAACATATTCTGCAACCTGTTCTGCAAAGGAATCTCCAGCAAATGGCTGGAAGTTTGACGCATAGGCAACTGCATCCACGCTGCTGTTGAGAATGGCAGGGTTCAGCATCTGCTGGGAGAACATAGAGTCTGGACCATCAGCCAAAACTGCTTGAACTGCCTGCAAAACCCAGGAGGCATCTACATTCAAGACTGTGCAGATGCTGACTGCAATCTGAAGCATGAGATGTGCACCATGGTGCTCCTGGACCGTGACAGGTGCCTTGCAGCGCAAGCATGCAAATGTACCACAGACTGATCCAAGTGCATCAACAAGCATACTTGCATGCGAAGGCTTTTCAGCAAGCAAGCCTCAATGACAAATTGTGAACAGCATGAACAGTCTGAGACAGGGGACAAACCGTTTCTAGGCTGGCCACAGGGTAGTAGGTGCTGCTAGACGCAGTCAAGGTGAAGTTGGCTGCGTAGGAATAGTTGCCAGATGCTGCAGGGAGCTGGTCATAGCTGGTGGAGTTGTCGACCCTGATTGTGATGAGATATGTTTCATTGGCGAGCAATAAGCTCATAAGGGACAACACCAGACTCTGATCCTCCACCGTGCAGCAAAGAAGATCTGAGCTGAATACCTGCAGCAGGACAGGAGATGCAAATGGAACCACACTGCCTCTTGTGTGACATACAGTACTTCTAGGCAGCAACAAGGAAGTTACCTGCAGGGTGAAATTGAAAGATGCGCTTGGCGCAATGGGCATCCTTCGCAGGTAAGTCACTGCTGCTGGATCGACCACAAAATTTGTGGTAGTGAGCTTTGACTGCACAGCACATTGAGCACATCAGCACAAGTGTCCAAAGCTTGCTCGATAGAGCTGACTTGCTTTCCTGACAGAAACGCAGGACAAATGCGGGACGCACCACTGCCCAGCCTTGGTTTCTCAGATAGTCTTCCTGATACATGTTTCCAAGACCTATTATTGCACCAAAATCCACCAAGCTGGCAGTGCGAAACACACTCACTTTCAGCTGTAAATCTACACAGTCGTATGCAGTGAGATTAAGGGTGCTGGCGGGAGCACCGCTTGCAGCAGTGACATCTGCACATTGCCATGACATAAATGTTATTGTGTAAAGACGACTTAAAGACACTGGTTAGCAAAGACCTGTCTCAGAAAAACAGAACGTACTGGCAGCCTGTGCTTCTGTGGCTTTTAAGATGTCCACATAGTAGTAGGTAGTGATGTTGACAAAAGTAAATGCACTGATGTCTTGCAGCAAGGCTACATTGACTTGCCCACTTTCGACGAACCCTGCCCCGCACAACCTTTCGCTGACAGTGACCACCTCGAGAGACTGTCCCGGTGGGAGCTCGTCGGAAGTGATATAGTTTGAAAACGGTACAGTCCAGCTGGAGTTGGCGATAACCTGCTGAATCTCTTGCGCTAGCAAGTCTTGAACCTGAGCGCGACAAACAGTATGCACAGCTACCAGGAAGATCAACCCTAAAATTGCAAGCCTCATGCGCTTAGGCACTTTTCAGCACTTCTCATCACACAAACTCGAGTGTTTCACATGATGGCTCACACGATGACGAGCCCTGGGACCTGCTTGCGTCACGAGTGCAGAAGTGTAGCAGATGCATATTGATGACTCATCACAGACTCATCGGATGATTGCAAGCGGGAAGCTCAGCAGGTCAGCATACCGAGCAATCTCTGCAGCACAGGCAGAATGCAGCGTTCCGAGCAAAGCCAAGCAGCAGACACAGGCATCCCAAAAGGTCACCAGCATAGGTCGGCCGCACGTCTTCAGTCTCTGCAGATGCAGCTGCAACTCTTGTCAGTCTCCGGAAGCACGGCTCTGCTTGCCGTTGCTTGCTCTCCTTATGCCTTTCGGCAAAATGCATAGACGCTGCTTCCTTCTGGCAGCTGTTTGTCTTCTGACTGTTGTGGACCGGGCCCAGAGTGCAGCTTCCGGTAACCAGTCCACAAGCTTGAGAGTCGGTGACTATGCCGCTGGCCAGCTATCGAATGGAACAGCGCTCCCATTGTATACCTTGCTTTGGAGAGCAGTCGGCAGTGCGTTTTCGAGCAACACTACCGCTGTGAACCAGACTTTTGCTCAGAATGCCAACACAGCTTTTCTGCAAGCCCCTCATACCATGACCTATACAGTCGTCAATATTCGGAACGCTGCAGCTTCCAACACCACCAGAAAAGTCAATGGGGCTGAAGGTAGGTGGTGTCTTTCATGTTGCTTCATATGCTTGTCAGGTAACAAATACTGCAGGCCGCACTTCATTCTGTGTGTGCAGTCGAACAAATTTCAGATCTGTCCAATGCCGCATATAGCAGCACTGACTTACTGCTGAGAGCCACCTTCAATCAGGACAGCGTTTGGGAAGACCTGTCTGTCACACAGCAAGCATACCGACAGCAAGTTTCATCCAACCTCCAATCCTATGGCTGGAACATGGTAGGCATGATGCATCATCCTGCCTCGCATTTGTGCTTTCGCCTATTGGTGATCTCAAGCACCAGCTGAGAGTGTGACACAACTGTTGTGCAGACCGCTGTCTTGCCAATGGGCATTACAATCACCTCTGAAGCAGCTCAGGTCCTGACTCTCATGCCCATTCCAGGGTATAGTTCATACAAGGTTGTTCTGCAGGTATGAAACATGAAGTCCTCAATGCTGCATGCCTGCTGCTGATGACAACGCATGCACCCATCTGCCTCAGGCCTATGCGAATGCAGTCTGAAAGTGCCATTAACCTGGAATTGCAATCTCGCATGACAAGCGCATTAGCTACTTCACACTACTGTTCTTCATGCAGGTGTCTGGCAGCAATGTTGTACCAATGTCTTTGCAGACGCAAAACCTCGTCTCAGATACCCTGCTCACTCTATTATCATCTGATCATGTTTTCCTCATAAAGCTGACTGAGGTTGATGAGACGCAACCTGTGAATGGTGTCGGGTCAGCTACCATGACTTACGTCGTGCAGAAGGCATCAACAACCACAGATGTCACTACGGTACGGGGTGGATTGTCTGTTGCACAGACTGCGACATGACATGCTTTCCCTTTTGTATGCTCAGCATGCCTCTTGCTGTGCATTTTCATTCTACAGCAGTGCTTTGCCAACAATTTCTGAGCTGAGGCTCGGCTGCACAAGTAGGCACACGCCAGCATGCTGTGATTGTGCAGACGTATGTTTGTACTCTGTCTGTTCAGCTTCTCCTGTTTCTGTACCATCTTTCATTCTGTAGGCTTTGAGTCTGGTGCTGGGCAATCCCAGTGCAGCTGGTTCACAAGCAGCATCAGCTTTCAGCCTCGTCATGAGCAATCACAGCATCAACATGACTGCAACAGTCGTCTCTCAGTCCTCGCTTGCTGGGGATTCCATTGGGGACCAGATATATGCGCTGACGCATTCAACCAGCAGCACCACAAAGCATCTAGGGGCAATACTGGGCAGTTCCATTGGCTCTGCCGTGGCCCTGTTATTGTTGCTGGCTACTGCTGTTGCCTTTGGTCGTGGTTGGCTCAAACAAAGGCATTTGCAGAAGCAAACAGCTGCATGGCATAAGGTAAATCTGCAATGCTGCTGTGCTTGTTGCACATACTGCTTACAACCTTCTGTTAAAAGCATGCTTTGAGTGGCCTCTTGGCATGCCTACACTCTGGATGCTGATTCAGCATTGCATAGAGGTTGTTGTTTTGCAGCACACGCACAATGTTTCTCATGACAATATTGCAGAGGCGCATGTATGTGGGTCACAATCCAGCAGATTGAGAGTCAAGCTATCAATGAATTCAATTCAGCTGCACAATGGCATGAGCTAATGAGCCTCCATGTCAAGGTCGCATGTGTTCTTGTGCACTTACAGAGAGATAGTAGCTAAGTTGTGTGCTTTAATGTACTGAATGGCAGTCCTGCATTTCAGGAGCAGAATGGAGCTGCTGATATTGAAAATGGCAGAACCATCTTTCATGACAGTGGCTCAAGCCTCACACATCACCCCAGCCCTGACTTGCCTGGTGCGCTCGACCCAGCTGCTGCCAACTGTTGGGACATAGATGCTGCTGATATAGTCATCTGCAAACATCCAGACGGCAGCGATTGGCTTCTGAATGTGTCAGAGTCCGGCGAGGTACGTTCTGAAGAACGTTGCTATCAAGACTCTGTGGTAACATCTGCAGCTGCTATGTGGCTGGACCACACACAAGATTTAGCTGTCTGTGCTGACTGTCAGGTTTACAGAGCTATCCGAGGAGGCGTTCAAGATGTGGTGGTCAAAGTGCTGACTCACAGCACCAATTTAGCAAGGCAGGACCTACGCAAGGTCCGGTTTCAAGTCTGCTCCCTGCTGCATAGCCTCACAATGGTCGCTGCCTTCCCAATGATGCCGCATGTAAAGACAGGCGCCAACAACAGTTGTCTGCAGGAGGTTGATGTGTTGAAGTCAGTCAGTTATGACCGCAATGTGGTCCAGTTCTACGGAACGTGTCCATTGGGCAGCCAGACTATGCTGGTGCTTGAGTACATGGAGGTGACTCTTTCAGCTTTAAGCCTTTTGCTACTCTGGCCAGCTCATGTCATTCACCACTCATGTCACAACAACAGGCCACAAAATGTTTCACCGGCACCGCAAAGTTGCATCAGATCTTGCATCGCTGTTGCTGTGTCGTGCTGCCAAAGGATGTTGCCACTGGGTGCTCACCTTTGGGATTTGTGGTGGCAGGGGGGAGACTTGCGACATGCCCTCACAAACTGCAGCAATGGGGAGTTGCAGTGGCGCAAGAAGGGTGCTGCGATTGCTCTGGATTTGGTCAGGGGCCTACATTTCCTGCATTCTCATGGGGTGAGGCACGCCCTCTGCACGCACTGCATTTTAGCCTTGTGCGACGCATGTGTCTAACCAAGCACAGCTCCGCCTCAGCGAGCCCTCATGACTGCTGCATGTGACAACCCTGCCTGGTTTGTGCTGCTGAATGTTACCTCAGTGTTCCATAAAAGCATTTCCACAGGCTTGAAGGCAGTCATAGTCACTCTGCTGCGCTTTCAGCAAGTCTTACCTGGTTTGAAACACCTGCAGGTGATGCACATGGATCTGAAGGCCAGCAATGTGCTGCTGACCAAGACCAACAGCATTGCTAAGATTGGTGATGTTGATGGGGCTCAAGTGATGGGGTCCACCACACTGCAGCGGCCTCGTGCTGCCACTTTTGCATACTCAGCTCCTGAGCTGATCCTGAACGGTGCATGCACTGAGAAGGTAAGCCTGGCCTTCCATACTGATAGCTCCAGCAGAAAAGCAACGAGTCCACATTTTGGCGTCAATTTAATGAGAACTCAAGAAGTGTATTGGGCTGTCCGAGTATGGCTTCAGATCCAACAGCTTGTCACCAGCCCAGGCATCTGCATGCCTGTCAACACTTGTACAGCATGTACACTGGATGCTTTGCAACCCTGTTGTGGCAGTGGGAACCCAGGGAGAACTGATTTGCAGGTCGACATGTACAGCTTTGGCGTGATTCTATGGGAGCTGATCACTACTGAGGTGCCCAGGAGAGGTCGCCTCCGAGGCATCAAGGTGAGATCATTGACTCACCTCCTTGTGCAGCTGTGAACCGACATTGACAAGCACACCTACCCTAGCAAGTCTTATCTGCTCTAATCATCACCTGGCCCCACTGGGTATGTTTGCAGCTGTCATCACAACATGTTTCTTGTCAAGCAGTAGGGTGGATGACTATGTCCATGATTGTGACTGTGCTCCGTGTAGGCACCTGAGGAGTGTCCTGCTGAGATTGAGCAACTGATTGATTTGTGTTTGGCGACGGACCCAACAGACCGGCCAACTGCAAAGCAGGCATTTGACGCCATCAGCGCCTGCAGCCCACACCTGGCTGCACCCTCTCCACCCACCCCCCCACAACCCATTCACCCGCCTGCCGAGCCTCAACTTGCAGACAGCCAGGTCAGCTGGCAGTCTGCTGCAGCAGCAAGCTTGTACAACGTGCAAGTGCTGGCAGACCACAGCAGTGATGCAGCAGGCAATCAGACACCGCAGCAGGCCTCAGCAAGGACGTCTGCTGTGGAACAGTCTCAAACGCCATCTGCTTGGCAGCCTTCACAAGCAGATGCTAGTCTTGCCAGCAGGCAGATGTCCACAGACCAGTTGCAGACAGCAGGCAGCACTACTGACAGCCAGGCGTCTGTTTGTCGGAGGACAGCGCAGGCTGAGCCAAGTGAGCAAGGTGACATGAGAGCACAGCATCAGTTGCCGAAGCAACACACAGAGGGACAGGATAGCAGTCAGCATACATGGTGGCCTGTTGAGTATGGTCAGGAACGCTCTCCATCAACAGGCCAACATGCATCATCAACCCATACATCAGGGACGCTGCCGTTGGGAGCGCAGGGACACTTGTATCCTTCCCCTTTTGCAATGGCAGTGGATGATTCTGGGCCATTTTGGTCATGGCCAGATGCTGCTCAAAACGCTGCCTGAGCATTGTTGTGGTTGAAAAGCTTCATGGGGCTGCTTGCTGCCTCTGCCAAGGAGCAATTAAGTATCTTTTACTATCAAGAATTGTACTGTTCAGCTCCGCCAAGCAATAGTCAAGTATGGCCAGAATGCTACTTGGCAAAAGCGTCCTTTTCCTTAGATAGACGCCTGCTGGGTGAAGACGCCTGCCAGTAGATTGTTGTAGACTGCATGGCCAACACCTGGTTTAAACAGCAGGACGCAGCCCTGTCCGCCTGCTTCTTTTTGCTTGATGTGGAATTGTCTCTGATAAAGCTTCTACGCGTGCTCTAGACATCTCAGGCTTTTGCGTTTTGGGCGACATAGCATATGATCAGTTGCTGAGCAGCACATTTGCCCGTACAAATTAGCTGCTCGCAAAGTTACAAAAGAGTTGGGACTGACCTAAGTACTTTTGTGACTTTGCTTTACTGCCCATCATTCAGCATGATTAGCTGAACCTCTGCCTGGTTCTGATGACATATTTGACCTGTTATACAATTTGTTCACATGAACAACTTTAATTTCAAGGATACCGTACTACAAGCTCTAGTTGCTCTGCTACTCAATCTGGGGCCAGCCGTCATTTGGTTGTAACCATCAGACACACCAAGCAAGGTGTCACGCACCTTCCTGTCTTTTTCGCGCCTGATAGTTTCGTACAGATAACATCTTTGCTTCTAAACTTTAGTGGTTCTCCATGATGATGCTCCATGATGGATTCAATGACTACATCATGAGCGTTTTGGAAGCACGTGTGGAAGCACGTGATTGCACTTTCTGGCCACGCTGCCTTGCGCTTGTGTGCGACAAGGGTGAGCGTACACTTTAGAGTGCTCTGAACGTTCTCTACAGCATGGCGTGCAAACTCTTAGGACCTTCAACCGGCGGGTGCTGGCGATCACGTACGCACTGTAACAAATCCTCCTGCTTTGGTAGGATAGTTCCCCGGCGGACGGTCGTGGGGAGCAGCAGCCATGACCAGCCCGCTACATCTCAGAGATCTATGGATACCCTTGATCTGCTGTTAGGATCAACGGACCCTTCTCCAGGTCTGACGCACAACTTTTCACCTGAACATATCTCTGGACTGTGTAGGTGCTTACAGCCTTTCCCTTTTGTACCTCGAACTAACACTCAGACTTGTTCACAGAGGACAATTTCGATGAGGTTGCTTCAGCTTCTGTTGCTGACATCGTCAATAGCCAACCCAAGGCACAAACAGAACAAAGCGCCCAAACGCAGGGCAGCAAGGATGAGGCAGCTAGCCGACAGCAAGCAAATGCCAGCACAAGGTAGACTGCAGAAAGGCTGCAGATGCATCAGCAATCCCTGATGCTACCAGCTTAGTCATGAGACAGCACGTGTGCTTGAAAAGATTCCATGATGTTCTGCTTTCATTACTGCCTTTTAGTGCACTGCTAGTATGTAGAGCTTCTCAACCAGGCATGTACCATCTGCACTGTGTAGTTGCAATGCTCAATATCATCACTTGAACACTGTGTCCCGGGACAACACTTGTCCAGGTAGTCTTAAACAGCAGTGAACACTCAACAAGTTCACTTTGTCAGCTTGATACACTTTACAGCAAGCGTCACACCCGACTGCAGTGCACCTGATCCTGAGGCGTTGCTAGAGGCCCTTCTTGCACGCAAGCTCACAGCCAAGATGCTGGTGGATGCTGGGAAAGGTCAGGCTCAGAAGTGGATCAACGACAAGTTGACTCCTAAAGAGAGCTTGCTAGCTTCCATGGGTGCTGAGGATCATGACTTCATGGTGATTTTGCTGACTGTCAATATGGTCTCTGCGTACATTATGCACGAAAGCACCTAAACTCATGAAAAGTGTCATGCTTGGCTCGGCAGTTGGAAGCATGTTCAGTGCCTTGTCCTGTTCTCTCAATCGGAGTCAGCGTACGAATAACACTGTTTTGTGTTTCATGACTTTCACTTGCATCTTGCACCTGATGACTTTAATTTGCATATGCACCATGCCAACAAGGTGGAATAACATTGCCTGTCCCAAGACCAGCCACAGTGGTGCTGACATGCACATATGTCATAAGACTACGCAAAACGTATGATGCCGTCTAGCACAAAAATACGCAAGCATCAAATCTGTCTTGTCAGCAACAGGTCAAACCTGCAATCTGCCAAGAGTCATGCATGCCCTCTTTCCTACCACCCAGTTGGCAGCCCATCTCAGATTCACACCGATGCATTGCTTGACCTCACTGGCTGTTCCTTTTGCTTGTTCATCTGTTCATTGCAACCATCTGCCTGCCTGCAGACCAAGCCGTTTTTTGTCCTATGGGGTTCTGGTAGTCAACCTGGCAGTGTATGCGGCTGGCTTGGGTGTACGGTTCAGCCTAGGAGAGTCATCAGGGGAAGACTACTTTTACATGCTTGCCAAGGTCAATGATGAGATTGTTCAAGGGGAGTACTACAGGTGCACCTGCTTTCACCTCTTGCTTATCTGTGTGGCCACACGATGCGCTGATGAGATAGGCCATGCCATGTTGGCCTGCACTAGTTTGGACATTGACACAAAACATGAGCAGAATCTGTGCGCAAGGCATGGCACTGTATTCAGAGAATAGCCTGATAAGCAAGGCCCTGGAACATGCAGTCTTTGCCAGCAGTGCATTGTACTGAGTTTATGCATGTAAAAATGATATGGGTGCAGCATGGTACACGCTGTTTTAAATGAAATGCATGCATGCATGAGTGCTACCCTACTTCCCTGTCGGCTGTGTCAGGCATTGACATCTGCGTTGTCTGCTACCTCATCCAAGATCAGATGGTACTATGTTGTTCAGCACTCACAGATGAGCATTATGGATACCACAAGTGTAACATCTGTAGCTTCACACACGCACGCACTGTTCAGCACATTACAGCTGTGCAATGCAGGCTGGTCACCTCAGCTTTTCTGCATGACAGCTTCAGCCATCTGATGCTGAACACGTACGCCCTGTACACTGTGGCACCAGAGGTGGAAGCAGTCCTGGGCCACTGGACCTTCCTGTCAGTATACCTGCTGTCAGGCTTGGCCGGATCTTCTGCTGCCTTTGTCTTTGGCGACACCATCACTGTTGGCGCCTCCACCTGCATCTTTGGCCTCATAGGTAAGACAAGACAAGAAAAGATTACACCTTTCGGCATCAATTTAATGAGCAGCCAAGTATTGTACCGGGCGGCCCAGTATACCTCATAGGTAAATCCCTCTCAGACTGTCAGACAACACTGTAACAGTGAGCGTGGGGCTATCAGCTGAGCTACAATGTTCGTACACTGCTTCACATTGCTTGTAGGTTCAGGAGATACTTTACCTCAAGTATGTTGTGGTAACTGTATGAAAACACAGCTTGCTGCCATTGACTGTTGCATCCTCCATTTTTCTGGGCACGTAGCACTGTCTGATCTCATGGTTTTCACATCATGTGCCCAATTTGACCACAGCATCGCTGCAGTGTATCTGGTAAAGTGAACAGGCGCAGGCATCAGTGTGAGGATCTCCCACAAACTCAAAACTGTGTCGGATCTTGAGTCGTGGCTTTGCTTTGATCTATTCCCCATACCTGGTCACATGCTCTGTCCACAATGTGCTGTGTTGGACACCTTCGGCAGCATGAGTCTACAGCTACATGCTGGTACACCTGCCTTGATCTTAGGCTGAAGCTGAAGAACATGTCTCCTGCATAAAGCTCCAGGCCTTGATTGGCAGGGCAAGCTCATGGCGTCAGGCTTAGACTGCATCAACGTGCTGCAGACAGACTGCATGGAGAGACAAGACTTGTCCTGCACGTACCTAGCTCATCATGAGCTGGATAGCGAATTGATTATTATTATTATTGTTGTCATTGTTGTTATTAATATGCTGCAGGGGCGCTAGGAGGGTATATGTGGAAGAATAGAGCAGTGAACCAGTCCAGTGAGACGCTGGTGTCAATTGCCGGCATTGCAGCCTTCAGCTTAGCCATGGGCTGGAGCAATGAGACCACGGTTGACAACTTAGGTGAGGCAATGTCTGGTGACCGGCAAGCTGGCGACCACAACATAGGACATGTCTGAGCATGGCTTCTGCTTGTGTTGACAGCATGCCAATGCGGCAACAGTGCTTTCATCACCTGCCCCCCTTGGTGCAGGTGCGTGCGTGCGCATGTGTGTGTGTGTGTGTGTGTGTGTGTGTGTGTGTGTGTGTGTGTGTGTGTGTGTGTGTGTATCATTACATTCAGATGCTTGTGAACATGCTTCATACAAATTCTGGTCCATCTTCCTCGTGCAGATGCGCTGAGATTTACTTACAGACCTGGCCACACTCACCCAGACTTGTTTGATATGCACATGTTTGGCTGTTAACACACAGAATGCATTCCTATAGTGCTCCTTGCAGGTGATCCGCGTTCACCCGCACGAGCAATCACGCCAAGTCTGTGAATGCATTCCTAGTGGGACAGATGCAGCTGCAGCATCTGCTTCTCAGGGCGCATGATTCTTGTCCATGAAAGCCATTCATCTTGCCTGTCTGCTATTCAGGGCATATAGTAGGGGGGCTAGTTGGGATTTTCCTGGGGTGGGGCATTGGGCCTACTCTAGTTGAGCCTACTGAGCAGGAGATCAGGGATCAAGATAATTCAAAGAATCAGAAGGCTAAGATCGTGACCATACAGAGTCAGAGTTTTGGCGACGCACTGTCCGGTTCTTCAGAAAAGCCAGGGAAGTTGCGGAGGAAAGTCGAGCCTTTGGGTGGCATTCGACAAGTCTCCGTCTCAGCCAGTCTGTTGGCTGGTCTTGTGGGGATTGTGGTGACAACTGTTGCCCAGCGTGTGGGACATGTACCTGTTGCCAGAGGCCTGGGATTGTAATTTACTCAGGACTTTAACATGCAGGGTGTCACTGTCATGCAAATCTATTGAGGGCTGTAACCTGTGGGCCCTGCTATGTGTCTAGCTTGGTGTGGAATATATGCATATGCATCTTGGTGATTGGTAATGTTTTGGAAGGTCTGCAACCTGTTTATTTGATTCTGACTCCTTTGATTCTGACTCCAATGAGAAGCTTTTGTGTCAGCCAATGAGAAGCTTGCCTTTTGCTGTATGTACCGTATCTGGCTTTGACGCTCTGAGGTCCACACATTTCACCAGGCTCTGCAGATTAGTGCATCTTTGGGACATGTATATGAACCCAATCATCCAGGCCCTCAGTGTTGACAACAAGATTGTTTGTCCTCTCACTCCCCCTCCCCCCCCCTTGTGAAGGTCTCCTCAGAGGCTTTGATTGCAGAGCTTCTATTCTTTAATATTCTTTTCTATGTTTGTAGAGGCTTACAGGCTTCTTCAATTGCTTTGCGTGTTCGGCTATTTGTATGCACAGCTTCATACTGTGTTGGCCATCCTGTCTCAGCCTGAAAGCTGACATTGGCGCTGCTTGTGCCGTTGTGTTGTAAACCGCTGGTCTTAATTCGGCGCTGTTGACTGTCAGACACTGCACGTTGGCCTGAAGCTCGCACTTTGGATTGTGTCACAAACTGCTACTTGCAAATTCGTGGGAGCAGTGTGCAAGCTGAGGTAGATGTAAAATAGATCTGACGCAGATGCATTGACAACAGCAATTCTCCTCTGGCAGGCCTGCTTAACCTATAGGTATAGCTATATCATGTAAATGTGCGCAAAGCGTACAGGCTGACAGGGCAATGTTAATTCTGTAGCATGCTGTGGCAATGACAATGTGTAAACTTTAATGCTCACAAGATCTATGCATGTTTCATTGAGCAAGGAACAGCCTTACGACAAACTTGAAAATCAGTGATTCCTGTGAACCTACCACCAAAGCATTGTTCAGACTCAGTTTCACAAACAATTCGACACTAAACATAAATCGTCCTGCAGCCATGATCTGAGATCATATCTACAATGCATCCAGCATTTTGTCAATCCTGTGCTTCATAATAGGTTGCCCTGTCCTGGTCTTCTTCCTGAGCAGCGCTGTTTGCTGCTTTCGTTGCTTTTCTACTTTGGCGACGCGATCTCTTCGCTCAGCTGCTTGCTTTTGGGCAGCTTGCTGCTCTTGGAGAACAGCTTCCTGCGAGCGTCCACAACACTTCATGGATCCATTTATTGGACGTAGCAGACTCAATGCTGAGAACAGCAAACAAACATTCAAGTGCAGCAAGATTCTCTGTCAACAGGAATCAGAGTCTTTGCATTGATGTACCTTATCTGCCTGGACCTGATTGGCGAGTTTTTGCAGAGGAGACTCAGGCTTTTGTCTCTTCTGTCTGTGAGCTTTCCCAGACTGCAACTGCAACTCCTGTGTGCCGTGATGAGATTGTGGGAAAGATCCAGAGGCAACCTGTGGACCATGTGTGGCTTTGATTGTCTGATGCTTCCTGGCTGTGCCTAAATTTCTGCTCTGTTCTGGCTCTCTGCTGACGTGAGGAAGTTGATGCCTGCAGGAGCAACAGGTCTCAGGGTGGGATGACAGAGCAAGCCTACTCTGACAAAACCCAATGGCCAGCAACACATGCCAACATTGAGCACTTACTGTTGCTCAAGAACATCATCGGCTTCTGAACCCTCGTCTGTGGTGTCTGAAAGAGATGGCCCAGCTCTGTCTTGTATCTTTTTTAGCCTGGCTGTTTCTTGCTGGTCTTCCTGTAGAGCAGACCCACTCAGGAGTAGCAAATTGAAGGATGGACATGGCAAGGAGCAGCTGGCTGCACTAAAGACACGCCATTGCAAGTGCTTCCGGAAGCGCTATACCTGGCTTACACTTGGCAGCATACCCTTCTGTTGCAGCTTACTCTTCAGCTTGCGATACTTGTTCACTTTCTTGGCATCCAATGCAAACTGCTTCTCTTTCTTGTCCCTTTTGTTGTACCCCGACGACTTTGCAGCAGCGAAGCGCTCAAGTGTGAGCCCTCTCGGGTGCCTGTTGCTGCTCTTGCTTTTTGAGTGCTTTGCTATTTGTGACATCGAGAGTTCGTAAACTGTAGACTATGGTTCAGTGCACACAGCTGCAACGTAATGGGTATAATGCGTCAACCCCAAGCACTGGTTGTAAGTGGCACCAGTTCTGCAGCTGGCACTGCCAAAAGCGAAGCTTGCTTTCGGAGGGCGCCCTGTTGCGCATGCGTCGCCCTGCCCCAAACCTTTCGGAAGATTTGGCGAAGCAGTTCTCTCGACAGGAATGGACTAGCAGTCGCACTTCAGGTCCCACTATCTAATTGGCTGCTATGTTTCTTGCGTGAGACGCGCGCTCGCTTGACTAATGTGGGGAGCCGACACTTGGTTGTCGTACCTCCGGTGACAGGCATGTCAGAAAGTCCCAGGAAGCGCAGAAAGGAGAGCAACCAGCGGACGCAAGGCTTTTTGCAGAGTGCGAGATTGCTAGACACATGCGCTTCTGGACAAAAGTTGTTGTTTCTTGAACACAACTGGACTGTCGCTTATGCGTTGAAGGTGATCACTATGTCGTGACCTCTTGCCTCAGACAAGCTCATCGTGGTGCATGCGGGGAGCTCGTCAGGAGCTTGCGTGACAAAAAAGTCTTTCGAGCGCATGTTGGTTCCAGGAACTGGGACAGCGCCACATATTTAGCGCTCCGCTGGTAATCAAGCCTGATCTTGAGGACGCTGTTTATGGGGCAGAAGACAGGCCCGAGCCGACCTTCTTGGGTTGGATCGACGTCACCACCATTCTGCAAGCATTTTTGAAAGGTGTACAATAAGACTCATCTGCTGCAGTCATTGCATCTTTTGTCGTGTCAAGCTTATGTCAGCCTCATCATATTTCGACAGGTCTACGTCAGCAGCATGAGCATATTCCAGACAAGATGCTACAACTCATGCCCCTGCTCGAGGCTGAGGGCAAGGCTTTTGCCAAGAAGTCTCTCATCAGCATAGCAGGTACTTTGAACTTCAACCTGAGTTGCCCTGCAAATGCGCAGTTTTATGGCTTGCCTTTCCTGTAGCATGCATCCTGTTGCAAAGCCACAGTTTGTCAGTGTTCTTTTGTGGATCAGAGTCGTCAAGAAGGCTTTGCAGCTTCTGCCTGCTGCAGATGCTCAAGACAAAGCTTTAGTATTTCAAGCAGATGCTAACACAAGTCTGCTGGATGCAATCAGGCAGGTACCGGCATTATTGGCACCTGCAGCACATTGTCTATCAGACCTGCCCCCAAAGCACTGTCCACTCACACCTCAATTTGATGTCTGCCGCTCACAAAGCCGCTCAACACAAAGGACTGATGCGCCAAGTGCTGCTGGCAGGGACATGTTTCTGAAGAATTACACAGCTGCAGGTCAAGGTGGAGTCCACAGAGTAGCTGTTTTTGATGCTCATGGTGCCATCACCTGCATTGTCAGCCAGCTTGATGTACTGAGGTTAGCACCATCTTACTTGCAGTTAGCTGTGCGTTGCTTTTGTGCTGATGCTGGCACCTTCTACGTCTTCTGAGCAGGTGCAGCGTTTCTGTTTGAGAGGTCTCCCTGCAGCGCTGCTAGCTGCGTCAAATCCCAAACCCACTGCTTGCAAATAGGGATCTTGCACAGGGGGCTAGTCAAGGCTGTATGAATCTGACACTAGGACAAGAAAGCTGTCAAAGCAACAAACAAGCAAATGAATGAACTTGCTGTCATGTCATGCAGGTTCCTCCTGCAACACATAGCGGAGCTAGGATACATAGCCGATGAGTCATTGGATGCTCTGGGATTATTGGTGGACAAGTCATCAGTGTTGCTACTTGATCATGGCACACCCACATTGATTGCTTTTCAGAAGATGTATGAGAAGGGAATGTCTGGAGCTGCTGTCAAGGCAGAAGGCCACATGGTTGCCCATCTGAGCATTTCAGACTTGAGGTCAGCCTCCTGACTGTACAGAAGCTCTGGGTCTTGTTTACACTACATACTCTACATGGGTATGCATGCCACAAAAGGGCTTATGGACGGCCTGCAGCTCATCCTCACACGTGAGTCTAATGAACTTCTTGAGCTTCTTTCTGCAGTATGGCCTTCTTCTGTGTCTTGCAGGTGTATCCAGGCAGAACACTTTGGCAAGCTTGCACTCCCAGTGGCTGAGTTCCTTGCATTAACTCACGACACAGCCTACGCTGGATATGCTGCGTCTGGACCTGACAGCTTGGAGAAAATTCAGGAAGAACCATTCTTTGGGGTAGCAACAGCCCCCAGTAGCAGCCCACCTGCTAGCATCAGCCCCAGGAAATCAAGATCAGCCCGCAAAGCCCCCAGCAGCCCTAGCAGGAAACCCAAAAGCCCCTCCAAAGCGGGCACAGCGCAGCTAGACCGCATCAACACCGGCATCCATGATGCTGTGATGCATCCAATCACATGCACACCAAGGTCCACCCTCAAAGATGTGAGTCGTACATTCTCTGCTGCAGCTCCTACACATCTTTTTGTTAGTAAACCATCTTGCTGGTTTGCTGGTGCTTTGGAGGCATGCGCACTTGCAGCACAGCTGTACCTTGTTGCACGCATCCACATTGTGTGATGCTATATGCTGCACCACCATTGATGATGTTTGGACCTGTTGCCGCAATTGGTTTTGGAAGCTTTGACTTAACAGTGTGTTTGATGACCAGGTATAGATGTCTCTGACAGGACATGGCACTCAAGGAACGGAATTCCGAGAAATGCTTGCAAAATCATGTGCTGCTATAGGTACTGGAGCTAATGGTTGACAACAGTGTGCACCGAGTGTATGTGGTGCAAGAGCAGCAACCAGCCACTCCCCAGTCCTCCATCACACCCACTGACATAATGCAGATGCTTGTGCTGTTGCACACCTGGCAGGCTGGTGTAACCATTGCGCATGCATGTGTGCTTATGCTTAGTCTTGATGATGCTCATGCTCGTGTTATGCTGAAAAAGTGCACCTTGCACGTGGGTATCAAGGCTGAGTTCAGGCAATTCATTGCTCACCCTGGACTGGGACATGGTCTGGGCAGAGTGGCAAGCATTGGTCACAGACATTTGTTTATGCTGTTGGTAAAATTCTGCCTGTGACAAGGAGACAGCATTGTCCTCCTGTCCAAATTCCCCGCGCTGCCTGCAAAACCCATGTGATGGCGCTCGTTGCATGCAGTCTATTTGCACAATTGAAGTCAGGTTGGCAGCCTCCAGCAGTGCATGTTTGGGCGTCATTGAGGAGTGCTATGATGCAACTATCACTCATTGATTACGACTGGTGTCCTCGGAATCAACATGCAGATGTAACAGGCCATTTTTCATCTCTAAAAATTCATTCAGGTGAGGCAACAGCTGCAAAATGGCTGCTGACAAACAGAGGTGAATGAAAAGGGAAACGCATGACAACTGCTGTGTAGAACTCAGCAGACAAGAACCTCACTTTGCTGCAGCACATGTGAAGCATGTCAACTGTGGCCAAAAAGCACGGAACATTACGAAGGGATGTGACCTACAGATAGTCAAGTGTACAAGCATCAGAATTGCTGAAGGCAGGGTTGCTGTCCTTGCTGCAGTGCTTTAGCATGAAAGCAAGTGTTGATCTGCTACAGTCCTGCAATCTGTAAGATCTCCATCGATGTATTGCTGCTGTCAGGGCATCGTTTTGTATGACGCACATTACTGCAGTGCCTGATGACTAAGGCCTATGTCACTGCATTTTGGAAACTTTGTGTGACAAGCAGCCTATCACCCAGCCCTGCTGTTGAGTAATACCTGACAGAGAGAGCTGCCTTTCAGGCTGATGCTGCAGGAACAGCAGTTGCTACATGCTAATAGCATGAGTTGCAGCCACTGCAGTAAGTCTACGTGACCGTATACAGCGGGAAAGCTGCATCAGGCTACATGCTTGAATTTGCTTGCAACATGACCCACATTGAATCATGTGTCTGTTAGCGCCAAGTCCAGAGCTGAAGATGTAGCACGCAGACAATGCTGTTGTCAGTGTGGTGCAGGCCGAACATCTGGGTCTGGGACAGCATGGACCTGGTGCAGACACTAGCGCTGGTCTCAGCATAGGTCTGTGCTATTGTATTGTTTCCCTTCTGTTAGCCGACCAGCATGCTCATGGTCCTGCTTGTGGGCATCACCATGCATACAGATTGTCAGCCCTTTGAAGCCCTCACTTCACAGAGAGTACATGTCACTTCCTGGCAGAAGGCTTGACACCCTTAGCTTTGTGACATTGCTTTTTGTGTAGACTTTGCGTGCCAACACCTGCCAGCTGTTTTTGAGGGACGGATGATGCTTGCTTACATGATCAACTTGTTAGCTGTTGAGCGATGCAGCCTTTGCTTGCTTCCATGAGGCTGCATGATGTTTTTATCTGCAGGTATTATGACACCTTACTGGTACGGCAACTACACTGTGGACAGGTAATGTGGCTGTCAGCCGAGGTCTGGACGCACTTGGAGTGCTGCTACTGCTTCTCAATGCAGCTTTTGTGCTCCTCATGGTGTGTCTCATCTTGCTGGCAGCCAGGCATGACATCATGATGCAAATCAGCTGGGTTTGAGAGCACACACAAAGGGCACTCAACAGGTTGACAGAATGTGTCATCAGTGGTCAAGGCTCAGCAAGACTCTTTCGGGCGACAACAGGGTGAATACAGGACAAGGGGATCCCCACCTGCTGGGCACTCCTAATCAGTAGCTTGCCTTCATCGGTACACCAGAATGAAGCAGGCCAGTGGCATGACCCAATACAACACAAGTAGCTTACACCAAGGGCCAGGTACGCATGCAGAGTTGCTTCTATCCTGCCATGCTTGCATTGTAGATCGCGTGCAAATGTAAATGTACCCAGCCATTGGCTATTTTCGATTCGCCAATTCACACCGCTCCTGCATTGTCTGCAGCAGCCGCAGCTTGCATTGTGTGCCGCACCTAACATGCTGCAGTATTCTAACAAGCAGGATGTGTCCCCTTATGCCTATATATGCTCCAGTTGCTTGCGGTCAAAGATGTGTATCGTTTGGGAGCATTGAGAGATAACCAGTCTGCATCATGCATGCCATGTTATTGATGCTGTGCTATGCAGTGACACATGCACATCTGCTTCCCTCACTGTACTACCTCGGTAGGCGTCTTACAGGTCTATTCTGGCAGCAACCAGCAGCAGATGGAGACACACATTGCGAGATGCGTTTGCGTCTGTTGAAATTGAGTTTTGGGATTGAAAAGTGTTGCTGATCACGTCAACTGGCGGCAAACTTTTGGGCTCTTCCAGGCCGGACAGTTCTCAGCAGGCCTCCTAGGATGTCATGATCTCATGATACCATAAAGGCTGATATGACTGATCTTTGTCATTTTGCTGATCGGACAGCATTGGATTTGCTGTATTTGGACTCTGTTTACTGATACTTGCCCGATTAGGCTCATTTACGTATGCGCACGGGCGGGCCACGCGTGCCCACATGCGTTTTCGTAATGTATGTGGTCGTTGACCTTGCGTCTATAGTACAAGACGTCAATCCGACATCAGAAAGGACCTTGCAATTCTCCGAGGCCCAAAAAGCATTGCACACTTCTCGCTAGTCACACCCTTCTCTACACAAGGGTGGTATCTTCAGCAGGCTGTCAACGTGCCACCATGGGGAAACTAGGGGACCTGTTCGGTAAGAACTCGACAACGAAGGACAGGACACTGATGATGCATCCTCCCCAAGCCAGTATGGAGGGCGCACATATGGGGGAGGACTTGGACCAAACAAGCATGGATGACAAGGCTGCCAGTCACGCGATCGGGCAGGCATATGCTGACCCCAGCGTCAAACCGACCGACGTCGAGGACAGTCAAGAGCGCGAGCCGCTCAACGTGAAGGACGCAGCTGAAGCCCTACCACACTGGCGCAAACAGGTGTTGGAATGGTTCTCAGCTGATGCAAATGAGTCTTGATGTGACCTGTACCTGCATGTGCGTGCATCCTGTCGTCCATAGCTGTAAGCCTGACGTTTATTGATTTGCCGCAGATCACTTTACGTGCTTTGATCATCGGAGCCGGCCTTGGAATTTTCTTTGCCATCGTGAGTTTCCAAACCGTCTCCGACTCTGCAAGCAGTCACAACTTCTGCACGTGTGCCTCTGATCAGTACTAGTGTGCCGCGTGTGGCGACGTATGCACCCCTTGTGTTGCTCAAAACGTGGCGCTCAGCACTTTCAATGTTGTTTTATAGGTTCAACAGAAGCTTGGACTCCAGGCTGGAGTATCTCCGGTGAGAATGCACTTGTGTCTTGAAATGCAAGTGGTTTGTTTTGACACTGTTTGGGCTAACTTGTTCCATTTCCTGTGCCTGCTCTCATGCATTCTTGATTACGCATCTTTGACGTGGCGCTTACTGTCTGTGCAGGGCTTTGGACTGGCATCATGTATTGTGGGCTTTGGTGCAATCCGATTTGTAGTCATCCCTTGCATGGTCAAGGTGGGACTAGGCTCAGGTAGGCTCACTGCCCTGCATTCTGCTCACAGGTCAACATCATTCTGCTCACACGTCGAAATGTATGTTTGCGTGAACATCCAGCCATGCAGACATTGTGCATGCTCTGCGTGCACCTCCAGATCAGTTGTTTCTGCAGTCTCTTAACAATCTGTTAAGCACACTACCATGCAGTATCATGGTGGTGACTTGCAGGATGGTACTATCCCCAAGAAACAACCATCATTCAAACCATGGCCAACAGCGTACTTGATCTTAACTGGGGTGGCGGCTTCCACAGTTTCTTGGTTGCTCTCTCTGGTCCCATCATTGGCAACTTTGAAGGTACACTCATGTTTCTGCACACCCCAAGTGCTTTGCACAGTTATGAAACCAGGGCGCAGCAGGGTCTTGTCTTTCATGTTCTCCAGAAGTCTGCCTTCAGTATTACTAGGTAGACTACTGCTGCATCTGTTGAGCAGTCTGGTATTTGCTGCAGGTCAAGCTGGCATCACCGCTCTTGATGTATACAACCCAACAATTGGACGGACTTTGCCTTACCAGGTAGCTGCATTCACGGCGCTGGACTGGTTTGCAGTCATGTCTTGAGCTCAGCATCTCAAACAAGCAATCAGCAGCTATGTAGTGTATGCTGACATCAGCTGTTGTGCCTGTGCAGATCTGCATTGGGTTCATTGGAATCTTTGTGGTGCTGGTGCTGCGTAAGGTGCGTGCTCACATTTTCGTGACAGACAAAGCGCAATTTGCATGTCCAAAAAACATCTTGAATGCACAGGCGGCTCGGCAGTGTATCAAGTTGTCTATCGTTCCATTTGCATGCTGTCATGTCCTTGTATCCTTGTGAACACACAAGTATCAAAGCTGGTTGTAGGTTCAAAGCTCATGTCTTGCTTGTGTCTCTACTTCTTCCAAGGGGCCAATGTAGTGTGTGATTGTACAATGTATTGTAAGTGTATTGTGAGTGTAATGTAAGTGTGTACCTGCAGGCCATGATCATTGACTTCAAGCTGCCATGGCCTTCTCCAACAGCAGGTATGGTGCATGCCACACCCTCCAGCCTTCTGCCCAGTCCTTGTCGAAAGGCAACATCTGTTGTCCGTCCCCTTTCTGAATGACATCCTCTACTAGAACACACCGCGCTGACTTGTGCAACACAATTCCCTTCATGTCACCCTGCAGTCATTTGGTCACCACCATGTATGAATGTTTGATGTCTGTCAGTTCTGGAGATATCCTTGTGCTTGTGTTGTCTGACAGTGGGTTGATGATACTTTGGGAGCACCTTGCAGCAAAGCTGGTTTTGCGCAGTCAGCCATGCACGAGTGACTGAGTACGCTGCTACTGCGACTTGCAGCTGGTACTCTGATCAAGTCGCTGCACACCAAGAAGGGCGAGGACAAGGCGCGCAAGCAGCTGCGCGTGCTGGGAATCACTTTCAGCGTCGCTTTCCTGTGGGACCTCTTTGAATGGTTCTTCTCTGGGTGCGTCAGTCTCATCGCTGCATATGCATGCTGTATGCTGTGATGACTCAAGCAATATGCTGTCATGTTTCAAGCTTGACAGTTACACCTCACCCTCAGGCTTTCCTGCAATCAATACAAGCTCAATGCCTTACACAAGGGCAATGGATGCTATGATCACAGTTGCATGCAATGAACACGTCCAGGCCATGTAGTGTTGCTGTAGTCAGCACATCTGCATGCTACTTCTCAAGTTGATTGCACTCAGGAGCCCTGCTTTGGTAAGCGTTGACAGACAGGTTGTGCTGTGTGGCCTGACAGCAGCACTGAGCACTCAGCACTCAGAACTCAGCACTCAGCGCTCAGCACTCAGCGCTCATCTTGTGTCACCGTGAACAGATTGTTCTGGATAGATAAGACATGCCCTGTGCGTACCTAGCTCAAAATAAGCAGGAAAGCACATACAGAAATATTGTCATCCTCCTTGTTATTGTGATTGTTGGGTGTCACCATGCAGGTCTGGAGACTGTGGATTTGGCAGCTTCCCAACCTTTGGTACTCATGCTTTGAAGTACACATGGCAGTTCGACTTTGAGCTGACATATGTTGGAGTTGGAATGCTGGTCAGTGTTCTTGCGCATTTTGCACGCACGCTGAACATGATTTTACTGTGCAAGGAACTCACCAGTACTGTGGTCATGGACTAGCTGTCAGCATGCTTAGTCATCATTTGTGTCTCATGACTTTGCCAGAAGCTTTACATACTCAGAGCTGAGCTCCATCCCATAGAAGAGCTTCTCCCCCCTAGTGTCAGCTGTCTGTATGCTCATTGCCTGTTGTCAGCTTGCTCAATCGTTAACAGGTCAGCCTGATCATGGTGCCTGCATGCACAGCAGTTTTCAATGCACACCCGAGGCAAGACTGCTGCTGTCCATGCATCTCTGTGTAGAGTGTATGCTGGCTGATCATCATCTATTGCGCAGGTGCCTCACATTGTGAAGAGTATATGCTGGCTGCTCATCATCTATTGCACAAGTGCCTCATGCTGTGTAGAGTGTATGCTGGCTGATCATCATGTGTCGCACAGGTGCCTCACATTGTGAAGAGTGTATGCTGGCTGATCATCATGTGTTGCACAGGTGCCTCACGCCGTGAATGCATCCATGATGCTTGGAGCCATCATCATGTTCGGCATCATCCTGCCGGTTGCAAACCAGCATGCTGGGGTCTGGTATCCCCCCAAATCGACCTGGTCCAACCCCAAGGATGTCAGGGGAACCTATGCATACCAAGTCTTTACAGCTCTGGGCATGTTCTTGGGTAAGTCAGTACTGCCACTGCGGCCTTTGCATTGCCTCATCTTATGCTGTGAAGACGACTATTAGCCATTATATGCCCCATGGTGAGATGACAGCATGGTACTTGCTGTGATCAAGGCATGGCAACATGTCATGCTTGGGCAGCTCTGCTGATGCATGGGCACCTGACTTGTGCTAGAGGGCAACAATTGCCTTTCACCGCAATGAACAGATGCCCAGAGAGGGGCACTTATGCCCTGTGGAAACGCTGCAGCAGCAATGTGTGTATGCACGCCAGACTTACAATGATCGACACCTCTTGCTCCTAGTACATCACTCACACAGGCTTCTTCTGCTGCAATTGTTATCAAGGACTGTGCAGGGCATTGTGTACAGTACTGCACTTTGAATGCTCAATGGGCAATATGGGTGATGCAGGAGAAGGAGCATATACTATTTTGAAGGTGACCATTCTGGCCTGCCGGGGCATGTACAGGTCCTGGAGGGCTAGCCGTACTGGCAAAGTGGACCCCCGAGGTACATACCCCCCCTCTCCCCTCCAGGCTCCCTTGCCCCAACCCCCCTTCCCCCTACCTTCCTCGCTGTTCCCCAGTCAACTGTCTGCGGGCATGTGTTGAGCAAATACAGCCAATGTGTGTCACCCACGCCGGCATGCATATATTGTGAAAGTGAGGTTGCATTGATGACACAGCAATTTTCTTGAAAGCTTGTGGTGAGTTGGTGCTTGTGTTCAGCAGCAGGCACCAGAGGCAGACCAGCTTTCAGAGTGGCAGCAGAATGCAAGGCAATTCCTGCAGTAACACATCTCATGAACATGATGACAGTCATAACGCTGTTGTCTTTGAGGCTGTTATCATTGCTTCGTGCAATAAATTGTCTCCCCCCCAAACCCAAAAACAAAAACCCTTATTGTGTTGAGGGCGGGGGAAAAAATCGTTGTTGTGTTGTAGGTGCTGGCACCATTGGTCGTCCACCACAAGGCAGGATTGTGACTGAGACTGAAGATGAGAGGCGTCTGTCTGAGTATGTGTTCCTGTCCAACAGCATCCCCTGGTGGGTGGCGGTGGGGGGCTACCTCTGCTTTGTGGCCATTGGAACTGGCACCATTCCCCAGCTGTACCCCCCAGCCAAGTGGTAACACCTAACCACCCTAACCACCTGACCACCTTAGCTCCACCCACCTGCCACCCTGTGCATGCAAATGGGTGCAATAGCTGGAGCCAAGAACTGCCTGAAACATGCATGCAATTGTGGAATTTGACCTTATTACAGCTGGCTTTCTGCTTCTGCATTTGTGCAGAGTACCATGCATGCAAGTGTGTAAAATGACCTTACAGCTTTCTGCTGTTGTCTATGCATCTCTGCATTGGTGATCGATCTACATTTGTGCTGTTCCTGCCAGTTGGCCTCTGTGTGTTTCATTCCTTGACCTGAATGTCCTGGGGTGCATGTATAACTAAGGAGTAGCATGCCTGATGCCTTCATGCAGCCATCACACCAATGAGGCGCAAAATGTGTCTGCTTTCTTGTGGGAAACCAGTGGTGGTGTGTACAGGTACTACTGCCTGGTGGTGTACCTCGTTGCTCCTTTCTTCTCCATCATCAACGCCTACTGTGCTGGTAAGCCTCCATACACCCTTCTCCCGCCATGTGATGTTCTCGCCATGTGATGATCCCGCCATGTGATGTACACACCTCTGCAATCTCAACTTTTTGCTAACTGCAACTGCTGTGCATGGGCTGCGCTGAGCATGTCCAGAAACAGGTGTTGTTTATGAGCTGTACAGTTAATAAAGTGGTTGAACAAACAGCTGTACTTAGTGCTCATCTTTTGATTCTGGGTCCCCTCACAGCACATCTTGAGCACATCTTGACTTCGTTTGCCTGAAGACGTGGAGAAAACCTTCCATCCTCCTACTACTTGCACACGCATCATGCAGAATTTTGTCAAATGAATAGTTGACAAAGTGTGCGCATTTGGCTGTTCAGGCTTGACCGACTGGGACATCACAAGCGCTTGGTCCACCCTGGGGGTCTTCATCATCGGGGCCTGGGCCGGCAGGGCAAACGAAGAGGGGGCAGTTGTAGCAGCCTTGGTCATGTCTGGCATTGCTGGTGCTGCTGTGAATGCAGCATCCAGCATCATGGGTGACTTCAAGACTGCTTACTACACTCTGGCCCACCCTCGCGCTCTGCTTTGCACTCAGGTCGGCCTTCCCTCAACACAAACTGCTTTTGCCTTCACACAAACTGGTTTTCCCTTCACACAAACTGCTTTTCCCTTCGCACAAAGTGCTGTCCCCTTCACCAAAAAATGCTTTCTCCTTCACAGAAAATGCCCTTACCACACAGAATGCTTACGTTTGCACACACACTGCTTTTGCCTGCACAAGAAGTGCTGTCCCCTTTGCGCCATCCTGCAAGTCAGACATGTCAACATCACTGCAGCACCTTCAAGTGAAATTGGGGGCTGCCATATGCAAGGGAACTGGCCTTAACTTATGCACCTTCAGGGCTTGTTTTGATTGGCAGCTTGCTTCTGATTTTGTGTGGGCATTGTGCAAGAAATCACATGGTGGTATGCTGAAGCAGTGCTGCCAGCTTGATCCTTAATCCAGCCCGATCCAGCATGTGTGTCTGACGCAGCATGTGTGTCTCTGATGCAGCTGATTGGAGAGTGTGTTGGACTGGTCATGGCTCCAGTCATCTTCTACTACCTCTACTATCAGGTCAGCACACCATGCATCATCTTTGCATGCCAATACAACATTGGACCAGTCTGCATCATGTGCAACTGTCAACCTCATGCTGATTGTTTAGGAGTGTCTGCCTATTGCACACTGCATGGCTGTGCTATTCGCAGTCTTTGCCAGCTGCTGCAGTGTTGCAGGTCCAATGACAGCTTGTTTTGCACTGCATGACACCTGATATGCAAGAACTCTGTGTGTGAACAGCATACACTAGTTCTGCTTCTGATGTCTGCTGCCTGGTTATGCAGCCTGCTATCACCAGCGGCATCCCATTGGGAAGTGCCAATTCACAGTATGCTGCGCCGCAAGCCTATGTCAACCTGGCTGCTGCTATTGTTTCCACTGAAGGTAATTGCAGACCATTCTCCGCTGCCTCCACGAGTGATGCTCAGGGCAATAGTATCGTTCTGTTTGCTGGACATGATACACGCTTGCCTAGATGATGCTTGCCAGGCATTGCTTGGTAATAATAGTAATAATACTATTACTTATAATAATATTACTAATAGTAATATTTCACATGCGTTCCAACCAGCCGTTCTTGCCAGGTACCTACTAGGCGTTGCTTGGTGTCATGTGCATGTCAGTGGTGTTTGGGATCTAAGCATGATAAGGACGCTGCTGTTTGTTGGTTGTGTATGTCATGCATAGTGCTTCACCCTGTGGCAGAAAGACAGCTGGCTTGTATCAGGCTGCCTCACGGTGTTTGTGGGAACGGGGCAAAAACCATTTATGTGCTTACTCATGCGTTGACAGAATTGGAAACGGGGGGGGGAAAACCCATTCATGTGCTTAATTATGCATTGACAGAATTCAAGATACCTTTTTGGTGTTGTGCAGGCATCAAGAACCTGCCCAAGCACTGCTTTGCCATTGCTGGAGTCTTCTTCTTCGTCTGCTTCTTCCTGCCCATGTTCAGGTCAGTTTTGCACCGAGCAGCAACTTGTCCCCTTCTGCTTCTTGTCATCAGCATGCACATGCCAGTGCCAAGTTCTGTGCCTTTTCCACAGACATGTCTTATGATCTGTGCAAGCGCTTCTAGCTCATCTTGAGGTGCACAGGCAGTGCATCAAATGCCATCTCTTCCAGATGGCATGTGCCTAGTACATCAACAATGCTGAAGGACACACCCCCCCCAAGCGGCCAATGCTGTCGTGGTTGCATAAGCAGCTGCTGCACACCTTTCAATCAAACCAGCAAGGAACTTGCTGTCTGCACACTGGATCTGTTGAGTCTGCCAAACAATGTGACTGAGTGGGAGGCTCAGTGTTGCACCATAGCGAACCAAGCTGAGAAGGCAACTTGATGTTATTTCAGGGACTTTGGCCCCAGGAAAATTGCTCGTTTCACCCCGGTGCCAATGGCCATGGCTATTCCTCTCGTCGTGGGAGCCTGGTATGTATTGTCTCCTTGTTGCTGATTGTTATAAGACACAGCTGCTGTTAACCAGCTTTCCCACAGTTTGGTTGTCATAAGACACAGCTGCTGTTGCTGAGCCACAGCTGCGCTTGCTGATGCACGCACTTCTGTTCTGCTGCCCGTGGCTCCATTAAGTTGCTGTCAGCCATCAGCAGTATGCATTTGTCAGCCAATGTCATCAATCTGCAAGCTGAAATGCCACTTGTCCACTGCATGGTTGGCTCTCAAAGTCTGTATGAGTCAAGCAGAGCTAGCTTACTTGTGCAGGACCTCTCAGGGGCGGCTCATTGATCCTGCATTCCCCTCTTGAGTGCCATCACTTGCCATTGTCTCAGTGCCTCACTCAAAGTGCCCTGATTACTGTTATGCATGTACTCCACAAGCTACATTCATTCAGTGCCTCAGTCAAAGCGTCTTGAGGTGCTCATTGGTGTGCAGGTTGGCTGTGGACATGGGGTTGGGTTCCATTGTGAGATTGAGCTGGGACTTGATTAGCATGTCAACTGCTACTGACTACCTGGTGAGCCTAATTCCTCAGCTGTGCTTGATTTGCTGCGCTAGCTCAGGCTTGCTCTGCCTGTGTAGGCCACAGGGTCCTGCACACTCACCCCACAACCAGAGCATTGTACCAATGTTGATCTCTGTTTGGTCTTGGTTGTATGGTCAGCTTCAGCTGTCAAGCAATCGAGACATTTTTGAGTGCCTTCAAGATCACACAAGGCTACAATGCAACTTGCTTGGCAGGTTACGTGTATCCACATCCTGTGTGCCACTTGACTGCATTACTCTGCCAAATACCTGCTCAAAGCATATTGTGATGCTACTGTCAGGTCGCAAGTGCCATGTTACAAATCAGCGCATGTTGTGTCCAGGTGCCAGCAGCTGCTGGTCTGATTTCTGGAGAGGGGCTGTGGGCCGTTCCAGAGGCCATTTTGGCCCTAGCCAAGGCCACCCCACCCCTGTGCATGCAATTCATTGCCACCAGCGCTGAGGCAGCAACCTAGAGCAGCAGAATGCTGTCACACCTGCTGCCTCAGCATGTGCTGTGCTGTGCTGCCACAGCATGATGCTGCGGATTGGGCAGCCTTGTGAGGTGTCCTCCTGGATCTATACTATGTGGGCATCGAAAGTCTCCCAGCTATGCAAATGAAGTTGAGCTTGATGAGAATCACTGTCAGCATCTTTTCCTGAATACTTACGGCTGAAGTTGAGCTTGATGAAAATCACTTCCAGCATCTTTTCCTAAATACTTACGGCTGAAGTTGAGCTTGATGCAAATCACTTTCAGCATCTTTTCCTGAAGACTTATGGCAGCGTCCTGGCTGCTGCTGCACCTTGTGATCTCATTCAAGCATATTGGGGTATTGTGTTTTGGCATGAAGATGTGCAGGCAAGACAAGGGGAGAGCCGGTTTGATTCATTTCTGTTGATTGTTGCTAACGTTCTGGCATGGCTGGCATATCTGGCACAATGACAAGCCCAGAAACGCTGTGGTTCATAGTTGACACTTGAACAGCGGCTTTACAGCATGCACGATTCAACTTGTACTACACAGTACCTTTTGTACTGTTTGGTAGTAGAACTTGAATCACTTGTGCCAAGACATATAGAGGTGCAAATTAGCTCGTGCCATATTTCATGGCTTTGTTTTGTTTTAGCTTTATGCAGGATTTGTTGTTGTCAAGCATTGACAGTAGTAATTATGTTATGTTGCCTGCTGTGTAGCATGTATCTTGGAAGCCATGCTTTCACCATATGGGGAATTTTTCCCCGCTGTACTATATGCTGAGTCTTGATACATTGGGCTTCTGACTGCTGCAGCATTTTTTGCTAGTTTGGTAGTTAGGCAAAACTTGAGCAACATGTATATATATATGAGGCTTGCATAGTCCAGCTGGTGGCTATCATGGCATATGGTATCTGTATGCACCAAGGATGTAATATGAGCACTTGAAGGGACAGCAGCCTATGCAGTCATGGGTTGCAACAATTGCACTCCCGATCGGCTTGCTCGCTTACAGATGATATCTATCCAGATTTCAACCTATTTCTTGGGTTTTGAAGTTCAATGCTAAAATGGGCTTGTGTGCCACCGTTTTAAACATGGCAGCCAGCAATGCATTGCTGTGACTGTGTTCATCAAGGCTTTGAGCATGATGCTGGATGTGTACAAACAAGCAAATTTGTAAATACCGTATAGCCTCCGAGATGCATTTGAATGCATTGCGCAGCCTAACGCAGCCTTGCTTGACTGCATACTGTATGTGATGCAACACCCCTACGATCCAGGCGTTTTACCACGCTCTGCAAGTTGGTGTACCCTTGGAAAGTGTATTTGAGATTAAGGCGTCGGTGTCAGTTTTGCGTCTTGTGCACGTGGTGCGTGTACGGTACGCGTGCTGAACCGCCGGTATACGCATGCGTGAAGCTTGACTTCTTGCACTGCAAGCCAACGCGTCTACAGCAGCACTCAGACGATTGAGTCAGACCTGCGTCGCGAGTGCTGGCGCGGTCGCGATGCAGGCCTCATTTGCTGGCCTGCCTGATTTGCCCAGCGCAGTCCTCAAAGATATTCTCGAGCAAGTCAGCTTACTTGATAGGCTTACTTGTGAACAAGTCTGTAAAAGCTGGAGGCAAGCAATGCGGAACCCCCAAACTTGGGCTGCTTTGTACGGTACACGGTTGTCAATAGTTCTGACCGACAGTACAGGCGTACCAGGATATTCCAGGGACAGCACAGGCACATCAGACATAATCCTCCAGTGCTCTAAGGCCCCCATTCTGCAGGTCGCAGTGCCCAGTCTGCAGTCGGTGCCCTCATTGCCGTCTAGTTTTAGTCTTTGGCTGGCTCGCCGCTGGCCAGCCCTAACACACGTCAGCATCATAGATTTCTGTAAAGACACAGTTGCACCCCTTGAAAACATTCTTGCCACTTGCACAAGCTCGGTATCAGGCTCAATTTCAGGACCTGAAATCGCGCTCCGTTCAGGTGTGTATCATATGGTTCGTGCCTTTGTCAGTATAGCTGCGGTTCAAGTTTAGTTTCTGCTACTTGTTGCGTAGACCTAACACAGACTTTGTGACACAGGCTGTCAGTGGTGGACTCCTCAGTGCAGGCTTCCACTGGCTGGTAGAGTGACCAGTCTCTGTGTACAAGACAGCAGTGTAAAGCAAGATGTTGGAATTCTGCAGCTGTTTCCCTCTTTGACAGAGCTGAGCTTTAGCCTTGAACCACCTCAAAGCCAAGTCCCACACCAAGAACAAGACGAAGACCAGCTCATATTGACTTTGGCTGAAATGAGCAGCAGCTTGAGGGTCTTGAGTCTGGACAAGTTTGACATAAGCTATGCTTCCAGAATGGCCCAATGCCTGTCTTCGCTGCAGCAACTGACCCTGGACAGGAGCACAGGGCAGCTGCTAGATTTGCGGAGCTGTTCACAGCTGACATGCTTGCATCTGATGTCTGAGGGGTTCAATCAGGACATCCAGCTTCCTCAGTGCTGCCGTGTCAGCCTGAAGCATTTGGTGTTGGGACACAAAGGTTACAAGCTGCATAGCCTGGAAACTTGTACACAGCTGACCTACCTTGAGCTTCATGACGATCAAACAATGCGTGACACTGGCAGGCGTTGCCTCCGGAAGTCTGCACGCTACAATTGTGTACCCAACGCCGTTTTCAGTGAGCTGTCTGAAGGTTGGCCTTCCACAATGCCTGAGTTGAACATAATCAAGGTCTGTGGCATGACTTGTCCTGTTCCTGCTCAGTTGCTGGGCTATCCCAGCTTGCGCGAGCTTCACTTGCCTCGACTGCAGCAGAAAGATCTGCCTGAATGGTTTGGAGACTTGGCACAGCTGACAAAGCTTACTTTGACCTCACACAGCTTTTGCTGTTTTCCTGACCCCCTTTTAAGGTTGTCCCGGCTGGAGGCAGCAAGGCTGATCCTGCCTCACTTCCCCAAGCAGATTGTGCAGATGGCAACTTGGCCAAGATTGCATGAGTTATACCTATAGGTGAAAAGGGTTCTATGAATGACACATCAGTGGACCAGCAGACAGCCTTTGGCAACAGTGTGGAAGCTTTGCAAGCAGCTCTTCTCAATAGGTATTCGTCCATGTGTGTAAGTCGCTTGGCTAGGGGTCACTTTTCTTTCCATTTGAGCAGTGAGGCCAATAGCAGTTAATTGCAATATTGCACTGTTGCTATATACGTCACTTACACATATGTCTCTGCAATAGCAAATAGCACAGTGGGCGGTGCAGAAGGCCTTTATAGGCAGCAAACAAGCATACATCAACCATCTAGAGCTAACTAAAGTGTTTATGTGATCCACCCTAAGCCCCGCTCTCACATTCATGATCAAATCAATAATATTAGCTGATCAGGAAGAAAGCACAGAAAGTATGAGATGCTGTGCACCATCTGCACTGTCAAACACACATGCACATGTCACGCAAGAGCACAAGATCTCTCAAGTACAAGAGCTTTTCAATCAGAGCTATGGTGATAAATGCAGATTGTGCTTTCGACATCATAGAAGCGAATCTCCTGCCCCTGGATCTGCTGCTAGGACATGCAAACCATAAAGCCCACATAGGTACCATGTCAACCTGTGAAGTTGCATTGCAGCCAGGGTGTACTGGACCGTTTCGAATTTGACAACCATGCAGTGCGACATCAACACTTGAATAGCAAAACTTCACACAACTTGCCGTGCAGATGCTTTTACACGAGCACAACAGATATACGTGGCGTAAAGAATTTAAAACGATGTAACAAAACAGGCCGACACACACACACAGGGTACTCAACCGTTTCCAAGGCACACAACAGGACCTACTGTTGGAGCTGATCCACAATACAGCAAAATCACAATGATTTCAATAAGTCAGGCAAGTAACCTCATTTGTTTCAATGTGTTGCAAATCACACATTGACTACAACATTGACGGCCACAATTACAAAAGAGATCCCTCAAAGCAATACCTAGCTCTCAGCAAAGCGTCTACATAGCTGCAGACACCCCTACAATAATCAGGGCATACTGCGCAGCCTTATCCATGCAGAGAAGCTGTAGCGGCCGTCAAAATCTACTCAGAGCGTGCAGCATAGCTGTTGAAGTCCTTGGTGCGACAGTCAATGCCAACCATAGCCTCCCCTAGACCACAAGACACCTCAGCCAAGATCTTGGGGTCGTTGTAGTGGGTCACAGCTTGCACAATAGCACGTGCACGCTTGGCAGGGTCCCCCGACTTGAAGATGCCTGAGCCAACAAACACTCCATCCACACCCATCTGCATCATCAAGGCTGCATCTGCTGGTGATGCGACACCTCCTGCTGCAAAGTTCACCACTGGCAGCCTGCAGCGACCAAACAGATGTCAGCAGCAACAGCAGCAGCTAATTCAGCTGCCAGTGTCAGTAGGAAGCAGAAAACGGCTTGTTGCTGACACTGACATGACATGCTTGCTGATGTTCGCAAGCGCCATGCTCAGCAGGAAGCAGAAATGGCTTCTTGCTGACACTGACATGTTGTGCTTGCTGATGCTTGCATGCATCATGTAACATGATTTGAATCCAGTCACCATATACACCACACCACATGTAAGGGCAAACTGAATCAATGGTGAATCAAGTGCAGGGTGTGTTGATGCAGAGATCTACTATACACAACCAAGGTGCAAAAGCCAGCAGCAGGCAGCAGCAGGCAGATCATGATGAGTCTGCAATCTTGCCTGCCTAGGTGCTTGGTCTTGCGCACAAGGTCTACTGGCGCCCTGATCTCCTTTGCATACACATACAACTCATCATCATCTAGCGTCTGCAGCTGTCTAATGGCTCCTGTCACTGATCTGGTGTGCCTTACAGCCTCAACGACATTCCCGGTACCCGCCTCGCCCTTTGTTCTGATCATGGCTGCGCCCTCAGCAATGCGCCGTAGAGCCTCGCCCAAGTCTCGGCAACCACAGACGAATGGAACCTTGAAGTTGTGCTTGTTGATGTGGTGAATGTCATCAGCTGGTGTCAGCACCTGCAGCAATGCCCCCACTTTATAGTAGCAGCGTCGCATTGTCACTGTATTTGCAACTGTAGAACATGGGCATCACAAACAGATGTACAATTGCAAACTCAGCACTATCAAAAGGCGTAGAGCAACATATCCGGGGAGCAGCAGCAGCTGCATGGCCATGACCAACTTGTCTCCCAACAGCTAAACATGCTCACTGCTGTGTCCACTGTTGCACCAAAGCATATCTGCCTCATGACACGATTACCTCTGACTCGTCAACATAGTCCACCTCAAGAGCCTCTAGGATTTGAGCCTCCACAAAGTGGCCAATTCGCGCCTTGGCCATCACTGGTATTGTAACAGCCTTCTTGATCTCTCTAATCATTGTGGGGTCACTCATGCGAGCAACCCCGCCCTCCTTCCTAATATCTGCTGGTACTCGCTCCAACGCCATCACAGCTACCGCTCCAGCCTCTTCGGCAATCCTGGCTTCTTCAGCGGTGGTGACGTCCATAATAACGCCACCCTTCAGCATCTGTGCTAGACCAACCTACGAGATATGAAAACGTAAGACAAGTTCTGACTGAGCTACTTGTGGAAGTCACAATCAGCAAAGTAGCCTCCGCGCACCTTCAGCGCATAAGTGCCAGTCTGTGAATCTGCCATGGTGCAATCGATGTAGATGGCGTATGTGCGTCGCAACAAGGTGCCACAGCGTTTTACAATTCGTGGACGACTGAGCTCGGGGTCGATGTCATCAGCCTCCAATTACGCAACTGCCATGGCTTCCTAGGGTTCAACCCTAGCTCCCTATTACTACAGCAGGCCCGTTGGCAACAGAACAGCAGCACACCAAGCTCACTCAGCTGACATGCATCCTGTATGTGCGTAGCAGGTGAACCTATGACTGTCAACATGGCTGCCAGCGATAAAGTTGCAGGTTACTGTCTGAACCTTTGACACCCAGTGACACTTAGTGACACCCCTAAGGGAAGCTTCATGGCAAGCTTAATGTAAGCTTCATGGCAATCTCAATGGAAGCTTCACACATACTCTGCCACAACATTAGTATTATGAGCTGGAAGGCAGAACGACAGCCAACAACATCACAACACTTTGGCTTCATTCTTCAGCTTGTCCATAAGCTCTGCCACAGAAGCCACCATGACACCCCCTTTGCGCTTAGCTGGCTCTTCAACCTTGATGCGCTTGTAGCCATCTATCAAGGTGACACCAAGTCCCTACAATGTCATTACCCAGTGAACAATGAGCCTTTGATCCATGGCCTCTGACTTCCTTGACTGAAGCTGTACTTGCAGCACCTGAGCATGCCAATACATGTACTGCCTATGCATGTACACTTGTATGCCAACCTGATCACACTCAAAGCATGTTTGCTGAATGGATGTCATCCATCTGGGCAAGCTTACATTTGTATGCAACAGTACAGCAACTGTGCAGGCTGGCCCTGTCTCTGGACATATGCCACAGCAGGCGTGAAATGCCGAACACATGGTTCATCTGTTGTCACAACCCTTGCAGTCTTACCTCTGGATTCAGCACCTCAATAGGCTTTTTCTTGGCTTTCATGATGTGTGGCAAGGTGGCATAGCGAGGCTGGTTCAGCCTCAAGTCAGTGGTGATGACAGCTGGCAGGCCACACAGCAGGGTCTGCAGCCCTCCATCCACCTGCACATGGTACACTAATCTGGTTTTGCACCTGAAGGTTTATGCAGCAACTGACCTATGCAGGATTTCCTTTGAATGTGACATATGACAGCAAGTATGCAAGTGCCATGCCAAAGTTTGGCATGCTGGGGTAGTACAGTACTGTCCAGCGAGGCTATCATGAGGCTTTGATGGCGGGAACAGGTGGTGGTGTCATGCAGTGCATACAGACCACGTGTGCAGTGGACGGAAAGTGTCTACGTGTTAGCATTGGACATGCCTCTGCTTGGCTTTGCAATGTCAGTCACACCTCTCGTGTGACTCTTGCTTTCTGGGCTGCTTGGTCAATCTCGATCTTGGACGCAAAGGTTGCCTGAGGCCACTTCAAAAGGGCAGCAAGCATCTGCCCTGCAGCGTATGACTCTTGTTTGTCGTTGCTCTATTGCCCCAGCATTTCCATTGCTGCAGCAGAAGTGACAACAACCATGCCTGTTTGATTGCAATCATCATCAATCGCTTGCTTTCCGAGCAGACACAAGCTGGCAGATTCCTTCTTGACCACAGCTGCTAGCAGTTTGGCGATATTGAGAGGCAAGAGAGGCGTATCAGTCAGAATATGAGCTCCTCTGTCAGCCCCCATGGCTAGAGCAGTCCGTATTGTGTCCTACACAACCAAGACTAGGCCTGAAATAAAGCATTCCTTGCTCTTTTCTGGTGTATACAGCCTCCCATGCTTAATCACTCTCATCAGCCGCTGCACCTGATTCACCATACCTGGCTGCTCTTGGGCCCGACCGTGACGACCACTACCTCCTTGGCAATCTTCTGTTCCTTCAGTCTGAGAGCTTCCTGCAAAATTGCAGTGCTTGCTCAGAGTTGTTAAAGACAGACGCTGTGACAGCAAGTGATGTATACCTCCACTGCAATTTCACAAAAGGGATTCATGCTCATCTTCACATTCGCCAGCTCCACACCCGTCTGCAACGCGCAGTGCAATTGATCGACTGCCCAGATCACAAGCAAGTGCTGCAGAAGCTGCACAAGAATGATGTCACGGCCTAAGTTCCCTTGAGATGAGACGCACACCTGATCGGTCTTGACCCGAATGCGGGCATTGTAGTCTACCACCCGCTTGACCGCCACAAGCAGCTTCATACCATCAAGGGCAGATCAGCACTTCATTCGGCATATTTTGGTCTCTCTGTAGTTTTGTTGAATCGCACATTGATGTTTAACACACATCTAGCAGATACGAGCACGGCGAACAAGCAAGCACTCGTAAAATTAACAACACAAGCTGGACGAGGTTCGATGCGTAACGCTAACGGTGCCACAAGACCTCTAGTGTTCCCTGCACGTGATCCGCGTTCACCCGCACGAGCAATTGCGTTTGAGTGTCACTTCGGTGTCATCCTCCGCACGAGCAAACACGCCAAGTCTCTGATATGGCACAAGTTAGTTTAGATGTGTGAGTGTGGATGCAAGAATGCCCTGCGGAAAACTAGCGAAAACAGGGAAGCAAGTATGAGAAATGGGCTGCCACAAGACCTCACAGCATGCTGTATCAGGTACTCACATAATGGTCCAGATAATGGAATGCTTTGCTTCTCTGATTCGCTCAGGGCACATAGTGCTTGTGATGCAGTCCAGCTTTTGAGAGATCGATGATGCAGCAGTCTATCAGAGTATGTTCTTGCATACAAGGAAATGTCTGTACTTTTACTACTAAATGCAGGGTGTGAAACCTGTTGGCTGTACTTGACGCAGTGCATCACACAAGTTTGCATTGACTCCTGGATTCACAGCACGTAGAATGCCTACTACAACAGACGCAAACAATACTGGCCAGGTACGCACATGACTCAATCTGAACAAACACTGAATGACACAGTTAATTTAGTGAACAGGAGTCTGTGATGTTGTATAAGTTCACTTGCCAGTCTGTACGGGGAGCTGCAGTTCATTGCCCCATTCGTTCCAACTACCATCATAGTTGGCACAATTCTGACCCAGGCCCAGTCGATCTAGGGCTAGCGCAAGACTGCATGATGCCACACCGCCATTGCAGTAGGTATATATCTGCTGAGACCCATGGCCAGAGCAGTCCACTCCTGCATCCTCAAAGACCTGCCGTTGATCCTGCAAAGGCCTGAGCAAGCCTGTGGATTTGTCCAGCAGGGATTTGCGTGAAATGTTTACTGCACCAGGGATGTGACCACCTCGCTCTGCTCGCTTCACCTACATCAGGCACAGTCACAGCTCTTTTCAATCCCAGAAAGTCTATTTTAATTCAGAAATGTCATCCCTACACTGGAAATCTAAACTCAGAAACGCTTGGGGACAGTAAAAACGCATTTTTACATTGGGGAAATGCTTTAGGTCTGAAGCTGAAATGACTTACTACATTGTGACCAGTCGTGCGTTAGCTGCAGCCCTATATTACTAGCATGAAACAGTGGAAGTGTGTCATAAACTACACAGCATCAAAGCACGGCATTACTGCGTTTAGCCGTTCAGGCATTGACTTCTGTGTCGAAAAATTTCAGGCTGTCTTCTGTAGCAACCTCTTGCATTGACAAATGGCTGCATGGTCAACAGTTCAGCATACCTTTGGCACACAATGTTGTAAGGCCACTTTCATGAGTGTAAGCATCAGGCATCAGGGCATGTATGATTGAAAAGCACAAGCTTGTTGCTTGACAGAACATGAGGTAACTTGCCTCTCCAGTGTATTGTTCCAGACCACGTGCGTCTAGGATAATGATTTCCTTCCCATCTTGCTTGTCATCTAGTGCCTTGAGCATATCTCCTGAAGTGGCTCGCCTGTGTGGCTGAGGCTGAGGCTCAAATGTGGCATACACCTGAGACATCAACATGTATAACATATGTGGGCATTTCATTTGCATCTGCATCTGTTTCACCCTGCCTATCAAACAAGCCACAATTTGTTTGGCACAATTTTGCTTCTAAAAAAGTGCTTTGCACCATCAGGTAACTGATCAGCTGCTGAACTAGACAGAGACTGTGCTGCTGCCGGTGATTGCTCAGTGCCCCCCCCCTTGCTAGCCGAGGCTCACAGTCATCAGCTGTGAACCAACACAGAATAATGTGCTGATTTCTTGGGGGGGGGGGGGAGGAGGGGGGGTGGGGGGTGGGGGGTTGTGTGTCGGTGTGGGGTGGTGGGGGGGGGCATCGAAGACATAATGCATTTACCCCAGACTGCCTGGCTTTGTCAGTTGCTTGCTGTGAAGCAGGCTTCTGGTCAATGTTGCAGCCTGTATGCCACTGCTGAAGATCAGGGCTTGCCGTGAGGGGGCAGGGCTCTGCCAGGTCTGTGCTCCTGCCCTCCTCCACCCACCTTGCATAGCCCCCATCCAGTATGAGGGGTGCAGGGTGGCCATGATAGCTCAAGCACCACCAGACACGAGGGGCCAGAAGTCCATTGCCGCTGTCATACACCTGAAAAAATCAGATCATATGTTTGACAAGCAAATGATACAGCTACAACATCAGATCTATGCAATGCAAACAAGGATCTTGCCACTGCATATTATGCAAGTACAGCCACGGACAGTCACCATACAGAAGCATCTTGCAAATGCACCAATTCTCCTGAGGACCAAATTGAAAGCTGCATCACGCAGACACACAGACAAGAGTCGCTGTTCTCTACAATGCATGCGCATTAGCTAAGTGACAGCTGTGTACAAAAGCATCGTGTATACAAGGTGCATATCAATGTTGGGTGAATGAAATAACCGATATGGGCAGCTTACCACAACTGGTCTGTCTGTGCCAACACCTTTGGCTTCCATTTCTGCTGCAAAGGTGTCACTGTCAATCTGCAGCTGCACTGGCGCCTCTTCGTCTTCATCCACTCCATCCTTTGTCCAGTCAAAAAATGTTGCACCTGCAGAATGCTTGTCCAACCTTGGTGACTCCAGCAAAGGGACACTGGCAATTGTAATGTTCTTAGGACAGCTGGCAAGCACCATGCTGTTGTTCCACCATACAGCAGGGGTCAGGTTGGCTTTTATATGAGCCCTCTGTTGCTGCTGGAGCAAATCAACAGAGCTACACTACTTGCCAGATACAGAAATAGTTTACATGCCGGCATGACAACATCCAGTTAGACTTCTGCTGTGGTGATGCGTCATGCTGCCGCTGTGAAAGCTTTGCGCACAATGTAATGCAGGATCAGTGTGGCTCCTGTTTTGAATAGATGCTCACCAGGGATGTGGCCCTCCAGGTAGGTGTCATAATCTGCAAAGTACTCAGACATTTCTAGGCGGCAACCTTTTGCATTTGTTGACTGTAACTTGGTTCTCACAGAACCGCGCACATCAAGTATTGCCACGTCCTGCATCGACTACCATGTGTTGAAACCTTCTTGAAGTATTGGCATGTGAGATGATGTAGGACAAGCATGTGGCTGCATAGACATCTGAGCAAAGCTTAAGCTTAGCAGTTGCAGGCTTAGGGCATAGCACCAGGACTGCACAGCGAGAATAATTCAGCCGACCTTCTGCATACCTCCAGGTGCTCTGCCAGCCAGGCTGATGAAATTACTGGATCTGCATGCCCTTCCATGTGTTCCTGAATGCTGGACCTGCACACGAGCAGTGCCACCATCTCATATTTCAAGTTGGACAGTTGTGGGCCTGCACGTGGTGAAGTGTTTCATTGACACACACTTGCAAACCGTCTTGCTGGCTTCAACGCTTCTGGTTGTTAAGTGCCTTGACCTTGGGGTGGCAACTATTGCTGGATGCTGAAGGACTGCAGAGGTGGCGTTCCAACATTGATGCGCATACGACAGATGCGAGAGCTTGCGCCGCTTTACTCCTGTTGCTGATGATCCAGATGATTGCAAGCGGCAGCATTTGCTGCTTGAGATGGAGTGATCGCAGTGCCTGAGCTGCGCTGTTTGCATTTTGGCTGAATGCAGGCAGACAAGCAAGCACGGCAAAGATGTTAATCAGTTGTTGTTCAACAGACGCACAGCAGCTTCAGGCCACCCATCGCATCGGCGCAAGCAAAACATTCGACAATCGGCGCAAGCATGGTAAACGGCAATTTCGAGCCTTGAGCTCCTCGAGCTGGTCATGTGACTTTTGAGTCTGCCGCAAGGCAAGTGGAAGAGAACTGTGTGTGCTGTGCCCGAAACTGTCATTTTGTTACATGTCTTGCCCTCCAGACTGGTCTGCTAACCCTCAACCCTCTCTATTACCGACAAAGTGACGGTCACAATTTTGGCTATTTCGAGAACAACAAAAAACTGTTTGCCATCGTCAGTAAAAGTGTGAGAGCCGTAAGAAAGGCCGCTTCTTGTGCCCAGTCTTTAGCGCTATCACCACCAGCATTCTCACGTGGCTCGCTTGCCCTCGCCGTGTCCTCGACAGCATCACCGCTCAGTGCCCAACGACACTCCCCATTTGTTTCGTACAGAACAGGTCCACGATCAAGATCGCTTCTAGATAGATTGATGTCTACGTTGTTGCAGCCATCTTGGTCGTTGCACACAAGAATAGGTGGTGCCTTTTGAGTCTCGATAAAGAGCCTGTGCCGAGAGAAGCCACTCTCCATTTCGTATGGCAGTGCTCTGGTAATGCGAAGTCCTTGTACATTGGAAGGGACCGTGATGGCCACTCGTGCGCCAGGCTCTACGACGGTGCCCCAGAACGTTATGTTTTGCTTTGTACGCTTTTGCGCCAGACACTCGTTCCATCTTCCAGAGACTTGTTCCATGCATGTGCAAATGTCAGAATGTCATTTAGTATTCCTCGGGAAGTTTTGTGCTGTCTTTTTTGCTTCCGCTCGATCTAGCGAAGGAAACATAACCTCGATTTGTTTCTCAGATGACGATCTACCCTCTTACTGCAATAGCACTCCCTGTTGACTCCCATAAATGTCCGCCAACTCTGGGAACAGTGTTGGGGCTGGGTAGATTTTGGCTAGTTCACTGGCTCGCTCCCTGCACGGTGAATATCCTGCCTTTTATCTGCCCGTCTGTCTATCCTACCCTTGTTTCTATCTTTGGCCTGTTCATATCTCTCTGGCCAGCAGCAGCAACAGCCTACAGCCAACCGTTTTCAGGACAACAGTGACATGTCTGTACAGCGGCAGCAACAGTATCAAAAGCACTGACAGCAATAGCATCAGATACTGTGAAGCCACAGCCTACAGCGACAGCTCTTCCCTGGCTTTGAGAGCATCTAGGCCTCCTGGCTGATTGGCCTTCTTGGACAGGCACATAGGAGCCATAGCAGCCATGCTGCTCTCAGTTATGCCCATCAAGTCCCCTATCCAGGCTTGCATACCTATGACTGAACGTGGGCCTGTTACTCCCAGCATGTTGCATTTTGGTGCTGCTATGATGAGCCTGGATGTGCATAGATGCGCAAGCCGCTGTTTTTGGTGTGGCGTTGGTCATTTGCAGCACACTGATTGCATGTATGTTGGCGTGGCCAGGCATCTGCATTTTGGCAGTATCATTGAGCATGTGCACGCAACATGTGTTTGGGGTCGCTGCCCATGTTTTGACGCATTCATGTTGCATGGGCTGGAAACCTGCTTGCTGCACGCCCTGGAGGGTCTGCCTTTAACATGCTTTGTTTTCACTCAATTGCTTTTTGCACCGCTTAGGGGGCAAAATGTGGACTGTTACAATGCAGCTTGGAGATATTAACTCTGTAATGGTGTTTAGCTACTCCATTATGGTCATATCCCTGAGCACGTATGTCATGGCAGCATGCATTTCCACCGTCCAGGGCACTTTGTTTCAAGGGCGCCCAGGGGCATCCTGGTCGCCCCATTTGCACCCCTACTTCTGCAGTGCACTGCAGGTTTTGTTTGCTCGCGACACTTCTGCTGGTCAGGCTCCCATCACCTACCAACCTTCATGAGACACATCCTTCAGCCACACAGCTCAGCTACAGCCCGTTATGAGTGCCTGCGCGTCCTGCCTGTGCCTGAGCGTGTGCCTTGCCAACCCTATCCTTGGCATTTTACCAAGCTCTGCAAATTAGTGTATCCTTGGGAAAGTGTGTTTGGATTCAATCTATCAAGGAACCCTATCCTTGTCATTGCTACTTCCTGTCATCGCTCACAAGACCGCTTCTACTTGTCTTTCTTTAAGTATATTGAGCCGGGTTGCCACTTGCCTATCAGTGTCAGCATTGTATGCTTTTTCTGCTCGTGACCGGCGAGGCCTTTTCAGATCTGAGCAGCTTCAGCAGCAGCTCAGCACAGTCAGCGGCATCTTCCAGCCCAGCTCACAGCTGTTGTCTACTGGCAGATTTGTAACTATCTATCGCTCTCTGCATTTCATATTTGCCTTCTGCGCAGCTCTTCGCACTCCATCTGTCTTCGAATTGCGTTTGAGTGTCACTTCGGATTCATCTCTCCTCCTTAAAGGTGAGCTTCAATGAAAACAGTCAGCCAGGCAAATGTAGACATGTGCAAATCTTCCAAAGTGGCATGACAGGCCTCTAGCTAATACTCCGTCCAATGTGTAATTGCTCAAACATGCCATGTTTGGGCCACATGCCAGGCTTCATGCTTGACACGCACGGATTTTGTCAAAAGTATTGCAATACAACTTTATACTAAGTTGCTGCTTGTACAAGATTCCCAAATAAAGGCAGTCACAAGCAGAAGCATGTCAGGAAGGATCAGGCATTTACTCAAACAACACCAACCAAAACATACTATACTACCACGACAGCATATCTAGTACAAAGCATAGCAGTAATGGTATGCTGTCCTTGCTGCTAAAGGTACACGTGTCTGCTTCAAGCTACATCTGCAACACAGTCGGCTGACGCTTGACATCTGTCACAACTGCTTGTATAGGGATGGAGCCACTGCTGAGTTTGGTTGCAGCATCAGCTATCCAGCCCATCAGACCAGGGTCTGTGACCCTGTGACTGCAGTAAAACTCATTGGCAGCTTGCTGGGTGTGAAGAGGTACAGACTCCAATAGGGCTGAAACCCGGCGCTCTACTGTCCAATCTGGATCTGCAGACCATACGCACAATAGGTTTGATTATGCATTTCTGGCTAATACGGATACTGTACAAAATGAACGAGTTCATAGTTCCTGTGGCAAAAACTTCAGCATTGATGCCATGTTCTGACCTTCCATGCTGGTTTGTTTGACATGATCAATAGCTTCTTTATGCCGCATGAAAGCAGTAGCATTCGATTTCAAACCAGTGCTAATGTTGATGCCCCTCAGGCAATCACGCAAGCAGCTACCCCCTTACAAAGTACCAAACACCAATGCACAGGCAGACAAATGAGACATGAATGGGGTTCCTCAGAGCTCTGCAAGCTGTCACAAAATATTCGCAATGTGCGCAGACAGACAATTGAGACCTGAATAGGGTTCCTCAGAGCCCTGCAAGCTGTCATCAACAAGCCCCAGGAAGCGGGCCGGTGCTGCAAAGATGCGCCGCCACCAAGATGCTGACTGGACACCCTCCTGACTGGCTTGCTGCTGCTGCTGGACCCAGCTGGGGTGCGGCAGTCGCCAGTGACTCCCATTTGGGATGAGAGGAGGGGTCAACTCCATTGTCCTGGCAGTCAAGTCTTCCACCATCCTGCATTGGTTGTTTGTCAGGTGGCCAATCAGCTGTGACACACACTGTGGCTTCACCTTCTGATCAGATCAGCAGTCAGACCAGTTCAACCTTCTGATCAGATCAACAGGCAGGCCAGTTCACCTTCTGATCAGATCAGCTGTGACACACACTTTGGCTTCACCTTCTGATCACATCAGCAGTCAGACCATGTTGACCTTCTGATCAGATCAGCAGGCAGACCATTTGTGCAGGTGGCCATGCCGTTCATCGTTCTGCAGTGCAAGGTGTATGCATACGCAGCAGTAAAAGCATCCAAGGTATCTCAACGTGCTAAGGTCCTCGAGACGCCAGTAGACCAATGAGGGGAGGGG
>JAABUP010000320.1_pt1 | contig 108817 bp, 164 predicted proteins | sample 5559201 | NCBI WGS metagenome assembly JAABUP01 (sample SAMN10711887, study PRJNA513373) | rock metagenome | isolation source: Antarctica rocks | place: Antarctica
AAAAAAGGGTCAAATTCTTCGTCCATTGGAAGATCTAAATGCTCTGCTAGTGTGGGATCTAGATAATCAGGCAAAATGCCAGTGCGAGCGTTGAGGTCTCCAGTAATGACCACTTGACCAATGACACATGCTTGAGCAACTTCCAGTAAAAGATCCTGGTAAACCTCCTCAATGGTGATGTGACCGTACAGCCCAGAATTAACAGGCGGAAAATATACTGCACATAGCAGTAAAGCTTCATTGCACTGAAACAAGCTTTTGTCGCATTCAAGCCATATACGAGTTAAAAAAGCAAGGTCTTGTTTCCAAATTTTGATCTTGCCAGAATACTTGTTGGCACAATATACAACAATGCCACCAGCCCCCCTTCCGCGTCTTGGCTGTTTGGCATTGACGTTGAAGAAGAAGTACCCAGGAACTTGAGGTGGCAATTTGCCTGCTGTCAGCCATGTTTCAGTGAGAACAAAGATGTCGGCTTGCTGGAAGGGGTGATTGCAGAGGACAGGCTTGTCTGCTTCCTTGAGCCCATGTGAATTGTGGTTCAGGATGACAAAGCCACTGTGGCCCCCACGACCCTATTGCTGAGAGGAGGTTGCAGCTGCAGCTGCAGGCGTGGTTGTCGGGGGTTGGGCTGGGGAAGCTGTAGGTGCTGCCTGCAAGGGTGCTGATGAAGGGGATGGTCCTGCAGCTGGCTGTGATGTAATGGCTTGTGCGTATGTAGTGGCCTGTGGCTCAGCTGTGACCTGTTGCGCTTGTCTGTCAATGATGAGCTTGCCCGACTTGAAGTACGCCTTGAAACCATGGCTGATGGCCTCACGGCGCTGCTGCCTGAGCTTGAACTGCTCCTGGGCCTGCATCTTGGTCCAATTGGGGTTGACCCAGACTGACTTGCCCTTGAGATGTTTGCCTGCCTGCAGGATGCTGATGCGTTGAGCTGCTGAGGAGCAGGTGATGATGACGGGGCCCAGCCTGCCTTCTGTTCCTCGAAAGCGTCTGGCAGCTAGCACTTTGCTGTCAGCTTCTGCCACTTGCATCTCCTCCCGCAGGAACTTCTCAGTGTCTGCTTGGATGTTGTCAGGAGACTCTGCAGGGAATGTGTTCAGGTTGGAAATGACAACTTGAAGCTGGCGTGAGTGGCGCAGGGATGTCTCTTGGACCACTTGCTCATATTGCAGAGCAGCAGGAGGAGGTGCTGAGGCATCTGCAGGTGCACCACTGGCAGGGGATTTCAGGACAGAGACTTCCCGACTTAGGGCTGCAACTTGGTCTTGCAGCCCTTTCCCAGTGTCTTCTCTTGGGTCCATTCGCAGCTGGTTCAGCTCCAGTTTGACCTTGTCATATACCGCATTGGTGATCCTCGACTCCTGGTCTGTTACAGCAGCGGCGACCAACAAGACGTCCCGATGATACAGTAGTTTGCTTTGCAGTTGCCTGAGTGCCTCCTTTGATGTGTGAGGGATGTTGTACCGGACACACGCTTCCTCAGCCATCGTTTTGCTCATACTAAGTACGCTATCAGCGCTGAGGTCTGCAGGCAGGAGGCGCCGCGGATCTGGTTGACTCGGGGCAGACATGGCGATCACTGAAACCGATTGATACATATGTTGCTCACTGCACTGCACTCATAGACATTGCACTTCATTGCAGTGACATGCCCTGCCATTCAATGCTTTGCAATGCCTTGTCATTGGGTGCAGTGCACTGGTTATGCGCAAGGCGCCCATGGGCTGCGAGACATATATTTGTCTAACTGACTACTGACCATAGGGTCAGGTGACCATATGGTCTGCTAGTCTGCAGGTAGCTGCGCTTGGTTCTGCTGCTTCAGCGAACAGGCTCCCCTCTTGCGACACTCACACATTACATACTCCAGTACACGCGCCTCCCCCCTACTACTACACCACAGACGACGGAAGCTGGCCGCGAGCACGTGTTTGCCTTGTGCATGTGCCTTCTGCTGTACCTGTACCAGTGGATTTCCGACGCTCTTGGCCATTTCAGACAGCTCAAGGCCGTGCTCCTGCTTGCTTTTTCAGGTATTCCTAATTCATCACCCCAGCGAGGTTATACTGTTGCCTTCCTCAGCGCTCGTGGCCAGCGAACATCCAGACATCTGAGTCACCACGTCAAGGTTCAGGTAACGTGCACGCGGCTCGGGAGCAACCGTGCGACATCACACGTGGGTATGATTGTTTTCGCTATTTCGCTCTCGGGCGACTTTTTAGTCGTTTCCACTTTTGTTTTTGCCTTGCCAAAGATACAACGGCACGCAAGTAGTAACTGTATACCGGTTACCCGATCTTCTGATCTTCTTTTGTCTTGGAGGCAGTGAGTGTAGAGCTATCAATAGCTCTATAATTTTGTATACAGTATTGTAGAGGTGGGAGCAACTATACATCAGGCAGCTGCTGCAGCTGGCCTGAACTTGTTGTGCATATATGGGCAATTAGCATGAGGCTGCTCTAAGACAAGCGTCAGCTTGGTTATTTACAGCATATAAATTTGGACACGGACGTTGACCTAGACAATGAAGGTCCTGTTCACCTGATTAGGCATTGCACACTTGGGTTCATGTGCCATGGTGCTTATGCAGCATACTATATTATTGCTCACCAGTTCTACAAAGATTGAATCTTTGAACCAGTCTGTAGCTAGGCTAGAAATAGCTAAGCACTTCAGAGACAACAGGGACATTGCGGTTGACCACTCTCAACAGGCAGATTGCTGCACTCAGTGCAGTCTGTCACCTTGCAAGCACTCCACTGCGTTCCTACTTTGCATGCGCTCCCTGCATTGCAATGCATACATATGCACTTGCACATCAACGCCATCACTGCAGTGAGCATCACAAGACCTACTAGTATACTGGCAAACCTGGTTCAACAGTCAGCCTTATAGCATATATAATTTCAGAAAGTATGTGCATAGATGTGCAACAGCTATGGGTATGCTCATAAGTTTCCTCCCGGCCAGCCGATGGGGGGAGGCTCTGACCTGGATTGTCCAAGCAGACATTGCCAGCTTGCATGCTGCGGTGCAAGGCAACTATCATTGAGTTTGAATGCATCTGTGTTGTGTGACGTCCAGTGCATTGCCTTCAACAGTGTGACGTCCAGTGCATTGCCTTCAACAGTGTGACGTCCAGTGCATTAATGATACAATATTGTCTTCAACAGTGCACTTTCAAAAGCTAACAGACAAAGCATTTGATTAGCAGAAACAACAAATTCACTGACATGCAATGAATGTATACACATAGATTCCGTAGATTAACCCTACGACTGCTAGCTTGTCACCGCAATGCACATCAGAGATATGTGCAGGGAGGCTGCAAGAATGATCATGGAAAGTAGTCTAGCACATCGCTACTGTCCAAAAGTAGCTCGACTTGTGGACGCAGTCTAGCAAGATGGTAAGTCAAAGCACCAAAACATGACACGTTTGAAATGTCACAATCTTCCCTGTCAGCTTCTATGCGGTTGCGTTGAAATGAAATTTGCTGTAGCTTGTCCAGTTTCAGCAGACCGCCAATACCAGGACCAAGCTGCATACTACAGTTGCATATGGACAGCTCTTGCAAGGCCTGCAGCTTGTGTCAATCAATATTGATATTCACTAATGTTTCTTCACAATCATCCAGACCTGTGACAGCCAAACTAGTAAGATTAGTCAGCAAAATCACACCCTGCATCATGTCTTCAGCACATTTGCCAAATGACATGCTAAGGTCTGCAAGGGGTGTCATCTCAGAGATCCAGCAGAGGTTAGCAATATCGAAAACATCTTCTTCTGGGTTGCCTGTGCTCAGGTGTAACTTGTGCGACTGTGTCAGGAGCCCCATCCCAGTGGGGATCATATTGAGCCCGCCTCGCATATCACGGGTCATGATATCAGCACCCTGGCCAGCAAGCTAGCCTTAAGGGGTGGCGCATCAATCAGCTGCAGATGCAGACCCTGAGCAATGGGGGTGAACTTGCCTGCTTTCTTTTGCAATGACATCAAACCTGTCGTCGTGAACTGTGCCACATTCTGCAAGCAATTGCTCATCAGCAAGTTGGGTATGTGAGGGAAACAAGAGTATAGATGCCGAGCACACGCTATAATAAAAAGCAGCTGAGTCTTCAGATGCTTGTCTTGATGTCTATTGACAGTATCGGATGATGTAACTTACAGTTGCACACTGTCATTGCTGTTTGTCTGCTGGTGTCAAATGTGCAGCTGATGCTGTAGCCCATTTAGCGTCAGCCAAAATAAAGCAGTACCAGAGATAGATCAGTGGAACCGTGCATAGATGCCACAGGGCATGAGCATCCAGAAAACCAATGATGGGTGGAAAATCAAGAATCTCCAAGCTCAAGGCAGCATTGATGAGCACAACAAAGGCAACCAGCTGTCTTTTACAGGGGTGACTATTCATCAGAGCCCATGTGCACCACATGACCTGCTGCAAGACACCTACTGAAACACAAAGGGTGACATTGAAGCCATAGTCAAATTTGATAAACAGCATGTAGTAAAAGTGTATCACAGTAGCAAAGGCCAGAGGAACAGCCCATGTTAGCCTTGACTGCAAACTTGTCACTCCAAGCACCCTCACTATGGACACGTATAGCCCAATTACAATGCTCACATCAGCTGAAAGGTAATCTAGCCGTTCGGTCACATGGGTGTCTCTGCTGTGAAACACTGCTGACCACCACCAAGCATTGATCGATCCCAATGCGTAGGTGTACCACAATCCCCAAACAAGACCTTGCGAGCTGCCAAAATTAGGTCGGTGCTGATTGATGAGCTGTGCTGTGCGTATTTTGTGCATGTTGTGTGCATGGGCAGCCAGGTTTGCCAAGGAAAAGACCACACTCAGCAGCTCTTGAACTCCAAGTACGCGCTGGAAGGGCCATTTGCCAAAATATTTGCACCTGTTGCCATCCTGGTCATCAATGGTGTACAGCTTACGCAAGTTCATGCACCTATATCTGAGGCCAACACACCCAATGTAAGCACAGCAAGACTTTTCATGTAACTTGGTATGATGAGGTACATGGCAGGGTCCAGTCTCTTTCATGACTGTACGCAATCCCGCGATATTTAGGCTGTCATAGCAAATGCTGAACAATGTGGCTTGATGGACACCAGCACATACCTGCAGTCATCGTGGCAGGTCCATTGTGTCAACATCAGGTGCAGGGGAACAGGCTTTCTGTTGAAACCTGGACAAGCTGCATCACAGCCAGCTTCGATCAGCTGTTTGCCGACCTGAAGCTGGATGCAACCTGTGGTTTCACAGATGCTGGTGCACTGTCTGAAAGCAAAGTCCCTATCGCCTGTGCTTGCGTTCACAGCATCTATCGCCCCCAGCACGCCAATCGCGAATATCAACAACCGTACTGGTATTGAAATGCTGCTTCCTGACCCTTGATGAGCGGACATGCTTGTAGTCTTGGATGTGTGCCTGGGGTGTTACTTCGCACTTGAAGCGTTGACCCAGGCCTGCCTACCCAATTCGGCAGTGCTCATGGTGAAATCAGTGATAAAGGTTGCTTTGTTGAGCCTGCCGAACGGACTGCAAATCGGCATACAGCTGCGTCACACAACGCCGTGCCTCCGTTGATGATCAGGCTTGCTCCCGGTTGGGCGGGTATCGCATCGCAACAATGAGCGAAGCGTCCGCGTTGGTTTCAATGCTTAGAGATGTGCTGCTCTCAGCTGGTGCTCACGATGTGCTGATCACATTGATTCATGATCTGGGTATGGTGTCAAAAAAAGCTTAACAAAAAAAGTCCAATGTCAGTCCAATGCTCTCGAAATGTCTCAATGTCTAAATGCCTAAATGTCTGAATGCTGTTATGTTACAGTTCAACAGATACTGGCGACCTTGGGGATGCATTGATGCGCCCCTGGAGATGTATTGATGTGAGTGTCAGAGGCTATGATTACAGTGTACCTGAGCGGACCTGCCGACATGACATACAGTGTTGAATAAGCTCGAGCTCTAGAGCTCTATGCATTTGCATCGTCCATCAACAACCACGCACAAGTTGACAACAACTTGAAGTTGTATGCCATGAATACAAAACAACTGCATCAAATACATTCCAAGGCGTGTGTGACAACCAAGTTGTTTACCATGAACACAAAGCAACTGCATCAAATAGTGCAAGTTTGGGAAGCTGTCTGCGGAATCACAACTAAGTAAATTGCATCAGATACATTGTGTGCTACAGCATTTTGGCTGCGGCCACCGCCCGACCGAGTCTCGCCGTCAAGCTGCAGCTTCTTCTTAGCTGACTCACGCTCTGCTCCAAGAAGATTTGCTTTGTCGTTCTGACGGGAGCAAGCTCGAATTGTGACAGTTGTTTCCGCCGAACACCTTTGATCTGCTTGCAATTGAGGTAAGCAGGATCGCGAGCCCTCCAAGCTTCAGCAGCTGCCGTAGATCAAGTGCAGGAGATCGATCGTATATACTGTAATCGAATTTGACTCCTATTGTCCTCTTCTGCAGTCGTGAGGAAGCGCTTGCAATGACGTCAGAGGGTGTCACTAAGGTTGATCTCCACAAGCAACAATTGAGTACCAAGCCCGCTGGTCAGGAAGAAGAATTGGACAAGGAGGACTTCCAGAAGGCGGCACAAGATGCCAAGGAGAGTGTCTCAACCACTCTGCAGAGTGCCAAGGAGTTTGTAGTCGGTGGTTCAAATGACGCCGAGAACAAGATGACGGAGCAGACAGCTCAGGTCGGTGAACTCCAGCACAGCTTTCTGATGACTTCCCAGCCTGACGGCATCTTGTGATTTGGTGAAACTTTTGACCAACAAAGGGTCTGTACTGCCAAACGGCCGTTGTTCAAGCATCACAGTAGCCCATCTGCAGCTCACATGCAGCTCACCATGCATTATTATCTGCCAATTCTGTTCTGCAAAGAGTACTGTGCTTTTGTATCAGGGCAGCTCTGGGGACAACTCACTGCAAAGCCTTTCTGACGACCTTATCTCAAATGAACTCACCAACATTCACAGTCAACAAGATGTCAGTCACGGCTCCGCGCAGGCTTCAGAGTCTGCCAAGGGCACTGCAAACAATGCCAGGGATCAAACAGCATCTGCTGTTGAGTATGTTGAGGGACAAATGAAGACCAAGTCAGATTCCAAGGTACATCATGCACAGTCTGCTCTTGGTGGCATTAATGAGGAAAATTTCATTTGAGCTTGTACAATCATGGCTGTAGGAGGACCCTGAGATCACCGACTTCAAAAATGCAGCTGCTGACACCGCTCATGACGTGAAGAAGTCTGTGAAGCCTGATGACAGCACAGCAAGCAAGGACAGCAACCAGAAATCCATATTGGAGTCAGTAAGTCCCCTTGGGCAAACTGTATTTACCTTTACCTGCGGCTGCAGCTGCCTTATTGCATGCAACCACATTGTACACTTCAACAGAACCAAAGAAAGGGGCTGACCTTGGAGCATGTTGATCAGCAGGCACACTAACTCGCTGTCAATCCTTGTCACGCTCAACACTGACATGCAGGTTTCAGACGCTGCTACAGCTGTGTACAACAAGGTTGTTCCTAGTGCTGAAGCAAAGGAGCCTTCAGAGGCCCGCCAGCACCTGCACAACGCTGGTGATGCTGCTTCAGACGCCGGCAAGGACGTCAAGACCTCAGCCTATGAGCTGAAGGAGGCTGTTGCTGACAGCGCTAGGGACTACGGCCGCAAGGCTCAGGACAGGTGAATTACTCGCCACTGCAACTGAGCATGCATCCGTAAATTAATTTTGCTCAGAAGTCTTGCCCTGATCAGGCAGATGAAACGCATGTTGAGCATGCTGCACCAAGCTTGACACCTGGATGCATTGTATATCATTCTCATTGGCGCAGTTGTCATGCAATGCATTGCACTGCATCATGCAGACTTTCACCTGAGCCAGATACAGTAACAGCAAATTTGTGTGATGCAGGGCGCAGCACTATGGTCAAGAGGCTAGGTCTGTTTCTCCTGCTGACCAGCAAGTGGATGATGTCAAAGATGACTTGGACTGGTACAGCACTCGTGCTCGTGACAAGGCTGAGGACACCTACAGGGAAGGCAAGGAGAAGGGCAGGGGCGTTTGGGGTAGCATCCAGGACTTCTTTGGTATGTTTAGTCACGCTGCTGTATTGTTTGTGGGTTGTCTTGTGATAAATATGAGTGTTGTGTGAGGTTGCCAAAATCGCAGGGAGCTGTATGCTGACCCCATTTCTGTACCTGATTGATGTTGTCATCGGGCTGACTCGTGTGCAACATGAACTGCCTGCATGCATGGCTTGGATGGGGCAATGCACACTCCTGCCGACAAGCATTCTACAGGTCATGTTTTCACATACGTCTTCTCAATGCAGCTTAATGGATCAAATTGAAAACAACTGAGAGGTGTGCACATTGCTGTAGGTGGAGGCAAGGACAGGGCCCAGGATGCTTCTGACTATGGCCGTGACCGTGCCAGGGCTGCTCAAGACCGCTTCAACAGGGGCTATGAGAACACCCCCTCTGGTGGTGACATCAGAAGAGAGGGTAAACCACTTATTTCTGTAGCAAAAGATGTCCTACTTTTTGTCAAGGAACTGCAAGTGGTCTTTGTTGTTGCTTGTCATCCTCCTTGCACATTTGACACATGACATCACCTGTACTGCTGCTTGCTTCTGGCTGTCTTGGCTTTTGCATTTGTTCTTGGCCGCAGTGGGCTGCTGTTTGCACTGTCGTGTACACTGAAATGTCAAATGTGACCTTGCTATGCTATATACCCAAGTGAGTCACTGCAAATAGGCAGCCTGACAATCTCTGGCAGATTTCTTGTTGATCTGATTTCATATTGCTTGCAATGCTGCACACAGGTAGAGCAGCTTGGGAAAACGCCAAGGATGCAACTGTAGACACAGGCCGTTACCTGGCTGGCCGTGGCAGTGCTGTTGCCAATGGTGACAACAGGAGTGCTGGTACGTACGCCCACATGTTGCTTGCCCTTGCAGCACAGCTTGACATCATCATTTCTTCGTAAGCAGTGTAACACATCCAGGCTAGTTGTGCATATCTTGCAGTTATTTGACTTGTAGCATGGCATAATGGTGGCCTGTAGTTGCTTTGCTGGGTTAGCTTCACACTGTTTGCAATATAACACATCCACAGCATTCGTTCAGGCCTTGCAGTCATTGGCTTGTAGCATGGCATAGTGTTGGCCTTTTCAGAACTGAACTGACTAGCGTTCAGTGACCGCATGCTGAAGTGTCCTGTACACTCAACCTCTCATGCTTTCCATGCGTCCTATGCTTCCTGCAGACTACAACAGGAATGGAGACTATGACAGAACAAAGAGGGCTGCGCGTGAGACCAAACAGGATGCTAAGGACACCTACTATGATGCCAAGGACACTGTCAAGGATGGCTACTATGGTGCCAAAGACTCAGTCAAGGACGGCTACTATGATGCCAAGCACAGCATCAAGGACAGCTACAGGGAGACCAAGGACGATGTGAAGGACACCTACAATGATGCTAAGGACAGTATCAAGGGCAGCTACAGGGAGACCAAGGACAGCATCAAGGACAAGTACAATGAGACCAACCGCGAGCTGAACAGGAACATTGACCAGGCCAAGCAGTCATGGCGCGATGCCATGACTCCTCACTCTTACGTAAGCCTTCCTTTGCTTCAATACACGACATGCATTTTTGCCACCAGCAAGTGAGTGCAGTCATGATTGCGCATGCATTGGCATGCATGTGGGGGTGTTGTGCTGCAGTGCATACACAGTCAATGTCCTGTACATGTTGCCATTGTCAACAGTGCATATACTTTCCATGTCTTGTACATATTGCCTTTATTTCCATTGCACAGTTGTGGCGCTGGGCTCACAGATCATGTGTGGTTGCAGTTTGAGGCTGCTTGGAGCAAGGGTGAGATCCCCAGTAACACTGAGGACATCCTGCGGAGTCGTGGTGTGTACTCAGTCGGGGACCCTCGCCTAGAGAACCAGACTGATGACGCCCAGGCGCATGCTCAGGGCAAGGTCATGAAGGGGTAAGCAGCATCATCTCTTGTCTCACTTTGTTGTCATGTGCCTGTTACCCAACGATGCTTGCCCACGTTTGCACATGAGTTGAGCTTTTTTTACTGTGCTGTCGGCATTGTCAAACGCTGCATGTTGTGTAATAGCTGCTGACCCCTCTCAGATGTCTGACGAGAGTGTTTTCCTATGCAGGGAGGACTTCCTGCGCGCCACAGAGTTTGGTAAGTGTACCGCTGATTGTGCGCTGATGTGGTTTAGAGCTGTGTGCTGCTTTCGATGGTCATTAACTACATGACTGTGTTGAGTACATTATAGTGCTATACATGCCACTACCATTTTTTACGTCATGCTAAGCTCATGGCTGCGCGTATTTGATGGGTGTCATCACATACTGTGGCAGAAATGCAGTGCAATGTCCTCTGTTTTGATGCAGGGTATGGTGAGGAGAACTTGGGTGGCGACGATTTGTCTGACTTGCGTGCAGCTTCTGATGGTCATGGACCATATGCTAAGTACAACTAGATAGTGCTATGTAGCTTTCGTTTGCAGCAGCATGATACTCGTCAAGGTCATGCATGTGCTTTTGTAGACGCAATCTACTGTTTTCTTGCAACATCGACATCGCGACCAGCATGCAGCTCTGGGCATTTTGCGTATCTGGCTAATGGCAGCATGACTTGAACCGATTGGTCAGCAATGCTGAACCCTGTGTAACAAAGGTTTAGCAAGCACTTCTCCCCTGATGGGCCCAGTATTTGTATATGGGTAAGGACCTAGCAAGCTGCTGTGCATTTGCTTGGGCCTTCCAGTAGATCGTTACACGCACATGTACAAAAGTGATGAGTGTCCACAGCTGAAACGCAGCAGGTAGAAAACGATGTGTCTCACATTTCATCTGCAGGTTGCACAGGATTCGGTGCTGTTATTGCTGCTGATGCAGTACCAATTCGGCCGGGCAGCTCTAGCATATTTATGGCATCCATACATGGCACCAAATGTGTCAGCCAAAAAATACATATCCTGCATGCATCAAATTTGGTGCCCCACCAATGCAGATTATACAAGACTGTGTTTGATTGACATACCCCCTTCATTTTGCCACACCCCTTGTCAAATGTCATGAGTGCACTAGCACAGCCAGTTCTATAAGAGCTAATCTAACATGCGGCTTTATGCTACCAACATTAGCAGCTGGCAGCCGCTTGGTATGCTTGGGATGTTCTCTAGACTGGCAGCTGCTTTATGCCGCCAACTTTGGCATCTGGCAGACGCATTAGCTAGCTGGAGCCCAGGTGCCCAAAGCCTTGTTTCCCAGCTCCTGTATCTTAGCATCTAACTGCTGGATCACAGCACTCTCTTTGCTATAGCTGCCCGTCCTGAGAAGGCTGGACCTCTCCTGCAGAAGCCTCTTGGCCTCCTCCACATGCTCCATCTGAGCCAAGGGCTTGGCTGCTGCTGCTGCCTTGTCATGACCAGGATCAATTTTCCTCTCTGTCGCCTGTGCTGTTTGTGCCTCAGGCGAGGCCACTGCATGGCACAGCAATCTCATGTGTCATCATGCCACTGCAGAACCACACTTATGACCAATGTCACTGTGTCTTGGTGGTCAATTCTTGCTGGAAAGGTAATTAGCACAGCATCAGAGACTTGACAGAGAGGACGCCGCCAGCTTTCTGAATGGGGTTCAGACAGTGCTGCTGACTTCAGTTGAATGAATTGTGCACCCTACGCAGCCTAAATCAGTAACACTCATCACCACATAGTGGCCCATGCTCTGACAACATGCTCATCTCAGCAGCAAGACCGCAACAACACCTGCATCATGGGTTGGAGAATTGCTGGACTGCTTTGCAGGGAGGGTGGCAGGGCTGCTGATGGGGGCATGCTGAAGGGCATTCAGCTGGGCTCTGAGGGAGGCCAGCTGCTGCCTCTGCTGGGCACCTCTGAGGGCAGCCTCCTGTGCTGCCAGCCTCACCGCTGTATCATCCAGCTGAGCCTGTCACCAAACAAACCAAAAACTCAGGAGCATACTAATAAATTCAGGACAGACTGACAAAATTGGCTTTGTGCCTATTGACAAAATTGACATGTTGCCTGCTTTGGAGCCGCGGTTGGAAAAGAGTAAGGCGTTGAGAAAATATATCACACAACAAAGCATGCTTGATGCTGAGCAAGGCCTCAAAAGTTGTACTTAAATGGGTTTGCAAGACACCAATGCAATTTCACAAGACGCTGTCCAGTAGACTAGTCATCCTTGGACAACAGGAAGGTTCAAGAGGAGCAACGCTCAAGCACGTCAGCACAGCGAGCCTCATGAGCTGACAATTGCTTGTGCCTGAAATTGGACATTTGGTGTGCACTGCAGCAGCACACCTTCTGAAGTGAGAGGTGGGCTGCCTGGTCTTGAGCCACCTGGCGCTGCAGACTGCCCAGATCCTGTGCCAGCTTCAGCACCTACACACACCAATCACCTCACTGACAACATGTATTGAGCTGTGGACAGCCCCTGGATGCCTGCCTACAAACTCAGATATCTGTGGTATAACAGGTGAACGTCCAGATTTTTGGACCAAAGCCCACAGAGACTTTGATATGATGTTGCATGTATCAAAGCTGCAGCTGTCTCCACAACAATGCAAATAATGCTTGTGCTGCATGATGAGGCGTCTATGCAAGGACGTGCCGGGCTCTTATCATCAGCCTGCCTGCTCCTTGCGATCCTGCTGAGCTGCTACACAAGGACACAGGTGCAGACAAGGACAATTACATTGCTCATCCACACAAGGTTATATCTACAGGCAGATAGGCAGACTGCCAGTGACGGACAGACAGGCAGGCAGACGGGCAGATCAACAGACAAACATACAGGCGCCTGCTCCTTGTTGTCCTGCCTGACAGCAGCAGCAGGCAGACGCAAACACAATCAGACAAAAGCAGCTAGACTTCTGTAGAGTCAGACGGGCAGACAGGCAGGCAGGCCGACACACATACTGACAGATGCAAAAACCATCTCCTTGTAGCTCTGCTGGCAGCAGACAGACAGACAGACAGACAGACAAACAGATGACGACAGACCTGCTCCTTATAGCCCTGCTTGGCAGCAACAGCCTTCTCAGCTTTGGCCTCAGCCCTCCTGACCTGCTCATTGGCATCTGCCAGCTGGCGCACCAGATCTGCCTCAGGAGTGTTGCGCTGAGCAGCTCTGTACTCGCTGAACTCGCGCTCGACTCCTGCCAACTCAGCCTTGGCACTGGCCTGCAATTGCCAACAAACACTCTGAACTACTCACAGCATTGCAGCTCGTGTAATGACAACAGTGGTAGCACTTCACTCTGTTATATCACTGGCAAATTCATGCCATCTGTGTCGGTGTGACTTCTTGCAACATTGCTGTGTATCTTGATTGTGATAGACTTGGACCCCCCCCCCCCACACACACACATACATGTGCGTGCGCGCACGCACACAGAGACATGTGAGCCATAGCTCTAGTTCCACCTGCTTCACACAGTGTTTGTGGTTGGAAGTCATGCAGGGCACGCTGCTCAGGGAGGGCATTGTGTACAGCAGACTTCGTACAGAGCATCAAGAGCAACGTGGTATACCTGTGCTTGTGTGAGCTGCTCATTCTGGCGCTGCAGGTCTGTGTTGTGCTGGCGCTCCAGCTTCACCTGGTGCTCAAAGTCAGCCTGCATGCACACTCCAGTTCTGAACACGTCATCACCCATTTGTTGTCACTGAGGTACAGTTTGTGCCCAAACCCAAGTTGCATGATCAAACCACACGCACACACACCTGATGCCTGTTGGCTAAGCCTGCGCTTTGATTATTACTATTATTCAGTTGAAGTTGAAAACTGGATCAGGAAGGACTCTAGCACTCATAGTCACCAGCATGTTAAAAACAAGCACATGGGTTCCACACATGCCATGTGATGATGACAGCAGCAATGGGCAGCGTGGTGATATAGTTATGGGTCCCCAGTTCCATTAAGCCAGGACAAAACAACATGAACTGGGAAAACAACAAAAACTGGAGAAAATGGAAAAAAGGAACATGACGAGATGAAGAACCAACTTTGCTGTTTATCAGCATTCTGCAGGCTTTTCATTGAGGTATGGCAGTGACACAGTCTGTGAGCCAGGCATGCGTTGGAGTAAAGGTTTTGCCATGCCTAGGAGGTGATCAACAAACAACGCTGAAACATCTGTGTGACAGATGATTAAATATGATGAAGCTATGCAGGGCCTCAGTCTGAGCAAGAATATAGTGTTCATGTGCCAAGAATCTTGCACACAGAGCACACCAAAACACATATTCCCCATACTCTGATCATGTACAATACTTACTTTGTATTTGCTTTGTACTTGCTTCGTATTTGATATGTGTTTGCTTTGTATCTGAAGGCCTGACAGCACGCTTTTTCAGCAGTCTGTAGGGTACAGCAGAATGTATGTCTGGAGGGCAGTGACAAAGGCACCTGAAGGCGCCTCACAGTGGCCTCAGCTTCAGCCAGGCGTGTGGAGTGCTCATGTTCCAGGTCTCGCCGCCGCCTGGCCAGCTCTTCTTCTAAGCCCACCACCTGCTTCTCCCTCTCCTCAGCTGCGTTTAGTATCTGCACATCATGATGTCATCAGATTCATGAATACAAGGGCCAGTGCTTGTACACGTTCCAGGCTGGGTAGCAAGGCAAGCTGGACAGGTTAGGTGCTGTGAGGTGCAGGGCGGCACTCACTGTGTGTGCTGCATGTTATTAGGCAGTCCACAAAGTCTGGCCGTAGAGGCAAGCCTGTTCTGTCCCAAAGCCTGCTCTAGACCATTGACACATCGACGCAGAAAGTACAGTGCGATATTGATGTTACACACCATCTGCCAAAAGAGGACTTCGTTCAGGGAGCTACTCAGGGCTGCAGGTACCCAACCCTAAGTGCAACCACGGGCCAGAACAAACGAACAAACAAACGAACGAATAAATGAATGAAAGAATGTATGGATGAATGAACAAAAGAATGAATGATGGATGCCTTGCAGGCACTGTCCAGCCTGGACACCACTTGCCTGCAGCTGGTGCGCAGTACAGTGCAGGGCTGCTCACCACTCAGCAAGCCAGGAGTGCTGCATGCGCTGAAGCACCAGACTTCCATGTTTGTGCGGTGTTGTTCTGAAAGCAATGTAAAGCATTGTGTCAAGACGGCACCTGGCGGGTCTGAGCATCCAGATCAGCATAGTGGGCCTTGATCTTGGCCACCTCAGCGGTGCGAGTGGCTTCCCGCCGCCGCCACTCTCCCTCCAGCCCACTCATGCGCTCAAGCTCCCTCTCTCGCAGCTCAGCTCGCCACTTCACCTGTACACGCATTTGCTGCAGAAGTAACATGCTGTCCCATGACGCTACGCCCATGTGCACAGAGTCATGCAGGACCAAGTTTTGGCCACACTTTCTTACTGTGACTCTCTTGAACTCTTTGCTGTTACGCTGATATGTACATACTCAAAACTCAGCTTCAGGATCAGCGGCTTGCAGAAGTACCTGATGATCAAGTTCGTGGACAGCCAGACTATGCTGCGTGTGTTAGTAAGGAAGCCCATCACTGTACTGATTTGACATTGTAGTTCAGAGCAATTCCCGCCAATGATTTACCATGCAGAATCCAATCATACCTCCTCAGCATTCTTCCAGACTTCCAGTTCCCAGGCGGCCTGCAAGTCCTGCTCCTGGGGCTGGGGCAGGGGCGACGCCCCACGGCCCTGCCCTGACTCAGCCCTTGCAAAGTCTCTAGTGGGCGAGTTGTCTGAGGCTGCTCTGTTAAAGCTGGGCCGGCGTATGCTGGAGCTGTCACGCCGTAAGTTTGAGCTCCTACGCTGTAGGCCTGAGCTGTTACGCTGCAGGTCTGACCCGCCTGAAGTCAAAACTACATCATCTGCCATTGACCTATCCAAAATTTGATTCAAAACCACCCATTCAAGTCTGTTATGGCATCAAAGAGTCTCTGCTGTCTTCACAGATATTGCAGCTGGAGATGACGTGTTGCAGATGCAAGGAAGCTTCTCCCCTGATGCTTCAAGCCTAATCATGTTCTGATGTCAGCCATGGTGTGCCAATGCAGTCAGATGCACAGCTGCATGACAGTGCAATCACGTACATTGCAGCCATAGTACCGTCATGACAAGGACAAATCTTGTAGCTATGATATAGTTCTGTACATCAAACAGCTTGGAGCCTGTGTTGCAGTCAAGGGACTTCTCCAGTGCTAGAGGACAGTCAAGCCTGGTAGGAAGAAACAAACATCTGCTCCTGTGCAGACAATTTGACCCAAAGATTAAGACAGCCATACATTTGCTGAAGGAGAGGCCAGACCTGATGGGGGTTTTGCACGTATGCTCATGATGCAGAGCATGCCGCTGCCAGCTCATCTGCCACTGTGCTATACTCTGATCTGGCGGTCACATGTACAGTATATGGACACATGACTATGTTTTGTATGAGCCTGTAGAGCCCGGAGATGCTAAAAATTTACCAACATCAGACCTCGTGGGGGGATCTTTGCAAATACTGATGATGCGTCTGAGGGTTGCCACAGCCATGTCACCTGCCAAGCCTTACAGCAGCAAGAAGCAGACTTCACCACCCAGTTTGACTTCTTTCACCTCTGGAGCGTTTACATGTTGTGTGATGCTCACCTTTGTGAATGTGAACAGACCTGAGGGTGGGTTTTCACATATGCTGATGACAGGGTCCAGGCCTATAGCTTTGCAGTCACAGTCAGAAGCAGCGCTCATCACCCAGTTTCACTTCTGTGACCTCTGGAGCCTGTACATGTTGTGTTAGGGGTCATAATTGTGCACATGGGCAGACCTGCAGGGGGGTCTTCACGCATGCTGATGGTGCGACTGAGGGCGGCCACAGCCATCTCATCTGCCAGATCCTCTACAGCCTCAGGCAGACCCCCATCTTCTTCATAGTCCTCCCCCTCCTCCTCCCGCGCAACACTCTGCCTCTGCAGGGCATTTGTGAACTGCTCCACCTGCAGCACAAGCATGCGGTATGGATACTGTGCTTTGTGTTGACTTTTGTGTACTCGTACAACTATTAATACTGCTATTACTACATGCATAAGGTGCTGCCTATGGCGCATGCATGAAGCGCTTGTTGCATGAAGCTAAAGGCTGTGCATCTGACACATGCACAAGACGGCCTTGCTGATTCTTTGCTTGCACAAGTCATGCAACCGTCCCAAATTGCATGCAAAGAACGCTCTGGTGCCTGGTTCAGGCTTGACCATGGTGCAACTGGCGCTGCTCCAGTGAGTCTGTACAGACTGTCAGCAATGGTGTTTGGGCTGTGCATGACAGGAATAGCAAGAGGCAGCAGATGCTGCTGGCTCGCAAACCAGGCGACTTTGACTGCCACTGAATGGAGTCTCAATTTGCATAAAAGGCCATAAGGTCAGTCTTGTGACAGACCTGGCTGATGATGAAGTCAGGGGCAAACAGCAGCTCAGGCTCACTGGCAGCCTCAGACACCTCAGCCTTCAGAGCCTGCTCAGGGGCTGCTGCCAGTGGGGCTGGGGCCATCGCAGCAATTGCCCTGTCTGTGCTGTTCTCCCCGCTGACATTGGCTGCATTCAATTGGCTGCAAGCTATGCCTCCTTTGCCTGTGTGCATGGACAAGACACAGCATCAGCGACCATGACTTTACTATTTTCTGTGTATATGCCGCCTCCGTGCCAGCCTCACTGCTGCCCATGCATGCATGTTGTGAAAGGCAAGGCAGCGTCAAAGTGTCATTGGCTGCGCAAGTCCTGTGTTGCCTCAGGCCACCTTAGGAGCTGCATGCAATATCAAACCATCAAGTTGCTCGACGATGGCAGATGATGGCACTTGAAGTTGCAGCAGTGGCTTGGGGCTCCAGCTGCTAGCTAGCGCTGTTATAAAAGCCTATGTTGCCATGTGCCCGTCTGTCCCATCTGTTTGGCACTGACATGCGCTACATGTGACTGGCTCAACACCCTGTGATAACATTCTGTGAAGCATACAGGCCAGCAGCTCTGGACACCCTGACTCAAAACAGAGCAGGACACAGTAGAGCTGCTTTACCAGCTGCAGACTGCAGTTCTTCTGACGCTTTGCGGGCCTGGTCTGCAGACCCTGGGTTTGTGCCTGTCTGACTTGCAGGCGCTTGAGAAGGCGCTGCAGCAGCGCCAAGGGAAACTGTGGGCTGTGCAGCTGCCTCGGCAGCTGCCGTAGCAGTGTCAGCTGGTCCTTGATGGGTTGCCTGAAGCTGTGCCGGACCCAGCTCCTCCAAAGACAACACCATTCTGAGAGAACCCACCTGCACATAGCACATTCAGGATTGTGGATTTGTGTTATCCTGTGCTGTGCTTGAGGCAAAAGTACTCTAAAGTGGGCGCCATCCTGGTCAATCTGATACACGTATGGACTAGGGTCTTGCGTACAGCAAAGCCAAAGCTGCTTGTTGCACCACCACAAGCACCTCAAAAGATGCAGGGGCAGAGTTGTGAGCTTTATACTATAAAAGAAAGGTTGCGTACAAAACAAATCAAGTCAGCCACATCAAGCTGAGGTCCAGAAAATGATCACAACAGTGAGCATGTTGCAGGGCAATGCTATACCTGCACTCTTTCCTGTGATTGACTGTCTGGTTTTGTCATCATAGCCAGCACAGGGGCTGTTCCCTGCACCCATGACTCCTGTAGCAGTGGAGACAATGGGATGCTTGCCACCCCCAACAGAGTGTCTTGTTGGAACGGGGGCGTCAGGAAAGCGATCAGGCCGTTGCTGTGGTAGCTGCTCTCTGTGTCAAAAACAGGGCCACCATCGAGAAGTTCATGATGCTGTTGGATGGACTAGATTCCCATCCTTCCATAGGTGAGTCATTGCTCTGCAAATGCAAGGTCTCATCAGGATGCTGCTCTGATAAGAACTCTTGCGGGTTGATGTTTTGAGCAGGCGAAAGTGCTCACTTCCAAGCACATCAAGGACATGACTGATGTTGACCTGAAGTCCGAAAAGGCTGAAGATCTTGCAGCAAAGTTTTATGTTCAATGGTGTTGGGAGACCTACTTGACTTTGTGCCAAACTTCAGCAATAAGACGTGGTTCATGTGCAAGCATCGCGGCCAGCCTCATGAGCCCCGCGCTGAATTCAAGGCTGACTTGGCCAGCTGGCAAGGTGATTTCGCTCCCGCGAGCGACATCAACAGCAGGTTGCGTGCAGAAAGGGTTAGCATCCTGTGGTATGGTGACTCCTGCGTCCTTGATAATTTCTGCACAAGACACAACTTGCTGAGCACATGCAGGAGTATCCAGACACCACAGCATGCCTGTCGCAGACGTTTGGCAAGTTTGCCTCAATAAGGACAGGACCTACCTACAAGAACTGCAGGTAGTTTGACCTGAACATACACAGAGGCTAAGTTGAAGGGAAGACGTCTGCCAGCCTGAAAGGTGCGCACAGCAAGACCAAGTCTGAAGTTTCTGCTGGCTGCACCCTGGCTCATCCTGTTACGAAGTCACGGATCGCTAAAGCACCAGCCAGCTCTCGGTGTGCGTGGCAGTCAGTACAGGTTGAGATAGGAAACGCAAGAGGCTCAATCGTGCACCGGAACGAGTAAAAGCATGACAGGGTCTGAGCTCGCCTCGTCTAGCAGACGCGGTTGCTCAGCCAAGATGAAGTTTGACTGCCAGTCCTGGTGAATGATTGAGGCTGGCGTTACAAACTTGTTGCAGCCTGTTGAAGTGCTGCTGAATGCACAACTTCGGGGTGCCAGCGTGATTTGCCGGTACGATCATCACTGTAGGGTGTTGTTGTCCCACTGCCACATCAGCTTGGTTCAAGATGGGCGCACAACCAGCCTCTGATAACGTTTACCACTTTACTGACGCTGGCAGCTCGGTCAGTGTGCTGTTGAATGTTGATGGCAATGCATCAGATTTTGACATTCGATCCACCGGCGACTCTCTGAGAGTCATTGACCACAGGAACTCTCAGACCTTGCTGAACATACTCCAGCTGTACAGCACAATTGAAGCCAGTACTACGCAGTCGAAGGTCGCCGATGGAAGGCTAATCCTCACACTCACAAAGTTGGACGCTGATGTGCGTTGGCCTGCGCTGGAAGCACAATCTGAGGTTCTGGCAGATCACTCACAAGCAGTGTCAGAGGCTCAGACAAGCAGAGCTTTGCAAGAAAGGGAGAAAGTGAAGGCCCTTTTAACTGCAGCACAATCCGGCAGCGTGCCTGACCTGCAAAAAGCTGCAAGTCACTTCGGTGGTCAGCATTTGGGTGACATTAAAGATGGTACTGGCAAGAACGCTCTGCATTTTGCAGCTCAACTTGGACAAACAGAAGTCTGCCAATCTCTCCTGACAGAGCATCAACTTGATCCAAACAGTCAGGATGAAGCAGGTACAGAGTGAATCACCTCACATCAATGGTGTCCTCATACTTCCATTGGCGCCCCTGTTTGACGCTCAAGCAGAAGACAATCTGATCATTATATGCAAGGTGTTGTTTATGTTACCCGATGCCATGCCTGTCACGAGCACATGGTTTCTGCAGGAGAAACAGCATTGACACTAGCAGCTGGGTCTGCAGAGGAGCAAACTGTCTCTCTGTTGCTGAAGCACGGTGCAGACGTAAGCAGATGCAGGCCTGGCGGTGCGCAGCCTATTCACACTGCAGCAGCCTCAGGTGACAACCAAACTATACACACCAGCCTGCACAAGCCCCGCCCCACAAGGCCCCTGCTTTGCAACTGCCATGCAGCATCCGCCTACATCGACAGCATTGCTTATTTACTGTTGTTACATATACATGAAATGTCAACCATGCAATGTCTTTCATGAGTCATGTATGATGTGGCATGGACCTGCGCATGACATCTCAGTGCATGTCAGCCTGTTATCATGGATAAATGCCTGTTTGGTGATGTTCATTCCGGAGCCACAATCTGTCACTTGCAAAACTGGCTTTCAAAGCATGCTGCAGGAGCTGCTCTGTCATGCTTGTGCGTGCATCAGTATGCAGCTGACACGCTCAGTTCAGTAGTGTAACAGTGAGGCTGGGATTCATACACACCTAGTAGGTACCTACTAAATAGTGCTGGAACTCCTGTACGAATGAATGCAGGTAGTGTAGCAGTTGTGAAGCTGCTGCTTGAGCATGGAGGTGATGCAAGCGCAGCATGCGATGCTGGGTCTCCAGTCATGTGGGCAGCTGGCTCAGGCAAGTCAGCCACACTTGAGGCGCTGCTGCAAGGAGGAGCAAATCCCAACACACGTGGCAATGCAAATGTCACTGCTGCGCTGGCAGCTTCAGCAGCAGGTGAACAGCCCAGAAAGCAATGCTGATATATTGAGAGCAGGATCACCACAGAATGCACATAGCTGTCAGCAGAGCAATTGTATGCCTCAAGACTGGAAGCATGCATGCAACATCATCTCCTGAAAGCAAAGCATATGCATCAGGCAATAGGCTCATGCTGATAAGGTCATGTTACCAGCTGCCATACAGCTGACAGCTCTTCCTCAACACATGCATGCTGGTTGTCCAGTACAGTAGGCTGTATGTCAATGTTTACATATGAGCTTTGAGGGATGTCATGAAATCACCATGCAATGTACTTAAAGGTACTGTTATGGCAAACACAGTCATGCTGTCTTGTGCAGGCTATGTACAAGCTGTGAAAGCACCTCACAACTACTTTGCCTGTTTGCGAAAACATGTGCGGACTTATTATGCTATCCATGTTGTACAGGCATGTGCAGATGTTACGTGCTATGCATTGTGGGCAGGCATGTGCGCATCTCATGTGTTATGCAAACTTCTATGTGGAAGCTGCCATGGCTCTGGCGTGCAGAAGCATGTATGAGTGGGAATATGGCATGGATGACAGTGAGATGCTGCTCATTTCAATCCAGAAATGCATATGTTCTTACAGAGGTGTCCATCCTACAGTGGAAACCTAAACTCAGAAATGCCTGGGGACAGTAAAAACGCATTTATACATTGGGGAGATGTTTTAGTGCTTTGCAGGCAATGTGGAAGCTGTCAGGGCTCTTGTGAAAGCCGACGCAGATGTGAGCATAGCTGCAGAGGGTGGGGTGACTGCCCTGCATGCTGCAGCTGAGCTAGGGAATCTGGAACTGGTGCAGCTACTCCTGCAGGTACAGCCCTGACCTCAATCTGGCGATGCATGCGCAATTTTGCAAATGTATCTGCATGCATCGACTGCTTGCAAACTCGATCTTAGCAGTTCTTACATCACTCCTTTACCTTCGTGCACTTTGCCTGGTCACATGGCAACAGACAGAGTGGCACTCTTCTACCCAGGGGTCTGTAATTGCAAATGTAGAGGATGCAGCATGTCAAACCTTCATCCTTGCTGCTGTAGTCAAGCAGCACACATTGCTTGCAATGCAGCTGTGACCTGGTCATCACCAAATCCAAGAGCAGAACAGTCATGTGCTATGGGTGCCCCTTGACAGTCCTGCGTTCTACAGGAACAGACTCTGTGTCAAGTCCATAGAGGTGTTCATACCAGTATAGCACAGGGTGTTTGTGAGGCGTCTGCTATGCCTGATGCTCAAATCACAACCAGCTGAATGATGGCCGCTACACTTGGTCTGCACTGACCCCAAGTCTTGCATTGCACAGGGAGGGGCTGATGCCAATGCAGAGGATGCAGGGGGGCAAAAGGCCATCCATGCAGCTGCAGCCGAGCAGCACAGGGACATTGTTGAGCTGCTGCTGCCGCAGACCACCCCTGATGATGACAATGCTGCTGACTGGACTGTGGATGGAGTCATCCAAGAAGCTCAGCAGAGCATTGCTGACAACCAGCCGGACCAGCAACAACACCAGGTTTGACTTGGCATAGTCTGATATGCATTACAGCATGTCAATGAAACAGTGCAGGAATGTGGAAATGACGGAGTCTGCATGAGATGAACAGATTGTTGACTGGTCTCAGCTGCTCTGTTTAGCACAATGTTTATGGTTTCTATTGCGTCCTCAGCGGTTGCATGCTGCACGTGTAGTTGCAGACAACAATAAGTTGCGTTTTCAGCAGCTGTGCTGTCCTACATTGCCGCTTGCTTTTGTTGTCATGCTAACAGTGTTGCTGCTGCCTGCTGCCTTTCTGCCGCTTTTGCTGAGTCTCGTGTGCTTTTCCCAGACAGCAAATGTAGACCTTGGTCAACTTAGGCAGCTCATCACAAGCGCCTGTGGGAAAAGGAAGGGGGGAAAGTATGGGTTGCCAACATGAAACATCAGAAATGTGAATGGGTATGTTGACCTTGTAGATGGGTATCCCGGATCCAGAAGAGCCAGATGAAGCCGCAGCAGCTGACCACAAGCGTAAAGGAGATATTGCCTTTGTGGGCAAGCGCTATCAAGAGGCATTGGATGCATACAGCCAATCATTGAGACACAAGACCAGCAATCATGTGGTCTGGGCAAATAGGAGCGCTGTCTACCTCAGACTGAAGAAGCCTCAGGGTGCATTGGAAGATGCAAGGCGTGCCAGGACTCTGGATGAAAGCTATACCAAGGTGTGTTTTGATGTTTGATTTTCAAACACCATCGAGCCTTGCTATCATCTTGCCAGTGTAGCTGTACAGTCACGCTGATGTTATCCAGTGCAGAAGTTTCCTGGTGGGTTTGTCCAATGCTTGCCAATGTACAATTTTCTGACTTCTTAGTATCATTGCTGACTTGCAATGAAATGCAGTCTGAATAGCTGATAGCATAGGTTCAAGATTGTCTTGCATGCATGCATCATGTGCGCAATTGATGCTGACTGGAAGCCTTCTGTCTGTTGCAGGCGTGGTTCAGGGAAGGCAGTGCAGCTAAGGAGATGGAGCTGTACGAAGATGCAGCACAAGCTTTCTTTGAGGCGTATAGGCTAGACTCCAGCAATCCAGAGCTAGCTCAAGCATTTCAAGAGTCAATCAAAATGGGCCAGGATCAATACAGGAAGCAGCAACCGAACAAGTCATGAGTACCCTGAAGCACTGCATATCACCTCGGAATGCGCTCGAACATGTGTATACCCTCCACCAAAGCATAATCATGATCATACTACGCTGCACATGGACACAGGCGCGCTTCTTGACAGCAAGCATGCAATACATAAATTACCCTTGTCCTTTTGTCTGGATGCCGGCTTTCACCCTTCCTGCTGTGTACATTTGAGGCTGCAATCATATCTGCCTTGATATTCCTTCCTGACACGATCGGACATGTGCAAAGCACCGTCTTGGAGATACGCGGCATGCTGGCTCCGCTACTGCAAAGCCTCCGATGGTCAGCGTCCGATGACACGAGCTGCGTCGTATGCAGCTGATTAAGTCTAAACAGGGAGCGCGCAGCAAGTGAAGAGCTTTCGGACTTTGCTTTGTCGAGGGACAAAACCGAACGTGTGTCTATGAGCAAGCTCAGAACAGCTGTTTAGATCGCTGAGTATGCAGGCTGACAGCTCAAGGTTGCAATACCGCCAGACCTGTATGTGGCGCTCCTCCGCGCTTTTACTGGCGACCTACACGTGCTTGTGCGGTTTGATCCAGACAAACAATGCGTTTCGGACAGACGCGCTGAGGCTGCAGCCTTTCAAGTGGCGAACGGAAACTATCAATACCTCCGGTCTGATAGCAACGCAGATCAGGTCCGTGCAGGTACCGCCGCTTGCCTGTGATCAGCTTGCTTGGGCTCACCGACCTGATCATCAATGGATGCCAAAACCTCGAATGATCATCGATCACATGGGTGTACTTTTGTACGAGAGCAGGAGGCAGCAAACACCAGTGGACAGGAGATGTCTCTTCTTGCATTGTCCATTGTCAAGGACAGTCAAAGCTGGGGAGTTGACAGGGGGTTTCTGGACTTCTTGACTTTGCTCACCAACTTGACACAGCAGACCCCTGGCGTGAAGCTCTCTCTTGGCCTTTTGGCTTCAGACACAACAACCTACACTGACTTGGGGTGAGCTGCCGATCAACTGCTTGCTCGGACCTGCCCAGCATATGCGCCAAATTGGAGCCTTGCGGCAACATGAGTCTTACACGTCAAAATATAGCTACCAGACTTGCAGGTGCAGCTTGGCTCTTAATACTGAGAAATCATCTCAGCCCAGCACATGCACCAATAGTGATCAGAACCATGCATCAAAAGTAGGCAACTACCTGCAGCAGCTGAGGATGCAGCGTGCCATGGTCCTGCATTGTCCACAAGACCAACATCTAGCCAGACTGACAACAAACACAAAAAGATCCCCTAAAGGGCAAATGTTGAGACGACGAGGTCTTGCACGGTTGCGCAACCAGCTTCTTTTCAGGTACAGTAATGTCATATCATGCAAGTTGCTTATGAGCACATGTTTTACTTGTTGGTGTTGTCAAAAGCTATCAAGTAACATCCTGCACTCATAGACAAGTCAGGCTTCTTCTGCTTGTGTTGATTAGTAGTCTGCTAAGTCACCCGTTTGAAAGCAACATGCTATATATGCTTTCTGTTTGCAGTGCATTGGAGCAGGAAGATGCTGTGCTGTGGATAGACTCTGACATTATTGCAGCACCACAAGATATGCTCCCAAAAATGATTGCCAGCAACCTAGACATCATCACGCCCAACTGTTATTTTTATGACAAGAGCTGGCCAAGATGGCGGCAGAAGCAATGGTATTTTGATTACAATGTTTTCCAAGGTCAGTGCTGCTTATTCTGCCTTACAGCAAGTGATGAGATGTGCTTGTAGCACCCCAGTTGCTAGATGTGGTTGACAACATCTGAAGGGGTATATGTCATGGTCTTGTGTATGATTTTGTGGGGTCTGTATGTGTGTCCTTTTTGCTCTGTCTGTCTTTCTGTCTGCCTCTCTGTCTGCCTGTCTGTCTGTCTGCCTACTCAGAACCTGGCGCTCATATGTGTGCAAACCTGTACGCAGGGTCCGTTTCACGGCCAGAGCAGGATGAGCTGATAGAGGTATTTCTGTGCACATAGTGTCTATGATATGTGACTGCACCGTGTCAACAGTGCTTGTTGTACACATCCTTGATAACCGGGCTTTGCTGTTTTCTGTCATGACCTTCATTGTGGTACAAAGTGAGGCTAACTTTGCTGTCATTTTGCACATCTGATAGCTCCTTTGCCATAAGTCATGACTACAGCGTGCACCCTTGGACTGGGACTACATGCCATTCAATTGTCTTCTGTATGCTGCAGATTGCAGCAGGGAGAAGCTTTCCACAGAAAACAAAGAAGAACAGGCATGGAGACATAAAGTTCCTGGATGAGCTTGCGCACAATAAGTCTGAGTTTGTCCAGGTGACATGCAGACTGTCACAGCTGACCATTCAGTGCTATTGTGATACTCGTGGACTGTCCATGGCAGGCTGTCTTGCAGCCAACTTCAGGAGCGATCACCGCTGCATCAGCAGAGAAAACTGAGCAACTATTGCACCATTCACAACACAATTTGCACCTGGGCACCTTGTCTTATGCAAGTCCTGTGCACAGCATAATGTTCTCTTGGTGTTGCAGCTCAACAGTGTAGGGGGAACAATGCTGTGGGTAAAGGCCTCAGTGCACCGAGATGGTGTGGTGTTCCCAGTAGCCAACATTGTAGGCTCTGAGTGGCACAGACAAGGGTATGTCGGTTTGGAGACAGAGGGAATCTGCTGGCTTGCAGATTTCCTGGGGTATAAGTGCTGGGGAATGCCCCATACCGTCATAACGCATGATGCAATTTGATTGTAGCAAGAAATTCTGTCAGTATTCACACAAATGAAGCATTGTCGCAAACTCAAAATTCGGTTGTGTTTGTTATGATGCTGCTTTATCATCTCTGTACATTGTATCACCTCTGCTGAGGCTGCTGTGGACCAAATGCAATCCATGGCAATGTGGTCTAGGTCCGTACCCATATACAAATATTGGGGCCTCAATTTTTTTGAAGGTGCACATTTTTGTCCTGCTGCTCAGCAGCCGGGTGTGTGTGCATCTGAGTCAGCAGAGCCATGGGATTGGCTGCAGGGTGTGGAGGGGGTGCCCAATATTGAGCAAGGGCTCAACCCGGCCACATGGATGCTGGAAGTGACCACCCCTGGTATGGAGGACAAGTTGGGCGTCAGCTTTGCAGAGTACTACTCCCAGTCAGAGCTTGCCAAGTAAGCAGTGCAATTTCTGCTGTGCTTGTATCCTGTGCAAGCAGGCCGATGAGGGAACAGGTCATGCCTGCAATCTGATCATGTATTTTGACCTGTGGACCGGGAGTACGACACAAGTCCCAGGGCACATGTGTTCCCTAATTGCATGCTAGTTCCACGCAAGATCGCTGAGCTTCTGTGATGCAGGGCAGACCAGCAGCCCATGGCAGTATGCATTTCAGCCAACCAGCAACTCCTGTGAATCAGTGCCTCCTAAGGGCCTTGAGCAAGCTGGAGTTTCCCTGAAGGGCCTGCATGCTCATTGTGATGCATGCAGTCATGGACTTGGCATCAAGGCAGCGCACATGGAAGGAGTAATCCCAGCTGACAGGGCTGCCCCCAGCCATGTTTTCACCCAGGTGCCCTGGGTGCATTTAGGGCACTACTTCACATGTGTACCAGTTCATGTGTGCAGCACTTTGTGTATGTACTGCCTCATACGTGGTGAGTGGCCACACAGGCACTACGCTGGTCTGCTGGAGGAGTACAGCAGTCCCAAGGAGGGCAGCAAGAAGCTCCAATTCAAGGACAAGTTCCCCAAGCCCCTGCCAGTGCAGTTCACGGCCATCTTCACCAAGTACATGGCTGTCTACTGGCGCATGCCTGAGTACAATGGCACTCGCTTCTTCCTGGCTCTGGCTGTCGGCTTCATCTTTGGTGCTATCTTCTGGCGCCTGGGAGACAAACTGTAAGCTGTCCATGCACCATACAGTCTGTCTGCGTCTGTGTCTGTGTCTGTACACTGCTGGCCTTGGCCATCACATGACTGGCTGCTCTGTTGTGTGCCAGCAGACTTGGCAAGTGTCCAAAGCTTTGCACTGCCGGCACCATACAGTCTGTCGGTCCCTGTGTGTCTGTGTCACCACTGCCGGTCTTGGCCATCACATGACTGGCTGCTCTATTGTGTGCCAGCAGACTTGGCAACTGTCCAAAGCTTTGCACTGTCGGCTCCTGTCAAAATCTATTGCCTCTGCCTTGCATCATGACTGTGGGCTAGATTCAGGCTCGGAACACCTTGCCTGACTCTACACACTGGTCTATGGCTTCAGCTCAAGCAAATCAGCAGCTTGTGGTGGTGCAGCTCTGCAACACTGTTCACTTCTCATTTGTCAGCTTGATTCTGACATCTGCCACTTGCATGTGCAGGACAACACAGGCAGGTCTGACAAACGTGCTGGGTGCCCTGTACGCCACCACCTTGTTCTTCAGCATTATCAATGCCACTGTCATCCAGCCAGTCATTGCAGCTGAGCGTGCGGTCTCCTACCGTGAGAGGGCTGCTGGCATGTACTCAGTCTTCCCTTTCACCCTGGCTCTGGTAAGCCATTTCTGCTTATACAGATTGCGTACACATTTTTCCCTTGCTGAGGCTCCTACAACATGTGAAGGAGGTCTGTCCATGCATTTCTCTGTCAAACAGGATGCTTGATGGTGTATCGAGCCAACCTGTCACAATGTACAACTCCTAGGCATGAAGCTGTGTCATACAGCCAGATTAAAGTTTGAGTCATGTGATCATGGCCCCTGTGAGTGAGGGGTGAGAGTATGTGATGGGGTGCAGGGGTGCGTGGAGATCATCTACATCTCTGTGCAGGTGGTCATGTACACCATGATTGTCTACTGGATGTGCTGGTTCCAGAGAGACGCAGGTCAACACATGCCCTGCTTGCTACTGCTGTTGTGTGCAAGCCTGCTGCTAGTAGCATATGTTTGCTTCGCCACTGGGGTACTCAGTATATGCTCCACTGGATGTCATGACGCTTGTTCATGTTCTAGTCGTGATCGGCCTAGTCATCAAGGCATAGCCCAGTGGTTGCTGGCATAAATGTGCAGTTCTGCCAAGGCTAAGGCCCCACCCCGTGAGGGGGCATTGGCTCTTGTGATCATGACTCACCTGAGGTTGCATTTGGTGTTGTGTCACAAGTCTGCCTGTACATGTTCCTGACTCTGGTTCATGTGTGGTGCAGGCAAATTCTTCTGGTTCTTGCTCTTCAACTACCTCACCCTCATCTACTTTACCTTCTTTGGTATGCAACTTCTGCGCTCTTGTGTGCTTTCGACTGAGCTGTGATGCGGATATGATTCAAACAGGCCTGCTGTGCACAACGTGACCTTTGCTGCACAGTCAGTCCTATGCAGCAGTCGGCTCTGGGATGCATCATATCACCCATCACTGGTTGCAGGTATGATGGCCGTGGCATTGACACCCAACATCAAGCTGGCAGCTGTGTGTTCGGCATACTTCTACTCCCTATTCAACTTGTTTGCTGGCTTTACCATCACTCAGCCCAACATGCCCGGCTGGTGGTAAGCTGCCCTCTTGCCCCTCTGCTCTTCTGCAAAGTTGGGATGAGCAACAAATAGCCTGCTGGTCTGCATGCGGCCACCTTTTTGTTTTTTGCTGCTGTCTTTGACTGTGCTTGCCATTAGCTTTGCAGAGCTGCAGTCTGTCACTGAACCTTTGTGTTTCTGTGCTGCAGGATTTGGTTCTCTTACATCAACCCCATCTTCTGGACAGTGTATGGCCTGATTATGAGTCAAGTGGACAACTTGGACACATTGTGTGCCTTGCAAACTGGCGAGCAGCAGCCAGTGTACGAGGCGGTTCTTACTCTCTTTGGCTACCAGTGAGTCCCTGCCCTGCACGATCTCCTTCACTATAGCAATTGAATTACACTTTCCAAAGGCATGTACTCGCCTTCTGTCATGAATCCTTGTCTTGCCAAATACATTGCAGTGGTTCTGTCTGACAAAACTTGTGCTGCAGTCGGGGGATGCTTGGCTGGATTGTGCTCATTTTGGTGGCGTGGATCTTTATCAACTGGACGGCAACATACCTGGCTCTATCTAAGCTGAACTTCCTCAAGCGGTGATCAGCTTTGCAGAATTGTGGATTTTTTGGGACTAAAGATGTGATCCTGGTCCTGCTTCCTTGCATAAGTATGAGTGAGTGTGGTGGTAACGTGACACCAGCCAGTATTTGTCTGTTTGAAGAGTGTATGTGTATTTAGTGTTGATGTTACGTGCGGTACATAGAGTATGAGGGTATGCAAGAGCAGCTTTGCAGGAACAGCAGCTTCTGTTTTTGCTCTTGCATGAGCTTCCTGCAGTTCAATCAATGTATTTTGGTGTTTTGCATTTTGTTCAAATTTGATGGTGAAAGAAAAGAAAAGTTTACGCTTTTCAGCAATCATAACGGGAGCCTAAGGCGGCAGCCCGGAGCTCAAATTTGATGGTGGTTGAATAAATGCTATAGCTACACTTGTGTGACGTCGTCTGCAACGACAATTGAATGGTCTGCTTACACTCAGTATGGTTGCACAAGAAGCAGTCGTATTTTGGTGGAGCCTGCTTTGCCTTTTTGACAGGCTGAAGGGTCTGTGCACACTATGTGTTGATTTGGTGAAATGTATGACTGGTCATCAGGAAGCTATATAGTCTATGGGTCGTCCCTAGTATATATAGTCTGTGGGTCGTCCCTGCTATTTGTGTATAGACTTCAATAAATACCAAAATTGCTTTTACTGCAAGCAGCCTAGTAAGCATCATCCCTAAAGCAGAGCAGCACCCAATCAACACAAGCTTAAGCAGGGCTGGTCCAGTCGTGTACGTCACGCATAGTCACTCACACAACACAACCTGCAGTTATGTCGTACATATAACTCTCAAGGTCAGCACAGCACCATATCTTATGTTGTCATAGCTGCTTGACAGCTTTTAGCTGTTGACATTCCTTGATAGATTGGATCTCAGATATACATTCCCGGCTATCGATTTTGCAAGCGTACAATTGCCAGCTTCATGGTTTGTATTCGGTTCAACAGCCACCTTATGTTCAGCAGAAGGGCTACGCAGATGATGCTGCATGCCCCTGCAACCGCTGCCAAAAATTTCCTCCAGAACGCCTGCAGAAGCAGACAATGTTTATCTGCCTGCTGAAGGCAATGTTCAGCAACAATTGGTCAATGGGGCAGGCAGATCTACAAGATATGCGCTGTCCAGCCTTGTGAATACATCCATTGTGGCTTGCAAGTCAGCTGCCATCAGCACAAACCTGTGTTTGAAGCACAGTAAACCGCAAATGGGCTGAGGTGTCCTGGCACACAGCATAGTCCTGCCCAAGCCTTGACAGGTGGTGTTCGGCCGTCGTCAAGCCTTGCCTTAACTCCTTCTCTTGATGTAGGTATGCTTGCAGGCTCTCATGAACCTTGGCTTGACTGCCAGTCAGAGTGCTCATTTCTTTCCGGCACACCTCAGCTTCACTGCTCACTTTAGCTAGCTTTGGCGGCAAAGGTTCCAGCTCATGCAGCTTGCTTTCTGCAATGGACAGCTTGGCTGCCAATGTGTCCTGCTGCTGCAGGAGCTGTGCCACTTGTGCTTGTAGCTTTGCTGCATGTCTTTGACTTGCAGTGAGCTCTGAGGATGTACGGTCCAGGACATGTTGCAGGTGAAGAGACTTGTCTGCACATGTGCCCACCTGGTCTTCAAGCTGCTGCTGTCTAGTCCAGGCAGCTTGGACTGCGCCATCAGCTTCTGCATGTTTTCTTGCCAGCATGTCATGCTCCTGCACATGCCCCACTCATTGATGTTCCCAGGCTTGTCATCAACAACTATGGCACATGCAGTTTGCTTTGCATGGCCAGATGCCTTGCAGATGTCAGCGGCCACAACCATTGCAGCACAAGAGAATTGATGAGCACACCTTCTTGAGGCCATTGGTGCTGTGAGTGACATCCTGCAGGGTGGCTTTGAAGGTTGACAGAGCAGCAGCAAAAGCACCAGGTGGTGCCCACTCATGCTCATTGGCTTGCAGCTGTTTTGATGCATCTTCCCAGCTTGCAAAGGATCCTTGCCATTGATCAGCATCATTAGATGCAGGCCTCAATAGGAGCATTGTTAGCAACAGCAGGCACTGCAGCAAATGCATCTAGGGTGTGATGCAAGATGTGAGACAAGTAGCACAGTCTTGCTGTGACAGCGTCCAGGACCTTTTACTTGCCATGGTAGCCAACAGTGGTAAAGCCCAGGGCTGAAGACTTTGCCACGGATGTCTTGGTTGTGCTTCAAGATGGGCTTGTGCACCCCCATCACCTGCTCGCCACTGCTGAAACTCTGGACTGTTGTGCAGTATTGCTAGCTGCCTAGAAGCAAATAGACAACAAGGTTGTTACATCACTCCAAACTGTGTTGCACTGCCAGTGCAATGGCTTGTCTCACTTGGCAGAGGCACCGCTGCAAAGCCAGCGACGTCTCGTGGATCAGACCTTGCCGTCGTTTGCTGCATCCTTCTTTTCACCTCCCCAGTGCCAAGCCGTCTGGAAGGTGTTGGTGACTTGAAGGGAACTGCTGGACTGCTGGCCATCGGGGTGTTGTGAACAGCCAGTACTTGGGTCAAAGGCAAATACGCAGCACGGAGACTATTTAGCCGGCATAGAGGTCACTGCTGGTTCTGCGTACAATTGCGTAGTTTCTGCTGTGAGGAGCAACAGACACAAATTCTGACTTGCAGGTGTCTTTCAGACCTGCTATTGGGGCAGGAGCCAATGTTTGACATTGGGCCGCTCAGTGCAAAGCGGAAAGCGGTGCAACCGGTGCAAGCATCACATTCAGCTGCTGCAAGGTTGCATGATCACAATGGACCTGCTGCCGCACTACCATGAGGCCATCCGGCATGTGGCAAGATGTCCAAATGTAGCATCAGTTACATGTATGTTGTTGTACATTATTGCACCCTGACACGCACTGTTTGGTATGTAGCATAGCCTGTTACGAGTTGTTGTTTTGACATATGTTTGGCTACTTGAGCATTCACACACACGCAATACATGTATTGTACAATGTGTACATTTCTTTGCTAGCTTGACCCAAGTTGTGCATGCCACCAACTTGTGTGTTTGTATGTTGTGTTGGGTGCGTTTTGAGGCAGCCTTGCTTAGCAAAGCGACTTGATCACGACTTGTTTTGCGCAACGGTGTTGTATATACATGTCTGTACTTGATTGATATCCAGGTCATCCAGCTTAATTAAGCTCATAAGCTTTTTGACTGTGCAACCTTGATTTGCTTCGCTCTTGACAAATATTAATGTGAAAAATCGTGAGATGCACCCTGATCTCTGTCGGCACAGTGTTGTTCAATGCATGTTCTATAATCGTTCCTACATTCAATGCTGAGATACGAAATGCTTGGAGCAAAAGCTTGCCAGGCTAGAGAAATATAAATGCCAGACAGGCAGATGCGTCCAGCTGCACCGCGCTGTGTGTGTGTGCTCTGCAAGACTCCGCTACGGTTGCCTTTCACATACGGTGCTGCTGTTTCAACTCGGCCGGTAGCCATGGTACTGGTGCTCGCTATCCACACTGTGGCGACAGTCAGCGCGACAGTGCCTTTTGCTATGATCATGCTCAGGTGTGATGGTTCGCTGCATGAACTTTTCTGCTCGAGCTTTTGCACTTCAGTGTTGGGTCAAATACTGCCGATGCTCGCGGCTGTAAGCACAGGTTGTCTCCATGGTGTTGCTGTCAGGGCCCCTGAGGAGTTGTTCAATGCAGGGATCACGTCAGGAAGAACGACGTCTCCCCAGGCCTGCACTGCAGACTCGTGAGTGCTGTATTACTGCCAGCTGTAGCATTTGTCTCCATCGGCCTGACAGTACCGTTGCGATCTTGCCAACTTGACTGCAAGGCAGTGCCACCCACCCTTTGTCCCCTTCACAGGTATTGCCTAGCTCAGGCAACCGTTCTGTCAGTCTTTGGGACGTTCCTGACAAAGAAACGTTGCAAACTTGGCTGGACGAGTTCTTGGACGTTGACTGCTCAAATGAAGTTTTTGAGGTAATGTGCAGACTGCTGCACAGTCCCCCTACTCTGCTTGTGCTTTGGCTTGCCTTGGCAGCAACAAGTTTGAGCATGCGTCCTTTCAGACCTACTCGTCTCTGCTTGGTGGTTGGTTGGTTTCACACGTTTCAGAATCAGGCTGACCTGTTGCAAGCAGGTTCATGAGGAGTTTGCTTACGGCTTTTCAGAGCAGCTACTAAGAGCACGCGCTACAGATCAGGTATGCATGCCGACTCTGTTCAATCACACCAAGCTAGCCGCACAAGTTTATGCATACTGAGGCTGCATGCCATAGGTTTCAATGAAAGCGCACGAGACTGCAGACCAGGTGCAGCAGAAAAGCAAGCGCATCACAGAGAACGTGCGGCATCAGGTACAATGTTGTACTTCAGCTCTCAGCCAGATGACCAGCATTGCAGCATGACGACAGGACCATGACTTGTGCGTGTGCTGCAGTGGGATGAGGTGGATCAAAAATTCAAGGTGTCAGAGCAACTGAAGGTAGGATCCATAACATTGATGGGATGGACTCCTGTGGCACATTTTGCAAGGGCATGTTGCATAGCAAGTCCATTATCAAGCTTCATATTTGTTGTGTGCAGACTGCAAGAGAAACAGTTGCTCCTGTGTTCACCAAGGTCAACAGTGCCGCCAAGCAGCAGTACTCCAAGGCGCTTGAGAATGAGAGGGTATGCTGTTCTGCTTGACTACTTGCTGATGTAAATAATTGTATGATTGCTTTGCACTTGATGCATGTGCCACAACATGCATCTGGATGTGCCTATCACACACAAATGACATTTTGATATTATTCATTGGACCTGCCATTCACCTGCACAAGCTGACCTTGTGCTGCCTGATGGTCCAGCCATACCCACATATTGATCAACAGCATCATGACGCTGTTGCATTGGTGCGTAATGTAGGTAGCAGCTGCTGCAGCCAGTGTGGGTGGTGGACTGGCTGCAGTCAACAAGTCACTGGGCAGCTGGGGAACTTACCTGAAAGGACAAGCAGACAAGGTGGGGGAGAATGTGATGAACAGAACAGGCAGCCCAGGGCTTGCTGGCCGCTCCACAAGCCAGACAGCTTCCCCTGCTAACTCTGCTGGCAGCAACACCCAAAGGTACAGCAGCCATCGTCTTGCCAGATTACGATGCAATTGACGCATTGATAAAGTACAGATTGTAGGCATAGCTGGATGACCCACGCATTGATCTGCAAGGCACATCAGCCAAGCAGGGTTTGTGTGACATCCAGCAGGCAACTAAGATTGATGCACACGCCATTCGTACCAAGCTGCTGTGCTGCCTAGGCACTCAACACCATCGCAAAATTGCTTCCTGTAGCAGGTCAGCTTTGACATTGCGTTCTTGTTTCAATCAAATGATGCAAGATGAGTGGAAATGCTGGGCCTGCAGTTCAAGGAGTACAGTGACATCCACACCAGTCCGCCAAGAAGCTTCACGAGCAGCTGCTGGTGCTGCTAGTGGAGATGGTGCAGGCAGGACGCCAGCGGTGCCGTCCGCAGGTCAGTCCGCTCAGGCTTCACAGCCAGCAGCTCAGCCTGCACCTCAGCCAGCTGCCAAGCTCGATGAGAAGCTTTTCACTCTAGGTACACGTTTGTCACTGCACTACAGCAATGACCCTGTCCAACACAAGACATAATGCTGAATGCATATGTGACTATCACAGTTGTGCTGAGCATGCTGCTTGGACAGCATTTTGGCACAGAATCTTCCAAGGGCCATCGTGAAGCACGATATGGTGAATCGCAGCTAGCTTGCCTCCGTTTTGTGTTCAAATCCCGACTTGTTTGTTGGATTGTTCCTGCATGTCATCTGTTTGTTTGTCTGACATGACGTGCCATTATCATGATGGTCATGGCCTGATGGTGACTGTGCAAAGTATCCGTACAAGCACTTCATGTCTGGAAGGTCGGCCATGAGCGCTAAAAACCGCAGTACAAAGTCGTAAGGCACGTGTGCAGATGACTTGTCATCAGAGGATGGCGGGAGCCCAACTGCAGTGAAGGGATTAGCTGACTTGAAGGTTAACGACCCCAACCAAGATGCCAGCAAGCGTGGAGGATGATTGCAAATTCTGTAGTGTGCTGTTTGTTTGTTGTGTATTGTTGGCTAGAATGCGCTGGTACATTGTGTGTACCCAATACACTGCATTCAGCTTGCGCAAGTTCAATCAGCATGCATATTGCCCTGACTGTGATAAGTAAACTGTTCTCTGCTATGTGACTACGCAGCATGTGCTTTAAAGCAGAAATTTTCTGTATGTAGCTTTTCTGTGAACAGGATAGCTGCATGTTGCGAGGCCAGTGGTGATATACTTGCAATCAAACCTGCAAGGTCTTTGATGTGCATTATGCTGACTGATTGCAGCAAACATCTCGCTGGATACATACAGACTTGTTTGCTATACTCGCAACCATGTTTACAGAGTCTCGTTTCCTGCCGCAAAGATTGTGCTTGCAACTTAGTAGTCTGTACCTACCAGTAGGCTGCTGAATACACCAGCTTTTGGACGGCCGCGTGCTCAAAGAGTCTGGTAAAAAAAGTGTAGATAGTCACTCAGACGAATGACCCTGATGCTGCGCATGGGCCTCAGTCAGCTTTGGAGCAGCTTTTCAGGCAAGCCAACAAAATGTCATCAACCATACAGGAGTCACAATGCCCAGTGATGAGTGTAGCACCCAAATACAATGCATCACAAAGTCACTGCGGAGCAACTCTTCCTTTGTTGCATGACTACTATCGTACATCTGTTGCTTAGACAAACGCTGCAGCCATCCTGCATGGTACGTATTCATTCAATGAGTCAAGCCCTGCTTATTTGTAATGCTGTCTCATAGGCACACTGAGCAGTAAAGTCACTTCTGCTCATCCTTCTTGTCATCCTTGACATCAGCATCATACTCAGCGCCCGTTTTCTGCTCACCCTCAGGCTGCTCGCCACCAGCACCGCCCTTGCCTGACAGGTGCTCACCAATCTTGATGACAGCCTGCTGCAGAGCTTGCACCTGCAGTCCAACAAATGCCAACCGTTTGCTATTTGTGAAGCAGCACTCATCTTTCAAAGCGTCCCCATTCTAAAATGCCCTTCCAGAAGGAACAGCACACATACACGGCACAGACACCGCAATTGTGCATGGTAAGAGAGTCAATTGGGCAAGCACATTGCAGCTTGCAGAGATAGAGGGTTGCCAGCTGGATGGTGCCAAAGGATTAATGTGGCAGTTAGCCATATTGGCTTCACACGCAACAGCTGGCATTGCATAGAGCAAATACAAAACCAGACTTGGCTGTACTAACCTTGCTGCGGATCTCTTCGGCATCTTCGCTCTCCAAAGAGCTGCGCACATTGCTGATCTCGGTGTTGATGTTGTCTACAACATTTTGAGGCAGCTTGTCCTTGTACTCACGCAGGCTGCTCTCGGCGCTGTAGATCTGAGTCTCAGCCTCGTTCTTGGCCTCAATCGATGCCTTCCTCTGCATCAGGACACCACAAGGCTCACAGCATAGCCTATATTTGCATATCATGCTGCCTGGTGGGAAGCACGGTAAGACCAGCTCATTGTGTTTGAGTGTTACCGGTCTACAAGATGCTGAGACCTCCTGATCACTGTACATGCTTATACAATAAACAAAGCAGATTGATCACTCTGGATGCCTGTACACGTACACAGGAGACCAATCTCATCCTGCTTTTGCTCTGACTGACAGTTCACTGTAAGCCGGCTAGCACATGCTGACAAGGCAGGCACACTCACCGTCTTGTCCTTCTCAGCATTGGCCTCAGCTTCCCGAACCATGTTCTGGATCTGGTCCTCAGATAAACCTCCAGAAGACGCAATCCTGATGCTCTGCTCCTTGCTGGTTGCCTTGTCCTTGGCCGACACATGGACAATGCCATTAGCATCAATGTCAAATGTGACCTCGATCTGGGGCATACCCCGGGGGGAGGGGGGGATGCCCACCAACTCGAACTGGCCTAGCTGCTTGTTGTCTGCGGCCATTTCACGCTCACCCTGGAGCACCTTGATGCCCACTTGGGTCTGGTTGTCAGCAGCTGTGCTGAAGGTCTGAGACTTCTTGGTTGGGATGGTTGTGTTCCTGAATTTGGAGAGAAAACGTTTCAGCTTGCATGCAGTAGACCCAAATGGTAAAACTTGACTGTGCTGTAAATGTTTCTGTAGCCACAGACATGCATGGAGAACCTACAATGTAGCAGACAAGCAACAATGTTGCATGCTGTGTGCACAAGCGTATCAGGAGCCTGTCTGGTTGTGGTAGTGCACACATGGCTACACCTGAGGAATTTGCTGATGTCATGTACTTTAAACACAGCAGATTCCTGAAGTTTAATCATTCACTATGCACTGCTGCAAACAGACAGGCTCCTGAAATGCAGCAGATCCATGGTGGACTTCACATCACACAGCTTTGCATGCCGCAACCACTTCATGAAGCAAGCAGCAGACACACATACTGCAGCTTCCACAGGTACTGTCTTGCCATAGCTGACGACCGCTCATCCAGACCGCTCATCCAACTCATCCAACCGCTCATCCAGACCAGCAGCATGCTTTACCTGCTAATCAGACGTGTGAAGACACCACCAAGGGTCTCAATACCCAGAGACAGTGGGGTGACATCCAGCAGCAGCAGGTCAGTCACATCTCCCTTCATGACACCTCCTTGGATGGCAGCACCAGAAGCAACCACCTCATCAGGGTTCACTCCACGAGAGGGCTCCTTCTTGAACAGGTCCTTCACAATGTTGCTTACCTGTGTTTACACAGACAGGGTCAGAACAATGGACTGTAAACAGATCAGGAGCAAGCAATGCTGCCCCTTATCAGCAGGCAGCATTGCTTGCTGTGTTCAGGCACCTGCCACAAACTCAAAGCCTTCCTGGTGTGCAGAGAGAGCTATCTGCAAAAGATTCCAGCCTTCAAAGCAGTGATCCCAGCATCCTCAACAGCATAGTCAATATGTTTAACACATTGGCCAACTTCTAACACACACTCCATAAGGCAGCAGACAGGCACACTCCCAGCTTGCAAAGAGAGTTATACATCAATCACCAGCATTGATAATACATTTGACACATTGGCAAAGGTCCTGCCACTGACCCCACTAAGAATGCAAACGGGTGTACACGCACATCAACTCCTACTGAGCCAGCATGCAGGCAATACTGCACACAGCCTTTGCAAGGCCATGCCAATCAAGAGGGATGCCACAACATAAAGCGTGGGGCTTGATGGGACAAAACTGTGAAGCAACACAGCAGGAAGGGTGGGGCTGAGTGAGACAAAGCTGAGAGACAGCAGGAAGTGAACACAGCATAAAGGGCGGGGCTGAGTGAGACGAAGCTGCGAGACAGCACAGCAGGAAGTGAACACAGCCTGAAGGGTGGGGCTAAGTGAGACAAAGCCGTAAGACAGCACAGCAGGAAGTGAACACGGCATAAAGGGTGGGGCTAAGTGAGACAAAGCCGTAAGACAGCACAGCAGGAAGTGAACACGGCATAAAGGGTGGGGCTGAATGAGATAAAGCTGAGAGACAGCACAGCAGAAAGCGAACAGTGCATAAAGGGTGGGGCTGAATGAGACAAAGGTGAGAGACAGCACAGTGAGAAGTGAATAGTGGGAAGTGGACTGACCCTGGGCATCCTAGTCATGCCTCCAACCAGAAGCACTTCATTGATGTCTGTGGGAGCGACACCAGCATCCTTCATACAGTCTCTGCAAGGCTGCTGTGTGCGGTTCAGCAGGTCACCCACCAAGCTCTCAAACCTGCACAGCATGATGGCGTTGGTTCCATACATGAGCTTGACAAACAGTGTACGGTTTAGCAAGTCACCCACCAAGCTTTCAAACCCACATGGCATGGGTGCATCAATTCCATGGAGGAGCTTTTCAAGCAGCACAAAGTAACTGAAGAATTGCACCATGACATATGCAGGGACTTGCAAACAGTGACAAACAATTGCAGCAAAGCTGCTGTTACATTTATGAGGACCACAAAAATGAATGTCAGGACAAAGCTTGTGACGACGTATTTGTACCCCTTGAACATGCATACTTATATTCGTTGACAAGAGGCTATGCATGTACATTTAACACTGACGTGAGTTGATGATGCATTGAATTCATGCAATCTATCTGCCATACTGGCCCTCATGGCTGCTACTTAATCCAGCACACAGTTTTGGCTAAGTGTCACAGCTAGGGCTGTGACTCTGCCTTGCGCGCCGGCCTGCTCACCCGCCCCTCCTGCCCCCCAGAAAAGGAAATGCTGTGTGCGCATGCAATGTGTGTCCAATGCAATCTGTGCCAGTTGAGCGCAGCATGGACTTACTTGGCTCTGGTGATGTTCATGCTCATGTGCTTGGCGCCCGAGGCGTCAGCTGTGATGAAGGGCAGGTTGATGTCTGTCTGAGTGGCTGAGCTGAGCTCACACTTGGCCTTCTCTGCGGCTTCCCTCAGCCGCTGGATGGCCAGCTTGTCCTTGCTGAGGTCAATGCCCTGCGCACACACACACACACAGACTTGCTGATCAGCCAACTTGGGAAACTCATAGCTGTCCTGTCACCTGCATGGTGTTGTAAATGTGTCCTGATGATTGATACATTCAGACCTGTGCCTGCTGTTAACAAGAGCTTACTGATCATTAACATTATTATGATTTTGAGCTATGATTATCTTACGATGTGATCGTTTTGTACTACAGTAACACAGTAAGTCACAATACTTTGTACCTGAGCCAGCTGAAGATAAAGGTATGCCTCACCCAGATAATCAGAGGCAACAAGATGCAGCACAAGTAGTTATGCCAGATTAAAAACATGTTCACCGGTTCAAATGAGGCACATGTGAGCATGCACAACCTTGTGAGCACACACACAGGCAAAGACTGTGCACAAAAACACATAAAGCTGTGCATACTGAGAAGGCCTTGCTTGCCAACCTGGTCAGACTTGAACTGCTGGACCATGTAGTTCAAGAGAGCATTGTCAAAGTCTTCGCCTCCCAAGAAGGTATCACCATTGGTGGCCTTCACCTCGAACACACCACCTGCAGGCGTCACTCATGTCAGGCACACACAATCAAGCGTGGTAAGCTCGATTGTCACAGCTCGATTGTTGCAGCTCCACACAGCTTGCAGATGCTCAGTGGCAATGACCTGTGACCTGCAACACTTTGCAAGGCGATGCGATGTACCTTGTCCTGCAGAAGTTTTGGGCATTTGTAACAGAGTCACAGGAGGCACAAAAACAGCAGTTTTGCACAACACAATCAACTGCCTGTGTGAAGGGATGCAGCAACTGACAGCAAGACCTTGACTCATGAGGTGTCTGTGGCTGAAGCAACTGACCTGAGATCTCAAGAATGGACACATCAAAGGTGCCGCCACCCAGGTCATACACAGCAAACAAGCCCTCCTTGTTGTTGGCACCATAGCTGAGTGCTGCTGCTGTGGGCTCATTGATGATTCGCTGCACATCCAGACCAGCAATGCGGCCAGCATCCTTAGTCGCCTGCCGCTGTGAGTCATTGAAGTATGCAGGCACTGTGATGACTGCCTTGCTGACTGATCGCCCTAGGTAGGACTCTGCAGGCACCACATCCTTGATTTGTACTGTACACATCATCAGTAAAGCCACTACTATGCATTTGTTTTATACGACGTATGACAACACATGTGGGTGCAAAGGTTTGCAATATGTTGAGTTTTGCTGGCATGATGCCAATTGAGTGTATGTGATAACAGTGAGAAATGAGCCAGTCTAAACTGGCTTCTCGTAGCACTGTCTGCAGTGGGCTATATGCATATCGACGTCAGTTTGGTATGTATACAAGCTGGTCTTGAAGGCTGGTAGACTCAAAGGCCAGACACTGCAAACCATCCCATCATGGGTGAGCACCCAACAAGTCATACTTCTTACATCACTGTTATGCAGATGCACACCTGAAGGCCTTATGTGTAATGACACACTCAAGCCAGCTGCACTGTAGCCACAGGTAGCACAGCATGACATGCATAAGTCAGCATGTGAGTGAGCAGGCAAAGGGTCTTGAGCAGAACAATGAGCAGAACAATGGAAACCTGATCAAACCCACTTTTTGCCAAGATTATGATGAGGTCCTGATGGTGTGAGTTTGGAGAACAGTGTATGATGTCCATACCTGCGGTTTCCCTCATCTTAGTAAGGACAAAGGCTCCAATCTGACTAGGGGAGTAGCGTTGACCGCCGGCCTCAACCCATGCATCACCATTGGTGTGCTTGATGATCTTGTATGGAACCATCTACAGCACAGCATGCAACTAAAACAGTGTGCTTGACAATCTTGTAAGGAGCAGTCTCCAGCAGGAAACGTGACAGGCAATTTTGTGAGCTCTATACAGAAGCAGCTACATATTGTGTGATACATCAGTACCACCATGAGCTTGAGCATCAGCAAGCATGCATGTTAGATGACAGCATGACAGGGACTGACACATGGTGTACATGCACCACTGAGAGAGATTAGGCAAAACTCCACATTGCAAAGAGATGGAAAAGGGCGCATATGCGCCACAAAATTCCAGCAAACCCAGCAAACAACACCTTGTGCACGTTGACCACGCATTATATTGTTGCACAAAACGACAATATGGTGGCCTAAGGGTTTTTGAAGTGCCATGTGTGTACAGACTGCCTACCTTGAGCTCCTTCTGTGTCTGTGGGTCATCATATTGGCGCCCTATCAACCTCTTAGTGGCATACACGGTGTTCAGAGGGTTTGTGACAGACTGCAAATAAAGGTACATCACGTCAGTGAAGAACCAAAACTGTTTTCGGCTCCAGACCTTGGTGCTTGCCTATCGCACAACTGCTCTATGTTGGGCACAAGATGCAGTCTCAGCTGTGCTACTCTCCAGTAACAGCACAAGTTGGCAACGGTGTCAAAAGTTGTCATTGATCGTCCTGCTCATACACACACCTGTCGCTTTGCTGGTAGCCCAACCAGTCTCTCCTTCTTATCTGTGAATGCCACCACTGAGGGGGTAGTGCGAGCACCTTCAGCATTCTCAATGACTTTGGGGCTCTGCAAAAAACAACGCTACATCAGCAACTGCATCTTCCCAGAAGGTTCATGTTTGTCATGCCATGAGCTCTAGTTTCTGGAGTTGCTTGCAGCCAACACAGGCTGCATTCTGGGATGGATACTGGGTGCTGATGTTCACCTTGCCCTCCATGACAGCCACACAAGAGTTGGTTGTTCCCAGGTCGATACCAATGATGTCGCCTCCTCCGCTTGCATGGCTGGCCGCACTGGCACTGCATTGAGATATGAACCCATGGAACCGGAACTGACAGTGTGACCAACAGAAACGTAGTAATGCATGCAGGCTGTGGTACTGACCTAAAAGCTCTCAGGTCGAAGGGCCCGGTCCTCAGGGGTCTCGACGCCTCTGACAGCTGTATGTAACACAAGTCAAATCAGCTCATGCCGCCGGTGGCATGCACGTTGCTTCCGCAGATCAGCACTGCAGTCATACTTGGTACGCAGCAGAGCCGGCTCTTCTGGCCAAAGCAGACCCCAGGGCCTGCCCGGCTGCTCTCCCCAGGCTTGGCAAGAACATCGCTGAAATCTACTGACAGCGCTGAATGTCGCCCATGCGAAGCCGCCTGATGCGGAAGTGTCAGTGCCACAACCACAGTCAGTAATGCCGAATGATGTCGACAGCTACCCCCCTCGATTGACCTGCCATTCATTATGCAGTTCCGTGGAAGGTTCCGGAACTTTACAATGCAACAAGCAGATGCAAAATCTCTCAGTTTCAGTCAAGGCATCTGCATCGCAGAGTATGTAGAAGTTTGCTTGGCACCATTGTTGGACATGTGTCATCATGTTGACTTATTTTTGCCTGTCTCCACGATGTGCACAGCACTTCATTCAATTCGTTTCCAACGTTTCATGACTCAAAAGTAATCAGTGACGATGATATGCATGATTAATTCCATGCAGTTGCAACACACGTAAAGCCAAAGTTGGTCTGCATCACAGCATTTGAGCTGCTTTCAACGCTGACTAGTCAATGCATTGGCAAACACACGCATCCCAAACGTTTGAAACACCAATGGTCCGGACACTTGTTGGACACAACGTCTCGCGCATACGCCATGCGTCACACCCTTTTGACACATGGCGTATGCGCGACACGTAGTCTAGGAACCTCGGTTTGAATGCGTTTTGACTGTATGGCAGTCTCAAAGCCCAGATCACTGCGCATATGCTGGCCTCGCTCCTGATTGTGCTCTGACTCAATGCCACCGCCACAAAAACTCCAGGAAGCTCTGCCCAAAGCTGGTCTTGTTGTCTCAGAGAAAGGACAACTCACGGAGGTGCTGTGCAAACCCAAGATACTGCCATTGAAGTCAGTAACTCTTGAACGCATCGAGAAAATGGAGGTACAGCCTTTCGAAAACATGCTTTTCGTTTAGCTACTTGGGCACGCCAAAGTGAACCACAGGCTACGTCAACTTCGACACGCAGGCGCGAGCCCAGAAACTGAATGATCATGAGGGCCGAGAAACAGCAGGAACCCGATTCAGTTGAATGCGCAGTTGAACTCGTGCTCGTGCAGCAACTGCTCACTCATCTGACCCAGCTGCCTGGTTGATATGGCCATGGCTGGTGAACAGCATATGTACTAGTTGCAACAAATTATGTCAAGCAAAGACCCAGATGCACAGACCGTGCACGCTTACCCGGGCCTGGACATGCCTTTCGGCTTGAAGCACAATTCACGCAACACCTTTAGGGACTGTCTCACCTGTAGCTGCGATTAGGGCTTTGGACAGAAAGAAGCCTGTCCCCAATTCCAACAAATGCACCACCCCAGTCCGAATCATGCACTGCCTTGTTGGATCTGGTGCGTGGAACATCTGGTGCGTGGAACACAGGACACGTCTATCAGCGTTTAACGACGTTGTTTCACAACATACGCCATAGCAACGGTGTTAGGGGAGAAACTACATAAGACAGGTGTATAGGCTTCAATTGCAACAGGCTAACCACATTACAGTCATCTCTCAAACACTGTTTGGTACAGACTAAAATCTGGGCTGAGCTAGTTGCCTGTGAGCATTGTTCTTGACCTTGTTGATAGCGTTGAAACCTGTGGAATTGGGCGCAGCTGTTTTGCAGCTATCTGGCAGGCAGACATCAAATTTCTAAAAGCCTGGATAAAGGACACAGAGCAGTCAGCTAAGCAGCTTTGCAGGCTGCATGCCTGTCAAGGCTGCAAACAGCTAATTGAAATGTATAACAGTAATAAACAATGAAACTTTATGAAGCAGCACAGGGTCATATCAGCTGCATGCTAGAGTGACTGTAGGGACAGTTCATGCTGCATGTATGCTGAAGATCAGATTGTACCCATCTAAGCATTGGGCGGCACAATTCCATCCTGCTTTGGTGGCTGCCAGTACTGCATCTTCTTCCAGTTCCTCTTTTCAGGGTTAAACCAAGACCCCTTAGGAAAGTACCCTTGTTCACCACCTGTCTTGTTTGGCTTGTGCTTCAGTGCATAGATTGGACGCTTGAAATCTCTCTGCAACAGGCACTCTCACATAACAACCTGCAATTGAATTCATGTATCACAAGTGCACAACCACGTCAGCAGCACATGCAGTACTTACATGTGAAGGGGGAACATCATAAAGGCAATGTATCCAGCCTGCAGGTCAAGCAGCAAGGACTGAGAAGAAAGGCATTTGAATGTCAAATGAAGTTGTACGCAACAGTCATCACCATGCCAGTCAGGGCAGATGGAGGTAGCCTCCTGACCCAGGGGCCAAGTCAGATCCTTGTATACTACCCATCTGTGCCTGCCTGCACAAACCACGCCACCGCAGTGTGTCCAGCTTGCTGTGTCAGGGTAAGCATTGATATATGTGAGCTTGTCGCATTTTATTCACACGTGAGCACTTGCCTATCTGATTATTGTTGTTTTCGTAGTAACGGTTGCCTAGCTCGTCCTCACCAACAAAGGTTCCATTTGGTCCGTGCACAAGTGTTGCCTCCCTGCAAGCACCCGCTGATGTCAAGCAGTCCAGCTTAAATGTATTGCACAGGGATTCTTGCATAACTTACGCTACTGTTCCGTCGTATGCCGCTCGCCAACCCCCCGCTTTCACTGCCTCCCACAGTGATTGCTTTCGGTATGTCTCCTTTAAGAACTTCACCACCGACCCCATGAGATGCCTGCGAGCTTGACGGGTGTGCGACCTATGCGGTCAATCTTCGTCGCACCCCAGTTGTGGCCCAGGCGGTGACAACGACTACAATGCATTGCTATGAACGAGTCCGCAGCTGGCCGCTGATCAGCTGACTTTGCCCTGGACTTTGCCGCCGCTGCCGCTGCTGCTGTTTGCGTTTCGCTGCATGCAAACACAAAACAAAACAAAACAAATTCCATCAGCAGTAAGGATGTTGAGGGCCCACATGCAACGCAGTCTAAGATTACAATCAGTCACAGCCGCGTGGGCTCAACCGACAGTGACGCTTGTGCAACAAAGTCACTGCATGCAGGTTTATGTAGAAGGCAGTGAGCAGAGCTGGCGATCTGCAAACGTACGAGTTGCTTGCGGCCAAGCCTATAGCAGCAGCGCAATGGCCAGTGTTTGCTGGCAATGCGGAAACGAAGTTAAGGAAGGCAACCTGTTCTTCTGTTCACACTGCAAATCGATTCTGCCTCCAGCTGCACAGCCGGACCTGTTCAAGGTGATGGGATTGTAAGTTGTAAGTCTTGCAAACGAGCTCTGACGGAAATGGAAGTTCGATCTTTCTGTGGGTGACGATTTTGTTTTCGTGCAGGACAGAACCTACGTACGATGTTGACAAGCATCAGCTAGAGGCTAGGTATAAAAGGCTGCAGAAGGACTTGCATCCAGACAAGTTTGGTGGTCGTGATGCTCAGCAGCAAGAGTACTCAGCCGAGCAGTCATCATTGGTGAACCATGCATATGCCAAGCTAAAATCACCTCTGCAGCGAGCTTTGTATCTGGTGAGCACTGCTTTCACAAATATGGGCACATTTTGCAATATTGCATGCATGCAGAATACTTTTGTTGAGCATGTATTGCACAGGTCAGAAGCACAAGACGACCAGGTGTTTGCAGCTGCAAACTTTTGGTTCTGCTGCACGTATCTTGAGGTCGTGTCAAGTGTGCTGCAGTTGGAAAGAAAAGGCAAGCCTGCACCTGAAGATGGAGGCACCATTAGCGATCCAGCACTGCTGATGGAAGTGATGGAGCAGCGTGAGCTTGTTGAACAAACCAATGATGTCGGCATCCTGCAAGTCATGCTGCAAGAAAACAAACTGTTGGAGCAGGCAACGACAGAGGCATGATCTTGAGCTATTGCTTGTGTATTGTTATGCATTGGTCTGGATCAGCTGCTGCAATGGCTGCAACAATTTTGTGGTGTTGGCAGCTGAAAAAGTGGTGTACTGTACAGACAATTGCAGTACAAAAGCCAAGGTGCATATGCAGTTCCATTTGTTCTGCTGGTACTGTTATCTTCCTGCTCTCACAGTGCTTGTAAAGTTCTGATGCTATTTCTTCTGCAACAGGTCATTTTGTGATCCGCATCAAAGACAGCAAGTCTGTGAAGCCAGGGTGCATAATGGTTGAACATGATGTGTATGCTGCAGAAACTCTCTCAAGCATTCAAGGCAGGAGAGCTGGAAGCTGCTGAGCACACCATTACTGACCTGCGGTATGTGACCAGAACAGGCGAGGCCATATCCAAGAAGCTACCATGAACATAAGCTAGCTGATATGCCATCTTTTCTGTGAACCTCTGATCTTGGGCAGCAGCATCAATTGCTAGCAGTATGACCAGGCATTGAGCTGTGCTTGACCATAGCGTTTGTCAGCTTGAACCATGGCAAACCTTCACAGATAGCACCATGGGAAGATTAATTGATGACCGCATGACAAGTTTAATTGCTTGGCATGTTTGTCTTACATGCATCGGCATGCTGCCCCAAACCTTGTATAGTCTTTTTCCAGGTCATGGACGTTGTTGTGTTTACATCAAGAGCATGTTTTGTATCAGTGATGTACCATACTATTTGTAAAAACATGCTGTGGATTGTGTGCAAGAGCCTTTGTGCCCACGTGAGACATGCGTCTTGTTGAGCTGCTTTGGCCCTGCAGTGAATCTGCTGTATCTTACTTTGCAGACATGACAGGTACTGACGCACGAATTCAATGCAGTAGGCCACGTTCTTGATCACAGTGAACGCAGTGGATGGTCGTGTGAATCTACATTACCCTGTAGCTCAGCTTCTCAGCACACAGCATCTTCGAAGTCATGCATCATACGTGGATTGCCTAGAGCCACTATGCAATGTGCGATGCATCTTCATCAGGTGTGAGCAAGGTTACAGTACTGTAAGGGCAATGCAGACATCGAACTACTTGAGGTGCTGCATAAAGTCAGCAGAGCAGCTGCAGCAGAACAAATCGTGCTGGCACATCTCCAATGTGACACCAGTTACTTTGTGCAAAACCAGACACGTGGACAGAAAGGACAACTCACTGAGCGTCGCTGATCCTGCCAGCCAGCACCAAGAAAACAGTCATGGATAAGGAAATCCTCCAAACATCAAATGACAGCCAGGAGCCATGGTAGCAGTGATTGCAATTATGCCCAAGAGCTGCAACAGCATAGTGTGCAGCAGTTCAATGGACTTGGGCACGTCATAAATGCAGTAAGTTTTCACACTTGCAAGTCTAGCACATCATCTGGCAGCCCTCACAGCCTATACGGCCAATGTCTGCTAATATTTGTATGAGGCGCTTGAAGCCTTAGCCCAGAGTGGGGAAGGCTGATTGGTCATCCACATTGATGTTGGTGCCGCGGCCTCCACCCCTGCCACCCTCAAATCCACCTCTGAAACCATTGGCACGGCCGCCGCCACGACCACCGCCGTAGCCAGGCTCACCACGAGGGCGACCACCAAAGTCACCACCGCGGCCACCACCGTAGCCACCTGTACATTATGGTTCCACGTCAGGATGCTGGGCATCTACCTTCTGGCAGAAATTCCTATTGTAGATTTCTCATGCACCTGACAGTTGTAACCAGCTACAAAAGCCATGCATACAACTTTGGTGAATCAACAGTGGTGTTGATGTGTGTCCTGCATGCCAATACCGTATAGACAGCCAGAGATTGTTCACATTAACCCGAATGACTCCAGAGTATATATCTTTCTGCGCTCCTCTAGATGTCTGTATCCAGACACAGCATGCTGCTGACATGGATGTACAGCCACATGCATGCAACAAAGAATTTGAGCAGCCAGAGGGAACTGCGCTACTCGGCCACTGACCTTCATCACCATAGCCACGGCCACCACCACGACCACCTCTGCCACCCCTTCGGCCACCACCAAATCCTCCGCCATCATCGCCAATGCGGAAGCCAGCCTCAACAACCACTTTCTACATGCCAGACACACTCACTAAGCCAGCAAATCTTGTGCTAGCAAACACTGCATGGATATTCTTGCTTTTGGATAGTCTGCTTCAACGCACCTAAAGCAGAATTGTTTCGGCACTGCAGGTTGATGATATAATTTGCCAGTCTGATTTCAAATCACGGTGAAAAGAACATGCATATGCACCATGCAGCAAAGAAAGGCAAAATGACCCACGGCGCACATTCACAACTGATTACGGCGCGATTCAAATACACAGCCAGAGCTGCAGGACATGCAGCCACACAGTCATTCATGCATACATTAAAGTGATACACCCATGCAAAGAGAGGCTATGCTCCTCAAAAAGTTGGAAAAAAGGCCCAATTGGATTTCTCAAAATGGCTTTACCTCCTTGAGAGCCTTTTCCTTCTGGGCCTTGGGTGCCCGCCTGTTCTTCAGGTCCAGGTCATCCTCCTCCTGCTCCTTGTTTTTCCTGGCGTGCTGCACTGCCATGCCCTCAAACTGCTTCAAATCAACCTGCAATGTATTGATCCACAGCTCTGAAGGCGTTACTTTGGCACTCTATTACTACCCAATAAGTGCAGCCAAACTGTACAAGTGATTTCACTGAGTCAAGATAACGAGGCTGTTGTTCTGAGCTGCACTGATTACAAAATGCTCCAGGAAACTAGAGAAGCGTCAGTGCAGCGGGCCACAACCTGATGAATGTTGCACAAATGCTGAAGCTGCCCTGGATCCGTGCAACTATGCAAACAACCTTGTCTGACCTGCTGGACTTGGCATATGTGCAATTTCCAGACATGCAGGTGCGATTGATCTTGCCAAATGCAAGAAGAACGTATGCAAGCCAGTTCAGCAGCTCAGTTTGCTGTGCCAGTAACACAGAAGCAATAGCAGACGCTTTGGCAGATGACAAAACTCACCTTGGGCTTGGCAGCCTCCTTGTTGATCTTGGGCTGCTTCTCAGCCATCATGGCCTCGTACTCATCCAGGGTCATTTCCTGCCAGCAAACAAAGATGAGCATGCCAGATCAAATACATTGCAAGAGCTTTTTCAGCAAGATGTTTAGCAGGTAGCACAGGGTACTACCTACAATGTAGAGTGCGCCCATGCAAACATTCAAACTCACATACCTAACCGTGCAATGCTGACTGGATCAGACCTCTACTGCATGCGCCAGTGAGGTTCACAGAAGCACTTGAATCTGTTCGATTGCTTAGCATTGCCAAGTGTTTTGCAAGTTAAAAGTCAGCACCTTGGCTTCAGCCTCAGCAATCTCTTCTGGTGTTGGGCCGTTGGCCTCCTCACCACCAGCAGGAGCTGCCTCCTCAGAAGCTTCCGCCTGGACAGGGGGAGTCACAGACTGGTCGAGTGCCTTCTCCACACCCCTGAATGTATACACACACACTTTTAAGCATGACTGACTGTGCACATTGCTGGCAGTATGTGCATCTGGGACCAGCAGGCCAGGCCTGTGCCGAAGAATAAGTATAATGCTGGCAAGCTAGCATAGAGGTGGCCAGTGCGCAGAAGCAAGGCTCATTGGACTCACTCTTTCACATCCTCCTCCTCTGTGCCCCAGTTGCCACGTCCAGCACCGTGTTTCTTTTCTGTCTCATTGCTGCGTCAACACCAGTTTGTTTGAGACAATACATTGTCACGGTAAGTGAAGCCTTATGTTAGTCTGAGCATCACAACGGGTTGAACCATCGAAACTCTCACCCTCGGCCGCTGGCATCATGTCGCTCATACTCGCGTCGCTGACGACCACCCCCCTCACCGCGTCCACCACCACGACCTCTGTACCCTCCACCGCGACCTCCGCGAGGACCATCACCTCTGCCCCCTGCTGATGCATTGCCTTCAAAGTTTGCGTCTGCGTCGTCGCGACGCGGGCGATCGTAGCCACCACGACCTCTGGGAGGTCCTCGTCCCCTACCGCGGACCTCACCACCTCCACGAGATGCCTGTTCTCCAGAAGCGTGACCTCCTAATCTCGCCGCCACTCCAGCACCTGGTCAGCACACTCGATAAAATAAGCTGAGATCCAGCCGTAGCGCAATATGCGCGGCTGCCTGATCCGGACCTGGACGTCCCTCTGCTGGGGCTGCTGGTGTTGGCTTTTTTTTCTCTTTGACCTCTTGCTTGGGCTCAGAGAAGTTAGCGAGAGGGTCCTCGCCCTCGTCTCCAAGCAGAGCAAACAGGTTCTGTGTTGCAACGTCTCCCATACCCGAGACGCCTCCTTGCTCCTGTTGTTATCTCACTGCCCCATGGCTGTATTGCAGACTTGTGTACACTGTCTGTGACGCAAAAGGGCTTCAGGGTACAGTCAGAACACACAGCAATACCTGCTCTACTCCAACAAGCCCTGCCGCAGTACTGATCGCTCTGAGCCGATTTAGGTTCCAGCTGCGGAGCGTCGGCGGCGAGGTTGCCTGCACATTCACGGCACACGCCTGCTCGGGACGCACACCATTTCGGAGCGACGGTAGCTGCGGACAAATCCAGATGTGAAGAAGAGGACAGCACTTTCTGCGAAGTCTAGACAGGTGGACTGGGACATTGCTCTGCAACTGCACGGAGTCAACGTGCGCGCGGCGCCGAATCGTGGGGCCCGCTGAGGGACGACTTCGAACGACGGTCCGGAGTTTAGCAAACGCATCAAGCCATTGCAGCTGGACCGACAGCCTGTGAGCGTGTTTGCCCTGTTTGTCTTTTGTCAGATCAATTGTGGAGCCCGCTATCTGGTCTTGGTGCCGATGACAGCCATAGCTGCATGGTCAGCTTGCAACACGGGTGGAACCATGCACATACGAATCAGCGTCTGACCTTACCGGAATTGTGTCATGAATTCCAGTGAGTCAGCTGAAGCTGTCAGGGAGCTCTTGAAATACGTTCTTCAGGTCAGCTCCAAGTCCACTTGCACTGACTTGATAGACCCAAATGCATGTTGCAATGTCAGCTTCCTCAACAAGAGCACTAATACCTTGCCTTCAGGACTTTGAGGCAAAGGGTGGTAAGGTCGCTGTTCCTGTTGGCTGCAATGGCCTTGAAGACTGGTTGCTGGACAATGTCGAAGTGCCAAAGCTGCTACCTCTTCTGAAGAAAGGTCCAGACATGCATTTGCAATATCTGCTTCCCATGCTTGCGTGTTTTAAGGAAAGGCTTGCTTCCACAGCTTGTAGTGTATTCATGCTTCATTCATGGCCTGGCCTGTAGGTCCTGGACATGAAGTCAATTTGCTGCAAGTTTGCTCCAGCAAAAGCACAAAGGCAAAAACTCCAAAAGCCAAGGCTCAAGCAAAGGCATACAACCCTTTTGATGACACTGAGGAGCCAACACCAGTATCAGTGGATGAGCTCATGGCAAGGAGACCTGGCAAAGCTGACAATCCTTTTGTGGAGCCAGACGTAGCAGAGGACACAAGTGCTGTAAATGAACATGAGCCCAAGCTGGACCTGCCTCAACTACAAACAGGTAGTGGCAAGAACTAATCTAGCAATGCGCTGAAGCTTTCGGCTCCACATGAGCTGACCTAACAGGATTGCATTGAGGTTGCATGCAACAGCCTCAGGCCCGTTGCCTCAATTTTGTACGACCGGGAACAATCTCCAGCTTGGTATGCTTTCATGTCTTATTTGCAAATGCCTCTCAGGAAATCATGCTGAACAGTAATCAATATGACAGACCTGTGTAAGCAAATTAGTGTGGAGATTTGCTATGACATGTTGGCCATGCAAGTGACATGAGGCATGTGACATAGGGATGGAGGAGCATCAACTCAAAGAGCTGGCCTATACAATCTTCTTTGGCGCTTGCGGCAAGCGCAGCAATGCAGAGCATGTGCAGGTCATGCGTGCACAGCTTGAGGTGAGATGGGTTGTGCTGGTTGAGATATCAGTGCACACTTAGCATACATACTTGCTGCTAGAAGTTGCAAGATGACAGGCACAATGTCATGGCCAGACCATGCTGCTCATCATGCCTGCCTGATTGCTTCATGCATAAGCATTGACGGCAGCATGCATAATTTGTTTATGCATGCTTTATAGATGAGTGAGGGCAGGGCGCTTGAGGTGCAACGCATTTTGGCAACAGCCCTGAGACGTGATCAGGCTACAGGCAGCAGTCTGAGTCCCAGAAGCAGCTTGGGCACCTTAGAAACACAGGTACAGCTTATCTCTGATGCCGCCTGAATTCTTTGTTCTGCAGCAATACTCAGGGTGATTATTGTCAGATGCACCTGTGAGTTGTTACTCGTGCATTTGTTTCTTTGGTAGTGCCATTGCTACAGATCCCACACATGTCACATTGATCTGGGCTTCCTTCACATACCATGCTTTGCTGTGTGCATCTGGAGTTCTGGGGAAACTCATTCTGATTGCAGAATCTATCTGCAGCTTCGTGTTCACAGTAGGTCTCTTCTTCACTCATTAGTAGCGCTTTGATCATTTGACCATGCTGCTGCATCATGCTTGCAGTACATCAGTCTATTATGCTTGGCAATAGTGCGTCTGGGTTGCATGGCAATGGTGCAATGCTGCAGGTCAAGCTGTTGCAATTTGTTAGGCCACAGGACTTTGATAACTTCAAGCACTTTGTCCGATGGCGCGACACCACTGCCAACATCCTGCTTCAGATTCTTCAGAGGGCAGCACAGGTGCCTGCTTCTGAAGATGACAAGTATGGCTGCTGGCTTGCTTTGACATGCAGGATATGGTGTTATCCATGGATTTGCAGTGTATGCTGGTTGTAGATTCATGACAATGCACTTGCTGTGGAGCCATGCGTACACATAGCTGTTGAAACTTATGCACATGTATCTTGTCAGTCATCATTGCATACCCTGTGCATGTTCTTTTATGATGGGTGCAAGTGAGATGCAACAGAAACCATTGTTGCTGGCATGTAGAGTTGCTTCTTGGCCTTTATTGACATCAGCATTCACATTTTTGCCATAATCCGACTTGGGCGGCACTGCTCATACATGTGCAACCACATCTGGCATTGCCCATAACATCTGCAGCCACGTCAAGTAGCTGACCGCTAGATAGCTCAAGTGCAGTTCTTGGGCAGCTACAGAAAGGTCACTTGCAAGCATCTGCTCATGCACAAGCAAGTGCATGTATAAGCTATTGGCTATCTGGGCAGAGCCATGTGTCCCACAGTGCCATAGGCAACAAGTTTGTATCCTGCTGCACATGCAGCTGTCTTACAGTAACCCGGTCACCTGCTTACTGCCTTGCTGGGATTTGTCACCGTCTTTTGCACCGTAGTCAACCTTACAGGACTCAGACAGCGGCGTCATTGGCAGGTACACTTTTGAGGGGACGGCGGCCTTCAAGCGCAGCCTAGCACGGTTACGTGGCGGCCTTAGGCGTCTGAATGTGCGAGATCCTGACGAGTATGATGAGCAGGAATACACAGAGGCAGCGTCTGCTGTTTTCAACTCAGCTCAAGTCATTGCTAGTCAGTCGAGGTACAGGCCTTGCCTTACATGAGATCTTTGTCATACTGCATGCAAAACGCACCGCCCTCACACCATGACCCCGTGTACTATGCTGGCACACATTAGATATACCCCGTTCGTGCACTAGATACCATTGTAACAAAAGGTTATACATGATCAGTCAACTTCCTCACTGATTGTTTGCCCTGGAAGCTGCTTGTGCTGGCGCAATAGAACAAGCTGATGCTGTCACCAACATCATGCACTTGGCTATACTGCTCACCCTCACATTGCTTTGCACTGCATCTCAGCGCTTGGTGCAACAACGCTGCATGTCTTGTCACCGCTCTGGACATATTCCAATGTAAAGTGTCATTCAGATGTGTGGGATGTAAATCTTGCAACGTGACTGCATTAGGCAACCGCAAAGAGGCTGTTGCCTGTGATAGTAAGCTTTGTGGCATCCTATGAAGATCACTTGCGTTTGGTCAGGACTGGGTGGGCGTATCCTTGGGCGGTGCGGATACGGCTGTGTGACTTGATGCTAAGAGGCATGTTTGACACCCTGGATGAGGCATCATATGTAGAGAGCAAGGACGCCGTGCTGCAGCTGTTGCAGACCAGGGTGTGGCCCTTGCTGGGCATCTCACAGCATATCCACAACACCATCTATGCCTGGATCCACTTCAGGCAGTTCGCAGTCACTGGTGAGTCTTGCTCAAGGTTTAGGCTTTGGCAACCCCAAAGCCCTATGCCACTCGCCCAGATGAACCTCGCACAGCTTGGTTGTGCTTTGGCACACTTGGAGCACACTCAGACAACCACAAACATTTGACATGCCACTTGCGCTGCATGCAATCCACATTGGAAGGACGTTGTGCCAGGGATTGATGTGCTTCGTTCATGCTCAAGCACTTTGCAACGTTGCTGGACTCTGCTCAATGCTTCATACTCAGCATGCCTCCTTTTCCCCACGATCACTGGTAGTCAGCATGGCAGCAAGCCTACGTAAACAAATGTTTAATGTACTTTTGTCATGCGTTCAATCGTCAACAACTTTGCACAAACTCATGTCAGTGCATTCACCTGTGCTGTCATGCGACTTGCAGGTGATGTGATTCTGCTGGACACAACCAAGGAGCTGATACACAGTGCGTTGCTGTCCCCGACTGCTGCTGGTGCTCTTTCGAACGGGGCAGCACTGGACAAGCAGGCTGATGACGAGTTCAGCGATGAGGTGTCAGCAGCCATCGTTGACTGGATAGCAAAGAGAATGAGCGACTATCACAAGAACTTCCATGACACGCAGCTCATGCAGGTGGGCAGACATTTGCAGCGCATGTGTGTCTAGTCTGTCTGTGATGTGAACTATGTCTATGTCTGTTTGTCTGTGTCTGTTTGTCTGTGTGCAGCGCTGCCTGCAGGGCAGGTCAGTGGGATGCAGGCTCCTCGATTAAAAGCAAAACTTGTCTGGCTGCTGCTGTACCCTCGCATCTTGTCTGCTGGCGCTCAGTGCATGCTGGTACGCTCCAGCGGCACTTCTGCTATAGGAACACAGACTGTTTGCATGGGCCAACTGTGATCAATCTACCCTGTACTCTGCTGTCTGTGCTTCAGCGTCTGTTGCACATCAGTTGCACCCCTTTAGCAACAACGGCTGCTTGCCATATGGTCTACATCAGCCTACTTCCCTTGCCTTTCAACTTTCTCTTGCCGTTCAACTTTCAGGGTCTGTTGGAAGTGATGGCATCAGCGGGGCAGGCAGGGGGCCCCTCAGCAGAGGTCTCCACCCTGCTGGTGGTCTGCATCAGGGACTCCCTGGAGTCAGCTTTCCGATGGCACATAGAGCAGACAGCAAAGGACGCTGACAATGACGCTGTGCGCATCTGCCTGCTGGCCAAGGCCAGCGTCAACCTGCTGGGTGTTGAAGTGACCACCTTCTCACCTGTCTTGGCGCCGTACCTGCCCATTGCTGCTGATGTGGCTGCCAAGGCGCTGCATGAGCTGTTTGGATCACAGCTGCTGCCTTGGCTTGCAACAGGTGTGACGCTTTCCCTTTGTTCTTACACAGCAATCAGTGTGACAGGTCTACAGACATGATGTTCGATTTAGCTCTGATGCTTTCGCCAAGACAGCTGGCTAAGTACTTGTGCATCATATAACTGTTATATTGTTTCGGTGTTGAGCTGGCTGGGTGTAAGCAACAGGGAGCTGTGATGCATTCAGCTTGTGGCAGCTGCTGCATGAGAAGTGCATTGCATTGCCCAAAGTCTGTATAGCAGCCGCACAGCTGCATCAGTTGTACACCTCACGTTGCCATGCTCAGGCTCTTCTGCTTGCTTGCGTTATGCTGGAAATCTGGCCAACAATTAACAGGCAGGCAGGTCACCTGTGCAAAGTATGGACACGGAGGAAGACATGCAAGGCAAAACTCCCCACGTTGCCTTGCATGAGTCTGTCATGACTCAACAGATCTGTCTTTTCCATTGCAGTTGAGAACCTGACTGACGACAACCTGGAGGCGGTGAGGCAAGCGGACAGCCTGGAAGGGCAGCTCATGGATGAGATGGAGGACAGGGAGACAGGCGTGAGCCCCTGGGGCATCCTCAACCGCCTCTCCCCCTTGCTCTTTGCCTGGGTGTCCAACCAGCTCATCATGCTGAATGACTGGTCTGGTCGAATACAAGGCACCGAGGACTGGAAGCCCGTTACGCACCAGCGAGGCTGCGCCAGGTCAGCACTCTGCATACTAACAGTAACAATAATAACCAAAACACGGGCAGTTTGCTGTCAGGAATCCTGCAGATATGACCAAACCACCTAAGCCCCGTGCTTCTAAGTAGCGGCTCAACAGATGAAGAGTCACACTGCAGTACACTACTGCTTGAGTGCAGCTGTGCATTGCTGTGTTTGCCTCAGTTCTCAGCTGGCCTTTGAGCTTGGTTGGCAATGTCAATTTCGACACTGTTATTCTGCTGTTGCTGAGACAACTGCTGAATAGCACACATCATAGTGCATGTCGCGTGCAGTGTTGACTGACAACTTACAGCACCTGTTGTACTCTGCAGCAGAGATGTGTGACTGACCGGGCACAACATAGCATTGGAATGATGGGGTTTTTTGCATCTGTTGCAGTCAGCATGTCTCTGCAGCTTGCCTGTGCATGGGTCCAAACTCAGAGCAATCAATGTACTTACAACATCAAGAAACTAAGGCGAGACCGCATGTCAGTGTATGAGTTTGCCTTGCAGGTCTGCTGTGGACATTGTGAAGATTGCAAGTGAGACCATTGAGGGGCTGTTCAACATGAGGCTGGCCCTGCCTGTGGCGCTGGTCAGAGCTCTTACTGAGGGCTTGGATGAGGTCCTGCGCAAGTGCGTTCTGACATGCTTCACACCTTGACTCACTGCACACTCATGCTGTCATGCTGTGTAGCTGTGATGGTAATCCCAGGGACAGGTCGACTGCCAAGGCCACATTCTGATTGCCTCCCAGGGTTTGCCTGTTCAGTCACTTGCCTTTCAGGACATTCAAGCAGCAGTGTTGATGACCGTGCTCTTGAGCGTTGCACCTGCATGTGCATGTCAAGCTGAGGCCTGTTGCCAGGGTGCATTCCTGATCCCAGGAAAAGAAAAAGGGGGCAAAATGATGCTTGATCACTTCAGAGCTATACAGGCACTGTTGCAGCCGTCCACTGCTGGTTTGACACAGCCCTCCGCGTGCTTCCTGCTTCCTAACTTCCCTGCTCAACCTTACATGCCCCTGCTGCTCAACAGGGAAGTTCAGTGTTTGTCACCGGCAGGCTTTTTCTTTGTTCAATGCAAAACAGCATAAGCTTTGCTTTGTTTGTCTCAGTTTTCTGACCCCAATGCCAGCAAATGCAAGCAGCAGAGCTGTCACCTGTCATGTTTGTTGGTCTGCTTCTGGACTGTGCAAGACCTCGCTGCTTGTTTGGCTCAGGTATGTGAAGTTTGTGACGAGCACGGTGGGGTCTATAGATGCGTTGGTGCCCCCCACCCCCAACCTGACCCGCTACAAGAGGGAGCTGGCTGTCAAGGCTGAGGAGGCAGCCGTCACTGGCCGCAACTCGCCCAAGTCTGCTAAGTAAGCACATGCCAGGCTCAAGTCAACAGTCTGTGACTACCATACTGGCTCAAATGCATCCTGTGCCCTAGAATTCCAAACTTAATTTTGTTATCCTGCACTATGTCTTGTAGTGCAGTTTGTTGCGGTGAGCACGACGTTTTTGATGCATGTAATCAAAGATGACGGTGTAGTACAGACAAGTTTTGGAATTAATCAGCACCCTGAAGGGCACTGTCGAATTGAAAATTCTGCAGGGTGAACTTGTGCCATTATGGTGTGCAAAGCTGCACAAGGCACAAGCATCACTGCTGGAGTGTGTTGTTCAAACTAGTAGTACTAATTGTTTACTTGGCTTGACACTCCCTGTAATGCTGCAGTAGTATAGCAGTTGCAGCCATCAAGGCGCTGTGCTTCTGAGGTCAGAGTTGTCATCAGTCCTGCAAAGATCATGCAGAGGATCCCCACTCATCCAATCAATGGGTTTAGAGGCAGACCCTGCAGCTCTCACAAACCGCGCTTGCTTCTATCAGCTGCACTACACTGCGTCAGATGCAGTATCACATACTGTCAAGGTCACTGCCACGGTCCATGATTGGCAGATGTAACAAGCACTTTGATTACAGGCGTGAGGCAGCAGCAAGTGATGAGCAGCAGCTGAGGACTCCAGAGGATGGCCGCATAGCTCAGCTGACCACAGAGACCCTGGTGACTCGCATCAACAGCCTGCTGTACATCGAGGAGAATCTGCCTGCCATGGAGAAGATTGTCCAGGACAGGTCAGCCTGCATTTTCTGCTCACTCCATTCCCTGCATGCATGTTATCTGTTAGGGAATGTCCCATTGCATGGCATGTCAGGAGATGTCCCACTGCATGGCATGTCAGGAGATGTCCCACTGCATGGCATGTCAGGAGATGTCCCACTGCATGGCATGTCAGGAGATGTCCCACTGCATGGCATGCGAGGCTCAAGTGCTTGACAGGTCAGCATGTGTATCAGTATAATGACACGGCAGCACTGCTCAAGGCAACCCCTCAGGACAACTTATATAACACCAGATCTAAGATCTGCGACTTTTTCAAGACTTTCCAACCCTCAAACCACTTGCATGCAGTCTTTCTTCCCACAAGGATTGTATGATCGCCTATAAGTTTGTTTCAGACTGTTTAGACATTATAGTACAGATGATTTTGACCAGGATACCGAAAACCCTGGCACATCTGTACAACCTGGTTGGTTGGCTGAGGATGTAAATCCTCCTCCTCCTGTATGTGTGCTGTGCTCGGGGCTGTCTCACATAGCGCGTCCAAGACATACTTGGAGGACTTGTTGGAACATTGCAGACACCAAAGCTTACAGCTCATGCTGGAATGCAGGTGGGAGGAAGACACAGAAGGTGTGCATACCGACCTCAGGCAGAAGTCTCTAGATTGGCTCAGCGAGTGCTTTGAGGCAGCTCATCAGAGTGCACGCCAGGCCATTGACTACATGTGCAACTTCATTGGCATGAAGGTCTGCGCTTTGCCCAGCCCGCCCTTGCTGTTCAAGGCCTGGCCCTGCCAGCATTTGCTTGCTTCATCATGTCCACCCGTCATCAGTGTGATGTATCTTCATTATGATGAATTAATGTATTGAATGGCATGCCTTGATTGGTGGAATGTCCAGAGGCCGAGGCTGAGACACGCTGCAAGTTCATCTTCTGCTTGCCTTTTGTTGATGCAGATAGGCTTACTCTCTGTGGGCCAGCATGTGTTGAGCAACATCTTATCACTCAAGCTCTCAAATTCTGTGGGAAGTTGCGCCAGTGAAAAATGCTCTCCATGGACCTTTTGTTGTTTGCATCGCAGTTGCCCACATGTTACCTTTTTTTCTCATGATGCAAGGTTTATCTTACACTTGCACAGCTGTATCTCTGCTGTAAAACTTGTTTGTAGACATGAGGAGTGCCAGGTGTTGAACGATAGGCAGCATGATCATGTGCCGAGTGCCTGCATGTACTTATTGCTGACCACCTGTGGTACATGCTCACCATTCCATTTGTCATCATACCTCATGCTTGCCGCAGACCGTGTTCTTTGACATGCGGAGGGCAGTGTTGGAAGAGATGTACCAGCACCATGTGGAGAGCGCCCGCATGCACCCAGTCTTGGTCCAGCTGGATGCAGCTCTGGGCGACATGTGTGCAGCAGCCAATGACTCCCTGCATGCTTACCTGGCCCGCTCACTGCTGCAAGCCACCACTGTGGCAATGCAGCGCGTACTGCTGGATGGAGGACCCTACAGGTGTGGGCTGCTTCTCCTTCTGCTCTGACTAGGTTGTGATGGCAAGTGCTGCCCTGGTGACAATCATGCAGCAGCAGCAAGTGGCTTTTTGCATCCCACTGTGGCTGAATTTCTGTCGAAAGCCACCACTGTTGCCATGCAACCGTCATCAGACGGAGGGCTCTACAGGCTTGGGCAACGGCCCTGCTTGCTCAGCGTCTTGTACTTTTGCTGTCGGATTGAAAGTTTGCAGCAGATTGAATGTTGACAATGTCAGTGCAAACCATGGTTGGAAAAACATGTACCAGTCTTTGTCTAGCAACACATGCAAAAGACAGAAGTTGTTGCATAACACCTGCAGGCTATACATAGCAGATGATGTGGAGTACGTTGAGCAGGATCTGGAGCAGCTGAGGGTGCTGTTCCTGGCAGATGGGCAGGGGTTGCCAGCCCAGGACATTGAGGACCTGTGCACGCCTGTCGTAGACCTGCTCAATGTCTTGCAGTTGGAGACAGGCATTCTCATCAAAAACTTCAAGGACGTATGTTTTCAAGACTTCAGCTACTCAAGACAGCTTGTTTTTTTGTTGCTGTGCATTGTCATGGTCTTGCTGCTGCAATCATGACTGCACCTTTTCTTCATCCATCTTTGTTCTGCAGTCGTGTCTGGTTTTATGCTGTGGCAGATTTATAGTCAACACCAGAGTGAACAGTCACACATCTTCTTGACCTCATACTCTGCACAGAAAACCACATCTCTCCACATTGCTGGAGGCTCTGTCAGAACTTGCTTAACTGTGTACGTAATGTCATGTCAGCTGTTGTGCTTAGTGGCTGCTTTTTGCCTTTAGACAGCCTGCTGGCAACCGATACTTCTGTATGCAGGCCAAGGAAGAAGAGAAGAAAGCGCTGAAGGCTGGCAGAAGCCCCACACAGCACACCAGTCTAGTCTATGATCCTGATATCCTCCAAAGAGTTCTGGCGCACAGGTACATCGCCCCTTGCGTGTTTGCTGCGCTCATGCCTGACACACCAAATGGCAATGCATAGGGGTCTGATGATGTGCAAAAGAAGGCCGTAGTGGATGGCTTGCTTGTCATCCATGTGGTGCATGTATGTGAGACACCAGACCACATCTTGTGCAGGGCTGACCGAAATGCATCCAAATTCTTGAAGAAGGAGCTTCGGTTGCCGAAGAAGCTGAGCACAGGCACCAACTTGTCTAGCAGTGCATTCAGCAGCGGTGGCCTGAAGGCCAAATCTGGAGGGTTTGGCAGATTTAAGCGCAAGGGCTAGCATTATGTCCACCTATTTTTGGGTGTGGCAAGGCCACATGTCTGCAGTCACCGTTCTGTGTTGTATTCAGAAAGTGCCTGACTCGTTGGTTGCCAACAAATGACCTGAAATGAATTAACCCAAAGCATGACTGCGTTGTTTGAAAGGAGTGTGAGCTGCAGCAGGATGATCTAAGCCATGGAATGCGGCTTATCTAGTATATCAGTGCTGTTTCAGAGTCTGCAGGGAACATGTCTGTGCACAAGCAAACTTTTGTGATTCTCTGTAATCCAAGGCATTCTATCAAACTCTGCAAATCAGAGCATCTTTAAAGACATGTTTCTGATCCAAATTGTCCTAATACAACCTAGCTCATCTTGTTGATTTGCTCTTGAGCTTCTGAAGAGCTGCAAAATGGCCAGACCTCTTGAAATCTGCTTGCGATTGTGTCTTCAACTTCAACTGCTGCTCTGAAGGACCAGCAGACCATCCAGTTGTTTGTCCAGAATCTCTCACCTCTGCAACTGCACATGCACCCTGGTGATTTGCATGTGCAGTGCCACGGCAACATAAAATTGAAAACTTGCAGCAGCAAATATACTCACATCGTATACTGCAGTCGGCTTGACCACATAGGTTTGCACTTGGAAGAGCGAGCATGATGGCATCGTTGACAACAGGACCAAGATCAATGGCTTGCATCTCTGGTGGGAAAGGCAGCTGGCATGGGTCCTCAGGCATGTCATTTGCATTCAAAGAAGCATCCAGCCAGACCTGCAGGGCATCTACTTGTTCTGACGCTACATTTGAACATGTTAGTTGCAAGCAGGTAATGAAGATAGCACAGGCACATGACAGCAGGATAGCAGAGTAGCTGCAGAGAGTATATCGGCTGTCAACACACAGCCAGTCAGAGACCATGTTGTTACAGATTGTATGTATAACACCTTCAAGGGTGCCTGTAAAGGCTGGTAAAACGTTGCCAGACAGCAGTCACATTGCAGTGGTAGCTCTGCTGTCGCAGTTCCATCCAAAAAGTACCCAGCTCCCACAGGCACTATGTCAACTGCCAACTGCACTTTGCTGTTACTACACGCCTGCATCAGCAGACTTGGTATAAATTTTTTCATAATTAATCATAGGATTTGGGGTTTGAAATTTCGACAATGCATGAAAGGCATTAAGTCAATGGTCAAGCTCACCTGACTGTCAAGCACTTTGATCATGTCAGGTGTGTGCAACTCCTCTGCGGTTGTGTTGAACAACAAATGCCAAGGAGGGGGTCTGTATGCTAGATCTCCGCGTCTGAGTTCAACAGCAGCCTTCTTCTGCCTATGCGCTGCTGAGAAGCGCTGACGCCGTGTACCAACAGGCTGCTTTGCTGCATGCGTTTTCCACTGTGCTTGTCTTGGCTGAGCAAAGTCTGTTTTTGTGACACTCGCAGGAAGCCTTGCGCACTTCATGTTGAAGGAAATTTGAGTGCAAGTCAGCCTGACATGGTGTCAACGCATCAACACACTGGCCCAAGCTGGAACGCCTATCAAGTTTCCCTAGCGAGCATAGGCTTAGACGTGAAAGCCTGGCTATACGGGTCTGGGGTTACCTGCATTGAGCAACAAACACCGGAAGTCTGTTAGGATATCTTGTGTTTTACAGTAGCGACACGGAACACAGAGGCACGTACAAGAGCTGCCTTCAGAGCGTAAGCGACCACGAAAAACAGGCAGATCACCAGTAGCTCGAATTCGGCCGCCGCAAAGGCGGACGCGACGCTGTGGACGAATCGGACACTCAAAGGCTCTGCGTGACGTTGATCATAAGCATGAGCTGTCGGCATTTTGTGCAATATGCGCAAGCCTGTCTGCGAGCCTTGGTCAACGTTGACCTAAACACACGGAACAATCTGTCTGACAAGCCTTGCAAGCCTGACAGCATGCGGAATGCTACCTACTAGCGACCTCACATCAAGTGACGCACCAGCAGCTACAGTGGCACAGCATGCTCACTGTGAAGTCACCAACTTGGTTTGTTGGCCATATTTCGAAGATTTGTTGGCCATACACCTGAAGGACGAACTGGTCATAGCTCACGATGTATCTCTATAAGAGGTCAATCAAAGGTTGCTTGTGAAATGAAAATTACATACAAGCAGTGTCACTACTGAATGGCCTGTGAAGCTTTTTCCTCCAGCAATATGCAGCAAGCGTTGCACAAGTTCAGCAGCACCTAACGAGCACTTTTCAGTACATAGCTGCAAACAAGCCGTGTTGAACAATGAAAAATGTCAGTGTTTGTCAACAGCATATTGTACACATGCTCTGATGCACATCGCAACACAACATGCAATAATGATGTCAGGCAGTTGGCATTCTGCAAGTCAGAGATAGTCAGTAGTGCAGGTTGTGACCATGATGCAGAAGTATGGGTCTTGAGGTCACTGTAAAGCAAGCACAAGCGAGACCAGAGCATCAGCGCTACTTGCAACTTCGCCAGAATATGCTTGTGTAAGGTGGTAGTATTACACAAGTCTTGCTTGGATACAAAACAAAACCAGACACATGCAACCATAGCCTGACCTGCAGTGCTAATGCAATAGTCAGAGGACGCTGATGAATCATTCGTGCACGGGCTAGCAATTGAAACGTGCAGTCCACGTGAATATGATTTTGTGCTTGTTAGGGTTTCTTAAGCAGACAACGAGGTTGCACAAAGCCAGCATGCATGAACTGCCAGCAGCTGCTTCTAGCTAGAACAACCAGGCTTCAGTGCTCAGGCCCAGAGTTGCAAAAGGCATGCCATTTGCAGATGGCAAATGAATATGAGACCACAAAGCAGAGGAATGGCATCTCAAGGCTGCCTGAGATGTAGCATTGCACTTATGGCACAGCTAGATAGGGTTCCTTCTTCGTCCTAGCTTGTCATATGCCATGTTGAACTTGTCCACCATCTCATTGACATTGTAAAGGCCTTTGGTGATTGTGGACATCATCAAGGACAGCATAGCATCACTGTATTCCTATACACGTGTCAAGCCAAGGTTCAGCATAAAGTCACACGCATCTCAGCATCACCAAGCAAGGTGGGAAACAAAGACTCTCATTGCGGTCTGCAACATAGCCGCAAACGTCAAACCTGCCTATTGACTTTGGCACATCAAGCGCCAACTGAACAGGATGTGCAGTGAGGAAAGTAGTTACCATGATGTACTCTTCCTTGAACTGCTTAGAGTCCATAGCTGGTAGCCGCCGGAGTAAACTTGCCGCTTGCCGCAACAGAGCATGGTCATATGGCACCTGACCTGCATGCCCCCAAAATAGGTCATGAGGTGGATATCAGTCCCTGTCCAGCTGTTGCAATTCCAAACATTTACATGTCAAGATTGAAAGCAGTCAAGTTGCAATTCACATACAGTGGGCAAGAACCTTGTTCAGTTAATGCTAGACAATACAGCAGAGCTCCTCACCGTCCTGCATTTTCTGAATATGTTGGTACAGAATGCCTATGCGTCCTGAGAGCATCTTTAGTGCTGACTGGATGGCTGTCAAATGCGCTGCCACTGCAAATTATAGCACAGGGGTCAGCTGTAGGCACAGGCATTTCACACATAGCATGTGTCATCCATTATCACCGGAGATGGTGCTTGCAATTGCAGCAGTGCAAGCATGCAGATGCTTCATCTACATGCATCAACTGGATGTGAAGACAGGGTCCCTGTACAACATTTGTTTGACACCTTGCCAAGGTTTGACACCTTGTAAAAGCAGTAGCGTGGGTGCTCACATCGGTCAGTGCCGGTGGGGTTGCCTGTTGCATGAACCTTGGCAACTTGGTTGACTCCTATCCGTTCTGCCTCTGATGTCTGCAAGATTCCAACACTGCCTTGATAAGTGCTTGCTCCAGCAGATCAGCAGGTACACAGTCAATTTGGAGAGCAGACAAGGCAGTATATAGCTCACCTCTACTGTGAACTTGGCCTGCACAAAAATGAAAGATGGCCTGTCATCTACCACATGGAGCTCTGCAAACCATACACCGTCATACCATCACATGCTTTTTGCTCTGTTGCAGGGCAACATAGTCCCCAACAATGCCAGCAACACCTCAATATGTGAGTAGAGCAGTGGAGCCACTGGCTGCATAGAATGGGTTCGTTTGCTTACCGCTCTCATACAAGGAGACAGGAAGATCTTTCCTGATGACACTCTGTTGGGTGTGAAACAGCAGGAACACTGGCGACTCGTTCAGCTCCATGATCTGTTGCGCATCAGGAACAGGTCTTAAAAATCTCAAAAGTTTTCATAGATCACAGCCAGAACATTTACACACAGCACTGCTTTGAATTTGACGAGGGGAGCTGATATGTAGTCACAAGCAAAGGCACAACAGCAAGCTGATGTAGAGGCTGCATGAGTGTCATGCATGTGTGATCCAGCAGGTACACATGCCTTTCTATGTATGAGCATGTCAGCTTCCTGAACATCTTCACCAGTTGCATACCAGCCAACAATGTCCAGCTTAGGGAACACTTGCTTATCTGTATCAAAAGAGATTGCTCAGGTACAGATGGCACAAGGCACACCTGAGCAGTTGATATCCTTTTGGGATATTTTGACATTGCATGCTGCTATTTCAAAACCTACACTGCTCGGTTTTCTTGGTCAGCAAACCCTCGTCTATGATGAGGCCTGAGGCTGCGTTCTCATACATGAACTCAAAAGAGTTGCTGACGTCCACCACCCTTCCATTTTGCTGACCCAAAAGGCATCCTAGCACTCGTGGTGGGGGCAGGCTAGGATCTTGAAGATTTGCTTTAGCCCGAGTGTGGTGGTCACTGACATTCAACAGCACAAGCTGCAGCGCACTTGCTCATCAGTGAGCTTGCTTAAGTGCTGTCATTTGAGAAACAACGCGGGCAGAAAGTGCCGCACCGGATGCAGGTGAAAGTCAAGCCCAGATGAACTTTGCTTGCTGCTGTCTTTGCCGGTCATAGCGCTGCCTAGCAGCTGTTTGCCTTATCCTGCTGTGTAGCAATATTTGCGCGCTGAGAACAATTCGAGTTGTATTTGTGACAGTGGTCAAGACAGTGTGTGATCACCAAGTCAGGATACACAGACAGCCCTCAACGTTTGCTTAGACTGACTCAGCACACAAGCGGAATTTGATTAGTGATCCGGACACGGATAGAACTGATACCGACAAGATTACTCCCGACCACGCTGCTCTCATGCATGCACAGCACCGATCTGAACGTCCTCAAAACAACAATAGGTCAACTCAACCTAATAATTCAAGCCGCTTGCATAACAGCTGTGTCAGACTAAACCGCACGCTGGTTGTCCTTGAATGATTATGCGGTTTGCAAGCCTGCAGTGAAGCCGCATGATGCTGCATCGGTAGGGTAATCAAAGAGCCGTTGCAAAGGAAACAACTGGGACCCGTCTGCATGCGTTATACTACCGATGGTGTCAGTCATACCTAGCCAGGCCTGGCAAGGGACAGCCTCTAACACCATGTGGCGCAGTGCATTTCAGTTCACTCGCCTCAGCACAGCAGGTGTGCCGTAACTAGTCTTCCTCGCAGTTCACAAGCAACCATGATCAGTCTTGCAATCTATGTGCAGGCACTTTCAGCGCCCGTCAAACAGGTTCCAAAGGTATCAACACCTCAGCATCCTGCAGCAAGCTCACAATCATTCAGCCAGATGACTGGCACTTGCATCTGCGAGATGGTGCAGGACTCAAGTCAGTCGTGCCTCACACAGCACGACACTTTGGCAGGGCAGTCATTATGCCCAACCTCGTTCCACCAATCACCTCCTCAAAGCAGGTATGACAGAATAGTCATGGCCCCTGAGTATGGATCATACTATCCACAGATTGCAATGATGAAATGAAGCTCTAATTCCGTTCAGTTGGATTCTTGCTTTGTCGGCATTCGCTCCTGCATATGTCACACAGTGATTTGATACACAATGCTTCAGGCACTGGACTACAGGCGGCGTATCCTGGCCGCTGCACCAGGCAAAGCAGATTTTCAGCCCCTGATGACTTGTTATCTGACTGACAATACATCCCCTGATGAGGTCTATGAAGCCAAAGAGGATGGCATTGTTGCTTACAAGCTGTACCCAGCAGGAGCGACCACCAACTCCAGTTCTGGCGTCACAGACTTCCAGACAGTCATACCCACACTCAAGGCAATGGCCGATGTGAGTGAGTCAACTTGAAGCGTCTACAACCACGTGCACTCTGTGTGACGACCTCGGCCAGTTGCACGACCTTTGTCCCCATCACCTGTTTCACTGCAGTTGCACTTCTTGCTGTATGCTCAACTCAGAAGCCCACTTGTTGCCAGCAGCAGCTCCAAGCGTCTCTTCTGCCTGAAAACAGAAAGAATACTGTGGAGTTTCTTGTGTTGGTAAGGTGATGACTACAGTCAAATTCCAAGGATGTGGTGTCTCACAGGCCAAAAACAGCTCGCCAAATCACACAATGCATTTTCACTCTCTGTGCTTCCTGTCAGAGCAGCCCGTGGCTTTGTCAGGTCACTACTTACAGTCTGTTGTATGAATTCATCCTGTGCTCATGCCCTGGCCCATGAGCGCAAAACTCAGTCTTGACTTCTTGCATCACAACCTTGACAAATGCTCTTGCATGCAGGCAGGTCTCCTGTTGCTTGTCCATGGGGAAGTGACAGACCCCTCAGTGGACTTTTTTGACCGCGAGAAGATCTTCATTGAGCAAAAGCTGAAGCCCATCATGGATAAAGTGCCTGAGCTAAGGATTGTCATGGAGCATATCACCACCAAAGATGCAGCAGACTTTGTCCACAATGGTCCAGACAATCTGGCAGCATCCATTACTCCACAGCATATGCTGCTCAACAGAAACGCCCTCTTCTTGGTGTGTAAGCTTGCATTGTCTATCATGTACTGGTGCATGCTCTCAAAGCCTATCTAGATCCTAAAAATGCTACCATTGGTGCATGTGCGCTTGTTGCTCTCTTGTGTGCAAGCAATGTGCATGCAGTCAAAGAAGGCGTGTCTGGACAGGGTGCCAAACTGTGGTAGCAAAATCGACATTTGTGCAAGTGTACTGTTATACAGTGTTGATGTGTTGGCGGGAAGCTGCATACACTGACAGGTTCAAATCAGATCAGCGACTTGAAGCTGACTATATCCCGGCAGATTCAACACTATTCTGAACTGTTGGCAGGGCGGTCTGAGGCCTCATGCTTTCTGCCTGCCCATTCTCAAACGGGAGGAACACCGGCAGGCGGTTTTGGATGCAGCTACCAGCACCTGTGCCAGATTCTTTCTGGGTACAGATAGTGCTCCTCACCCAAAACATCTCAAGGTCACTCCAACCTTCTTGCATTTGTCTCAGCTTTTATTGAATTGTCTGTGCTGCAGCTGCTCAGACAATGACACTCAGAGGGCTTGCCACTCCAAGACATGCATGTATGTCTGCCAATTTTTAATAAGCTATTGTATTGCATGCATATGAGGAGCAACCTGCTCAGACTCGAAGCCACATGAATGGCCTCTGAGTATAGCGTCTGCTGTCAGATCACAACGTTGCTTTGTACGTAATAAGCTCATCATGGTGCATAATAAGCTTGTCATGGTGTGACTCTCAGCAAGCCTTTGTGGTGCTGTGCTATGCAGGAGGCAGCCTGTGGCTGCGCAGGCATCTACAGCGCCCCGGTGGCTCTTGCCCTGTATGCACACGCGTTTGAGATGGCTGGAGCTCTTGACAGGCTTGAGGCCTTTGCAAGTCTGCGGGGACCAGACTTCTATTCCTTGCCTAGGAATGAGGCAAAAATCACTCTGCAAAAGGCAAACTGGACAGTGCCACCTGAGTTTGAGTTCGGCGATGGCGTTGTGGTACCTATGTGGGCTGGGCAAAAGCTGAGTTGGCAAGTTACATCCACATAAAGACATGACTCATGGTCAAATACGGCGCATTGCCCCAATGTCCATGGTTGTACCTGTTTTGCAACCATACTTTTGACTTCAAGCAGTACCTGGTCCAGGTGAAATTCAACAAAGAGTTGTGGCAGCAGCCGAGGAGAACACTTACGCCATATGGAATCACTGCGTTTTCCTAATTCTGCTGCATCAGCTTTGTTATCTTGTCTGACTGCATACATGCACATATGTAGAGCTTCCTGTAGGGCGACTGCAGAGGGCGGTAGTCGGTCGACAGTATGCATTCGCCTGTGCACTGGCAACTGTCGCGACAGTACTGACACAAGCGCAGCACATGGTCATATAACGAGGCTGGCATACTTGAGATTGAGATGTCAATGCCAGAGAGCAGCCTAAGCGCGCACCTTACAGAGTGACTGGGTGGTACAGTTCATGCTACCCGACCCGACCCGACCCTTGGACGTACAACTCGTCTAGTAACACAGTTTACCACAGTCAAGCATACAGGCAGATTTGATGGGGTTGTACGGAGACTTGCCGCAAGCTAAGGGCTCAGCTGCTCAGGAAGACACTGCAGCATTGACGAAGCAGAGCAGTTGGACGACCTCGAACCTTGCGCCTCCGGCCAGAAAGCCATCAGTCTTTGGTGCCCCTCCAGCAGTATTGCGAGCTGGCAGAGGCAAGCCTACGAGTGCTACTCAACGCCAGTCAGCAGTCAGGAGGGAGAGCGGTGATCACACCTCCACTTCCGCCCCAACCCCCACAGGTGATGTCGAAGCCTTATGCCGTTGGCGGTGTACAATGGCCCTCTCGCGCGTCTTGCATGCATATGTGTGGGTCTCAGCATTTGTTGAAAAGTCCACGTGAAGATACCTTATATTGATGTGACTCAGGTGCTGCCCAGAGCTTTTTCTCTGTCAATGTGCAAGATGAGTATGACCCTGCCAGGCCAAATGATTATGAGGAAATCAGGAGAACCAGAGAACGTCAAAGAATTGACGCAGAGAGGGAAGCAGAGCGACAAGAAGAGCTACGGGCCCAAAAAGCTGCACAGGAGGTCCGCTTTTACCTATGTCACACAGGCCGTGTCCTGCTTGACACGTTCAATCCGTGCTTCAGGCAGCAGCAAAGCAGCCTCAGCAATGCAGGTTTCATGCATCGGGGCCCACAGCAACACTGCTGTGGAACAAACACCGAGAATGTGTATACACCTAGAACACGCTGTGTCGGCCATGCAGCATACTTCCTGTGACTTGCAGCATTGACGCATACCAGAATGCTTGTCAGGCTGCTGCCTGCAGTGACGGCTGACCATCTGGTCCTGTGTGCAGGCAATGGCAATGCAGAGCTGCAGTGCATGCAGCAGAGCTTCCATCAGTGCTGCTTGCACCAAACCATGACACTGTGTGTTGCATGCAGCAAAGGATCGTGAATATGCAGCATGTCTGTATATAAGGGTCAGTGCTGCTGCATGTCAAGGCTCCTTACAGCGTCAGGCAACACCGTCTATCTGTATGCAGGCAGCAGCAAAAGCAGTACTGGCCATGCAGCAGAAGCCTCCAGACAATCCAGCTGCTGCAGCACCTTCCATGCAGCCTCCAGGGCAGGACCGCGAAGCAGCCCTCGCCCTTTCAGGGGAAGAAGCTTTTGCACGACGTGCCATGTAAGCTTTCCTGCCCGACACCTGTGCCCTTTCAAGCTGCTGCATCTCTCAGACCACATCTGTAATCATCCATACAGATACAATGCAGGCATAGCTTCTACACTTCAGATGCCAGTGTGGAACTGCAGGGAAAATAGCACGGTGGTAGCACTGACTGTGAACATCCCATTTTATTTGCATACTGTACCCCAAGAAGGAGGCAGCAGCAGCCCCAGCCCCTGCTCCCGCTCCCCCCTAGCCTTGCATCTATAGCTTAGGCTGCTCTGGCCATGTCTGTATTGCTCAATCTTCACAGTGTTAGCACAGCACTGCCATTATTCCTGCATGCATCATCACACAATGACTGCAGGTTGAGCCGAGGAGGCAGTGCAGGGTTTGGTGATGCAGCAGCAGCAGCCCCCCCTGATCAGGTGGCTCAGGTGGCTCAGGCCATGGCTCAGAACCCAGGGGCCAGGGGAATGGACCTGGCTGCTAAAATGATGGAAAAGATGGGCTGGAAATCTGGTCTAGGTCTTGGGCGGAATAAGCAGGTAGGGATTGCATGTGTGGCAAATGCTCGGGTTATTGCATAGAGTTGTGTGCATGCAGGTCTATTTTGCTGAGGCGGATTGCAGCAGGTTGCATATTCATGAAGTGCCAAGGCAGGACTTGCATCATGCAGAAATAAGCACTCACATGCTGTGCTGTGCTACTTGTGCCAGCAAAGTGTTGCATGTCATGGGACCGAGAAGTTGGCAGTGTATGCATGTTACTTCAGTCATTATTGTGCAATCACCAGTCTGCATGTGATTAACAGCTACTGCTTGTGAATGGCATATGTGCTGCTGACCATGTCCTGCTCAGCCACATGCATCATGCAATGTCTACAGGAGCTCAGCACCTGGCAACTTGCACATTTCATTCCTTGGTCAGTACTTCTCAACCTCTAGGTTAAGGTACTTACAGTCCCAAGTAGCTCAATGAAAGAGGTCCTGTTCTAGCAGTCAGGATAGCAGCAAAAATGTGACCTGTGAGCACAAGACACACATGATGCAGGGTATAGTCAATCCGCTGATGGTTCAGAAGACTGACAAGAGAGGCGGCACTATTGTGTCCAGCCCTGCGGCTCAGGCCCAAGCAGCAGAAGCTGCTCCTGCTGCCAAGAAGCTCAAGGTCAGTCGAGCATGATGCCCACATAGCAACATCAACACAGCGTACAGCACATCATTGCGCCTTGCTACCATGTAGTAGACCATGATAAGCTGCATGAGTTGAGCCTCGGTGCTTGTCTCATACTGCGGCTTGTTCTCAACACATGAGTGTGCTTGTCATGCTTCAGATCTGGGTGCATGACATGTCTGGTAGCAGGCAGCATGCATGACTGTGGAGTGGTCTGCCCGCTTGAACTCTGTGCGGCAAGGTCACTGCCTTCTTTTCATGTTGTGCACAAACAAAACAAGATGATGTCTAGAACCACTGTTCTGCATGACTGCTCTGTAGTGCTCTTCTGACATGTCAGCTTGACATGTGCAGGGTGGGGTGATGTTAGGGACCCCAACCCGGGTAGTGCTTCTGCGCAATATGGTAGGGCCAGGGGAGGTTGATCCTGATTTAGAGGACGAGGTAGCTAATGAATGCAGCAAGTATGGGCAGGTTCAGTCGGTGATGATCTTTGAGGTGACCACAGCTGGCTACCCAGATGACCAAGCAGTCCGCATATTTGTGGAGTTTGAACGCATGGAGCAGGCTACCAAGGTAAGATGCGCACTGAAACTCTGCAAGCCTTCATCGGTGGTGCTATTCCTCTTGAGGCTCTTCCGTGTCTATCAGCAGCAGCAACTGACACTGTATTCAAGCAACAAAATGCACTTGTGGGAATGTTTGTGGAGCTGCATTGTAGTTGTGGTCAAGCTGTGATGTTGCACTAGGAAGCCTTCATTACGTGTATGCAGTTCTGCGGCGTCCATCATCCCCTTCTGCATGTCTGTGCTATTGCAACTTTTTTGAACTCAGGTAAGAGACCGCATTGGCAAATACTAGCACACAACAGCTTGTGTGTATATACATACGGCGTATGTCATACGCTGATTTCAGACCTCATGCTAAATTCTCAAAATGCTGGGTTGTGCTTAGCATATGATGCTCACGCCTTGGCATGCCATTGCAGTCTGTCATTGATCTTGGAGGCAGGTTCTTTGGGGGCCGAACAGTGTCTGCAACTTTTTTTGACGAAGATAAGTTTGACAAGCAGGACCTGGGTCCAAAACCAGGAGAGTTTGCATGATCATATGGCTTACCTGTGGTGCTGTACATAATAGCTTGCATGACAGGCCCTGAGTTGTAGATGTGGCGACTGTAATGCAAAAAGTCATTGCAGCATATTCACAAAAGACTGATAGAGTTGGCTAAGCACCAACGTCCTCGAAAAGCATTGTACATTCATGTTTCGTAGATCTGAGCATGCTTCAGCATGTGCAAATAGCACATGGCTGCCACCCTCATGTTCTAATACCACCAGCAGTCAGCTTAGATGGCATGAAAAGAGAAACAGAATAAAGAGTGAAATCCCTCAGCTGCACATTGAGCTTTATAGCTGCTGACAGAACTTGTTTAGAGGCATTTGCTCATGTAGGAAGGTTCTTGTACGTCGACTTGTGTAGGGGCAGATGCTTTGTAGCAGCGCTCATTCTCTTGTGAAGTCTAGAGTCTGGGTATACTGCATAGGCACAGACCAATCAGTTGCTGCTGCCATGTATTGCTACAAAATCACATGAAGCTTGGTAGAGCAGCAGGCTTACCTCCTTCTGCACTGGTGGATTGCGTGCATACAATGAGCCTCCAGGATAGTATGGCACTGCAAGCAGCAACAGACCTGACTGATAACATGACAGGGCACTCAACATGAATGAGTGTCATTGAGCACAACAAGGCAGGGCAAACTGCAGTTTCAACCAGTAGAATGCAGAGCTGTTACGTGACATTGCCGGCGGTTGACAAAAGCAACAGTATGTTGTCTGGATGCTTCACATTCAACAATAGCATCGAAACTACTGCAATGCAAGTTCGCAAAGACCATGCCAATACTGAAAGTGGCAAAGACCATTGCATCAACTTCAAATGTGCATGACAACCATATATGCTTGAGCATAATGCAGTGCTGCTATGCAGCCCGACTTGCACTTGCATACTTGTGACGGCACAAGGTCACAGGTGTACCTATATATGGGTCTGGGTGAGCGTACTCTCTAAGCCGTGATTCTCCTTTACTCAGTAGCCTTTCTACTTGTGTGATGTCAGCCTATGTCAAGTGGTGACAGAATTCGCAACAAAAGCAGGGAAATAGTCGACAACATACAAGCGAAGGCCACTCACGATGCTTTTGTTCTTGTCAAACTCTGCCCTCAATCTCTCGCCCTGCAACAGGCGCAAACGATTTTACAGTAGTCCTCGAATTCGGTGTCATCCGTGCTTTGGCTGCCTTTTACCTCAGTGAACCAGAGTTCTCTCCGCACAGCCCAGTACAATATGGTTTTGAGAGAGTGTCTATACAGATGCAGTGCCCGCTGCTGCTGCAGGGCTCGAGTACTCATCGTCGCGCAATATTGAAATCTGTTTTCACGAGTTGCACTGTTGACATTGAACTGATTGCGCATGCGCAACTGCAGTTTGAAAGAAGAGGAACACTGCTCGTGGGGCCGATTCCAGGATCCTGGAGGGCGGTTTGCCGGTGCTGGGCTTAGTACTGCGTAGTGCCAACTGATCGTGCACTTCCATTGCCTCCAAACACTTGGTCAGTCAACAATGGACACTTCTGATCAAGCAGCTTTACAAGTTGATGTGCAGGAGGAGCAGGACCTAGCAGGGGCTGTGCAAAGTTCCCAGTTTCTTTGGATCCTTGGCGGTCTAGCCTTGCTATTGCTGGTCCTAGGTGCGCATCAGACAAGCGAGTCGACATACAGACGTAAGCAGATACGTGACGTGAACAGCTTGTCCTATGTCACCTGCTGCAGGTGTTCTGCGCATACTGCTGCCGAAGCGCAAAGGGAATTCAGTCTTGCTGTTGGGTCCTTCGGGCTCGGGTAAAACAACCTTGTTTTTGCAATTGCGAGATGGTGACATACACAATGGAACTGTAGCGTCGATGCATGAAAATGCTGGTACATTGCTCCTGGCATCAGAAAAGGTGACCTCCAAATGCCTTGCCTGAGTCAGCGCCCTGAGCCAACAATGATCTCTGAGCGCTGTCTGCTTAGCAGGCACAAAAAAAGTAGGCCAGTCCACCTTGTGGACGTGCCAGGACACCCCAAAGTACGCAGCAGAGTTGAGAGCTACATCGATGATGCACGGGGCATTATTTTTGTTATTGACTCTGTGGACTTCATGGGGCAAAAGACAGCCGTTGCTGAGTAGGCTTCCAGTCACACTGTTTTTTTGTCCGCAATTGCACTTTGTGAAGTCCATTGGGTCTTGATGAAGCCATGTGGCTCTGCAGGCAATTGCTGGAGATACTGGCACACCCAGCGGTGCGCAAGCGGCGCGTCCCCATGTTGATTGCCTGCAACAAGTCTGATGAGGGCGCCAGAGCACACACAGTGGAGTTTGTACGGAAGCGAGTGGAACGAGAAATGTAGGTGTATGCATGACTTCTGCATCTACCAATGGGTCAAGCATGCAATATTGAGAAGGGCTGTGTTGCACATTGGGTGTTGCTGACCATGACTCACAAAACTTTTTTATGTGCAGTAACCAAATTCGACAGACACAGAGCACTCTAGAGGATAGTGGTGGCGCCAAATCTGTTGACATCATCGGAAACATGCAAGAGGAATTCACATTCGAGGTGTTGCAGAAGAAGAACGGCATGTCTGTCAGCTCAGCCAGTTGTTCAGCTCTCACAGGACATGTAGATGAGCTTAGGTCGTTCATTCGCCGCTGCGTCCCGAGCTGATACCGTCAAGGACTTTACGAAGTTCTGTGTAACGAAGCGTTAATGCTGTTGCAATATAGCTCTCGCCGCAGCGTCAGACTCCATATGAACTACTTATTTAGTCACTGCTGCAGCTCTTTCTCAAGTTGACGTGCCTCGCCACGTTTCGAGATCACCAGAGTGCAAGAGCCAGCTGAAAATCCTGCTGGCGATGGTTCACACCGGGTGGATTTTGGCCTTTGGGTCAATTTTCGCTTTCTTGAACGCATTTGCCGTCGGTACGGCGGTGCTTGAAAGCCCAATGAACACGCACACCTTTGCATTGCTAGTATCAGGCTCTCACGACGTTGGTGGTTTTAGCTGTTGCAAACAGCTAAATACTTCCTGGTGCAGGTGCCAACTTGTTGGCCAACGTTTGGGGTCCTGTAATTGGTGCCAAGGTGGTCAAGTACAGGACTGCAGTCCTGCTTGGAATAGTGGGACAAGTAGTTGGCATAGTGGTCTTTGGTCCACGCACTGCTTCAGTCTACAATGGCATCCTGTATGACTGGACAAAACTGAAGCCCTATCCAGAACTCACGCTGTACGCCATGGCGTGGGCGGAGGTCACTCTAGTCACCTGGCAGTATCTAGCCATATGGAAGCGGGTGTTAATACCTGTTTACCTTGGAGCAGGTATTGTGCGCAATTGCACCCAAAATGACCTTGTGTTAAGGTGCATTGTACTGTAGTGTTGTTTGTACAGCACTCTGCGCCGTGCTTGTGCAGGAGTCATAGCACTGCATCCTTGCCAATCATGACATGTGCCCTGTGTGCAGTGGCCAGCACCATAGGAGCTGCATTTGTGTTTCCTGGGGTAGGAGACATTGATGGAGGAACCTCTCTGAGTGCACCACCCTTCCTGTCAGGCCTAGGCCCAGTCTTCTTGATCTGGCTAGTTGCTCCAACCTTGACATTGACACTAGTCATCTTGTTGTTCCTCATCATGAGGACATATGTCATGCGAGGAGAAGATCCTTTTCACAAGGTCCTGTGGGTAAGGCTGCCTATGCTTCCCATAGCATGTCATGGCCCCAAATGCCATGCAGGCATGCACACCAGCAGCCCATTGCTGCACCATTGTGCGTGTCACCTCTGCAATCCCACAGGGCTGTTGCACGATGACAGATGCAGCGTTGCAGATCCGAGTCGTTGGTCACAGCATGCTTGTTACTGTTTGAATAGCTGGTGATTGCAAATCTCAGATGAGTGGCACAATCATTTACAGAAGCCCTCAGCATCAAAAAACCCTGCAAGCCCTCTGAGCTGCAGCAACCTTGCTGCTCATCAGCCCTCCTAACGCTCCTTGTCCTAGTCTCACGGCACACAGCCAGCCTAGATCCTGTGATCTTCATTTTGCTTATTTCTACCCATTTTGCTTATTTCTACCCATTTGGTTACTCACTTGTGCATTTGCATCACATTCCCATTCTCTCACTTGTCTGTCATTGTGCCATCTGGGCCTTGCTTGTAACGCAGGTCATGCCAGCACTCAGCTGTTTTGCATCCATCATCTGGACAGCAGACCTGATCTATGCTGTTGGCTCTGCTCAAGGCCTGCAAGTCATTACCTGGAGCCCTCAAGGGGTGGTCATCTTGCTGCTAGCTATAGGCACTGCCAGCTGCATCGGTACTTGTCTGCTGATCCCCTGCATGATGGACCGCCTCAAAACTCGAGGCCCAAATGTGCTTCCCATCAAGAGGATCAACCTGCTGGGCCTAGTGAGTACTGTCGTGATGTGCATACTCTGCTGCTTGCAGCTGAGACAGTGCCTGCCTGTCTTGCTTGCTGAAAGGTGGACTGCCACAAACTGTGCACTCCTGCGCTAGCTTGTGTGTGTAGCATCAGGAACAGCAGCATCAGGCAGCCGCAACTGGATCATGCTGCTGTCAAATGCTGTTTGGTTGAGAACAGGTGGACCCTTGTCTGCAACACGCTAACAGGCCAAACATGACTGGCTCAATCAGTCAACCTGCTTGCTGCTTCTGCACATGTAGCATGCAGATGCATGCAACCTGCAAACAGCTTCCATGCAGAACATATCCAGTCTCCCTGCATTACACTTGCTGCCCTCCACTACTTCTGCACACCTTGCGTGCAAAACCCTGTAATGACTGCAGGATGAGGTGACTTTACGTGAACTGGCAGCAGATGATAGGTCCAGCGATATGAGAGGGTGGTTGCAGCGTACGCATGCCTGGCTCTTTGGAATAGACATCTTTGCCAGTGTGGCTTCTGATGATGCGCTGTTGCGCATCCACAGCACTGCTGAGGACTTTGAAGGAGCGGCAGAAGAGTTGCTTATGTGGCCTCAGGTTTGCTCTCACATGCCCACTGCACATGCTGCATATTACACTCGCCAAATTTGCTGGTGTTACTATCAATGCAGACAATTCATACTCTAACATGCAATATCTTATGATGGTATTCAGGTAATAATGGCGGTGCGCTTGTTGTTCCTCCTGTTTTGAACGCTGTCCGTCTGTCTGTCTGTACTGCTTGATGAATGTTACAGCCTTCGCATTGGCCCACAGCGCATGTGAGACACACTGGAGAGTGTTCTTCCTGGCAAGCTGATGCCATGCTGGCATGTTAGCTTGCCGACAGCGTCTGGGGTCTATCTGTCTGCCTGCATCTGTCTGTTTGCCCGTGAGCCTCTCTGTCTGTGAGTGCGTCCACTTGAGACTTTCTGTGGCTGAATGTCTTATTGTTGCGAGTGTCTGTCATGCCTGCTTCTTGCTTGAGTGCGTCGCCAGGTGCGAAACATACAACAATGCATCACGAGGCAAATCACAAAAAATGCTAATCGCAAGAGGTTTTTGTCAACATTCTCAAAGGGAACCATCAACACACCCCCAAATCAGCTTGTTGCCATGCAGATCATCACATGCACGCTCATCTCAATAGCATATGGTGCAAACAATGCCCGTGCATCTGTGGGAATGTACACGCTGTTGTACCACATACATACAACCAGCACTGTGACTGGAGTAGCTCCTATCAGCCTGGCCTTGCGTGGGGTTGGCGCCCTGGGTATGAGTTTGGGAACATTGCTGTGTGGCTTCAGGCTTGTACCAGTCACTGGTATGTCTCATCTTGGACGCTGTGCAGTGCTTGTTTGAGTCGCCTGATGCTTCCAATCTCTGTCCGGGTGTCTACTTGCTCTTTTGTGATGACGCCGCATGACTGGTGCACTTGTGCAATGTGTGTTTCTTCTTACTGTAAGTGCTCTAGGACAGACTTCAAAGCCACAACGTTCATGCAAGCCTGTCATGTCCTGAGACATGTCGCCTCTGTTGACTAATTAATCAAGACTTAGCTTGCCATCCTGCTGTTTGTCCTGCAGCAGTCTGCTGAAGCAATCTGCTCATTGCATCGTTGCAAATCATGCGAGTCATGACAAACAAGTCAGCATCAGCATCTGTTAGCAGAGTCTTGCAGTTGCTGCCTGCATGCCCACAACAGCAGATGCAAGCACAATCTGTTTGTGCAGTGCCCTGCAGGCCCAGCCAGATTATCAGTAATCTTCAGAGTGTTATGATATGTGTTGTTTCTCAAGCATATGTTCTGCATGTCAGCACCAAGTTGTAAACTGTGTTGGAGCTGTTGCTGGTTTCACATGCCAGACTGTACTGGCCAAACACTGTTCAGCAAGTCAGGACCAAGTCAGAATGCGTCTGCATTGCCGAGGTGTCCTGACCACGGGCATCTGACACCTAGACTCGAATGTTGGTGCTGAATGCACTTTTGGCGCAGTCTGCATTGCCTCACACACCATCACGACATCAAATGTCTCTACTGTGGCGTCCCGAATAAGCCAGCCTAGCGAGACAAGATTGGTGCCACACTCACACCTAGCATCTGCTGGAACATGTGATCATTGTTATGGTTATTGTGCATGGCCTGTAGGTGCTCAGATAGCCAAAATGACACCATTTCGCAGTTACGTGGTGACTCTGATGACAGCTCTGAGCCTCACAATCATGTCGCTGCTCAAGTTCAAGGGAGGGACCATCACCTATGTTGTCGTGAGTCACTCTGCTCCTGTCTGCAGCTATGTTGCCATGTTTTCCAGGATGCAACTTGACTTGACATGCCAGTGTTCTGGATCACAAGCCTGCTGCAGCATGTGTACACTTTCAACACAGACAGGCCTGCAACTACACCAGGCTGAGCATAAGCTTTGTAGTAGGCACGTTTGCATAGGGCAATAATACGTTGCAACTGCTGTTTAGCACACCTCAGCGTGTCGTGTAAAGACTGTCTTTCTGCGTCAATATAAATCAGCTCCACAGTTGCAGGTCTAGCATATGTGTATTGGGATGAGTATGCCATTTCTAATCCTTGGTAAGGAAGGGAGCAGCAATATACTGCACGGCAACAAACATACACACTCACATCCATGTTGCCAAAGGTCCAGATGAGTCATTTCACTGCCCTCAGTGTGCCTGACCACACCTACTGCTCAAGCTATTCCCTGATGATTGCAGCCCACAGCTGTGGCAGCAGTGGGACTGGCGGAGGGGTCATCCCATGTCAACTGGAAGAAGGTCTTCTCTATGTTGGTGTGGTGGATTGTTGGTTTTGCAGTTGTCATGGGAAGCACTAGTCTGGTGATTGCTCAAGGTGATGCCTGTCACCTGTGCCAGCAGTGTTTGGACTGGTGTCACATGCATCACAGGCTGCATGACCACCCCCAACACCTACTCATGGACAGATTACATGTACCTTTCACTAGTTGACTTGCATTTTCATGTGCTCATGGCCTCAAGTTGCTCAGTACGTGACACTGGTGACACACAGTCAACTTTTCTGGCTTGCATAACGCCCCTGACCTGTTCCTCTTCCTTCCCACAGGCTGTCCACCCTTTGCACAATGCCCAAATGTCAATTGACATCTGCATGCGCCCATAGTCTCATATCATGTGTTCACTGGTCCAGCATGTGGTCATGACATAGCTCAATGCATGCAGCACTTTGGCAGTATACTGTTATAGGGGCGCTACCGGATTAGGCAAGCTGTACACAGTTGTGCTTGTACTTGTGTGGCATGTCTCCAGGTTAGCTGTAGCCTGCAAAGTGGTCAGCCTCTATGTTCTTCCTTTCACCTTGCATGTATATATGCTCAAGCTGTCTTGCAAGGACAGAATATGCCAACCATCAGCAAACTTTGAGCTCGTGCAAATCAGCCACTGCCATCAGAGTTTGCAGGCTCACATGCTGTCCCGTGTGCTATGCAGGAATGTATGCTCCCTCTATTGTCAGTGCTGCAACCATCACAGACTGACTGCAGCAATCCTGCCAGTGCCATCTGCTGTGAGGACAACTGGCTGCTGCAAAGCAACGCTCTTGCTGCTGCCCTGTGTCAATGAACTGTACAATACAAGAAGTTGCAGCGGATAAAAAACAGACCAAGCTGTACAGCGTCCTTGCTTGTCAACTTCATCAGCTGGAATTTGTCCTGGCCTAAGTCTGTCTGAGAGCAAATATGTAGGTGCAAAGTGACAAGGCTTGCTGGATGCACCTGTTGGAAACTCCTTGTCTGGTCCGAGCAGACTTGCTCTGGACATACTGTATGTTTAGGTTGCGCAACCAAATTCCGTCCTGTTGACAGACACTACCAGACTTGAATACAAAACTGCTCAGCAACTATGACACCTTTTGCTACTGTGCACTCCACAGTACTTTTGTGCAAGCAAAGTCACGAAGCTCAGTGTGTCATTGGCTTGTTATTTGCTGACACCAGTTTCTGCCTTGCTGATCTGCGTTTACGTATGTCCTACAACGCCGTTGTCTTGCTGTGGCTTTTCATTCACTCTGTGGTCCACAAGGCTCGATATGTACTTGTTATACAGGTGTGATGTTGTTATGCAGGTATGATGTTGTTATGCAGGTGTGATGTTGTTATGCAGGTGTGATGTTGTTATGCTTGCTATCTTCAGGCTGCTACCATGTCAGCAGAAATGCTGTTTGCAGCCTAACTCTCGTAACAGTGTTTGTGCAACTGTCAGCAAAGCTGATGTGCTCACCACTGATCATGTGTTCGAGTTTCTCCCAAAGCGTGTCAATTTACAAGCAGTATCTTGGAAGCTGACATGCGGTTATTCATGCAGCCAATATTGCTGATAAGTTCAACAGCTGCAGCATACCCTGGATACATGTGTGTATGTTCAGATGTGGTATTTTCACTCAAACAAAGCCAGCACATTGACACAGTAAACATTACCTCCTGTCCATGTATCTGCATCAGATGAGCAGGCAGGATCACAACAGCACACATCTGCAGGATTGGATGCAAGACCACGACAGAGCCCAACCAGCAGCTGTGACTATAGTATACTAGCTAGGTCTGCCCTACGCCATGGCTTGGCCTTGGCACCAGAAGCTGCATGTCTGATTAGCAATGGTTGTGCAGCGCCATGTCAAGCCGTGGCACTGAGCCGTGCATCACTGTTCCATTAAGATCCTGCATGCTAGCCCTTCACACAGATTGTGTGCTGCTGAACCCTGTTTTGCGCTGTGCTCAGCCACAAATGGCAAGTTGTGCAGTCTAAGACAAATGCACAGGCATGCCTACAAAAGCAAATTAGTGAACTTTGAGCCTGCTGGGATTCTCACTTGCACACGATAAGACCGTACAAGCACCCTGCATTCTAGATGATTTTGGGCTGACATTGCTCCAGGTCTGTGAAAATGATGTGCACAGCTTGTGGGTACTCCCGCAGAAGCCACCTTCACACTCTTTGCACACATGCATTTTGCATCACGTGACTGACGTTTCTTTATCAAAAGTCCTGTGCGCTTGTAAGAGTGCTCATCTAATGCTGATGATGCACCAGCAGTGCTCATTCAATGCTGATGCTGTGTGCTACATGTACAGCGAGGACTGAAGCTGCAGCACCAGTGCATATGACATGATATGAGGCAAACTCATCAAAAAGTGTCGACAACATTGTGACATGATGTTTGCTGCGCATGCATGCAGAAGAGCCATGTTGAGTTGTGTTCAACCACCATCAAATCATGCCAAGCAGGGTTGGAAGCAGTACGGCAAATGTTATGTTCCAAGACTGTCCAATTTTGGGAATCAGGAGCCATGTCACATGTGCATGCAATGCTGCACACTAATATGCAATAGCATAGAGCTCCATTGTGCACACTGACGAGACCCATGCACATTTTACACACTCTACATATGCTGGTACAACACCTCTTGCAAGCTTGCTTAGCAAGAACATCATTCCGCATGACATGATGAAGGTTTGCATGGCATCCAAAGCCCAACAGCAGCGCATAGACGCACAGAGTCATTTGGTCCAACACATTACATGTACAGAATAGGTGTACAGGTTCTGTACAATTTCACAAGAGATATAGTGCGTTGCCTGACAGTTTGTGTCACATGGTAATGCTCAAGACAGTAAGTAGGCCCAACAGAAGGGGATCAGTGCATACAAGCATCTGCACCAACAGATTAATCTAAACATTCTGTACAGTGTAACAAAAGGTATGACAATTGCCCAACAAGTTGTCAAAGTACAACAGTACAGACTAGTCAAGACAGTAAGTATGGAGGGGTAAACGTGCAAACAAGACAAACACAGGCGGAGGACATAAGGTGTTGCTGGCCTTTGCCTGTCAACCTTCCAACATGGCCTTGTCACTATGTAGCTTTTAAATCAATAGCGTGATCAGTACTGAGGCATCTGCAGCAGTGATTGATGGGCAGAGCATGAGGACATGCTGCTGTCATCTGCAGATCTCCAGCTGGATCAGCCTTCCTGCTTGAGCATCACTAAGCGCAGTGGCACAAGCACCACAGCTCAACCCTCTCCACAGAGGACGCCCATGCTAGACCTCTGCAGAAAGCAGGCTGGCATAGTGAGAAGTTGCTAAGCAGCACCTGAGCTGCAGTACCATCAGGGATGCAGCAGAGTCGGACACCTTGACTATGCAGATGCACGTGCTGTGGGAGAGCAGATCACAATATGGATATCCAGAACGCAATCAGAACCTAGCATCATGCATGGCTTTGTTAGAGCCCTGTCATGCCTCGCTGTCTGCTGTTGTGTGATTGTGAAGCTATTCTAAATAAACATAATGGCATGTAGATGTGGTGCATGTAAGTTGAGAAAGGATGTTACCTGGCTGTTCTAGGTTCAGCTGCATTGCCTTGACAACGCTTGCGGGTAGCTCCATATTCTTCAGCACATCTGGCGAAGCGTCAAGATTGTGAGACTTGAGCCGGGTCATTTGCTGTTTGCCAGTGGTGCTCCGCCAGATTGCCCGATATATGACAAAGGTATACAGTTGCAAGACTACCAGAGCAATAGTCATGATCATTCCAACCCAATACAATGCAGAGTTCTCTGATGTGTGACTCATGTCACCAAAATTCAGCACAAACAAGCCTATCAGCAAGATGATCTGAACCAGGCGAGTCATTCCATAGAACCCTAGGCCTAGAATCATCAACCAGCGAAAGCTTTTGTGCAATGATGGTACCTTGCGCGCTATTAATGCTGCATACAGCAGGAACTCATATGTTGCAAAAGAGCTGAGAACAAGGTTTACTTTGAAAATGAAAAGTGACTCTGGCTGGAAGGTTAGGACTGACAATGTACAGAAGATAATGTGGTGCCCTATCAAAAAGGCATTTGGGCGAATTACTGCTCTGCAACCACCCTGCAGATCACCATAGATTTTGAGTCATTCAAAAGACGTCATTCATGAAACCTGCAGTAATTTGCTTGTGCAGAGTATGTCTTAGATCAGATGCAAGGTTTTGCAGGCTTTTCTTGCTGTGCAATGGGTTTTGTGGTGCAAAGGGAGCTGAATACAGTGTGCTGCAGCTGGCACGCTATGGCAGGCTTGCCTCGCACGCCCATGCATATGCATGCATGTCAACCATCACCTGTACTGTCTTTCTTACCTCCAGTGCGTACATAACGACTTGAAATGCCAGTGAGAAGGATATGCATCGATAAACAGACTTCTCCAGCAGATTTCTCGGGGACGAAGGCGCGAAAAGAACGCTGACCAGGGCGAAGCTGTATGGGATGGCGGTGAGAAGAAACACCAGGAAAAATGCGTTATGGGAAATGAAGATGAGTCGAGCGGCATCCGGTAAGGTGCGATAGCTGCCTACATCAAATTTCCTGAACACCACGGCAAGCAAACCGAAGAGCAGGATAACGCCTGCAGGCGTCACTCACGTCAGTTGAGGCACGTGAAATGAAATCCCTTCGAAGCGAGTGTGTTGGCCAAGGCGGGGAGAACACTGCCATGTCAACATGAGTCGCGAAATGAGTTAAAGTACAACACGTCACTGGTTGTGACTTCCACTGTTGTGCGGTGACTTGTATATACCTGCCGTACAGTAAAATACATCCCGATACAGCTCGATGGGAGCGCTGCCTTGGAAAAAGCCGACTTCTAGCTTTGCAGCTTCATCGACAGCTAAACCGTTTTGGAGGTTGTGCCAAGCCCAATGCGGCGACGCTGTCATATCTTAAGCACGCACGCGCGCGCGGACCCCAGCAGAACTTGTACCGAACCGGTCAAGACGACACCGTCGCAAACCACAGATACAAACACTGCAGTCCAGGCTCAGTGGCAAACAGCTTGATCCAGCACACTTGCGTCTATCGCGAACCTGATCAGGGGACAAAAAGACCTGATAGACACATCCTGAAAAGTTTGAAAATATGTTCGTTGAACCTAACGTGCAATCACTGGACATTACCAAATTGGAATGGCTCAACATTACCAAATCTGCATAACGGATGCCATTTCTCCTGTGCCCTCAGCGCAAGGATTACTTCGTTCATCAACACTTAAGCGCACGTGAACCTTCATAACTCACGTTATTCGCCTGACATTCGATTTGCAGCTGCATACAATGCACGAACGCACGCTGGTGCCAACGCTGTTTGTACGACATACCTAATTCCAAAAGAAGAATTGATAGGCAAGCTATGGCAAGTGTCGCCACTTGTTCGCCTGCAGGTTCGGCACGCAGGCCAGCTGTGTTGCCGACCGATGCAAAACGCTATCATAACCGTCGGGACGCTCTTTCGCTCGTCAGGCAACCAGAAAGCCTCCGCACCGTCAGATTGCAAATCAGCTATGCGAGCGAGTTCTTCCGCGCTGGTGATTGGCAAATCACTGACCAGGTATACATGCGTGTAACCCAGCTGGTGTAATCCCTGCTATGCGTGTATAGCAGCGGGTGGCCCCAGTCGTGATTTGCGAAAGGCGTCCCAAATTGTTATCTGCATTTACAGAAAACAGACGAAGAAGACTACGGCTTGTTGTTGATGGACTGCTGTGCCGTCGACGGCGCGCCTATGGTGCGCTACAGGATCAGTTGAATTTTCGGTCTTTTGCTCCGAAACCAATTGCTGTGAGCTCTTGCAGGTTGATCATGGACAACCTTCATGCTGCGCTACGCTGCCGGTCTCACGCGCGTGGCCTACAGCCATCTCTGCTTCAACTTTGTATCTGGGATATCTGTGCTCTGTACTGGGGTATTATACCTGGGTGGTATACTTGAGCCTGGCAATCCGTATTCAGCTTTTCCGCTTTCAGCTCTGCTCTGGTCGACATGAAATTGCCGGGTTGTTTGCGCACGAAGACAGAGTCCAATTGTACGTGTACGATTTGAGCAATGGGTTAGCTAAAAAACTGTCCCCACTGCTGCTGAATAAACAGGTAGTACAGACACCAGTTACCTGCAAGTCACCTTGTGTCACAGCTTTTGTTGAGATAACATGCACCTAAGGCGTGCAGATTGAAGGCGTGTGGCACACATCCATTGTGGTCGGCGGTCTTGAGTACTACTTTGGGTGTGGGGTCAGAGCAGTCCTGGTTTGACCCCATTCGGGCGGCCTGTTCAAGTTATAGAGCTGGGGTATGACCCATGTTGTCCATCACACAGACAAATTGACTGTACCAAATGGGCTGGAAATGCAGAGCAGGCATGTTTCCCCACTGTACGCAGTTGGCTTGTGCCATCAGACCAGTCTTGTTCTGCAGGTCCACACGGATCCCAAGAGACAGCCGCATTGAGTACTTGCAGAGCTTGCGCATGACTTATACAGCAACAGCCTACTCGCTGTTCCACAAGAACTGCAACAACTTCTCCAATGACTTCTCCACCTTTCTCACAGGATCTGGCATACCAGTAAGACCACCGCCAGCAGTGCACAATTCTCCTGCATTGTCCCATGTGGGACTCAGTCTTGATTTGACTGTGCACCCTTATGTGCTGTGTGCATGCAAGACAGTTGCATTGCTCAGGTCATACCTTGATGGCAATATTTCATCGCCACCTAGGAGTCAAGCTTGCACTGTATGGCATACATTGCCTCAATAGTCTCAGATGACATCTTGTAGACTAAGGCATCCGCTTTTGACAGACATGATGCTGCACATGTATATCCACAGGCTCACGTCATGAGGATGCCTCAGGAGCTTTTGGCCACTCCTCTAGGCCAGATGCTAGCCTCAAAGCTTTCTCCTTTAGAGCATCAGCTCAGCAACATTCACCAACAGCCTGCTGGTGAAATAAGTGCCTTTGCTTCACCCTTTGCTGAGCCCACTGCACCATTCCCAACTGCTCAGGTCAGCAACAAAAGCATCATTAGTGACAACTCAACTCATGCATGTGGTCTTATGTGTGTCCTGCCTTCTGGTATTCCAACCAGGCACATCTGCAGTCTCGTTTACTTTCTTGATCTCCGCAAGCATTGCAATGCTGTGCCCACATTCAGAGGTCTGTGATACACAGAAAGATGGTGCAGTCTTCTTCCAAGTGCATGTCAGGCTCTCACACAGACCAATTCTGCAGGTTAAGCAACATGACTGCAATGATGCATCTGAGTCAGTTTTGCTGCCTAGCTAAGCGGCTTCGACCTCGTGGACTATGTGCAGATCTCCAAGCTCCAATCAGCTGCGCCTGCAGCTGCCATTGTAGCCGCAGCAGTACCTGCTATGCCGTCAGCTTCCTCTTTGCAGGCTCTTCAGGATAAGAACCCAGCGGCAGACTGCTCAGGCAATGCTACAGTAAATGAGGCCCCAGCTGTGTTGGCAGCAGCAGACTCAATAGCTGATGCAACTGGTCTGGCCTGGGCCAGTGCTGTGGTCTCACAGCCTGATGGAGGTATCACAGGAGCTCTGTCACAGGCTGTACGAAGCCACCATGTCAGCAACACTGACCAGGCATCATTGCAGAAGGAGAGTCTTGCGCTCCCTCCTCCTGAAGAAGAAGATGTGAGCAGCTATCTTGTGATGCTCCTGCGACTATGTTGTCATTCCAATCTGATGGTCAACAACAGCACCTGAGCTGTCAACAGGACTTTGGTTGGTTGTTGCTGATTTGTCAGGCAGATGTCATGCCAGTGAGTTCAGCTTGATGGGCATGAGTGTCGAGCAGGCCTAACAGCTATGCGTCATTTGCTGCAGTTCCAAGCTTTGCTGTATCCTCTTGGAATGGAGCACATGCTCTGGCAGTCAATGAGCCACAGAAAAGGAAAAATCAGACGCCGCCGTTAGGTGAGTTTGTGGAGAGAAGCTTGAGGTGGGCCTGAGCTTGCCTATACAATGAGCCACGCTCTTGTTTGCATTCCCTCTTCCATGCTTGTCGGCACGCACTGACACATCCACAGTTAACGATCAAGTACATGCAATCACGCATTTGCTTGCCTCAGTGACCCACGCACTCACTCATGTCATCCACCAACCCACTCACATGAAGGTGAAACTACTGCTCTACTTTACCTTGTGAGCTCACTCACTCACCTGGCTCATGGGCAGCTGATCATGGTTGCACCCACCCACTCCCTCACTGCTATGCAATGAAGCGCTTGGGTCATTGCACACAGGTGCCTCTCTTGAGACCATGCCAAAGCAACTTCTGAGCTTGAGAGGCAGAGAGCATTAGAGATCATGCTCATTTCAAGCGCTACAAAGAGTCAGCATATGCAATCGCTTGGGGCTCAAAAGCAGCTTGGTCTGCTTCAGTTGTGACTTAAGTTGGCGCCACAGTCCACAGTGTTTCATTATTCTTTCAGTCATCCCCTCTTTTTCCTCTAATAACTGTGAGCAGAAACTTGAACGTATACATATCTAAACTTCAACATATACATATCTAAACTTCAACGTATACGTATGTGAACTGCCTCATGGGGTGTTTATACCCTACTGACAGCACCGATTACATTGGTATCCGGGCTTCTGCTCTTGTACTATCAAGTGACTGCAGCTATCCTATACAGCCAAAGATAGGGTTACAGCATTGGGTTTGACTTGACTACTCATAGTGAGGTTGTATAGACGGATATTGAGAATACAGACACTACTGAGTGCGTGAGTGCACCAACTGCACCAAGTCAAGTGTCGGACTGTTGAGAGCATACCACTTGCCTAGCCTAGTAGTGAATCAGTAATTCATGAGCTACAGCGGCATTGCTGTACATACTATATACGCATAAGTTGTAGGGAACGCCAGTGAATTCAGCTTGAAGTTACACTTGATGATTGATGTTAGCTTGATCAGTGTTTACTGTGATCATTCTGCTCTGTGTAAACCAGATGTTTTGACCACACAAAGCAACATCACTTACCTTCTGGAAAAAGATGCTGCAGCATGTATCATATTGCTGCAAGAGAACACATCAGTTTGTATAATTGTTGAGTCATGCAATGGGTCAAATGATACCGCTCAGTAATGTGCTGTAACAGGACATGTACATGTGACTTACTCATGTGTGCACCATGCTTAGCATTGCACGTATGTACCCTATGGACAGTCCTTTCCATGTTATGTTGCTACGCAAACAGCCATATCAGAGTACCTCACCATGGAACAGTCGACTTACCGCTGGACTGCATGGGGACTTGTGACGACTACCTGGGTGTACCTTGTTGGCGAGAAGCCTCAAGTAGCAGACCAATGTCCAGAACATCAACAAGAAAACCAGTTTGTGCTGATCACTGCAAGGCAGTGTGCGCTGCCCTTTGCTGTTCAGCTTTGTGAGCATTGTTGTCAAGTAAGTGCTGCAAGGCTTGTTTAGCACAATTGATCTGTGATATCAACCATGGCATGGGTGGACGGACTGTTGCGCAGCACTGTGAGTCACTAAGCTGTACACTCATCGAGCTGCACAGTCTCTTGTGCGTGTAATCTGACGCGTTTCCACATGTTTGCCAATTTGCCAAAGATTTTAATAAAACGCCATTTCATGGTACTATATTGGCAATTAAATTTGGCATGAACAGCTCTGGGCAGCTGTGCTAACCAAGTACCAGATCGCACATCTGTTGGCATGCCAAAGCAACACGGCTGTTTAAGCTCCCTACACTCTGAGCCGTGCGTAGCATTGCAGTCGCGTGGGCCTCAGAGCTATGGCGCTGGAGGACTGCACGTGGATGGTGGTAGTTGGCGCTGCACTGTTCTTCTTGAACTCCTGCTTGCTAGGTGTGGTGTGAGCTGCTCCGCGGAGCCGTGAAATTATGTCGTCGCATAACACAACATCTGGTACGTGACTGACAGGAGCGAACAACCTGGCGCTGGCTTGGGGTCCAGCAATAGGAGCAAAAGTGATCAGGTTTCAGGTGGCAGCACCGATGTGTGCTGTCTGTGCCGTTATAGGCGTGCTTTTATTTGGGGACAGAACCGCCCCTGCCTATGGTGGTTATCTCAATAGTTGGACTGTGCTGCAAGACCTTCCTGAGCTGACTTTGTACTCCATGCTCTGGTGGCCGCTTGTTATGCTGATCTGGCAGTTCATGGCACTCTGGTGGCAAGTGCCAGTGGTGCCGTACCTCGGATTTGGTAATGAGCTTGCCAATGTGCTGAGGCCAACACACAAGACACTGATTTGCAGTCTGTGCCATCCAACGCAGCCAAAAATACAGTCAGACCAATTTTGTGTCGCATGCTAAATTGTGCATTTGTTGAGTGGTCTAGCCATGACCTTGCTTTCTCTTGGAATGTGTCTCAGGTATTGCCTGAACCTCCAAAGCACTCTTTGTGCTGTGCAGCTTCTGCAATGGCTGGCACTGCGCTGATTTACCCTGGCTGGAGATACGTCAATTGGGGTGTACACATCACTGACCATCCAATGGTTGTCAGTGGTATGGGTGCTGTGTACATCCCATGGGCAACTGTCCCGGTGATGACCATTGTGATTGTGACTTTCATCTTTCTGGTCATGCGGACATTCCTCATGCGTGGAGATGATCCTTTTCACGTCGTCCTGTGGGTGAGGATGCTTCGTTCGCTTTGTTGCGCTCTGCATTTTGCATTGTGTGCACACCATGTAGATTGCTTTGTTCCTCACCTGCCTTGCATACAAGCTTCGTCAATGCAATGGCATAGAGTTGTGTGAAGCACATCTGCCACAATGCATCACTGGTTCATACCAGCCATGCAGCCTTGTCCTCAGCTCAACAACAGTGATGCAAGTGTTCTGATCCTTTTCAGCAGCCCAGGGCGTGACTTTGTTATGTCCAGGTATCTGAAAGTCATTGTTGCTGCAGTGTGCACCAGGCATTGCATGTGCCACATCAATCATCAATGCCTCCTATGTTTTGTTCACTCTCAGCTCATACAGTGGCTGGAAGTTCAATGACCTCTCTCCACAAGGCGTAGTGATCACACTGTGCGTCTATGGTGTGCTTGGCATGTCCATATATGCACTCAATATGCCAGCAGAAATCAGAAGAGCCAGACTGACGGCACCTAAGCTGAACCCAAAAAGGATGAACCTGCTTGGCTTGGTAAGCTGTTGCCTGTTTGTGAAACATTGAGATGTGTCATTTCACAATAAAATTGCACTGCAAAGCATCATGTGAGCGAGGCATACATGCAGATTGATGGCATTACCCCTGTCATGTCAATCTGTCAACACTAGAACGTATTCCTTGACATCAGTGTTGAGTGCTTGCAACATGATGACCGGCAGCTCATCAATTAAAGCAAGATTGCCATGTTTTCTGGTGAATGTCCTGCACTGAGTCACATGAGTGGCGAGGGCTACTGGCTGCACACGTTTGCACTACTTGCTAACTCTGCTTACACAGGATGATGAGACTTTGCGCTGCTTGAAGTCTGAAGACGTTCCTACAGGATTGAAAAGCTGGTTGTACATGCTGTACAAACGCCTGCATGTGCATGACATTGATGCCGTCATTGGTCGCAATGAGACTGTGATGCGCATCCATGGCAATTGCGAGAACTTCTATATGCCAGCGGAGTTCTGCTTTGCCAAAATGCAGGTCTGTCTATTTGCATGCAGAGTTGCCTCTTCAACAGTTTGACAATGCTGATTTTAATTCCCACTGCCGCATTCTCCATGCCTTGTATGATGCTGTTTTTGGCAACTGATATCACTGAAGCCAAACTTGTGAAACTGCATTAGTGGTGCACTCATGTTGAGTTGAATTGAGTCCATTCTGCGCCCAGCGCCTCTTGGGGATGTGTACCCGCCAAGCTGTGTGTGGTGTGAACGCAGCTTGTTACATGCTGCCTATTGTCTGCGGGCCATGCGGCAGGGACCATGCAGACAGCGGCAAATGGCTTTGCCACAATGCTGCAAGTTTACAAGGTGGAATATGTCAGCCCAGAGTCACCCATCAACATCCGCCTGCGCGGCGTTGCTGCCCTTGGTATGGCTTTGGGAATTCTGCTTGGCGGGTGGCGACTTGTTCCTGTCTCAGGTGCAACCATATGCATGACCTTGGTATTAGATCAAATTAACTAGGGGCACTGTTTGCGCCCCTATTGCAACAACAAATGGCATGAGCATGCAAATGTCACATGGCAAGTTCATGCCTGTGGCTGCATGGCAAGGCATGAAGTGTCATTCCTGTCTTTTGGCAGAAGCGCAAGGCTGATTTGATAGGGGGCAAATTCACACAATGACGCCCATTGCTTTGCTGTTGTGCGCATTGCCTGTACTCCCTCTTTTCATCAAAACGTACAGAACAGTGAGGGGCATCAAGTGTAGCTCTGCCAAGGAGCTTAGACATCAAGTCCCAGTATTGCTGGTACGCTGTTTGCCAAAGCAGGACCTCTACAGGGAGCTGCTCAGGACTGCAAGTACCTGTACCTAGGGAAAGACACATGTAATGAGCGAATGAGCTAGTGAGCTTGTGCTGATGAGTACCATGATGACATGGGCACAGCATGCAGGGGTTCAACTTGCAAAGATGAGCCCTTTCCGAAGCTATGTGGTGACAACAGCCAGCACCTTGTCTTCCATTGTGGCTGTTCGCTTGCACCTGGGAGGTGGTGTGAGCTCATACATCAATGTAAGCCTGCTTGCAGTTTGTGGCACGCATGGTGCTGTTTGCCACAGTGTTGCTCACGCTTTGGCTGCTGACATTGCAACATCAAAGGAGGGTGTCCTGTCATGTTGCTTGGCAATCCTGCATGGCTTCTGTCCTGCAAAGCTGCTAGTCCAGCATGGTATTTCGGTCCGTCACCTCACTCTTTGTTGAATGACCAGCTGCACATGCATTCAGAGCATTGTAGCGTGTTTGCCCTGCTGTCCAGCCACACCTGAGAGTGCGTTGAAGCTAGCAGTGAGGCAAGCACTTGCACCAGCATGCAAGCATGGTTGCGTGTACAAATCTATTTGAATGTTGGTATGTAGTACCCGTTGAGGCTGTTCTGCAGATCTCTGCTGTGGTGGCCATTGGAGTGGTTGAAGGGCTGTCTCATGTAAACTTGCGTAAGGTGTACATTATCACATGGTGGTGGGCTGGCAGCTTGGTTCCTATCTGCCTCATTACGGCGGCCCTCATGGCACAAGGTATGGCTACGGCAAGATGGTGTGTGTGTTGCTTGTCAGCAAGTCTACAACGCAGCGCACAACAGCCAAACTTGACAAAGACACAGTTGCAGGCAGCTTAAAAACCCCCTGAAGAAGAGCACAATGGCTGTGCATTGGGCTGTTCAGTTTGGTCCATGACAAATTCTGGTGACTTGTTTGTAGCTGCAACACAGTGTAACAGCCTATCACCATGAAAGCCTTCTCTCCCTGCACCCTCTGTGCGCTTCCAGTCCTGTTGCAACCAGTAGCGCATTGGCAGCCAAGTAACTCCTGCAGCAACGTTGGTGAGCTTGTAGTTGCCATGCAGGCATGCTGCCACTGACATGTGCGTGCTGCTGCAGGTGTGTATCCACCTTCTGCATCGTTGCCAACAGAGCTCTCACAGACAGGATCAGCTATTGCTTCAGCTACTCAAGCCCTTGCAATCATGAGAAATGCCACAGTTACCGGCCAGGTAGGGTACTCTGCTCAATGTGATACGTACTGAAAGGTCTGTTGATGCACATACTCTAAATCATAGCAAGCACTGTATGCTTGATATCAGCTACACAAGATGCTTGCAATGCATAAATTGCTGAGTCACAGGAGCATTGCGTTCTGTAGAGCACGCTGGAGAGTGCAGTATACCAAGCTGTGGCAACATATCAGCAAGCTCGGGATAGATGCCAGCAAATGGCCAACTCGAAACATGGCTGACAATGTACAACTATGGCTAGCTTGTGCTGTGTATGCTAAGGACTCAACTCTGTCCTAGCTACCATCTGCTCCCTTGCCCCCCCTCCCCCCCCGTTCTCAACTTCCCCTAGACACACCACATTTGGATGTGATCAGTGCTCTGTCCTGTCATTCAAATGCAAATCGAAAAGTGTGGGACAGCGGGGCTGATCCAATTGCAGTGTCATAGGCAGAGGCATAGCCAAGTGGTTGTTTGATCATCCTTGAGAGACAGTTTTTGCTAGAGTTCTTATGAAATCAATTGTATGCACATTTCATCTACAAAACTTGGACCTTTCTGTGGGCCAAGTTTGGAACATGTTCCAGCATCAAATGAGGTGTCTAATTCGACATGGTCTCCTACTTCTCAGAATTGTAAAGACAGGCATTGCATGCAGTGTGAGTGTGTCGTGTGAGCTCGACCTCAAGCGCATATGCGACTTGCGCTGAACGAAATGCTAGCCCAAGGTGTCCGTGGAGCTTACTAGCAACAGTTGGTAAGGCTGAGGTCGCTGACAGGAGACTTGTCGGGATGCTCCGAGGGGACCAGTGGATGCTGGCTCTCGGCTTCATTTTTTGCTGTGTTCAAGCCTGCATTCTAGGTCAGCTGCGCCAGCTCTGTCTTTACTGGCATGCAGCACCTCTGACGCATCGAAGAGCAACTAAGTCTGGAGGGACCAACACATCTCATGCTGCCTGTAGGCGCTACAAGCCTTTGCGTTGTGTGGGGACCGCTGGTCGGAGGCAGAGTGCTCAAGTACCGAACAGCGTTGCTACTCGAGGTCACATGTCAAATTATAGGCATAATTGCTTTTGGACCCCACCACCTCAGTCCATATAGTGGAGTGATCAAAGCTGGCATGGCCAACAGCTATGAACCAGACTTAGTGATGTATTCTTTGCTGTGTGTGGCCTTTGTGCTTCCACTATGGCACTTGCTAGCTTACTGGAAGCAAGTTCCAATTTCTCCTTTCACACAATTGAGTAAGCGCTCTTGCATATGCAGCTTGAGTTTATGTATACTGTAGCATGCAAAATTAGCTTCTGACAATGTCATGCCTGGCATGCAGCCTGCAGCTTGGCAGGCACAGCTCTGGTGTTTCCAGGGCCAAGATTTATAGATTGGGGCTCACACTTGTCCAATACCCCACCCTTCCTGTCAGGTCTAGGGCCTGTCTACATTGGCTGGATCATCATGCCCATGGTTGCATTGGTCTTTGTAGCCTTGCTGCTGCTTGCTTTCAGGAGGCCAATGCGTCAAGAAGATTCTTTCTACCAAATTCTATGGGTGAGACTTTGTCACTGATTGCTGCATGCTTGATGTGTGCATAGCACACTTGTGACATTGTGATCATATGCTCGTGGTCACTGTCTGCTATCAACTCCTGCATTATGCAATGCATCTTTGTGACTCCTGCCATTGACACACTTGTTGTAGATGATTGGCAGCTTTGCTGTGCATAAGTAGTTTTGAAGACCGGGGCACAGGTTGCAATGGTAAACAGCTGTAACCTAGATCATGGTTGCTGCAGAGACTTCCTCTCATTGGCTGCTTCACAGCCGTGGTCAACGCTTGTTACATTCTCTACGCACTTGTTTCTCCAACCGGCTTCAAGCTTCACAATCTATCGCCCCAAGGTGTCATCATTGTGCTGTGCGCCTGTGGCATAGTAGGATGCATATGGACTGGCCTTTTCATCCCTTCGGTAGTAAAGGGAAGCCGGCTGGTCGAACCGTCAGTGCCGACAATAACAAGGTTGAACTTGCTTGGGCTGGTAAGCTGTCGTTGTCCTGCTACAAAGGAGTAGCCATGACAAGTCTGTCTTTCACCTGTGGGCCGACATATTGGACCAACATCTGAGGCATTCGATGCATCAGATGTTGGTCCAGTCTGTCCAAAGCTTTTCTTGGCAACATTGCCTGGCAAGGTGCTGCCGGCATTCTATTACCTATTGTGCTCGACACTGCAGAACAAAAATAGTATTGCATGCAACAACACAGGATGCCCGACAGGCGCAAATGCCATGCCGCCTGCCTGCTGATGCCCATGGGTCACACACACCACCAGAGCAGGATACTCAGAACCCCAGCACATGTGTACAACATAGTTCGCCAAAGATCAAAACTCTCCTCCTCCTCCTCTTGAGTCTCAGGGTGACACATGCAGACTGAAGAAGTAATACAGGAGTTGGAAGCTGACCGGAGATCACGTGATGGCTCTGGGTTGTTGCGGTATATCTGGGACCGTCTTTTGCAGAGGGACATCTTTGCTGTTGTGAGCAGAAGCGAGCAGCTGATGCGCATGCACACAACTGCTGAGCAGTTTGACCCCGTCACTGAGTACCTTCTGGGTACTATGCAGGCAAGTTGCAGTGTAGCGCAACAATGTATTTGCTGGCCATTGTGCTGCTTTGCTTGTGTTACCGCACAATTCATGCAAGGTTCCACATGTATCGATGTAGATGTCAAGTATGGCTTACGATCATACAATTTTGCCCCAATTCCATCATGCAATGCATGCTTGAATTGTGTTGGACCTTCACCTCAGTATCTTGTGGCCAAGGCTTGCATGGCAATCCTTCATAGACTCTGGCTTTGGCTGAGTAACAACGGGATGCTCCCCACCGGTATTTACCCAGTGAAGTAGCACAGGTCATTCTGTTATTCTTGAACCAAGGCCATTGTCAGTGCACATTTGCGTCATGCCGTATGAAAGGTCATTTCACAACTATATTCTACCCTGCGCAGATACCATGGAATACAGCTGATTTATCAGGGCATGATGCTGTGAATGTCTGCCAACTGCTTCACGTCACCATCTGCTGCAGATCCCAAGCGCTATGCTGCTTTCTCTGGCTTATGGTGGCAATGTCTTCCGCTCTGCCCTTGGCACATATGCTGCGATGCTCAACATCTACATGACAGCCGCAGTGGCAGACACAATCCCAGTTCCCATCTGGATGCGCTGCATCGCTGCTGTCTTTACAGCGAGTGGTGCCATAGTGGGTGGAGCCAGGCTGATGCCTGTCACAGGTGAGACCTGCTCTGCTGGCACCTCTCAAGTAGTAAATCAGCCCTGTCTCTTGTCCCTGGTATCCACCAGGGTGATGGACAGAGCGTCAAAATGGATTCAAATGGCTGCTAGCATGGTGCTGCCAAGCAAGGCAGGTGTTGATAGAACCAAATGTGTCATGCTCATGGCTTATGTGTTCAGCAGTGACTCATGTCTTGCCAAATGGTGTTGCTGTCACGAGTGATGTTGGCCTCACTAAGAAATGCCTGCTGGTGCATGGAGTGCCAAGGAGTGATATAAACAGTGGGCAGCAACAGCAGAGATGACGCGCTTTGCATGTAGTAGCACATCTAGCCATGGCCCTCACTGTTACACGTAACAGCAGCAGACATCACCCTGTAGCGTTTGCACTGAAGTGATTTGGAGCTGCTGACAAAGCAACAAGTCAGCTGCATGCAGCTTCTTGCAGTCTGTCAAGTGAAGACTTGCATAGCTGACGCATGCAACAATGCAGCCTGCGCGACATTTGTGTAGCTCCTTGCTTGCTGCTTGCAGGAGTGCAATTGGCAAAGATGACTCCCTTCCGAAGCTATGTTGTTATCATAGGATCTTGTGTGGCCGCAGTCTTTGGCAAAGCTGTGGGTCTGGACTCCTTCCCTGTATACATCAGCGTGCGACCCCTTCCGATGCAGCAAATCATGGCAGTCGACTTGGCACATTCTACAGTTTGCTTTGCTCCTGCCAAACAAGTCTACATGTAAAACACAGCCTGATGCATATTCACCCAACTAGCACCTCTGATAGACATATGCAGATCACAATGTTGTGCCACACTGACAGGCCACAAGCATCTTACCATACACCTGTTCTGCACTGTTCCTTGACAAGCAGGCCGGAATTAGCTTTGTGTTTGCAGGTCTCCGCTATTGTCGCAGTGGGTGTGACGGAGGGCGTCGGGCACGTCAATTGGAAGAAGTACCTTGCAATAGTCACCTGGTGGTACCTGGGATGCATCCCATTGTTTGCTGTCGCAGCTTTGATGTTCTGGCAAGGTGACTAGCATCCAACGGCCCAGGCATCAGCACTTGCACCAGTTCTGCATTTGCGATGTGCTGCATCTTGCCAACTCCCATCCCCTCTTTCCAATGACCAACATCACCAACTCCATCTCAAGCTAGGCTGTGGGGCATGGCCACTTGCAAGGGTCTGTGGCAGTAGGCACACCAGCCTATGGTTGGCCACTCATATCTGACGTGAGCAGCATGCCTCAGCATAAAAGAGGCAACTGGGCTGAGCCCAGCTGTGAGCTTCTTGCAGTGCTTGACAACAGCCCTTTCCAGCAAGGCTCAATCCGGAAAGCATTGCTTCATGCCTGACAAGAAAGGTGTTGGCCAAGCTGTACTGACTGATTGTTGAACACAGGCACCCGAGCACCATCTGCAGCCAATTTCGTCCAGATCCACGCAGACAACAGCGATATTAGAGCTAGCAATGTCATCTTGAACAATGCTCTTGGGAGTCTGTCCCCAAAGCTGCAGCAGGTACTTTGCTCAAATGCCCGACCCACCAAAATAATGTCCCGCCTTGACACTACTGTGCACATCGATGCATGTGTGCTTAAGCATGCCAATATGTGTCTGCAGGGTGGCATGTCGCAAGTGAGCACGGATCCAAGGCTTGCTGAACTGGACATGCTACAGCTGGGTGTGCAACAGCTGCTAAGCGCGTACAACGCTACATTGGTGCTCTGCACGAACCACACTGCTTAGGCAAAGTCCGATCAGTCTGCCAGCAAACCACTGTGGCAACACTGCTCAGGCTTGCTGTGTCTTCATTTTTGTTCACCAGCCCCGCGTCGCTGTTTCCATATCATGCTTGTGACCCTTCAGATTATGCCGCATGTAAAGGTCACCTTGTGGGTCATGAGCAGCTATGCCTGTTCACGTCTACATGGTTGACTATCAAAGCACCTGGAATAAGCTACAGCAACAGGGACAAGTTGGTCAATTGATACACACGGTGGACAAGTCACAAGAGTGTCTCACAGCAGCAAAAAATATCTAAACCTTGTGCATGCTGACTCTGAAGTACATACACACCTGGGACATAAAGCAACAAGTTGATAATCTACTCAGGCATACTCAGGCATTGTAACACCCAACAGCTGGGTACACACAGAAGCTAGGACCTAAGCATCAGCTTGGGTTTTGGGCAAACACCAAGGAATTACTCCACTATGACAAGCATAGACTCACACTGCAAACTGCAACACTTGAACTCTCTAGCACATTGCCTTGTCTCTTGAAGTTGTTGCTCTAAGCAGGTACCGAGCACATCGCTGACCCAGAGACCATGTGCTGTTCAGTTGCATATTGGGTGCCATGAGCTTTGACCAAGCTCTAAAACAGAAGACTCCATGTAGCTTGCCGTGAAAAGAATAAAGCAATAATGTCACATGGTCTGCCCCTTGAAGCCCATGTTACTTTCACAAGTCTGCAGCTTCATGCTGAGCATACACAGGCTCAACCAACAAGTGGCTCATGCTCTGTGCTTTGCTCAAACTCCCGGTAGTCGGCGTCCCCAAGACCCTCCCGTCGTCCAAATGCAGTGCGAAGCCTGTCCGATAGTTCTGACAGAATCCCAGGTCTTACAGATGCCGCCAAGCCAACTGCTGATACTGCCACAACAATAGCAGCGGTGGCTATAATCCCCAGCGGCAGTATAACTGTTGCCCACACTGAGGCATGACTCTTGCCTGAGCTGCCTGCAGCAGGAGCCACCACCACAACAAGTCAACATCACTCAACAGCCTAGTCCCTATGTGGTCTTTCTGAATTTCCCTCATCATCATTAGTCATGCACAAGCAAACATGGGTGAGCCGTGGAGTGCCACAGCTTGCCCTGGTGTCACCAACATCCCCTCATATCGCAGGCCCGAGCAGTGATCCTAACCAGTAAGCACTGGCTACATTCTTGAGTTTGCTGAAAGCCATGCAGCATGGTTGCAAGGAGGCAAGAGGATGACACACAACCCACATGCTCATTCTGCCAATGGGTTTGAGGATGTCATGTTCATCATCCCTTCATTCAACCACTCGTTAATCATGTGTCGTCCGGTAGAGCCAGGTACATTGAGCCCTGAGCAGCTCCCTGTACGAGGTCTTGCTTTGGCAGTCAGCGCACCAACAGTAAAGTGTGTTGATGTAGTCTACAACAGAATGTACAGGTTCATGCAAACCTTTGTCCGTCATGTTCATGAGCGCTAGACTTGAGGGCACATTACCTGACTGCCTGGCATACGTGTCCTCTATACTCTTCTCTCCTGACATGTCAGCATCGGCAATGACCTCCTGTTCATCTGCAAAGAGGCCACTTGTGTGGTTGCCCACCCAGCCAAACATTGCCTGCATGCATGCCCAGCCTCAACAACATGCTGACGACTGAGATGCTTCTCATGTCAAGTGCAACAATGACTGCTGATTATCAACCATGACTATCAGTCCAATGATAGTGATTGGTCATCAGCTCACTGACAGCTTCTTCAGCAGCAGTGACATAAGAAATACTACACAGCCCAAATCTCAACATTCAGGATTGTCAATCGGTGCCTCGCACTGCCAACATGTACATAATCTGCATACGAGCCTACTGTATGTACTGTGATTGTGCCTCTGAAGTCAACTCGTCTCAACTCAACTTGACTCGACTCGACTCACCTTTGTGAGTTGCACAGCCATGAGCTCCTCAACAGCGTCTGCATCAGGGTTGTTGCCCCCATCACACCAGCTGGCATTCCTGCTGCAGTGTGTTGGCAATGTTTCACAGCGGCCAGCGAAGCCTTCTGTCCCACTGGGGGCATACAGGGAGCAAAGGGGCTGATCATACACACTGCCAAAGATCTGCTGGCTGAAGCCCTCTGGTAGCTGCTGGCCTGGCTGCAGACGCACAGCGGACAGACATCAGACACGAGCACAGGGTGCGAAGTAGGCAGAGCTGAGAGGGAGCAAATCATTGAGGCATGCTACATGCATCTGAAGAGCAAGATGGTCATTGCATGCATGGCAGATATCTGCTGATTGACACCCTGTACAGAATAGCTGGTCTGCTGCCAGGCCAAAGATTGACTCAACGTCGAATGCTGTCGCACACAACACTGAAGCCCATACAAACGTGATTACTAAGCTGACTAAATGCATGCATCCAGCATACATGCAGGAGTACACAAGCATGTGGCATGCATTTCTGGTAAACGCCACTGTTCAATGCAATGTGCATTCAGACAACAACAGGCATGGTGACAGAGTGTGCACCAGTAGGCCATCCATGACCTTCTGCAGCAGGCTGCCCAGTGTACGCTCCTGGCTGCAGCTGCATGTTGACATCACAGCCTCGCACATCTCCCGGCAGGGCAGTGACAAGCTGGAAGCCTGCAGAGAATGCATGCATCCAATGTTGTTTCAGCATCACAGCAGGCATGGCTTTGTGTCAACGCTGGTCATGTATGCCTTAATAGGAAGAAACCCATCGATTGCTGGCATGCAGACATTCGTTGCAGTGACAGCATGCAAAGAGTGTCACAAAAGGCACATACATCTGGAAAGAGAAAAGAAGGGTGACCTGCAAGAGCTGTGGCATGACAGTGCTGAGTGCTTCATTCTGGGTCTGTCCGTTTTCTTCTGCACTGACAGCCTGGGCCACAGCTGGCAGCAGCAAGCCCACCAGGTTCTCCTGGTAGCTACCGCAAACGGGGATGGTTTGCGCACACCACTGCAAACAACAGGGCAAGTTAGCGTGGTCTTTGGACATGGACACAAACCTTGTTGTGCGTGACTAAGGCACTGATCATAGCAACATGCAATTCATACAGGAACAGGTGTTTGTAAATGAGACAGCTGTTGGTGTGCCAAACATAACAGAGTAACACGAGATACAAGCTTGTGTGTAAAGCAAAAAATCATTAACCCACTCGTGGAAAATGCATTGCAGACCAGTTTCAGTGCTTGATCCCACTTCCATGTCAACAGTTTCCCTGCTTGACGCAGGTGTATGAGGATGAAACAAAGCAAGGACACAGTGTGAGGGGACCTGCTCACCAGCTTCTGCTGATTCTCAAAGCACTGAGGGCATGAAGCTTCTAAGTTTTCTAAGCCTCTGGCTTGCAGCAGCTGCTTCAGCTCAGTGCCAGGGTCCAAATCAACCTCTTGCAGCTCGTCTGAGTAGTACGCACAGTCCACCTAGCACATCATTGCAGCATTCAAGCCTCACAGAGGTGACCTGCAGTGACTGCTGTTGTGGAAGCCTGCAGTGACTGCTGTTGTGGAAGCCTGCAGTGACTGCTATTGTGGAAGCCTGCAGTGACTGCTGTTGTGGAAGCAGAAGCTATGCAAATGGCATATATCATAACTCTCAGGCGAGTTTTGACGCAGCGCTTGCAAGCTGCGCTGCGTGTGTTGACTCTGACAGGTGTCAGGAAGCAAGGTAGGATTTTGGAATTTGCCCCTTTGTGTAGTCTGTAGAGTTCTAGCATGTGTCGTGCTGCAAAGCATAGCTGCAAGCAAGATGACACAGATCCTTTATGACAAGGCAGGAGTGAGTACCTTGAGGTCATGCCCAGAGCAGACCTGACCAAATTTTGAGTCTGCTGAAAGGGTCATGCATGACTCAGCACCACCAAAAGGATTGCAAGGCTGCAAGCAAACTGACTGTGTCAATGTCGTTGTTTGTTTTAACAGGCTGGCTGCTTGCCCACTGAGACATGTGCTGCATACTGACTCACCAGGTTCTTCTTTTGCTGGAGTGTGGCGCCAACCAGCATCAAAAAAGTCTTCTGCTCCTGCGCAGGCCAAGTCTGCTATTACTACAAGCTGCGCAGACCACACATCGCCAAACATGCCTGTTTTGACTTGGACTTGCCTCGGCAGGCATGCTCCCAAGCAGAGACACAAATGCTACTGGATCTTGGCGGGCATATGTGCTATACTGGCTAACCAGGTCTCCAGCTGCAGAGTGCATAGAAGGGTGTCAAGTTTTGAAGGACCTGCAAGCGGGATATTCGCAATGCGTAATGTTCGATGCAAACCCCTGACTGTTGCGTACCTTCTTGGGCATTTGTGCCCACCAGCAGGGTCGCCACAGTGATCAGGACACCAGCGACGCGACAGTGCCCAGCGAGTCGCATATTTCTGATAAGGCCAGCTACGCGCTTGTCGAATCCCTGATGTTATGCAATGCGTTTCAGGCGAAAAGCGGCTCGGGTGAACTGGTGCGGAGTTAGGGTCGAGGCCTGTGCCACCTGCAAAGTGTGGCGTAATCTGCACAGATGACTAAGTTTTGGCAGCTGCCTTCGCGTTGTTGGCGTTACACATTCTCGGTGTAACGCCAACAACGCGAAGGCAAGTAAGTCTCCCTGACTTTGTTCCTGCTCAGTGTACGCATCATGACTTAGACGTCATTTTGGTCCCATTGAGTAAGAGCCCTCCTCAAAGTCCTTAAATTAGCATGCCAGTAAAACAGCACGCCAACAAGCACATCTGCCCTGCTGAACATTGTGACACTTTGTGTGCGGTCAACTGTTCTCATTGACTGCTTGACATGACACACATGGGCGCCGACATTGCTAGTGCTTGACAGCTCTCACAAAGACGGCAATTGCAGTGCGCTGCTCCTAACAACTACTACTGAACTACCGTACAGCCACTGTTGTCATGGGAACTGCAATGCCCGTTATACACGTCCCGAGGCAATACAGTTAATGCACAATCCGTACTTGTCAAGACTGCAACAACCAGTATCACACAGCAATCCGTAAAACAGCAACAGTAACATCATCTGTCGTTCCAACTTCCTGCGCAGCTTCCACCAGTTCTCTCGCCAGCTGCTTAGCACTTGTGCTATCCTTGGACTTCAGACACATATCAACCACCTCCTGATTGTCAAGACCGCCGCCACCGCCCCTGACTTCGTTCTCAAACAATCCATCGCTGGCTATGATGATCCAAGTGTCATCCCCTGTAGATGCAAAAGTACAGCCTGTGCCTCGTCCTTGCCACAACAGAACATGCCCAGCACTGTGTTTGCAGACAGCACTAAGTTGACAACAGACTTTGCGCCAAAAGTTGCTACTTGTGAAGTCACGCATGCAAGCATAAAGCTGGGTGTAAGTAGTCTGGCCAGACCAGCAACAGCAGCTTTACTGCATTGGTGACAGCGTGCTCTGTTGATCGTGGCAGCCGTGGTCTCTTGCCATGATTATGACGCGACAATACTGGTGTGTGCCCAGTGGCATTCTGGTCGTTGAACTATTGTCACACGCTGGCAGGCTTACTTGTGAGTTGCGTAAGGGTGACAGTTGGGTCAGCCACCACGCCAAAGCCACTGCTATATCCATCACTGCCTGCAGAGATGCCCTCAAACTGCCCACTGCCCTTCAAATAGGCATCTCCAAAAGCTCTAGACAAAGCCAAAATGCCTCCCACCCGCCAGGTGCCCCCCACATACCGTACTAGGGGCATCTTGGGGTTAGGATTCTTGGACTCTATTCTCACTCTTTCACGCTCCCTGCAACTTCCACTATAACTTGTGCAGCCAATGTTCAAAACTTGTGCCAGCTTCAACAGATACTTTGCTTGAAGGACCAGCAAGAGGCAATTCGCATGCAAGAGAAAGCCTGCACAAAGTTGCATTGAGTTGCTGGAGGTGGAGCAATGTTACTATCAAACTTGCACCAACTTTTGTCAACCACTGTGTATCAAATCCCAATCAGGACTGTCAAGGGTGACTTTGCTAATTTAGACAGGCACATGCTGTATCTGCTGACATAGGGTGCCATTTATAATTGACGCTGATTGTTTCCAGGTTATTGATGCAAAAAAGGTGTAGTACTCACATGTCGGGCACATGATCTTCTGTCAGCTGCACAGCCTTGCCCTTCCTAGCAAGGACAACTCGTGCATCACCAGCATTGGCTGCCAACAACTGTATTTTGCCAGATCTGTCCTGGTACATCACAGCCACAGCTCCTGTGGCCCCGCACTTCGAGCCACCAACGCCACGCTCGCCTAGACCTCCAAAAATGCCCCTCTTTGGTGCTAACAGAGCCTTGTCAGCCTATCAATGGGGCAAAGATATGGGTGTGTTTTAACCAGATCTCCACATTGTGATTGCAGCATGGACTGCACAGAGTATGGCGTAAGTACAGTAGCAAGCGTGGCTTCATGCATGATTGACCACCTGAAGAAATGCTTTAGTGATGTCTGCCTGTGGATTCTGCCCATCTGACCAGTGCTGACCCAGAAAGTCAGAAAACCTGGCTTCCAGCCACTCAGATGTTGCTGTTCCCCCTGAATAATGCTGTAAACGATTGCAGGCAAATTCCATGTCTCTATGACCGAGTAACATACTTTGTCACTCAACTCACCATGCCCGTCGAAGACACCAGCATATGCAAAGGGCTGTCCGCTTTCGGCAGCATCCTCGACCTGCAGAGCAATATTTGGTATGTCTGGAGTCTTCAACGATACTTGTCGATCTATGCATGGGGACAAATAAGCGAGCAAGCTATTCACGTCCGAAGCACCTGAAGGTCGAATCTGTCTTCGTTTCGCTTGCGCGACGTGCCCTGGACAGAGACTCCTCCGTACTTCTTAAGATGGTTTTTGACAGCGTCGACCGTCAGAGTCTGCTGTCTTGACCGAACGTGGCCAGGCGTATGTGAGAGGGCAGAAGTACTGCCAAAAACCTTTGTTGGTCTGCACGTTCGTAACAGCGATGAGTTTTGGTCGACAAGCATGATCTGACAATCAGATCTGCACCAATGCGGCGCGCACACTTCCCGAAGCGTTTTCGGGCGTTCAACTCAGTGATCAGTGCAGAGCACATGGTCAATCATTGTCTGCCAGAAGGGTACTGGCAATGACTGCTTTTAAGGTAGACATTTTGCCATGACTAACAGCACCTGACCGCAGCGAGCCTATTCTGGGTCGCAGCCTTGCAACTGGGCGCAAAGCAGTGCATGCGTAACCGCTTGCAGCAGAGTCATGCGGGGCTCAGTGTGTTAAGCGAATTGTGTGTGACAGGAAACAAACACCTGGCTGTACAGGCAGCATGCAGTGATCTACGGCCCCTGAGAAGACCGGTTGCTCGGTCTGAATCCAATTCATTGCAGCAAGGAATGAGGAGAATCTTTTCAAGGTCGTTTTGGCTAACTGCTGAAACCCATCGCATCGTCGCCGTAGCCCGCCTCGAGAGGCCTTGACCCATAGAAACATCCTCCTGTCTTTGTAGACCCTTAATTGCCGTTGAAAGCAACAGGCAACATGATCATTCCAACTAAGCTCTTGCTTGGTCGCTTGAGGATGATGACAGCAATCACACCAGCACGATAGCGCAGAGGCCAAAAGACTTTGCAGATCAGAGCAGCAACAGGATGATCAGGAAGGAGCGAGAGCCTCACCAAAGACTCCACAGAAGCTGCTTTCGTGTCAGGGGAGCAGCAGCAGGCGAGGGTTTGAGGCAGCCTTAGTTGCCATTTATTGAGCAAGATTGTCACCTGTCTCCTTCCATTGCTATGCCTTTAGGACTCAGCCTGTGTTACCAGCAGTGGCCATTACATTTGTGTGCATGAGTGGCTACACCGTATTGGATAGACAAGGGCAAATTTGCAGCAAATGTCACATAGTGTTGCTGTACAATGTCAATGCTGGATGTCTACCAGTACACCTTCAAAGGCTAGAAGTATGGTATGACAAAGAGGTGCCAGCCTTGACAGTCACAGAGCAGCTCTCTGGTCCAACTGCAGCTCAGTCTCACAGACCAGCATTGACACAGCTGTACAGCTGCCGTCAAAAGTCTGCTTACAGTAATGGCACTGCTTCAGCAGAAACCTTAGAGTGAATGCTGTGCGCAATGCAAATGGCGGTGAGGCCAGCCAGTGTTAGCAGACGAGCCTGTGCACTTGCTGCTGTGACCGTTGCCGTTGAAAACGCTTGTGCCGCAAGCCGCAAGGCTTTGGCTA
>JAABUP010000321.1_pt1 | contig 108737 bp, 134 predicted proteins | sample 5559201 | NCBI WGS metagenome assembly JAABUP01 (sample SAMN10711887, study PRJNA513373) | rock metagenome | isolation source: Antarctica rocks | place: Antarctica
CTGCTCTGGGCAAGGCTTTGCTGACCAGGCTGTTGCAAGATCTGCAAGCTGTCACTTCTGCAAAGTCAGGGGTCAGCACAGAGGGCTTGAAGCGTTTCATGCGGCTGTGTAGTTGCATGGAGGCCATTGTGTCGGGATGTGGTTCCAGGGTTGGTGTGGACTTGCCAGGTGACATTGGCAACTATGCTCACACCTCGACTTGATCTTGCAGTTCTCAATGAATGGACGCTTTCTGTTTCAAGAGTCCAATACCGACCTGACTCAAGTTTAGAGTCGCAAGCTGGGCTGTGAACTGTACCATTTTGAACTTTGACATGTTTCAATGTCATGCTGCAGTGCATGTGAGTCTGCTGGGCATCTGTGTTTCTACTGCAGTCAGGGCATTCATTATTTCTCAGATCAAGCAAACGTTTTTGTGTGCCCAAGAGGTTTGCGGACTTGCAGAGCTGCTTGGACAATGGATATCAGGCATGCACAAGGGCTATGACAAGTTCTATGCATTACCCAAGCGGCCTGCAGCACAGACAAGCTCAGCGCTTGAGCAGCTCTGTACCTACATACAGCATGCCATTACAGCTGCTCTTACGCTGAGTCAGCACACACAGACAATGACACCATTGCAGCAGAGCACCCCGTCAACGCGCATGGAGTCCAGCTCTACACAGCAGGGCCAGGTGGCATCAGGGCCAGTACAAGTTGACACGCCATCTCAGTCATCACCCACTGTCCAGTCAGCATCTGTTCCCATGCAAACTCTGGCTTCCCTCATCTTGGACTTGGTCTCGGCAGCAGCTAGCTCTGAAGCGGTGCAGGCGTCAGCACTGCTGCATTTGCTGAAGCTTGCTCAGTCTCTGGTGGATGCCATGCAGCAACAGCAGTGTGAGGCTGCCCCAAAGCAAGTTGAGGTGCTGATGGATGCTGACTCTGCGATTGGAAAGCTCAGGTGCGGTGCATTGAAACCCCAGTGTGTTGTGTTCATGCATATGTGTGTTTGCTTTCTGCCGTGAGAGCTTAGTGTTATCAGCGTCATGATGGAGCACTGGGGACATGCAACATCCTCCTCCATGTGTGTACATACTTGTTGACACGCAGGCATAATATTGCAATGATGAGTGCTACAGTACATTGTTGTACTACTCATGCACTGTCTCCAAATCGCCCATGTTGCATAAGCTCTACTGAACTTGTGTGAATTGAGCTTAGGGACAACACACATTCACATTCATCATTGGTTTGTCCGCAGGAGGCATTCAGAGTCTCAGGTGACAGAGGCATACGTGGCATTGCATGCCCTGCTCCTGACTGCTTTCCCCACAAGGGCAGCAGCCACACGGCAGGTCATTCAGCACATTCTTCAGACAAGCCAGCACTTGCCCACTACAACCCTTGTCAGCAGTGAACCAACTGCTGCTGTTGGTGGTACTGATAGCAGTATTAGTCAAGCTGGTGGTGGGGATGCTGGTGATGATGGCAGAAACAGTGCTGTCAGTGCTGTCGGAGGTGCCAGCAAGGCTGCTGAACGGTTGCATGATCAGCTGGCAGACATCAGCTCTGGTTTAGTAGCTCTGGAACAGGCAGTTGCGGCTCACCAAGATGGTGACGTGTGTGGGGAGATTTGGAAGCAACTGGTACACCTTGCAGCACCTGCAGGTCAGTGTAACGTCATGCTGTCTTTGCACCAGCACCACACAAGTCATCACCAGCTCAGAAACTGTTGCATCTCCTGCAACATTCCTGCAACATTCATACTCAATGTGCTCCAAGCTTTGGCATCCATTTAAGGCATCTCCTCTATGGCTTGAATGTGCTTAGTAAAAGTAAGCTAGCTGGTTTCCACAGAGGACCACAGCACATTCAACACACAGTGCACCGAAGCACGTTGTATTCTTATGTCTTGCAAGGATTACTGCATTGCAGCAAGCAGCAAGGCTCTGAGGTTTGTTTCTGGCTGGCTGCAGGACCCCTGGAACCCTACTCAGATGTCTGGATTGCCCTGCTCTCTCTTCTGCACCACTCATGGCAGAACACACATAGCATAAGCACCCATGAGCTGGCCACATTGCTGACAAAGCTGGCCCGAATCACATCACACACAAGGTTACACAGCCTCGTGGTACAGTGGGCGTCAGATGCTGCCATGCAGTACTTGTCTGCTGCAAAGCCTGTACAGCCCAGCACAGCATCCCCCTCACCCCCTTCACCCACTGCAGTAATTCAGCAAAACCCAGGGCAGGCAGATGGTTTGCAACACCAGGACCTGTTCTGCCCAGATGCCTTCCTTGAAGTACTCATGCGGCTGTGCAGAGCGCCCAAACCCCAAACCAGGCTCTCTACAGTCCAGGCGCTCTCAAAGCTCCTCCATGCAGGCTCACGCTTCCAACCGCATCAGCTGGTGGCTGTGACAGACGTCGCATGCTATCATCTCACCGACCCCTCTGAGCTTGTCAGCGAGGCTTCAGTCCAGCTGCTCCTCAGCCTGGCAGCTCCTGCTTCTTTCTCCATCATGTCCTCTGCAGTGCCAGCTGCCCATCATGAGCTACCATGGAGGCGGCTGTATGCACTGCAGCCTCAGCAGGTTGCCTTTCAGCCAGAGCAACTGGCTGAACTGCTACAGTGGCTGGGACAGACAGCTCCTCTGGTAGTGTCTCAGCCAGGGTCACTGAGTGGCAGCACAGCTGATGATAAGTGGCTGTGGAGCGTGCTGAAGAGCTATCAGACAATGGCTTCCTCAGTGACCTTTCCCCTGTAGGCACCCTCTCCATTCTTCTGTTGCTTTGCTGCCGAATGGCATGAAAATGTCAAGGCTGACTGTTCACCATACATAAATGAATGCCAGTCTGGAGAACATCTTGGATTTATAGTGCGACTCCTTGCTGCACTGTTCTGTATAAATGCACTGTGTCAAGGTTGGCATAGGCAGCATCCCAAACATGGCAAAACAGAGATAAAAAGCTCATAAGCTGGCCAGCAATGCATTGAGCCAATTCTATACTAGCTGGTCTGCTGTCCAGACCCTAGGCAGCCCGGCATCATACTTTGCTTCTCATTAAATGGACGCCGAAAGGTGTAGTCTGTTCCTTTCTTGTTGTCCAGACGTGACAGTGCATATGCCATCTTAAGTGCAGCCTTTCTTGCAGGACCTCTGGAGCTGCTGCCTGGTACGCTGTCCAGGAAGCCGCCAAGCACTGTACAGCTGTCCGCATGAGAACCCACCTGGGCAATCCCAGTCAAACCTTTGCAGCACTGGAGCAGCTGCTCCAGGGCATGCTGTCAAGACTCAACTCTGCAGGGCCGGATCCAACTCAACCAGTGGCAGACTCCACAGCACCTATGCCTCAGCTGTACTCAGTTCCAGCATCACGCAGCAGCAGTGCTGCACCACTGTTGGAGCCCAGCTGGATGTTGCTGGAGCTGATGCATGCACTTGAGAAGAACATGTACAGTGCGTATGCTGGCAGCTGCTTGAGGCCAATGGCTCTTGCAAGCGCAGCTATTGCGTTCTACAAGTCCAACCGCAAGGTACAAGACATCCTTGCTTGTTTGCTGACACTGCGTAGTGCAGTGCTTTTGGAGTGAAGGACAGTAGGCAGAAAATGTGTCGATGGGTTGCCTTGTCGCTACAATTCATTTGGGTATGTGGGTGTGTTCTCAAATGTTGACTGCCATACCGCATGCATGAGATTGGTCCCTCATTTTCGTTGCAAGCATTATGGCTATCTGATTCTATCTCAGGGCCTGAGGTTTGGCTTTTGACTTGAGGTCGCAGCATACTCATTCTCGTTGCCAAATACCAATGCTCTCCTCCTCTGTGTGACTGACAACCACACATGATTGCTGATGCTGCCCAGTAAGCCCTGTTGCACAGCAAAATTAGCTTCCTTTCACTAGGTGCAAAAAGCTTGTTGACACTTCAAGTCACCCTTTAGTTGACTAAGCAATGGCAAAAAGCCCAGTAGGTGTTTTGCCAATGCTGTGAACAACAGGTATAGTATTCAGCATATGGTACAATGTGTGCTGCAAACCTGCATTGACTTGCTCTCTCCCAGGTTCACTTGGAGATGAAGTCATGCTATGCAGGTGTGTGAGGACTGGTTCACCAGAATGCGCATGCTTCTCCTTCGCACCAGCGCTGCTTCCAACTCCCCTCATCTCACCCTTCATCATGCATTTGCCCGCCTGGCAGACCTCAAAGCCCAATTGAGGCACCTTCAGGCCGCAGCTGCAGTAGAAGCTGCTCAGCAGCTACAAGAGCAGCTGCAAGCTCAGCGCCAGCAAGCTCAGCTTCTCGACGCAGAAAGTGAGGCTGCTGAGCAAGCGCTCGAACCTCGAGCGCACCCAATGTCGCCCAGCCTTTCCACTTCTGCTGTCACTATTGACTCAGCCAATATAGATCACCTGCCCAGCTCCCGCCAATCTGTGTCCAGTCAGCGTCAAGGACGTCCCTACCAACCCCATCTTCAGCCTGACCACTTCAAGCCTGGCAGCCCAGGTGCAGCACCATCTGCAGGGCAGGGCAGCCCTGCCCAGCAGCCCCAGTCAGGAGCCTCTCCCTCTGCTGGTGCTGTGCTTGCTCCCCCGCCTGCGTCAGCTGCTCTAGCACCCACCAGCCTGTTCAGGCCAGATCCTGTGAAATCAGATCGAGCAGCCCCGCTGGGGTTGCTGGAGATCCAAGCTGAGCAGGAAGCTGAGGCAGCCAGAGCTGCTGAGACTGCTGCTGCAAGGCCTTCTCACGGCAGGGGGTCTCACCAGGCTAGTGCTAAGCAGGCCCCATCACCTGTGTCTGATGCTCCTGCCCAGCGAGGACAATCAAGAGTGTTGCAGGTCATTTTTGTCCTATGTGCCTTGTCAGAGCAGTACTGCCGTCTGGAAGGCTTACTGTCAACACTTATGTCATGTGAGAAGCTCATTGAGGGCGCTCATGCAAAACGTTCCCAACATGATGTAGAGTCTTCTCCTCTTACTGTGTTGTTCTTGCAACCTCATTCCGTTGTGACAAGAGGCATCAAGTTGTCACCCATATGGTTTTTAGCAGTTTATCCTGATGCTTGCTGCAAACGACCCCACCAATACCTTGACTGATGTATAGGTGAAGCGGCAGAAGCCTGGTCAGGTGACATCTGTACAGCCCACACCCAAGATGCTGCCTGTGACAAAGGCACCAAGCGGGAAAGTGGTGGTGGCAACACCAGCACCCACACCTGGCAAGATCAAACTCATGGCACGGCCTCAGGTGCCTAGACTTACTCTTTGTCCTGAAGTTACAGCCTGTATCTGATTTGATGCTGCCTGCATCAATTTGCTATCCGCTTGCAAAACGTCACAGCAGCTGACCAAAAAACTCGCCAACAGAGCGGGCAGCCACTTCTGTGTTCCACGGCTGACAACATGTAAACACATGTTGCCATGCACAGTACTGCACGTCTTCTTGCAAAGCAGTATTGGTTTACAATGTCTTGCCACGTGACAAGCGATGTCAAATCATCATCCCAGCACAGGCAAAACGTCAGCAGGGACAGATCCGATGCATGCTGTTGCAGTCAGCATCAGAGGGCGCAGCTGCAACCCTGCAATCTGGCAGCGAAGGCAGGGCAGATAGCACATCAAAGCAGCATCTGACTCCATCCCACGCTCGCACGGCAAGAGCACAAGCAGCCAGGCGGCTGTCCTCAGAACTCCAGGAGGTCCTGCGGCATGCTGCCTTGGCCATACTGCACATAGCTGATGCAGATGCAGTTGTCGGCCTGCACCAGTACTGTCAGAGGAACTTCTCTGCACTGCCTCAGCTCATACACCCTGCCAATGATGAGGAAGCAGCAGCTGGAAGCAGGGTTGGCATGGAAAGGCTCACTTTTGATAGCAGCAAGCCTGCGGCAGACCAGCAGCAGTTTGACTGGCTTCATGGGGTCTCGCTGCAGGTAAGGCATACCTCCTTGGCACTGCAATGCACATCTGTAGCACCCAGTGTCTTTGACACTGCCCCACTAGTTGTCTGGTTGCCACACAGTACCGTACCTGGGAGCTGGTAGCTCAGATAACATGCTGAACTGCACCAACACATCTTGGGCTATGCTGCCTAATCCTGCCATGCACATCCTTGTATTGTGAACACAAATCTGGGTTGAAAAAGAGTCAAACGGGTGCCAGCTCTTGCTTTACCGGGCTTCGCTTGACAGGCCAGTGCAAGACACGAGGAGGCAGCAGCGGTCTACACCAGATTACTGCAACAGCCCGACAAGGCCTGTGGCCCCGAAGGTCAAGCTTTTCTGGTGGACAGATGCTGCGAGGCATATGCATCAGTGGCAGACTGGGAGGGCTTGCAGCAGTGGCTGCAGGACTCGAAGGTAAGGCTTCATCCCTTGCGTCACTGCAACCCTTGCAAGTTCTGTACTCACACCACATTCCAAGAGCACCAATCGCAGCACTTACACTGTGATACAGGCACCCCGGTTTATGCCCTGATGTGGTAACCTTAGGTCATAAACCGGCATGACCAGGCTGACCTGATGTGGTAACCTTAGGTCAGTCAAATCATGGTCGTGCTGCTTGATGTTGTCGTATGCATGTCAATTCTTTGGCAAAGCGTATCGACCAGCAAATCAGTAGAATATAAAAATCACAGTCAGCACCTTGTTGTTGCATCCCCAGACTGCTTTGGAGAGACAAGACTTGTTCCATACGTACCTAGCTCATTATGAGCTGGAAAGCAAATGTATTGTTATTGTTACTGTTATTTTTCCCAGTCCTCATCTGTGTTGTTTGTTTGCTGCAGGGTCAGAAGCAGGTATCCAACGGCAGGGACACCAGCTACTGGCCTTTGGCACCAGCTCAAGAGCACAAGTACGACGCTCTTGCGGCCTTTGATGCTGGCCAGCTGCAGGAGGCACAGCATGCTTTTGACTTGTCTGTGTGGTCAGACCTCAAGGGTGACAAAGGTGGGTGACGGCACTGCATTTTCCTTGGGACGAGTCACAAATTATCCTGAAACAATGCGCAACGCTATTGAATGTGGCCAGCCACAGTCATGCATACTTAGACAGCCCTCAGAACAGCCATTGGTAGCCATGTGTGTGCGTATTCTGGGGGTGTTTTGAGGCTTGTGGCTTGTATAGCAGTGTGATCCTTCACTTTGACGCCAGACACTAGTGGACAACAGACTCACTACTCAAACATGAGAAAAACTAACGTCGCCATTGATCTCATTGCAGGTGGAGTACATGCAGCAGAGGCTGCAGAAGCCACCAGCCTGAAAGCCCTCATGCAGCTTCACGCTCACTCGTCTGCCAAGCAGAGACCCGGCCGTGACAAGCGCCTCATCCGCACCCTGCTCCAGGACTCCAAAGACACCCTGCTGCAGTCCCTGTCAGTCACAGCACAGACAGGACTGCACAACACCACCTCCCAACTGACAGCACTCCATTGCCTGGCAGCCGTCCAAGAGTCCGTGCCTGCACCTGTTGCTGCCTTGGCGGCTGTTGACGCCCCTCCTGGGTTCGCCCCCAAGGCTGTGGAGCCCTCTCCTCAGCTTCAGCCTGCTTTTGCTCTCCGGCTTTGGCCCTTTGGTAACGGCCTGCCTCAGGAAACAGATGTCAATCAGTGGCCTGTAGAAGATCCGCAGCCGCTGCTGCAGCTGCTGCGGGTGCACAAAGTGCTTGCTTCGAAAGGCAAGCAAGAGGTGCCACAGCAACTGCTGCTGAATGCTGTACAGTCTGCTGCTGCATCTGGCAACCACTGCCTGGCTGACAGGCTTATAGCAGACAACGCAGCAAACAGCAAGGACCGTGACGGTCTCCTCTCACTCAAGCTGCACCTCCTGAAGTTCCAACCTGAGTGCAGCTCCCGCTCAGTAGACAGCACTTCTGCCAGTGGACAGCTTTGGAACTTGGTCAAGCCATTGCTGGAGAGGAACCCCCCCAGTGCAGAGACAGAACCAGCCTCCCTTCAGGCACAAGCACTTTTGCAGCTGGCTCTCTGGTGCAAAGCTCCATCACCTGATCAACAGGGCAGCCAGGCTGATCACTCCATCAAAAACCTTGGGCAGCAATCCCAAGTCATTCACAGCCTCAAGGTCATTGTGGACAGTGCTTCAGGCTCACAGCCATACCTGGCCCCAGATGCTTCTGATCAAGCTGTCTGTCTGGGAGCAGCAGTGAAGCTTGTTCCAGGGTCTGCATCTGCCTGGTTGGCTTATGCTGACTACCTTCATACCATGTGCAACCCAGCCGCCACCCATCAAAACCCACCTGCTCTACAGTCAAGCCCAGACACTGAGGCACCCACTTCAGCCAACTCAGTAGATGCTTCCATGCCTCATTCCAGTGACAGCAACCTTTTGGAGGATCACACAAAGGTGCATGTAATCATTGAGATGGTCAAGGCGTACTGCACCCACCTACAGCTAGCTGCGCAGTCAAGCGGGCAGGCTGGTGTGCCAGAGGACCACATGCCAATCCTCCTGAAGCTCCTACAGCTGCTGTCAGGGGACAGCATGGCCCCAGGAGTGTTTCAAGCGCTAAGCTCTGGGACTAGAGAAATCCCAGTATTGGTTTGGCGGGCTGTGGTGCCTCAGCTGTTTGCCCTGTTGGCGCATGAGGACTCTGGGGTTTGGGGCTGGGCGCAGGAGCTGCTGCAGAGATTGGAGCAGCTGGATCCTGCTGCAGTGCTGTACCCAGCATTGGTGGAAAGCAAACGCATCAGCAAAGGTAGCTCCCAATATCCTGGGCAGCTTGGTATAATACCAAGCTTCTGCTTGAGTTGACGCCAAAAGGCATAGTTCTTGTTTTCCCTTTCTAGCTCCCGAAATACACTCTGATTCTTGCCTCAACAAAGGAGGCTCCTCCTTGGACCTCATAGCTCTGCACCTGCTGCATCCATACATGCATGGCAACAAAGATACATGCTGAATATACGACACTCCAGAGCATGTGCAATGCCTGCAGTTTCAGGTTACAAATTCTGCGACAGGCGCCTACAGAGTTGTGCAGGAGCCCTATCCCTTGGCACAGCAGGTTCAACGTGTTATAACGCGTTACAATGCCTTGATCCTTGCTGCAGGGCAGGCAACTGCAAAGCCAGGCCTGCAGGCTCTGCTTGACAGCTGCCAGGCCCGGCAGCCACAGCTTGTGGAGCAAATGGCAACTATGATGACAGAGCTGGAGCACATGAGTGTCTTGTGGGTGGAGCAGTGGCACATTGCGCTTCTGGAGATGCAGGTGCTCTTCTGCTAGCACAAGTAGACTCATTGTAGTTCGCTCTGTCCAACTTTTTGCAAACTCTACCAAGCGCTTACGTGTAATTTCCTTGCAAGAAATGAAGGGGTCTGCCGACTGCTGCATGTACAGTCTTGCTGGCAGTGAAGTAGCATAAAGTAGCCTTGTGTAGTTGTCACCAGCTACAAATTGGTCGCTGGCCTTGAGGCTTCAAATTGAGCAGGCCAGTGTTGCTGCAGCCTACCTGGTCTCAAGTGCTCATCTGCCATGCCTTGGTACATGTGTACTTCCAGGCAGAAGTTGTTACACTGTTCATGGTTACGCAGGCTGAAGTTGGCAAACGAGTAGGTAGTCTTCAGGAGGAGCTGAAGCGTGCCACTGCACAGGCAGGCCTTGACATGTCTCAACAGCTTCAGATCATGCGTGACAGGTCAGCCTTTGTGTGCCTGTGCTGGCACTGTCTCGACGCTTTAAATAAGCAGATGCGGAAAACCATACTGGCTTCTTGCTTTGGAGCATTTGAGAACAAGCATTTCATGAAGGATGTATTCCCCTTTTGTGTGACCTTTGCAATCTTGCTGGCGTGATCTCGCACTACACTTTCAATTAGTAGTTGCTGTTGATCATTGGTCATTGGTGTATGTTCTGGAACTGTGTACAAGCCAAGTGGTGCCTCAAGACAACTTTGTATGACCCTCTCATGGCATGCATACACGCCAAAGAAAGCCCTGACATGGTATGCGACATGAGCTTTGACTTCGCTCAACGTTCAGGTACACCATCATCCTTGCACCTGCCATGCGCATGATCCAACAGAGGCTCAGCCTCAACACTGCTGATGACGCACAGACGCCTCAGCAGGAGCAGTTCGTCTCCAAGCATCTGCCTGCTCTCAAGCAGGCAGCTGCTGCGTTTGCTCATCCCAGTGATGATGTTCTTATGCACCCTGAGCTTGCTTGGAACACGTTCAAGGCTGTCAGCAGGGCCATTGCACAGCAGTTGAGGTATGCAGCATCACACTGCAACCTACAATGCATGCGTAAGCCTGTGCAGATGCACTTGTACCCATGCACCAAATTGCAAAATGACTTTTTTGAGCTGCACAGTACATCTCAAGCCTTAACATCGCACCATCTGACCTGCCGTTGGGGGTTCAAATCTTGCATAAGCTCCAGTGTCATTCCCATTGATTTAGACGCAAGTGATTCATGCAAACCTTGTCCAGACTTCTGATTGCCAAACTATTACTGTTCTGTTCAAACAAGCATCGACGCTTTTTGGTTGTGTGTGCAGTGCCAGAGAGGTCCAGCTCACTGCGCTGTCTCCTGTCCTGAGTGACCTGGCAGCTACCTTTGTACCCATTCCAGGGCTGACCCCAGCCCACCCACTCCCCCCAACCCACCCCCAGTACCCATCACGCAAACCTGTTTCAAGCTCTGGGTCTTTCCAACAGCCAGAGCAAGACCTAAGTGCTGCAGAGCCATATCAGATCAGCAGTGCAGGTTTGGTGACAGTGGCGAGCTTCAAGCCTTCTGTGCATGTGATGAGCACCAAAACGCGGCCCAAGAGGATTGCCATTCTGGGCTCTGATGGCAGGACGTACACATTCTTGCTCAAGGTCTCTAAACCCATCTGATTGTCAGTCATAGATGTCATGTAGTGTAAGCTGAAGTGACTCCTGCTTGTGTCTCAGTTTCTGGAAGTACTCTCAAGGCACCAGCTCTTGAAGGTGGCCTCTGCAGTGCCAGTTTGCAACAGTCACTTGTGATGTCTGGCGTCATGTCTGTTTTGTTCTGCAGCTCACGCTCTTTTGCTGAGCAGCTTTATGATAGTTGTTATGCTCTGCCCAAGGAAATTGACATCCTCTTACACACTTGGTTTTGCCCTGCAGTGCCACAGCGACATGTGCATCACACCTTGTTTCAGTTTCTAGTACCTTATGCTGCACATTTAGGGTTGGGAGGATCTACGGCTGGATGAACGGCTCATGCAGCTGGTCAGAACCTTCTCAGTGACTCTGCGGTCAGACCCTGACACTGCCAGGCGCCAGCTCTTGCCCTGCCCCCTCAGTGTGACCCCCTTGGGTGCCAGCATGGGCCTTATCCAGTGGGTGGATCACACCATGCCCCTGTATGGTGTCTACAAGGCTTGGCAACACCGCCAGCTGACAGACAAAGCTGGTAAGCTGCTGTTAGCTGTACATTGCGTCATGCAACTCCTGTGTTAGCATCTGAATCAGGCTTAAGGTTGCCCTTCATTGAGCTTGCACAGGCAGGCATATGGGCAGCCAGCATGGAGTTTCTGCCAATGGCACAACCCCAATTGTTTGCTTGATGCTCTGCATGTTCCTGTGAGGCCAAGAATGCAGATCGCCACCAGGAGCTTTGTGTCAAGGCGCACGTTGTCTCCCAGCCCCACCAAATCAGTCTATGTCATGCTCTGATCGCCTATGTCTGTGGAACCGCCTGTTTGGAGGTCTTACCAGTCTGTATCTGCCCTTGCAGATATGGCAAAATCACAGGCAGCAGCAGCTGGACAGCCGTCTGGAAAAGCTGTTGCCATCCATCCTCCCCGCGCAACTGACGCCTTCTATGCCAAGCTGCTACCTGCCCTGGAGGTACCTGTTTGTCTCAACATAAGGACAGCATGTGTGACATGCTTGTGTACAGCAAGTGTGGCATGTGGTACCTCACTTGTGCTTGTCTGCCTGTCTAAGCACAAAAACATAACAGTCATTGTTCTGGGAGGGCCTGAGCAAGTTACCTGACTCCAAGATGTACTTACATTTTTACAACAGTTCCAAAGTTCTTCGTGTTGAATGTCAGCATTTGTTGATGAGCTCAATGTGGAGATACTCATCATTTAATGATGGGCTCAATGTGAAGATCGTCAGCATTTGTAAATACACTTCATGTCAAAATACTCAGCATGCACACCATGCACTGTAACCAAACTCTACGTCTCAGACATCACAAGGCAGTTGCCTTCCCTTGCAGGCCGCAGGGCTCCCCCGTACCACCCCTCGCAAGGACTGGCCCCTGCCCTTACTGAAACAGATCCTGACAGAGTCAGTGCAGGAGACCCCGGGGCACCTGCTGGCGCGTGAGCTGTGGTGTGGCTGCGGCTCTGCCTCTGAGTGGTGGGCCTACCAGGCGGGCTACACCAGCTCTACTGCTGCCATGAGCATGGTATGCCACACAGACAAGCATGACTGAATGTGACCCAAGAGTATTGAGATGGCTTCTTTGTCAGCTCGACTGCTGCCATGAGCATGGTATGCCACACAGAAAAACGTGACTGAGAGTGACTCAAGAGTAATGAGATGGCTTCTTTTGTCCACCTCCTTTGTTTTGATGCTGTGGCTGGACCCAGCATCTGTTGAACCACTTGCCTGGCATCCTCCTTCCAGGACAGTAGAGGCTGTCAGGATGAGCCCCTGTCGTTATATTAGCCTATATCTGTACATGGCTCTGACAGCTGTTTTGGAGTGCCTGACCATTTTGTGTAACAGTGTGCCTGGCAGCTGGTTCGATCATTGTCGGTATGCAGAATTGCGTAACCACTCCTCAAAGCAGAGTTTGCACATCACATATTGATGTTTGATTCACAATCTATTGAGTATCAGCCGTGGTGACTGCTGTTTGAGTGCAAGCCTATGCTCTGCTCGCTTCTGCTGCATCATGCTCACTGATATGCCAAAACAACTTCCTGCTGTTGAAACATTCTGACGGCCGATGTCCTCGTCAACCCAGATGTGCCATCAGCAGCTCATACATGTCTCAGTCTACCTCTGACAGTCTCTTCTGGGACAGTCTCTCTCTTCTGGAGGCCCTGTACATCATCAACAATATCATACATTTCAACCACGTGCCACAATGCTAGTCTCCTCCTGCAGGTTGGGCACCTTCTTGGCCTGGGGGACCGCCACCTGGACAACATCCTGCTTGACAAGCACACCGGCAGGGTGGTGCACATTGACTACAACATTGTCTTTGACAAGGGCCAGCAGCTGCGTGTGCCTGAGATTGTCCCGTTCCGCCTCACACACACCCTGCAGGTATGTGCGTCCTACATGGTATCCTATGTCTGACCTCAGCATCACTACAACATGTCCCTGCTCTCGTTGTGACTCTCATGCTCATGCTCAGATTGTGCATTATTTGCTAAGTTTCAAATGCCACAGAGAAGGTTGATCCACCATTGAAGCTCTCTACGTCTGCTCTGAAGAACGGCGTCTGGCTGTCTGTTGTATCTCACAGCAACCCATTTGTCCATGCGCATATGCACAACCAATCAAGCATGCTCACCATGCACATCCCTTTTGCTTTTAGTGGAGGAAGCAGTCCTAGTCAGCCCAATCAGCATCACTCCATCAACTGATCTCACCCTACTCAGAGCAACGTAAGCTTGAAAGTGCTCAAGTATGTCTGCACCTAAATCTATGACAGCCCTATCTAAACTTAAGCCCTGAACTTCATGAACATTGATAGCCCAAGCCAGCATGATGGAAACTGATATCGCTGAAACCTATTACGGCCATTCAGCGATATCAGTTTCGCTGAATGGCCGTCATAGATTTCAGCGATATCAGTTTCCCATTATGCTGGCTTGGGCTATAACTGTTCATAGAGTTCAGGCCTTGAGTTTAGATAGGGCTGATCTCACGGCTCATGCTTGTGTTCGTACCCTGTCTCCTGCAGCATTAACAGCCCTGCATCCCAGACATGCCCACACGTGTTGCTAGCAACCCCCCCCCCTTGAAAGGTTGCCATTGTCCACACAACTACAGAGAGCATTTGTGAGCAACCGTGCAGGCAGCGCTGGGTGCAACCGGTGTGGAGGGAGCCTTCCGCAAGGGCTGCGAGCACGTCATGCGAGTGGCCAGGAGGCACTCCGCCACCCTGAGCAGCCTTCTGCAGTCTGTCCTACATGACCCGCTGGTGACCTGGTCGCCAGACAGGGACCAGGCTGGCACCAAAAAGGTGTGCTGCACCTCCAGCTTCACGCACCTCCATGCTGCACACCTGGCACCCACATGTTGAACAAAAGAAAAAGAAAAGACTCTGCCTTTCGGCTTTAATTTAATGAGAAGCCAAGTATCATACCGTGCTGCCCAGGTCACTCTCATGTTGAGGGTGTGGTTGTGCTTGCAACACCAACTGCCCACATGCAAGCTGTTTTGTACATTCACTCCTCAGTTGCGCTGTCAGCTTCCTGGCATAACACATTGTGGGCCTTGTCTCACTCTTGCCAGGCGGCAGCTCAATTCACAGCTTGGTCAGAGCCAGTGTATCATGAGTTGCACAATGCATTTTGCCCGTTGCAAGGCTTGAATCAGGAACTGCTACATGGCAGACACCCAAAAGCGATCTGCAACTATGTCTGCAATGGTCTGGGCATACGCCCAGCATCCAATCCATCAGGTATAGTCTTGTTTGCTAATTGCAGGATGCAGACGCAGCCGTGGCCCTGAACCTGTTCTACGCCAGAAGCATTGAGCAAAAGGCGTCCTGCTCTGAGGTGCTATCAGCCTTGGCTGCAGCCCTGCCTGGCGCAACAGCAGCCTTGCAGGCCTATGCAGCTGTCCACACTGTTGCTGACCAGACTGCATCCACTGCCAGAGCAGCTCACCGAGAAGTCCTGGAAGCTCAGGTACACATGCTTTGACCTGCTCTCTCTCACTCAAGCATCACTCCGGCATGATTTTGTGTGTGTGAGGTCCTGCTTTGGCAGTCAGCACACCAACAAGTCTGTGTGTTGCCATGTTTCATTTCATACATGTCCTCTCATGCAAACATAACAGGGAAGTGACTGGGGCTGTACATACCCAACTTCATGGAAAAAACATGCGTTTGACGTATGAATGCATTTATGAATCAATGTGTAGTGTAGCAGGTGTCAATGTCCAAGATAGTCACACATACATCTTGATTGGCACCAGGTCATGCAAGACGGCACGTACTCGACCAAGGCAAAGTTTTGGAAGAAGTTGCACTGCAGTGGTTGACTTGGTCGTTTGGCCAGTGACAAGCGCAATCTGCTAATCTGGGCATCAATGCCTGCAGCACTGCACATGACAGTTTCACACACATAGGCTTACCTCTCTGCATGTGTACGTCCAGATGTGCCTACGTCACTACCCACTTACCCATGTGGCGGCATTCTTGCAGGAAGCACAGGCAGCAGCAGCCTCTAGCACTGAAGCCATCACCATAGGCCTGCACCAAGCGCAAGCCAGCATCCCTCAGCTGGTCCAGGAGCTGCATTCCAACAGGCAGCTATTGCAAAGGCACTTGCGTGAGTGCCAGGGCTGGGCTGACAGGCACCAGTACACCGTCAAGGCCCTCAGGGATCAGATTCCTGCTGAGCTCATGTACCCCAACAGTCACTGGGCTGTTGATCAAGCGCCAGTGCAGCTAGGTATGCGGGGAGAAAGCACAAGCATGATGCATGAATCTTACGCTGTCAGTGGTTGGGCACAGGATGCAGTGTTATCAGTGTCATGCATGGCTTTCAGAATGCCCATGTGAATGTCGTGTTCAGAACAACAGGCAGGCGTCATGTTAGTGTGTGCTGCTGTGAAATGCTGCCAGGCAGGATTTTGCTACACATGCATCAGCTCATCAGCTGAGCTTCAGCTTTATGAAATCCTAGCACGTTACTTTCAGAATTTACATTGACGCACTCTGTTATACATATGCATCAATCATGTTGTACTTCTGCCTCGCAAATGCGTCTATGGCACTCGCCCTGTCAGCGCACACCCCTTGGGTGCAACTAGTGTCTCATGTTAGTGCATGTTGGCTCACAGGACTAGGGTGTAGGCACACCTAGTAGGTACCTGGCAGAAACGATTAGCTGGAACGCCTGTAAATTATTATTATTACTTATGTTGTACTGGTGCTGCAGGGCTGGTCTCTAGCTTGGGAGCCTCAAGCATCCCCAGCGTTGTGCAGGCAGCGCTGCAGTGCTCCCAGCGCCAGATCACCCTCCCCCCCATGCTGCTGCACCAAGCCCACAGCATTGACCAGCAGGCCACCCAGCTGCTGACACAGCGAGGTCAGGGCATCCTAGCGGGGCTGGCTGGCTTGCAGGCCTACTCAGCTGCCTTGAGGCTGGTCCTGATGCCTGACTACTCTGACAGGAGTCATCACAGTCAGTGGGCTCAGGCTGTTGACAGCGCAATCGTTTCAAGCCACACAGAGGTGCGCTAGCTGATAGCCATTGCTTAACTGTACATTTGTGACAGCTGTATGGTGACAGTCTTGGGAAGGTGCATGTGTGCACGACAGCACATATGGGTTTTCCATGTCTGTCATGATGCAGCAGAGTCTGTGGCTCTGCAGACTACAAAAAAAAAACTTTGAGTTGTGCTGACATGCAGATCTTTGCAGTTCTGTTGTCAGAAATCGTTTTGTGTATGAATGCACCTTCCCAGAGCCCTCAAGGATATCCACAGTTTGGAAGCGCTGCTAGCTGGTCCAGCAGGTTCTGCTGTGTATCAGTCAGTCCTAGAAAGCAGCTTTATTTCTGTAGTATCCAACAGCTGCGATGAAGTGCAGGCCATGCTGGAGTCAATGCAGCTGGCGCCCCACCCCAGCAATCCACAAGATATCGTAGTCACATGGCACACTCTCAAGGCTCTGCCAGCAGAGCTGTCATCTGCCTGCCAGCGCTTGGACCAGCGGCTCACTCGCATCCAACTGAACAGACAGCCTGTGCTGCGCTCTCTGGCAGACGCTAGGGCAGAGCTCATGGGCTGTCTTGATGAAGTCCTGGACAGGGGCAAAGCTGATAGCCTTGTTGCTGGATCTGTCAGAGCCTGCTTACTGGCAGTCGGTGATGAGGCACAGGTGAGAGATACCACTGAAGTGCTGTCTTATGTACTGCTGTTTGTAGCATGTGGTCACACTGTGATGCACCTGCTGGTGAAAGCATCATGACAGGCTTGTTTTACATATATACGCACAGCTTGCAATGCTGGAGGCCCATGTATCAGCAAAGCAGAAATATCCAGGATTGTGACTCTTTGCATTGCCTTGCTGATCAAGTCCACCATTGGTTTGTTGGATCAAGTACTCAGCCATCACCATGCGTCACCGATAAAGGCTACCTTGCAGAAGACAGCTAGTCTAAATGTGTTGCGCCAACTTGCAGAGTGCTGATGGCAACTCTGCTGCGTTCAACACCACCCATTGCATACAAGGGCTATCACAGCTGGCGATCCTTCTCAAAGACCAAGCAGAGGCTGTGTCATGTCTGCAATGGGTGGCGCCTTTCAGCAAAGTCGCAGAGACGCAGCTTGCACTGCGATGGCAATTTGTGTCAGAAGTTTTGCCGTACCTTACAATGTACAGTACCAGTGGATTTGGTCCCAGTGAATCTCAGGTACTACAGAAATGCTAGTGTTTGTCTGATGAGATGTCAAGCAACCCATCATGTAATGCATGATGCCTGTCAGCACTTGTTCAGCTGTCATCTACTATGTTATTTCTCATCTGATCCAGAAGCTAAAGGCTGATGTGGCAAACTTGTCATCTTTGCGGGGAGCTGCATCTTTGCTGTTCTGCAAAGACCCAAGTGCACACTTGATTGAAGCTCCTTGGCATATGTGCATGCTTACTCGCGTTGGTAGGCAAACACAATATCAGATTGAGTAACAGCCCGGGCAACTTTGAGACATCGCTTTGTCCATTTGCAACAAGCCCCTACAAATGTCATGTTGATGCTTGCAGCATGTGGGGCTGATTGAGGCACTTCACGCTGAGACTGCTGATACTGAGGCAGCCTTTGCTCAGTTGCAGCAGGAGAGCTTGGGCCATGCAGATCTGCTTGCTAGCTATCCTGATCAGGTAACTCACCACCAGTCTCTAATGATGACTCTCAGCGCATGTTACGGCGTCCAAGCTTTGTCCAAGGGGCTCATTGCCCGTTGTGCCATGTTCTGCCTGTCTCAGGCCCGTGATCAAAATCTGTACAGCTGGCACTGACTCCAGGAGGCATCACCTGTCTTTGCAATGTGCATGTGCCGGGCTGAACCACAGTCTGAGGGCCTGTCTTTGCAGTCCTCATGTGCATGTTTGACCATCACCTGAGCCTCTGCTTTGTCTGTCCAGATGACAGTGCTGCAGAGTCAGCTCGATGCTGACACCTCACCATCTGCAAGCTCTGCTGCTGCTCAGCTGGACCAGCTCAACAGCGCTCGGCAGCAACGAGAGGCCACCGCTGCAAGTCTGCGTGAGCGTGCTGAGGCCCTCAAGGCCCATCAGGCGTCTCTGGCCAGTCAGGTTCACAGCCTGTTCTTTACTCCAGTCAACAACACCTCCACAGCAGCCGTCAGCTCAGTGCACATGTTCCAGTTGGCCTTGACCAAGCTTGCTGGGTCTCTCCATGGCCTTGCACAGGCAGCACAGCAGCTTCCTCAGGCCGACAGTCTGGTTGCTGCTTCTGGTGCAGCTTCATGGGACAGCGCTGTCTTTATAATGAACACTGTACACTCTCTGCTCAGCAGCTGCTTCAACAGTGCACCAGACATGGCCTCGTCATCTGCATCAGAGCTGAGTCTCACAGCAGAGGACACACAGCGCAGCACAGCTGAGCGCATCATGCAGAGCCTTACAAAGTCACTCACTGACTGTAGCCAAGCCAAGCTGCTGCCCAGCCTCATGAATCACCTGCGGCCATCATCAACATCTGATGTTGCCACAGCCAGGCAGGGCAGCCAGGATCTGCCTAATGGTGTAGGTGATCACTTACTGCAAGGATTGTCTGATCTAGGTCTGGAGGAGTCTGCAGGTCTCACAAGCAGCCAGGGTGCCCTTGCTGACGTGGGGCTGGGCGCATCAACCCCAGAGCTTGTGCCCTTCAGTGACTTTGACTCCAGTCTTAAGGGCGCTGATCAGATGCTGGAGCATGCGCTAGAGGATGATCTTCTTGAGCAGCAATCAGATCCTACAGACGCTGCCTTGGAGCCTGAGCATGACACTAGTCATGTTCTTGATTCTGGAATGATGACACCAGCAGATCTGGTACCATTCAGTGATTTCGACACTGCTTTGGCTGGTGCTGACCAAAGCCTTGAGCTTGTTGATGACTCCTTGGAAACCAACAGCAGTCCTGACCTCACGCACGACCCAACACAGCACGCACATACCTCACAAGCTGAGCGGCTGTCTCTGGCAATGCAAGACTTTGTCCATTGCGCTGGAGAGTTGGCCACAGCTGAGCAGCAGCAAGCAGGAGTGGGGGCTGCTCTGAGTGCTGTCCAGCTGAGTAGTGAGTCTTGGGAGACGAATGAGCAGCTTGTCGCATTTGAGTGGGTGCATGAGGCGCAGCTGGAGGCGGCTTTGCAGCCAGTGGGAGGTTTAGGTCAACCAGCTCTTATTGCACCCAAAGTAAGGCTGATGCTGACTTCAATCATAATAACAGTGTTTACCTTGCATAACAATAACTATAGTAACAGTTCTGATCACAAGTGAACAACAGAATGCTGTTCTATGTGCATCTGCTAGATGACTGCAAAAGATGTACTGGTCACTTCCTTGTTGTCTGCATTCAAGCGGCTGCGCAGGGTATATACATTTTCTGCTTACCTTCATGCAGCGCAGCCAACAAACAGATTTTATATAGTCTGTGACGTTTGTCATTCACAGCAACATGACATCCTGCATATCGGACAGCATGGTGCGTATGATCATTCCTGATACTTGTTGAATGACTGGTATCTCACGCTTGCAGGACCATTTGTCTGAGCCCAACTGGTCTTTGAGCATTCGCCGCAGTCAGGTGGTGAATGCTCTGGAGTCAGCTCTTTGCATCCTGTCAGATGCTGAGGAGGCTTGGTTGGCTTGGCGGCATGCTTCTTCGCAGACAGAGACACAGTTGAGGAGACTATTCAGAAGTGGTCAGCAGCAGCACAATGTGCATGAGCAGGTGTGTCCCACTCATCTCTGGTATTGGTCACTGCTGCCTTGCTGTAGAGTGCGGTAACTATCTGGCATGAGCCTTTCTGGGAGTATGCTCATTAGAACTGCAATCTGTCAATGCTTCTTGGCTGGGAAGTGTGGCAGTTACCTTGGCATGCGCTTTTCTGCCAGATGCAAAGCACAGACCTGCAGCATGCCACACGGCTTCTGGATGTCACGGGCTGCATGACAGCTTCAAACCTATCAATGCATACATCTAGTCCTGTTTGTCTTCATCCACAAGATGGATTTCCTGGTCATCTTAGAGTGGTTGCAACATCGCTGGGATTGTGCTGCAGTTTTTGACCAGCCGGCAGCAATGGCTGAGTGGCTGTGACGACATTGCTGGCTGGATCGAGCGCATGGCCCAGAACGTGTTGCAGCTGGAGCGCTCAAGAGAAGGAGTCGTATGGTCTCGCAGCGCTGGTGCTGATGACCAGTCATTTGCTGAGTGCAGTGCTCTGCTGCAGCAGCGCCAGTCCACCTGCTCTGCACTGCAAACCGCTGAGCAAGAGGTCTGTGCTTGCTGTTTCCCCCTTTGACTGGAGCAAGAAATGCGGATTTTGCTGTTTCCCTCTTGACTTAGTTTGTGCTGTTTTCCTTTTTGACTGAGTTACAACTGTGTTGTGCTATCCTACTCACAGGCAAGATCCGGCGTGCATCAAGATCTTATAAAGACCCAAAACTGAGCTGTACTTCTGGCAGAAGACTGTCTAGCTTGATGAGTCATCAACTTGACTACCCTGTCTTACTTGTAGGTCAAGGTTGCACAGCAGACCTTGCCAGAGCTGCGTGGCTTAGCAGCTGCAGCAGCAGCCAAGCTACAGCCAGCTCAGGTGCAAGAGAGGCAGCTGGGCCAAAGCTTCGCCCAACAGGCGCCCAGGCTGCTGCAAGTTGCCCAGGCTGTTGTTCAGCCAGTCAGGTACAAGAACAATCAAAAATACTTTGCTTCTTTTGTTTTTTTACTTTGAGCGACCAAAACGTGGGAGACTTATAGTTTTCTTTTGATGTTTGTAGGGATTGCCAGAAGGCAGCTCGCGAGGCTCCAGCTGCTGTGGAGCAGACTCAAGCAGCACTGAAAGAGGTGCTGGGTCATCTGGAGGTACAGCCTGCAATTTCTAGCAACTGCAGTTGTCCTCACTGGAAAGTGTTGTGCATATACTTCAAGTGCTGCTCAAAGACTGTTGGCACAGCGTACAAAGCCAGGTCAGGATTTCACACCATATGCACTCTGCAGGTTCACTCTCTGTGGCCACAACACCTTCATTTTTGTTGACTTTTTGTTAGGAAAACATACAAAGACTGACTTATCCTGCTTACCTGCAGGGATCCAGTGGTGCAAAAGCAATCAGGGCGTCCATGCAAGAGGCCCTTGACCAGCTCACTCCATTCCAACAGCATGCGCCAGCGCTGGTTGAGAGCTTGAGTGGTGTGATAGAGGCTGTGGAGCATAATCTGCATGCTGAGAGTCAGCAGCACCCGCCCCAGTCACTCATGAGCAAGCCCAGCAAGGGCTTCTCCAAGTCCAAGAGGGCTGCTCTGGTCTTGGACGCCATGACGCCCCTCTTGCCAGCAGCTATGGACCAGGTATCATTTTGTTGTTACAAAAAGCTTTGATAAATGGCTGTCATTTGCCTGGTTTTGTTGCAGCGCCCTTGATGTAACATACTGCACTTGCAATCAAACAGCAGCTGCATGTACCACTCACAGACCATTCTTCACATGGAGGGTCTCACTGATATGTGCTTTCACAGTACCTCAATCATCCCTGACGGTCTAGGGAGCAACAGCACAGCTAACTCAGTGATGTGACCAGGCGGCATATCACTGTTGGCATAATGCAATGCTGTCATTGTGGACTGCAGAGCGTCATGCACCAGTTGTCAAGAAATGATTGTGCTGTCTATGCTGCTTTTGTAGGTGCAGTCACCTGACTTGACAGACCTGAGTGTGAAGCAGCTAGCGAGCGCAGTGGCTGCATTACCTGAGCAAGCCAAAGCAGTCGCCACCAGCATTCAACAGGTATTGTCAGTAACGCACCCTGTGTGACCTAGCTTTGAAAGAAGAATTTTGAAGAAGAGCGTGCTGTGAGTGAGCCTAGCAACCTGTTGAGTCTTCAATTGCGTCACCATCAATGTCGATAATTGTATCAGCCTGCAAAACAAATACTGCTCTGCATATGCACACCTGCATCAAAGGCACAAGGCTGTCTCTGTCTCTGTAGCACAATGTGATGTGTTACATTTCCATGTGCCTCTGCAGGCATACCAGGCTCAAGCTGCTGAGACATCTGTCACTCTTCCTCTCGCTTCTGAAGTTGCAGATGCGCAACCATCAGCATCTGGAGTATCTGTTGCTGTACCGCAAGCTGCGTTTGGTGTTGTTGGTGCCGGCTCACACCAGAGCGGCAGCAACTCAGACTTGCAAGATCACTCTGGCTCTGGCTCTGAGTCAGACTCAGCAGCGCTTGTAGGCACTGCTGGAGATGACCTTGAGCAAGACACAAAAGCCATACTGAAAGCAGGGGGGCAAGATGGTATGCTGAAGGATGCCATGAGGAGTGGGCTGCAGCAGACAGAAGATGGCGAGTCACAGAAGGCTCGACGCACTGCTTTTGCATCAGCTACGCTGCGTGTGTTTCAGGACAAGCTGTTTGGGAAGGCTTCTTTACAGCACAGGTCTTTGGATGTTGAGCAGCATGTGGACCAGCTGATCAAAGAAGCAACCAGCCTAGACAACTTGTGTCAAATGTATGAAGGTTGGACTGCATGGATTTGATATATCTGCAGTGAATTGACAAGCAGAGTCACGTGTACCACTTGTGCTAAACTTAGAGCTGGCAGACCAGTGAAGTAGGTCTGCTGCAGGGCTGATGACACAGCACACAAAACAAAATGTGTTCATCTTCCTTGCCTGTGCATTCAATGCAGCACAGCCTTGTCTTGTTCGTTGTCATGTTCAGAATCAACACCCATTTACCGCTATCAGTTTGAGCTTTGTGGTCTGCCTGTCTTATTCGTGGTGATCCTGACAACCGCTGCTGCATCTGACTTGTGCTGATGTCCATCCACAAGCCAATTACTGATGGATAATTACTCACTGAAATGTGTGCTAAAGGTATACTAAAGCGCGCCCGCACCCAAACTTTGACTTTTGCTGCCGACCTGCCGTGTGACATTTGCGACACTGCTTTTTGTCGCACTACGACTGCCCGCACCGCTGCATACAGGTTGCTGATCACGTGTCGTTCACTGAACTCGTTTGCTAGCCTCATGACGTTGACTAGCTCGACGACTTTGCCAGTGCTCTCGGGTCGTCATCTAGCCCCACGGCAGGCCGGGCAACCGCTAGGAGCCATCAAGAGAGCTACCTGCTACGTAAACGCAGCTGTCCAGGCTTTGGTGCACATCCCGGCAGTAGCCAATCTGCGCGTTCAGGATTGGCGCAAGAGCTGCGGCTGCAAGCCTGACTCCAAGGGGTTCTGCACCCTATGCTACTTTGGCATCAGAGTGCAGAGCAGCTTTGGCAAGGGCCCAGAGACAGCTGCCAAGAAGCCGTTAGGCATGTTGCAGAGGCTACATCAGTTGGGCGGGAGCTTTCTGGGTTCCACCCACAACTCCAGGCGAAAAGCCCCGTTTGGAAACACCACAGAGGTCAGGCATGGCTGCTCAGTACCGCTCATGCTGCTTTTGCTTGCGCTTTTGATGCATGTATGCTGACAACTGTGTCTGCAACTCGAAACCTCCCTTGCCTCTGCCTCAGGTGGATATCTCCAGTAGAGACTTCTATATGGAGGACTGTGCAGAGTTTGTGGGGCAATGGATGCACAGTGGTTGCCTGCAGGAGCTCAACCACAGGGAGGCATGCAATGAGGTAAATTGGCTTTCATAACAAGCTTTGCTTGCTGTGGCACCATTAACTGCTTTGCTGCTTGCTTTATAAGCTTGCTCCTTTATGTATACCAATGCCTTGCACACTTACCATTCAGCCTGCCTTTCTGCACTGCTGGTGCAATGCTGGACTCTTCCAAAGCTTGTATTTATGTAGGACCGCTATTCGAGGCTGCAATCCATGCTTAAGATTGCCATATGCATCTGCAGGTGTCGACCTCCTTGATAGACCACTTGTTCGGTTCCTTCACCACAACTTGCTGCCTTTCAGCATGCTGTGGTTGTGCTTCACCAAGGGCCTGTGAAGAGGCTCGCCTTCTTCAACTTCCCATCAAGGAGTGCAGGATCCAAAAGCCTGCAGACGCTGGTGCTGTGCGGGACACACTGCCTGACATGCTGAACAGATGGGCACATGGAACTGAGGACAATGAGACATGTGGCAAGTGTGGCAAGTGAGTATAGCTGCCTTCTTCTTGTCAGTGTGGATGCCTGTCCTCAATGTCATTCAGCAGGGTTATACAGAGAGAATTGTGCAATAAGACAAGTGCAGGTCTGTTGATTTGGAAACTGCATTGGTGTACAAAACAAGCAATGCACATGCTTTTGCAGCACAATAGTCAGTCCACAGGAAGAAGGTAATGGCTGCTGCACGTACCAAGCTTGCACATGCAAAATGGGTTTAAATTGCTGTCGTTGTGGCAGGCGGGGTGAGGCCTCATGTGCAAGGTACATCTGGCAAGCACCCAACGTGCTAGTCATCGATGTTCAGCGCAACCTCACCGGCATCATCAAAGAGGAGGGAGTGGTAGCCTTCCCTGAGGTGTTGGATCTGTCACCCTGGCTGGCCCATGACAGTCCTGAGCACCATGTGCCTGGTGGACTGGTGTATGACTGTGTCAGCATGGTGGGGCATGCAGGCTCAATCCAAGGAGGGCATTACATTGCCCACTGCAGGGATGGGTTGGGAGAAGGTAAGCCACATTCAACTGTACTGTCGACCTGTAGTGTGATGTAATATGTAAAATTCCCGTAGTGTTTGATGCCATTGTGTGCCCAGGTCTGCAGATTGTATTCACACTGCTTCTTCTCGCTGCTGCTGGTTGTCGCTGTTGCTTGATGTCGTCAGCAGACGGATCCCAGATTTCTGTGTCAACTGTGTCAAGAGGTCCCTTGGCGCACAACATTAGCTGCCGAAGCGCAGCAGCTTTGTTTCTCGTCTTGATGCCGTTCTGTTCAGGTGCTTACTTGCTTGATTTGCGCTGCAGGCAACGCACCTGGGGCTTGGCACGTTTTCAATGACAACAAGCGCAAGGGTACGACATTTGAGGAGGTGTCGCAGAAGCCCGCGTCTTTGCTTGTCTACAGCAGGCAGCAGCCTCGTCAAGAGCCCCTCCCACCACCTGCTGCCAATAACCCGCCCTCATCACCCACTGCCCTCCCACCACCACTGACCTCAAAAGTTGTGCAGCTTTCAAATTCTAGCTCTGTTGCTGGCTCAGCTGGCAGTGCTTCCACTGCCTTTCCCCCCTCGCTTTCTGCAGATGGCAATGCAGAAGCCCCAAGCTTGGACGACCACCTGACTGCAGGCAGACTGCAGCCTGGCTCTTCTGCTGGCTCAGATACTGGTGGCATTACAGAGCCATCAGGTTCAGATGTTCCCTCTGACCAGCTTCATGGCTGTGCACCTCACCGTACATGCACAGATGCTGTCCTCAAGCGACAGCCCTCTCCTGCAGAATCTGATCACAGTGACCAGTCTGTTCAGGAATCAGCAAGCCACCCTGCGGGGCCGGTCTTACCCTCTAATGGGCACATGCAGACGCAATCAACTGGTAAGCTCTTGATCAAGCTGAACTGCATGAAATTGAACCAGTGATCAGCTTGGTAGATGTGTATGATCAGATGTTGTTTCTCCATACTATGCAATTGCATCATGCAAGGCCTTGCTGCTTGTATTCGTGTGGATCCAATCTTTCCGGCCCAGTTGCTGCACTGCAAATGTAAGGCTTGAAGCATTGTAAAAGAAGTGCAACAGGCTCTGTCACACCGCTTTCAAATTTGCTGCTTTTTGCCTGCAGCGCTGCACATGACAGATGATGGAGGTGCCAAACTTGGCAAGCGTGCAAGGAAGAGACCCAACACCCTCACAGACACCGACCACATCAACAGGCTCAAGAAGCCAAAACTTGACAAGATTGAACAGCCAGCAGCATCTGCTGGCTCAACCAGACAGATGCAGAACGACAAGCCCAAGGGCAAGTCAAAACCAAAACTCCAGACAGGCAGCAAGCGTCAACTGCAAGTCAAGACCAAAGCAAGTACACTCCCTCCAACTACAAGCCTGTTGCAGCCAGAAGGCTTGCGGCGGTCAGCACGCCTCAAGCGCAAGGCTGAAGGTATGGAAGATGCAGAGACTGATGTCACCAGTGGTCAGCCCAACAAAAGGGCATGCATGGTAGTCAATGCAGTAGGTATGGATGAGGAGCAGCCAGAAGCAGTCTACTCAGCAGATGCAGCACTTGACTCAGAGTGCAGCAACGTAAGGCTGAAGACTGCTGCAGTCTTGTCTGCAGATGCCGCACCCAGCGTGGGGTGCAGCAATGCAAGGCAGAAGACTGTTGGGAAGGGAGCTGCAAAACAGAACTTGGGCAAAAAGAAAATTACAAGGCGCAGGCTGCATCGGGCAAGTGGTGTGCCGGTAGCCCGCAATGTGCTGAACACCAAATAGCACCAGCAACGATATGACGCCATCAAGGAGCTGCACATGACATGCATCAGACTTTTTATTCTTTCATCATCGTAACCCAAGCCAATGATGTGACACCTTTCAAGCAGTCTGCAAAACGTCACAGCTGTTTTATGAACTGATAAACTGTGTGTCATAAGTCTGCTTTTAATTAGAAATTTCATGCATTGTTGAGACTTCGAGCTTATAACAGTTGCAGTATAGTCCAGGCAGGTCCATTGCATGCATGTGACATCACGGTTGCACTACTTTTGTACATTATCTTGTCATCAAATAGGACTGAAAGCAGAATCAAGAACGCCATGCCGTCTGCAGACACAGCACAGCCTGCTGTACATTGCTCTTAGGGAAGCTTGTTGTATGGAACAAAATGTCAATGCGAAATATGGAGGCAGCCATGTGCAATGCATGTAGGGGTTCATATGCATGTCACAAGTATTCAATGATTGAATGCCAACAGGGGCTGGCTGAGTGCGGACTGCAAGCTTTCAGTTGAAAAGAAATCTGAATGTCATCTCTGTTGTAGTGCACAATTGACAATCCTTGCACTGCTGGCAACTAGCCATTGCTGCTGAGCTGGACACACACCGCCGGCTTCACACACACATACACACACACTGAGTTGCGTTGCACATTACATTGTATCCTAGTCTGGATTGCCTGACATGGCTGGCTGTCGTTGCTGTACAGCACCATTGCTGCCTTGCTGCTTGATTGCTTTCTTTATTCCTTCATAGCCCTCTGCTTCCAAGATGTCAGCAATGCTAATGTCACCACTAAAAATGATCTTGCCGGATTCCATCACATGCACCTGGTCTGGCTTGATGTGATTCAAAAGCCTCTGCAAAACAGGCAGCAGATGTCAACAGCAAACACAAGTTGTCATCTAGACAATCAGCAACAATGGAAATGTGCATGGTGATGCAAGAATATGCAAGTGCTAAGCAGTGATGACTGGTGTAGTGTGTCCCTGCATCTCAGGCGCAGATATAGCAACTAGACTCAGTGCATACAATGATGTGGAAAGAGGCGGGAAAATGATCCAATTTTGAAGATAGTCAAAGTCATACCTTGTAATGCGTGACCATGATGGTGGCTGTCTCAGGCTTTGTCAGTCCATTCACAGCAGATGCAACATCCTTCAAGGCATCGATGTCCAGTCCTGAATCTATCTCATCCAGTATGGACAGCTCAGCATCCAACACCGACATCTGCAAGATCTCGTTCCTCTTCTTTTCACCACCTGCAATGGTTTTGCCATTGTAGTCATTCCCTAATGAGCCAAGTAATGACAGCAACATGTGCATGACATGCTTGCCATGCAAAACTCAATCTCCATGTGCATGCGCAGGCAGGGCAGCACTAACGGCACAATGTCTACTGGCAAGAGAGAAGTGCATCAGCACTTGCAAAAAGCCAGCATGTGTACTCCGTTACTCTGCATGTCGTGTCAGCAACAATAGGCTTTTAGTACCGACAAAAACAGCATGCATGAGTCCACCAATATCAACAAAATATGGAAGGTGGGGATGTGCATGCCAGCTGTGTGTACCTGAGAAACCCTCATTTACGTTCCTGTCCAGAAAACTTGCATCCATGTTTAAGCTTTGTAGCTGCAGAGAGCAAACAGCTCTCAGCACATGTATAACTTGAAGGTTTAGCAACTATGATTCTGCAGCAGAGTTGCAACCATGGCTTATGCTGCAGCATGATACTGTCAGTGCCCATTGTGTACCTTTGGAGTGATGAAGCCATAGAATTCAAGAGGGTCTAGCTCGGGCATTCCTTGAGCCATTCGTCTTGCATTTGCAGATATCCGCAAGAACTCTGCGTTTGAGACTCCCGGCACTTCCACAGGGCTCTGAAAGGACATGAATAGACCAGAGCGAGCTCTCTCTTCAGGCTCAAGCTCTAATAGATTCTTGCCTTTGTACATGGCTGCACCAAGGCATGCAGAAGGTACAGCTTTGCCAAAAAGCGCGTGATACTGTCTGACAGCACACTCAGCAGCTGTCTGTACCTGTGCCCCCCGTGACCTCGTAGTCAGGATGACCAACCAGTACTTTCGAAAAAGTAGACTTGCCGGAGCCATTTGTTCCCATTATAGCGTGTACTTCGCCCTCTTTGACTGTTAGGTTTACTCCTCGTAGAATGTGCTCACCAGTCGCGGCGACACGAGCTTCTAGGCCCTTGACCTCGAGCATCACGTCACCAGACGCACATCGCACACCTACAGCTTGATTGCATCGCTGGCCATGCCGCAGGGGTCTGCGCGCAAAGGAGCTGTGACACCGCGGCAGGATCTGAGGGTGCCCGAAGGCACAGGTCTGCATGCTTGCACCAAATGCTATAGCACGGTGATAAGGCCACGTTCTGTCCCACGCACAGAACCTTCTTGGGCACCAGAGCGCAGCGTCGTGGTAGGTCAATAACGCTTGCAGTCAAACTGATTGATCATAACCTGCTCTTCTTCTGAGCAAAGACGAAGGAAAGTCGCTGATTGTCGTTTGCGAGTGGTTTGCGAATGCTTTAGGTCAGATCCCGCCGAGCAAGACCCACAGGTCCCGTAGATGACCAATTGCAAGCTTCTTCGAGTTTCTTGATTCAGCTGGCATCGCAGCAGCGGTCTCTGACTGCATGCTCGCCAGTCTTAGTTACAGCAACATCGGGTGGAGTCTGCGTGGACCAGTGTTACATACTGCGATCTTCTCTAAACGGGCATCGCGACATCATCGTACGGATGGAGTTAGGAGGCTTGGAGGGTTGAAACACTTCTCGAGCGTTACACGTGCTACACCGACACCGACTGATCAGTCAGCAGCAGCAGCAGCACGACTGCTGGATCGTTTCTGGCAGGTACGGCGGAGTGATGCTCTGACCACCGGGCACATAATTGCTGTCTATATTCAAGCCCTCCTTCTCTGAAGCCCTCCTTCTCTGTTAGGCCAGAGGAGTGGCTGACTTCCAGCAGCGACAAAAGCTTGTTGCAGTTGCGTCTGCAATTCCCACAGTAGGTGCATCCTCCAAAGCACAAGAGCCCTATGTTCACCCAGGCATCAATGATTACTGGATGTTGGAAGACGGACACTCCTGTATACCTCAGGTCAGCACCCTATACCAGCTTGCACCTTCACACTGTTGGTAGCCCTCCTCTTGTCTGAACCATTTAAACTTCAGGTCGCAGAGGCTTCAAGGCGCCTGATTCAGCTGCAGCAGCTTCTTGGAAACCAGGAGGATGTAGATGTTGTCTGGATGCTGGTCAGAGAACCAGGGTGAACACTCAATCTCTCACGTGTCTTTGCTCACCTGCATGCGTCTCTGTACATTCCTGCACATTGAGGATTGTCACCAAAGCGCATTGTTTAGTGTCTTGGCATCTTGTGGGGCTGCTCCTGTTCACCCCTGGCATTGGTACGTGACTGTTGCCAACAGAAGGAGCTTTGTCATGCAGCCGTACACTCTAACAAAACAGCAAAAGGCATTGCCTTATGCAAAGTTGGCAAATGACCTTCCTTGACAAGTCTTGCCGCCTGTAGATTACTCACTGCCGACATGGGTCAGCTGACAGCTCGTCTGATGACGATGCGGCTTGCAGCAGAGAGCACAAGTGTCAACGTGGCCAAGATTGTGGAGGACCATCCATCCCTGCTGCTGCAGCAGACCTTCTCTTTGGACCAACAGGTGCGCTCTTGCCTGACTGGGCCTTCTGATCATCCTGTGTGGGCAGCTATTTTAGGTCAAGGACTCAGAGCAGTGTATTAAGAGGTAAATATGCAATAATCAGCAACATGCCTAACACCAGAATCAGTTTGTGCCAACCCTGGTTGCTGTCAGGAGGTACACATCACACACCCTTGCTGCATGCAATGGCATTTGCATCTCATCCTGTGCACACAGCGTCCGCAGCCTCTGCAATACTAACTGTGGTTGTGCAAAGTAGTAGAGTCACTTGTGCTTGTAGTCAGCAAATATTGAGTACATTGCAGGAGAAAGGAGCTGACAGAGTCAGAGCCTGGCAGCACGGTCTTGTCTCTGATGGTGAACTAGAGTGGGATAGACGCTGCCTACAGCTGGTGCAGTATGCTCAGCAGCATGGAGATGCACATATTGGGCATCGAGACAATGAAGATGCTGATCTTGCACGCTGGGCCAGGAAGCAGCGCCTGAGTCACAAGCATCAGACACTGGATCCACACAGGTCAGCATGAATACACAGCACAATGCAGTGTGTTTTCTGTTTCTGCATTTTGTCCTACTCCCTTGACCTGGGCCACTTAATGCGTTAACATCATCAAAACGTGGATTGTGACATTTTTGTCATGTAATTACATGAATTGCTCTGCTCAGCTTCAGCTGCATGAGATGTAGTTCTGCATTTGACAGCTTTGTCTACACCATCTGGCGGTCAGATTTTGGCATGCTGTTAAGATAAGCGTCGGCAATGCTGACATCACATGGCTGTGTTGAGGTCAACATTCATGAATGTGCCTTCAGTGCTGCCATCTTGCTGCTGTTACACTCATCACGTGGCAACTACAAGCTGGCTACTGCTGGTCCCTGTTTTCGGTGCTCATTGCCACAGCTCACGCCTTATCGTCTCCTTCTTCTGTCTGCTCTCTGCATGTCTACTGCTGAGCATCTGTGCTTCAGGAGCTGACTGAAATGAGAAAACGCAGTAATTGCTATGCTGAATGCAGAACCAGGCCCTTATACAGGGAGCTACTCAAAATTGCATGTACCTGACCCTTGGGGCAGGCACATGCATGATGAACGAAGGCTGCATCATCTTTGCAGCCACGTCCCACTTTGCTGACAGGATCTTCTGCTGCAGAGCAAGCCAACTGCAGGACCTAGGCTTCGAGCCTGATGACGAAAAGGCTGAGTGGTTGAGATGGTTCAATGAAGCCAAGTTGTACAAGGCCACACAGGGCCACAGCTGTCCTGGACCTCTCACCAGCGGCGCCTCCTTTGTACTCACCAATTGGTGAGGCACGCACTGCTCCTGACAGTTTACCGAGCTTTGCTGACAAGTGCAATTTGGGGAATTGGTCTTGGATACATACTACTAAGAGAAACCTGGTGAGGGCGTGCCAGGAAGCGCATGTTGCATATCATGCTGTCTCCTGCTAGTGCCAAAGAAATGTTGACCACCTCAGCATTTAGGAGCGTGCCAGGGCTGTCAATGCACAGGTTCAGTATCTTTCAAGGAACAATCATCATGTGAGCTTGATGGCACATGATTCGGTTTCTTTTTTTGTGGTTAAGAATTCATTTCAAACTTTTGTAAATCTTCACAGCCTTTCAAATGTCAGACGTTTTGATTCATGCTGGCTGCTTTGGCATCATGCGCTTCTTGGCTGCACTGTTGGAGCTGGACTCTACAGCAATTGTTACATAGCGTAGATCCGGCTCCCTCGCTTGAGGGAGAACAACATCAACATCAGATCTCAGGCTGCTGTTTCAGCAAGGTGCTACAGTGTACAGACTTGCTGCAGGAACATTGCTGGAGTCCTCTACCTTTTTTTTGGCATTCATGACATTCAATCGCTCAATACCTTTCAGAAACCCTCATTGCCTGCTTGTGTGCATCCTCCCTTCTCACAGGCCCTTCAGGCACATGCCCAAGTCAATCCTGTTCTGGCTGCTACAGGTGCAGTGTGCAAAGAGTGGCAAAGCGTGCCAGAGTGTTGCTGCCAGACAGAGAAGCCCTGCTTGATGACATTGAGTTTGACTGGACCTGTGCAGACGCTCTGTCCTAAACTTGGAAAACATGTTGGGTCGCCTTACTGCACAGGCTCCGTGGGATCAAGGGTTCGCGCGAACCCTCCAGGTTTCGCGGGATTTCTAGAATTTTCTTTTGAAAGTATCAGCAAACCTGGCTTGTTACACCTGTATAGGCTAGAGACGCTACCACAGCTTCCCTGTGAAGAATGGGTCTCAGCCCATGATTCATACTTCAGAAGTATCCAATGAAGCATTAAACAAGATTGCATGTATACATAAGTATGTACGAGTTCTGTCTAGGAGCTGTCTGCAGACAAAATATTTTGAGCCACTTCTGCCAGCCTGCATGGCAACAAGTGGCATTGCATTATGGTGCTTTGCTTCAGCAGTAATGCAAGCAGCTGTCCATGGCTGGCTGCCTGGCAATTCTTCAATCCTGCTGAGACCCTCATGCATGGAGGTGAATTACACTGACTACATCAGGTGTTCGAGTGTCTCAGCCCTCATATGCCATTTGCCAGAACGCCTGCTCATGAGCAGCAACCTTCCCACAAGCTGCTACTGCTGCATCTTTGTCCTCCTGTGAGCAGCCCATGCCTGAGTGTGAAGTGTGTCTACATGATTACAGTGCACTTTAGACAACAGTGCAGTATAGACAACATGCAAGCCAGGGGCCATGACTCAGCAACTATGGCACCAGTGCACAAGCTTTAGCACAAGGTCTGCTGCTGTTGTGTTTGCACCTGACTTGCATCCTGCAAAGCATTATCTGTTTGCTTCTCTAGCTGTTTGCAGTACTGCTTGAAGTCGTCAGAACCCCATCGATCTGCAAACTCTTTGTATGGCTCAGCAATAGGCATAGCATTCCTCCAAGCCTGCACCAATTGAACATAATACAACCCGTACTCACGCAGCTAGTAAAAACTTGCGCACTGTTTTGCTAAGCTGTACAAACCTGGCAATAAGCTTGCTCGATGCTCCAGAAGACTATAGCCTGCACAGCGTATGGCTGTATTCCGACTGACTTCATGTACGCACAGAACTGTTCATTAGCCTCTTGTTTTTTGGCATCTAGTTTGATTTGGCGGTTAACTGCTTGTTCCTGCGTAGACCACTGGTTTGCAAACTCTCTTTGGCCAGATGCTTGTTATTGGTGAAGGTTTCAAGTCAACAATAGGTTCAGCACTTCAGCGTTGACGTACTTCAAACCAGGTCAACTCAGACTTCAGTGCCACAAGGCCTCCCAAAAGCACGTCAAAATCAGAGTAAGGGGCTACAGAGAGTAAATTTGCTGCCAGTCGAGTGAACTCCCTCACAAACAAGAAGTCTTGCACAAGCCACGTGTCGAACTGCGACTTGCGAATGTTGTCATGCTTACAGTCGTTAAGAAACACATGGTGAAGGGCTAAATTCCAGGCCTGCTCGTGTTGCATATAACAATCTGCGCACGACAAGGGCGTCAACATGTCTTGATCAGTTCGAAATCCCAGATACAGATCTGACAGATGTTCACGTAGTTTGTCAGAAGCGACAGTCCAATCGGTATTGAAACACTGCTGCTGACATGGGCGTTTGCCTTGCTTCTCGCACAAATTTTTCAGTCAAACTGAAGCATGCAAATTGATGACAATGAGCTCTTTCACGCCGCAGAAGAGCTGATCAGGCTCCAGAGGCTCTGCACACTGCTCTGCACACAGATCACGTGACGTAATGAGTCACAACGTCAAAGTGGATCAGATCATGCTGTTGTCTTGCACTGCAAGACTTGCAGATGCTCTAGAGAAAGTTAGCAACAAAAGTTGGCGATTGCAATTGCTAAGCTTGATCCAGAAGCACGTGGAAGTGCACATTATGCCCAGTGTACTGCTGGATATCCTACTAGTAGAGCTTGCTGAAAGTGCCTTTCCATCTAAGAAGCGAACTTGCCACAGCTTTGACAGACAGGATCAGGCAGCAATGCATGCTTCAGTGGTGCCTGGGACATGAACCACTTGTAGCAGCCCTCAACGTACAGGCACACAATAGCATACCACTCTCATGAGATCTGATCAGATTCAAGACCTACCTAAAGCCTTTTCAATGTAGCAGGAAGCTTCTACAAACATACATAGATAAGAAAACCTTATCTATGCTTCCAAAGAGTCTGAGACAATGTCTGCAAAGTACACAGCTGAAACAGTGCTGGTTGCAGCGCTGCTTCAGCTGTCTACGTTGCAAAGCTATATTTGCACTTTCAAAAACCATTGTCGCACACATGCTGACAAACACATCGTCCTTTAGACAGAACAGCTGGAATTCTGCTTCTGCTCTCTGAAATCTTGATTGACCGCATACATGTCAGGAACCTCAAACCAGACCCTGCCATTGCTCTGTAGGTGGCAACCAATTTGTTTGATCCTGGTGCCCAAACCAGTGTCTCAAGACATCTATGAACATCAAAAAAGCTTGCCCCTGAAACCTGCTGCCAATCAACGTGAAATTTACCCATCAAACATAATAAAACGCCCCATCAACAGGATTGTCTGGTCACCAAACCAGCCACGCTACAGCTGCCCATCAAGAGGCTACAGCTGCCCATCAAGAGGCTACAGCTGCCCATCAAGAGGCTGCAGGTGCCCATCAACAGGGCACAGCTGCCCAAGTTGTCCCTAGTGCTGTCAGCTGATTGTTGCCTCCACCACTGGTGGTGTGGCTCACCAAATAGCTATATAACACATTCACGTCACCATTGCTGGTTGGAGTCTGCGGCAGCAGCAAAATCTGCTCAGTCCATGACATGATATGATATGATGTGACATGACATGGCATGCACCCTGTATCAACTGGGAGCCTACACCCAAAAGGCATACATTGCCCCAAACTTCACATGCACTTCACAGTGTGTGCGCCTACATGAAGCCTGTTGGTCAGCAGGCATCGTGTGCTGGCGGTCTGCAGCGACTAAAGCTGCCAACACCATATGAACAGCAACATAGGTGATGAAAGGGAGGTTGAGGATCTTACCGCTTGATTCCAGAAGACACGCTCAATCCAAGTTCGGCTGGCAGCCCATGTGACAAACTGAGTCATCAGCAGCTGATTAGCAGCCATGCTTGATGAACTGCCATCTGCTATTTCCGTTACCCATATAGGCTTGCCGTATGTGCTATATAGTTCAGGTCGCTTTGGATTCCAGACAATGAAGTTTGGTAAGTGTGGTAGCTTAGCCCATGGATGTTGTTCCAGGCTGTAGTGCCAATTGCCTGTTCACAGCCAGAGAATGTGTCAGGCATGATGTAGTGCCAGGGCATTGTGAAGATTGTGTGCCTGATCTTGTGATGTTGCAGGGGGTGGTCATTTCAAACATGTCACATTGCAGCTTGCAAGAGCTTGTTTGCAACTGTGCACAATTCCCTGAATGGTGCCACAAACATAACAAAGTGGAATCCCACATCATAGAGTCCTGAGGTGCCTGCAAGATGAAACAGCAGCAAACATTGAGGCTCAGCAAAACAATAGACAGTGAAAGACTTGTCTTCTCAGCAGTACTATGGCAGGAAGGACTTACTGCCTTGAATGCATTCAGCCACCCGGTGATGGTTCCCACATAGCGGCAGTTAGGATCTGAAGGGTAGGCACAGTTGATGGCACTGGGGGCCAAGAGGGCAACGCCTGTGCTGGAGAAGTTGCCCACGATGTAGGGCCATAGGGCTGCTGCCTGCTGGGGGCTATTGACGTTGGTTGGGGTGCCCCCGCCGTAAGCGTAGTTGGGTTCTGCAGGCATCGGAAAGAAAAGAAAAGTTTACGCTTTTCAGCGATCATAAAGGGAGCCTCATCCAAGGCTCCTCAAATTGGATGGCATTGAATGCATGTCAATGATCTTGGGTTAGAACAGCAACAACCATGTACAACTGGAACACAACGAGACAGCATTGATCTTTCAGCACACTAACAGGCAGAATTGCAAGGCATCAGGTGCAGCTTGATTTCCCCCCCTCTTTACGTAAAGTGTATACACAGTGTATACACCGTGTGTACACTTCAAAGCACGCCTTTGTATACTATACTGTGAGTCAAGCTCCAATCGCAATTGCAAAGCTCATTCATTGAGCAAGGTAATAGTGTGTGCACTGCAGATATATATCCTAGTGTGGCAGCTGTCCCTAGTCCTATCTACAGGTGAAGGTGGCATGCCTTTTGCTACAGTAACGGTGTGTCTTGCTACAGCACTAAGGTGCCTGCAGGCAGCTGGCTTATTGTGACCTAAGAAGGAAATGCTTGTGCTCACCGTTGAATGTCAGCAGATAGGCTGGCTTGGCATAACTTGGACGAGCTATGATAGCGTTGTAGCCTGTTAGGATTCTGTCTGAGCCCCAGATCATCGGCTGGTGTGCCGCAATAACGCTTGAATCTGCAGAGCAACACCTTGAGGAATACCTAGCCATGTAGCTTCACGCACATGTGCATAAGCTGCCAAGGTCCGGATCCTCCATAGGGAGCATGAGAGTGATCATGTGTGTGTGCTGGGAGACAGGCTGTGTTTGCACAGCATTCAGTGTATCATAGTATGCTGTGTGTTTTGAATTTGATCGCTAGGGACAACCAAGGCTTGAAACTCAAGCAAGTGTACGAAAGCATGTGATCAAACAGCTGCTATGGATTATCGTCTATCTTGCTGGACACTATTTCCACAGTAATGAGTCAAGCTGCGTACATGTAACTCAACGAGCATAAGCGCAATTATCACTGCCACCACAATGTGGGCATGTGCTGACATTTTGATGCTGTTTCAGCACTTGCAGATGCTGCAGATGCAAGGCAATAATTTGACAGGTCCTCCATACACAGTAACTGTGTTACCTGTGCATGCGCTGTCATACCCAGCATCGAAGTCGGTCCACCAGTCTGAGTTGGTCAGGGTGACTGAAGGGCAGTACTGGTTGAAGTAATCGTATACCACCCCTTTTCTGCCACTGCATGCCTGCAAACAGTGATAACATAGGCTAGTGCAGGTGCACACAGTACCTACATGAGGTGCCCATGCCTTTCTGTGCTGTTGCTGCCGGTCTAGCGTGTGTCAAAAAGCAGTTGGGAAGATAAGGCAGGTGTAATCCGAAACCCTCGGGCGTGACAGGGGTCGTAGCAAGCATAAGCACAGCTGTGACACTGTAGTGCGCAACAACGTTCAAGCTTTCGCCAGTCTTAAGGAAGTAAACAATACCAGGAGATTACGGGCGGGTAAGCCGGAGCTGCGCAATTCACTAGCTGCGCTGACGACTATCACGAAAATGGTTGATAGCGTCAACGCTGCGAGCAGGAACCTTGCTGCACACATGATGAACCTGCACAACCAGACTTACGTGACCGTAGAGTGTGAGACTATACGCAACATGGCAAAGACCAGGTGTGCTTGTGCGTACAGAGCCGATGTCTTGATCAAAACCTAGCTAGCTATAGGCGGCAGAGTTACGTCAGGTGCAGGCGGCAGCCCGAGCAAATCAGCGCAACATATGCCAACGTTGGCTACAGGCCGCGTCCTGAACACTGGCGTATTTGCTGGCAAAGCGGCTAGATTGACACGCAGTCAGCAAAGCGCAAACCCTTCCGCATATAGTCAAGCAATCACCTGACGCCCGTTGTGGCCACGGACAGGACGACAATATCGTGCAGTCGCACAAAGGCCTCCTGCTGTGAAGGGGTCAATGCTTTCAAAAGACGCTGTCGTGGTCGGGAAGTGACTCGCGGTAGAGTCCCAGATACTTGTCAACTGCAGATTGGAAGCTGAATAGCCATCTTGTCAATGCTAAATGGCAATCATAGGCGAAAACGATGACTCATGTGTACCTGGTTGGTGACAAAACCTGATGATTCAGGAAAACGCGTTCAGAACCTGTCCGACATTTCAGACCGCTTCAAGGCCGTTCTCCTGCTTGGTCAGCTTCAATCTGCCCTTCTATGCCAAAGAATCTGCGTGTCAAATAAAAGCATCTGCGTTGCGGTGGTGACAGCTGCAGCTCAAGGGTGCACGTGCCGAAGGTTTACAACTGTGGCGTCACAGCCGGCTCCAGAGCGAATGTTTGGAAAGAGGGGATGCCTTGTGATATAAGGCTTGTGTTGTTTGGTCGCAGAAAAGCTTGCGATCTAAAGCAATGTATTGGCATGGGCCCTCAGGGGGGTTCAACCCCCTTCAAAGCTCCCAGCGCAACTGTTTTCAGTCCCAGTGCACTTCAATGGTTTTTCAGGTATTGCTGATTCATCACGTGAAGTGCTATTTTGGCCAAACTTTCTTCTGTTGGTGGTGACTCCACTAAGTCATCGTGGAAGAGATGAATCCTGGTAACAAAGTTGTATGCTTTGGAGATTCCTTTTATGTCTGCCTACTAGGGGCGAAAACCATGGCAACTTCCCTACATTTCTTTAAAGTTAAATAGGGTACATGGGTACCCAGGCTGTGTTGGAAGTCCAACACACACGCACACACACCCAACCCTGCTGAGCCCTAGATATGGCATATATGACATATTATATAATGATAGGGATTCTAAGCCATGACTAACATGAATAGAAATGTGTCAAAAGGATGACAGAAGCTTCCACAGCACCTGCAGACCATACGAAGATCACGTGATATGTTTTATGACTGACTAATCTTTGTGAACTCAGTAGTCAGCAAGGTACTTATATGAGCCCATGAAACTATCATGCATATTTACATGTGTCTGCGACACTGCAGCTCACTCACCGAAGCAGATGGATTTGCTGGGATTGCCAAGCAACGTACAACGAAGAATAGCGCTGTTGCTCGAGCAAAAGCCTGATCAAGCCCAAGCTGGCACGACCGTAACTGCTGTCCCAGCTCCTGATCACGCCTCGGTCGGCACGTTAATACCAAAGGAGCGGAGTCTCAAGGTCACAGAGCATTCAACCATCTGGAAGCTATCTGCATCAGCCGAGAATATTGCATCGCAGCTTCGACAGAACACAGCAAATGCAGTGTGTACAAGAGCTTTTGGCAACCTGGCACTCGAGGCACGACACATAATTGCAGCTTGTTCAACTTTCTATTGCATGCCTCTCCATTTTGTTTGGACACGCAGCCTCTCATTTCTTGATCCAAGGCGTCACGCAGGGCTGCAGAGCAGAAGCTGAACAAGTCTTGCAGCAAGCAACTCACGCTGCTCTGGGTGGCGGCAAACCTTTGCAACTCTGGAAGGACTCTCAGGCAAGCCAAGCGACTCCTGAGGCTTGTGACCTGCTCTGCACTCTGTGCATGATCCTGCATATGCATTGTATGCCTCTTCATGCTCTGTACATAGCTCAGTATGTCTGCTGAGCTTGTGATGTGTATGATTTCAGATTCACGGCACAAAGAATCATGCCAATCTTGCGAGGATGCAATGCTAAGCAGAGCAAACGTGCTGAACCTGCAGGCTAGAGGAGATGAGATGGTATGGCTGAAGCGTCAGCAACAAGCTGACGCAGGGCATACAGCTCTGGTTGGTCTCATGGATGCGCTGTTACACCTCCAGCCAGGTGACATACTGCATGTACCTAGTCTAATCTAATCGACAGACACTTTGCGAAGCAGCACTGGCAAACTTGAACTAGGGACAAACAGAACACATGGCTGTCCTAGTCCCGGCTCTGACATGTGCACTGCCACCCTGTGGTGCTGCTGCAACCAAATGCCCACCTCTGGCCTGGATCAATTGCTACTTTCATATGCTTGTGGCATCATCAGCTGTACACCCCCATCATACACATCAGCATGCCTGGCTTATCTTACCAAAGGCCAGATGACGCTCCAGGTGCATATTCACAGACTATACATAAGGCAGCCTGCACTCACAGACTGCCCGGCGTTTGCTGCAGGTGGGTGCAGGGTGAGTGCACATCTCTTGGGGATATGGACGCTCTGGGGCGTAGTTGAAGCACAACTGCTTTGTGTTATACAGGCTTGGCCAGTGACTTTGATGTGATGGGACCCCCTTCCTTCCAGCTGGCAAGGTACCCGGGCAATGGGGCCCGCTATGTCAGACATGCTGATGCCTCTGACTCCTCACCTGCTCGCAGCCTCACAGCCATCTACTACCTCAATCCAGGTGCTTTCTATCAAATCTCAAGCCTGTAACATCTAGCATCTGCATCCAGCATATGTCACCAGTGTTCAGGCTGTCCACTGCATTGACCTTGATGTGCCATCCACCACTTATAGTCTGTGTGAAGCAAAGCTGTTCTGTGCAGCGGATGGAACCTGCTGCTGTTTGCATGTTGACAGAACCTCCACACACATGTGAGCACATTGAAATCCATGCAACATGTTACCACCATCATATGTATACTACTGGCTTAGCCTTGCTGCGCACAGAACTTCACACCCAAGATCAGAGGCAGATCAAAGTGTGATTGACTCTTGTTTGCTTAGCTACCACTGTGCTGTTTACTGTAGACTGGGACAGCAAGTTGAATGGTGGACAGCTGTGCCTGTACCACAAGCCAACAGGGGACCAGGGCAAGGCCTGTGGGGATCAGGGTCAGGCCTGTGGGGATCAGGGCAAGGCCTGTGGGGAGCAGGGCAAGGCCTGTGGGGATCAGGGCAAGGCCTGTGGGGAACAGGCCACACTTGTGGCACCCGCTGGAGACACACTGGTCATCTTTGACAGCCACACGGAGCATGAGGTGTTCCCAAGCTTTGCTGACAGGTGCCTCAACCTGCATTCTGTGTCACAGCATCTGCACTCAATTGAAACCAGTCTTGCGGCCATTTCTACCTTGCTCGCACTCCAGCTCTCACCTTGTACTGTGATGCACCGTCTGTCTTCAAGAGTGAGTTTGAGTCAAAACCTGCATGCAGCTGATGACACTGCCAACCTTTCCCATCTCATTGCTTTGATTCTTGCACACCGTCTCTGGGAAAGTATAGTACCCCTAACACCATCAAGTTGCCGGTTGTCCATCCTCTTGAGTTGAAACTGCATCTTACCAGTCCCCACACGTTGTTTATTCTAGATTCACACCGTCAGGATGTGACACAGCAGGTCACGGGTTCAAGCCTCAGTGGTAACATGCTGAATTTTCAGGCTTCCGTGTCGGGTAGTGGGCAGAGGTTTTTTCTGCCTCGCAAATGCGTCTATGGCACTCGCTCTGTCAGCGCACACCCCTTGGGTGCAATTCAGTGTCTCACGTTAGTGCATGTTGGCTCACAGGACTAGGGTTTCCTAGTAGGTACCTGGCAACGATTAGCTGGAACGCCTGTAAATTATTACACCGTAATGCGTTATGTTTCCAGTAAAGGAAAAGCGATGTTCCTGTTTCCTAAAGAGCATGACAATATGTCACAGCTTGGTCATGCATGCTTGCAGACTGCTGCAACACCTGCTACAGGTACGCGTTGACAGTCTGGTTCTCCCGCAAGAAGAAGACTCCAGACCGCCCAGATTCCCATGATGACCAGGCTCACATGTCACCAACAGCAAAGCAGGCTCAGCATGCACCAGGCAACTCCAATCAAACAACTGGTTCAGCTGATGTGACTGAGCCGGAACAACATGTGCCGTCCAATGATGGGGCGCGTCCTAGTCAGCATGACCTCTCGTGCAGAAATTCCCCAACAGCAAGCCATCAGGCTGATCACCACCCTAGACTTGACTCAGTAAGTAATACAGCCACTGGTGTTATCAGTACACCTGTAACCTCACCCAACACAATTGCAGATCCAGTGACCGGCAGTCCCAGCCCTTGCATGAAACTCAGCCACAGCGCAGACTCAGCCACTCAAAGCTCACATCATACGAGCAGCGCTCATGCTTTGTTTGATCAGCAAGCAGCTGACAGGCAGAATAGTCATGGGCTTGCCACAACCTCAGATGGCACTCTGAGTCAGCAAAATAGTCATGGCACTGCCACAACTTCAGATGACACTCTGCTTCAGCAGAACAATGCTCCCACAGCAGCGCCTGGCCAAGGCAACAGCCAAGCACCAACACCTTCCAAGGGCCGTATCACCAAGCCAGGCTGCATCTTTGTGTCTGTAGCAGCGTACCGAGACCCTGAGTGTCAATGGACCATCTGTGACTTGTTCAAGCAAGCAGATGCACCAGAGCCAGTGCATGTCGGCGTGGTGTGGCAAGTTGATGCTGTGGAGGACGCTGCGTTTGTCAGAGTTGCTGGGCCCAACAAAAGACATAGACAGGTAGGGCAGCCGCAGTCTAGGGTGAACAGGCGTATGTCATGAGCTGTACCACCCTGCAGTGAAGCTGATGCCTTGCAATATACTGATACAGCAAAAAAGTCTATCAGGCTGTGTACCTGTAACCTGACGATGGCTTCTAAGTTGCTGCCCTGCTGCATGTGAATGCCATGCACTCTCCATGCTGTGTTTTTAGCTGCCAAGACATCAGCTTTGTGACCTTGCAAGGCCATCTCACAGTACACCATATGTCAGGACACAATAGTTTGCTTTCCACGGCACAATGGATCCTGACATCGTCCCAGCTCTGTTCAAATTGCTTGGGGAATGCTCAATACCTTGCAGGTTTCTGCCCTAATTTCCTTGACGCCTAATTTCTGAACCCCCAGCTTGCAGGTGAGAGAAGTGCGCATACCCTGGCAGGAAGCCACCGGCCCCTGCAAGGCTCGCCACCTGGCGCAGCACCTCTGGAACGGCGAGGAGTTCCACCTCCAGATTGACTCCCACATGCGGTTCGTGCCAGGCTGGGACTCTAAACTGAAGCTCATGCTGCAGCAGGCTGAGCAGATGGCCACCTTTGGCAAGGCTGTCATCTCTTGTTACCCGCCACCATATGAGGTGTGTGTTTTTGCGCTCATACTGTGTTGGACTGCCACCTTGGTCCTTGCAGGCTCTTGCAGCAGTCAGATAGCTTGTCTGAATGATGGTGGCTAGCCTTTCATATTGCATGGTGCTGACAGCAGAACACCAGACTTCCAAAGAAGAACTTTGCCATTGGATTACAACGTCTGACACCCATGGCAGTAAGTCACATACACCAATTGCATTTATGTTGAACCACGTTACACCACAGAACACCACAGATGATGCTCAACATGATAGCGGGGTGCATTGTGTACTCCATATGCTTAGCCAGCCAGACTGACGCATGTCAGTACCCCTCTGCTCAAATTTCGACAACACTGACTGCTGCACGAGATGGGCCACAATCTGATGAGTCACCACCGGCTTCACACCCCCGATAGTCCTCAAAGAAACATCTAGTTTTGCTCATATTCCTAATTGTATACCTTGCGCACGGATGCAGCAGATGTCCTACACCGGGTGCAGGTGCTGCTGCTTACGCTGCCAACAGTAACATACTTTGCCAGCCATGATGCTTGCTCAAGGCTGTGATCCAGATAGCACAAATGCAGTTGACACTACCCACATATGTGCGATACCTTTTACATACGCATGCAGATGTGTGCGATACCCTTTACATGCGCATGCAATTTTGTACAATACCTGTTGCATAGGCATGCAGATGTGTGCAATAACCTTTACATACACATGCAGATGTGTGTGATACCCTTTGCATAGGCATGCAGATGTGTGCAGGGGGAAGGCGCTGCTGCCTCACTGCCACCCACCCTGGACCCCACCATCATGGTTGCTCAAGGCTTTGACCAAGATGGCATGCTGAGACTAGTGGGCAAGTCAGTGCCAGCTGGTCTGACCCCGGGGGTTGTGCCAGCCCAGTTCTGGGCGGCTGGGTTCAGTTTCAGCAGAGCTCAGCTGATCATGGAGGTGATGACAGGGCACTTATGTGCACAGTAGACAAAGGATGTTCAGCTTTTGGCACCTGTGCTGTCTCGACAGACTCAGCCACTACATGCTTGTTTGACTGGTAGTACCAGTGTCCTTCATCTGCACATTGCCCCTTGCTGTGTTTACTTCGGTATATCTGCAAAGGTTTGCCTATGGCATGGTCGTTGCCTTGTCAGTGAAACAGTATTGCATTTCTGAGGGAGTGGCTGTGCATGATGCATACCAGCAGCTAGGTGCTATACAGCACACAGCGCAGCCAGGCTTTGTGTGAAAAAAATGCTTGGACTGTACATTCAGGTGCCATATGATCCTGACCTGCCGTTCCTGTTCTTTGGGGAGGAGATGAGCATGTTGGCTCGCATGTGGACCAACGGGTGGGATGTTATGGCACCTACTCAGGTACAGACACAGTATATATGTACGCGTGATCACCCACATGCGCATCCTGCTGATTGAGTCATTTATGGGTTGACTGGACATGCATGAACTGACACCTGATGAAATTTGCATAATCTGACAAGGTTGTTTGTATACGCACATTGCAACACTATCTTCTAGGCTCTCAGGCCTCAACATGCAGATGCATAGGCACAGTGCCTGCTTCGACACAAACTTGTTTGTGCAGGCTGTTTGTTTTCACCTGTGGAGCAGAGCCTATCGACATACAGTCCAGGCTGACTTGCCTGTGGACCACGCTGCCAAAGCTGCCTCACAAGCTTGTGTGAAACAGCTTCTTGGGCTTACAGAAAAGCCAGCAGCACAGAGTGACGGGGCCACTGCACGAAATGCACCTTCTCCAGTCCTCGGATCTACTCGCAGCATTCAAGACTTCTGGCTGCACTGTAAGACAATCCGATGTTGATGCACTTTGTCCCGTTTATAAACCTGTGATGAAGCACCAAATCTTTGGACAATCAACAAGACATGTCTGCCTGCGCGAAATCCTGCTGTCGGTGGGTTGCATGCAAGTCTTGCCAAGACTGCAATACACGTCTATCCATTTCGGGATCTTGAAGCATTAGTCAACACTCGCAAGAAACATCTATCCATGGAGGCTATCGCTCAGTGTGCAAACTTCGTGACGTATCGAAACTCGCGGCATTCGCTAACACTCGGCGTAATCGTACACCGTCGTAGCCTGACAAACGCTTGCGCAACTGCTGCCACTGCTGCGTATGTAGACAGCTTGTAGCTCATACCGCACCAAACAATGCTTACTAAGCAATAGTTACCTGGGCTGTCGGAATCGACGTGTCGGACGTCTGACAGACTGCGACGATCCTTCACATCATGGCTGTCAAGACCGGTGAAGTTCGCGATGTCGAGTCATTGAACAAGCCTGACGACAGCGCACCTAACGCTTACAATGCTACGACACTGAAAGACGCGGACAGTCTTGACGAGGATGGTCACATAAAACGCACAGGTGAGCGCACAGTGGTCTCCACGCAACAGTGCTGTGACGTTGCTCGTGGAGTGCTATTCTTTGCTCTTGTGCTATACGGTCAGGTCGCAAGCACTCCTTGTCTGCCTCACTTATCAACCCAGGAAAAAACTTTTCAAAGTGTGACACCGATTACTTTCCCCATCCTCTTCAGAGGAAAGCCCGAGATGAGAATTGTCAAGAACTGTTGCCTGTCACTTCTGACTGGAGGACCACTCCTCTGGTCAGAAGAAATCAGTGCCTCTGTCAAAATGTCTCAGAATGCCTCAGAATAGGAGGTTCTCAGATACAGTTCAAATCTCAGACCATTTGTGAGGTTGCAACAAAGCCTTGCCATGTTTAATCTGGGCTGCTCTATGTAGTCATGCTCAAGCTTTTGCTGGTTGGGCATAGTTTTGCCATTATGCACAGAAGGACATGAAGCACTGTTTGGTCCTTCAAGGCTTGATTGCTTGCTTGCGGGTGCGCTGCAAGCACTACAGAAACCGCAGCAGCAGCTTTTCAATGCTGCGCGTTTCTGTCATTGCAGGAAATTGGATCACAGCGTCAGCGCACATTGTAACAGCTGTCATTGGGTCTGGAGTGCTTTCCTTGGCATGGGCTATAGCACAGATGGGATGGGTGGCTGGTCCAGTCATCCTCTTCTTGTTTGCTGCTGTCACGTGGTACATGTCGCTGCTGCTGGCGGATGCTTACCGTAACCCAAGAGACACCGGCAAGCGTAACTACACTTACCCTGGAGCAGTTTCAGCCATCCTTGGTAAGCATCTGAGACGCTGAAACTGCCTTGAGATGCGTCTTAGTGGGTTCTGCAAAAGCAATCAAGAGCATGCTTCAGACGATTTTTTCTTACTGACGTTCTGATTACAGCTGTGTGTTCACTGTAGCTGCAATTGTTCACAGACATATGCCTATGTCACATGTTTGCTGACGGCGTATACTTTGATTGTGTGACCGTGGTGGTTTTGTCTCCTGGAGTCATTCTTATGTTAATCCATTTCATCCATGCACAACTGTGCAAATGTTATATTGAATCCGCAAGACGATGCTTTCAGTCTTACGCTATCCGTCTTGCAGGTTATCTAAGATCCGCAAGACTATTCATCAGTGTCACATGCAGTGTCACATGCTCAGGGCATGCAGTGTCGCACGCTTGGGCCATGCTTGAATGTCAGGCATCAGTCCCTGACGAACTAAACCGGCCATTTTCTCAGCATTCCCTTCCTGTTACATGCAGGAGGTTCATCTGGTATGTCCGGGTATGTGTGGTTCTGTGGCATCATTCAGTACCTGAACCTGGTGGGGACCGGCATTGGCTACACTGTCACAGCAGGCCTGAGTATGACGTAAGCGCCCCTTCTGCTTATGCAAGGTCTAAGTCTGCTTATGCAACATTCAAAACTGCTTATGCAAGGTCTAAAACTGCTTATGCAAGGTCTAAATCTGCTGGAAACTGCACATGTCACAATGTACGCAGATTTGAGTCCGTCGTCAGCCATGTGTAGAGAACGGTGTCTGATTGGCAGCTATGCATGCATGCGTCATATGGCCAGTAGTGTGTGCTAAGAAGTGTTAAGGCTGTGTCACAGCACAGTGCAGCCATGCCTACAGTGTGTCAAATGCGACTACAGCCGTGCCTACAGTGTGTTGCAAAATACACCTTGCCTTTTTGCACACAAGGCAGACTGCATCTTCTTAGAGAGCTGACTACACATCTACCTGTGGATATACCTTTCATACTGCTATAACAATAGGCCATTTGGATCTACTTGTGGATAGTGACAAAGTATATGTAGCAGTTACTGGGAAAAACTGAGCTTCTGCTCGTCTGCTGCAGGGCTGTGCGGCGGTCAAACTGCTTCCATGCAAACCAAGCTCAACTGAATGCAAATGGAGGCGAATCAGCTGGCGACTCACTTTGTCATGTAGGTTTTGCGACTTCAAGAATGACCTCCTTTGCGCATGCTTTGCATGCTTAGGTGCCTGTTACCTTGAGTTGATTTTACACCAGCTGAAAGTTGAAGTCAGTGCTGTCAGACTGTGGTGCCTTTCTGGGCTGCTTTGCTTACCAATGACCCAGTCATGCTGCTTTGCCATTGCATGTATGTACAACGGCATGCTCATGCAGCTGCCTTGCAGTGTGCAACCATGTTTCATGTGATCACATTGATGCACGTGCATGTGAGCCCTAATTGGCACCATGCTATCATCATGTAGCGCAGGCATGGAAACACTACTCTCTATCAAAACAAACAAAGCACAACACTTCTCTCTCGTCTCCTGTGCTCATGGCCGCATGCACTGTGCAGGTTTCCAACAACCCATTCATGCTGATCTTTGGCGCGTTCCAAATTCTGCTGAGCCAGATTCCAGACTTTGACAGGCTCTGGTTTCTTTCCATTGTGGCTGCTGTCATGTCCTTCAGCTACTCCAGCATTGGTCTTGGGCTCGCCATTGGCAAAACCACAGGTACAGTCTCTCCAACTTCTCCCCTGGTACAGTCCTTCCCGCCCCTCCCACAGCTACAGGCAAAGCCCCCCCCCCCTCCCCTCCCGGGGAGCTTTCAAGTCTCCCACCCCGCCATAAGGGTGGTCTGCCCTTCGCAGACTTCACCCCATTGGAATTGTCCTTCCCACCCTCCCACAGGTACAGGTTGGTCTGGTTGCCCATCAAGGTTGGTCTGGTTGCCCATCGAGGTGATTCTGTTTGCCTACAGAGAGTGGCCACTCCACTGGGTCTGCTGCTGGAGCAAGTGCCAGCATGGCTGACAAGACCTGGAACGTGCTGAATGGCCTGGGTAGCATGGCCTTTGCCTACTCCTTCTCTTTTGTGCTTGTGGAAATCCAGGTCAGTGTATATCTCTCAAGTTGGTGACATGCAAGTTCTTGACATGCAAGTTTGTGACATGAGCTTCCAGTCATTGTTGGTGTAGGAATTAAGCTCTGCTGTGCAGTGGATTGCTCATTGTCAGCGACCGGTGTTGCTGCTTGTTGTCAGCATCAGTTTTGTTGTTGTCGGTGTCAACACAACATGTGCAACGAGAGCCAGGTCCTGTGACCTTTGCATGGCCATATGTTTGCTGCTGATTACCTTTGAGTAAGGTTATCCTTGTGCACAGTGAGCTCAAGAACATGTCAGAAGTGTAAAGATCACAGCGCACAAAGCATGGGGCTATAGAGTATTCAGAGGTCGCTTTGACAGCCATTGATGGTTTTTTTCTGTTACAGGATACTATCAGGAAACCAAAAACTGGTTCAGAAGCCGGGCAGATGAAGAAGGCTACAACCCTAGCCATTTTCATCACCACAGGGTTCTATATGGCAGTTGGAACGATGGGGTATGGAGCTTTTGGGGATGAGGCACCCACTAACTTGCTGACAGGGTTTGGGTTCTTCAACCCATACTGGCTCATTGACATTGCCAATGTCTTCATCATGGTGCATTTGGTTGGTGCTTACCAGGTAGGCATTGCTCCGATCCTCTACAAAGTCTACAGTTCATTTTGTCCCTTACAGTCTGGGGTGTGGAGCCAGTTGTGACTCATCAGACATCCTGGTTTGAAAGCACAGGTGTATGTGGTGTGCGACAAAACCAAGCTGGTGGGAGTTCTGTTCGAAAAAAAGCCTAGTGTCCCGTTGTTTGTACAAGACTTGACAGGCACCATCATACTGCCGTGAGTCACTGTGCAAACCATATTGGGTACTGGACATTATGACTTGCCTCCAGGACTCAATTGCTTGACGGTGTATGCCAGCTGTAAAGCAAAGACAACATTGCCACCCAGAGGCATAGCTTGTCCCACAGACTGTGTGCAACTAAGTGTGGAGCTAGAATGGTACCTAGCACCTTGTATGTAAAAGATGCTGGCCTTACTTAAGCAGGGGCCCTTCCTGCATCCCCAACAAGAACAGTCTCACTATAATCTGCTTGGAGTGCTCTATTTGACTCTGCTCACCTCCCCTTTCTCCCTCTGCCCTCTTCCTTCTGCCTGCACGTGTGCTTGGCGTGCTCAAAGATATGCCTGGCAAAACAGAGGTATTCAGAACTCACATCATTTTGCACATTTATATGTGTTGTACAGCTAATCTATTGATGACCCACTGCTGACAAGGCTGGCTTGATATGATGTGCAGGTGTTCACACAGCCATGGTATGCCTTTGTTGAGACAACAGTCTACAGATACTGCCCCAAGAACTTCTTCACCCACAAGGAGTTTGTGATCCGCATTCCTGGCCTAGGTGCTCTGCGGCTGACTCTGTTCAGGCTGATCTGGAGAACCCTGTATGTCTGCTTCACCACAGGTGTGCTTGCCATATGCATGAATATCTGGTGTTTGCCTTGATCCTGAACGCTTGACAGATGCAGCATGCGCTTTGTGTCTGTGTGTATCAACACCTGTGATGCGCTCAGTGTGAAAGCTTCTTTGGAGGCACCACTTGTGGCTGGACATGTGAGTTGTGATCCATGTATGTTCCAGGTGCATGATCTCAGTGAGGATGTTGACACTGTCTTTTCTGGTTGCAGTGATTGCCATGCTGGTGCCATTCTTCAATGATGTGGTGGGCCTGCTGGGCGCGCTGGGATTCTGGCCCCTCACAGTCTTCCTGCCAACTCAAATGCACCTCAAGCAAGCAGGTATGTTCTTCTTTGCTGCCTTGCAATGGCCATGCCTTTGCTGCCTTGCAACAGCCATGTCTATGGATTTTGCCACTGCTGCTGGTTGTTGCTGCTGTTGCCCATCATTTCTGTTCTGTATGCACTACATCATCTTTTGCAACTGCTACAGCAATGCACACCATTGCGTGGCCACAGCATCAAGTTTATTACTCTATTTGCTGCTTTGAGTTTGCTAAGGGTTGATAAAAGCATGTAGTGTGTTGCGGTGCTGCTGCTGCATCTTATGGCTATGACCAAGATTTCAGCTGGAAGTGGTGGTCACAGCCAATGCAACTGTAACTCTGATCTTGATGATTGAGCGAGCTCTGCTAACAAGTGAAATGTTGAAAAGTACTGGTTGATTTGATACCATTAGGAGAATCTGCAATTTGTTCTGATTGGCTGCTTGACATGATCTGGCTCTGGTTTGCAGGTGTTCCAAGGTTTGGTCTGAAGTGGTGCATCTTGCAGTGTGTCAGCTTCGTCTGTCTGCTAGTCAGCTTAGGCGCTGCTGTTGGCTCAATTGCACAGATTGTGCTTGACACTGAAGACTACACGCCGTTTGTGACCAACTACTAAGCTAGTTCATCACAGATGAAAGCAGGCTGCATGCTGTCTTTGTAGCATGTGTTTCGAGTTGGCTATGACCTACGTGTGTGGTGAGCAGACTGTAATGCGCAGATGGTTATGTGAACAGTGCGCCGACTTTGGCTTCACTCTGTTGGCTTGGTTGAGCCACTGTGTCAGATGGTATGTCTGGACTGTTCGACGTAAGGCTGAAAAGATTGCTCAGCTAGGTGTCTTGAAGTGCTGCAGATTTTCTCCTGTACAATGTGGCTGCCACGTTGTGGCAGTACATGGAATACAGAATGCATTGTTGAAACGTCAAGTATGAAACCGGTCATCATGTATTTTAGACACAGCCGCAGGTTTGTCAAAAGTTGCGGGACCTCAAGTCAGAAACCTTTATGTCATTGATGTAAAGTCTGTCACGGGCATAAATCAAGAATCTGCGAAATCAGATGACACATAACATGACAACGCCTTTATTTTGCAGAACGGAACACCTGCAGACTCTGGATGAACACACTGCCAAGCAAAACAAAGACAACGAGTTTTGACTCTGCGTGCAGATGCAGCATGGCTGCATGCTATCCTGTGCAACAATGCAGTGCTTCAGAAATACAGCTTAGGCGCCTATTCATTGTAGCGTAGCAAACACTTGCAAGCGCATGCATGATGACACCAATATTGAACCACTGCATTGCATTGTTCTGCAAAAGGCTCCAATGCACATGAGTGAAGCTTGGTGTGGCACTCTGGCACTGATGCACAGATCAGCCCTGACATGGCACAGCTTGATGAGCCGCAAATAATTCTTGACACAGATGAATTGTTTTATTTATTTTTTGGGCTCGTCCAGTTCCTGTGATGCTGCCCTCCCAAGTGATCTCTGCTTCTCAATGTCAAACACTTTGTCAACAGCTTCCCCAACACCTTCTACCACATAGTGTGCGGGGTCCTCTTTGTCATTGCTCTTGACTCCCCCCTTGTAGACACCAGTGCAGACAAGGATGGACCGCCAGATGTTTCCGGCAGAGTTTGCGCCTCTGACATCACTCTTGGGGTTGTCGCCCACAGCGTACACATGCTTCAGCTTGTGTGACTTGTGCTCTCCCTTTGGCGCCTCCTTTGCAAGGGCGTCCAGCTGTGCCTGCAGCTTCTTAGCTGCAATCTCATATGCTGGCTTGTTAGGCTTACCTGCAGCAGACAGCAGAGAGCTGCAGATTCATGTTTGTCAAAATTGCTGTGCATTTGGAAAACAGTCCATCGGCTGTGTGAAAGACTGCCAGCATGTGAAGGATCACACCCATCCCAGGGCTCTTGCTAGGAGGGCTGTTAGCTGTAGCTGCCCTGATCAGGATCAAGGCTTTCTGCCCTGTTCCTCTCAGCGCCAAACAAAGCTAATGCAGAGAAGGACAACTGCTACAGCTGATCTCAGACAATGTACTGCATAACTGGGTAAGTGCACGTAGCACAGACGGCAAGAACGTCGCTAGCTGAGAATTTGCAGTGCTGCACAATGTGAGATGTGGGAGATAGCTCATGATGTGAGGCAGACTTCTCTGAGCTGCAAAGTGAGTCAGGCAGTGACGCCCATGAAGCAAGAGGCTGGCTGTTGAGAGTGCTTGCCATTGAGGCAACAGTTCATGATCACTGGACACGCAATGGAAGGCCAGCTGCAATTTGTTTCGTCAACAGCATGAAATGCACAGGACACTTGACCTCAGCAGCACTGGCGAGCCAAGCAGTAAAGTGCATACATACAGCATGACTGACCGTGTCTGATGATCTCAATATGCCGGCCCGTTGATTCGTGGAACAAGACATCCAATAGCTGGATGAAAGCTCCAGGGCCAAAGCGTGCTGTGTGAAAGTGCTCAGCGTATGTGAAGTCAAAATTGCAGTTGAATAGCTTCACATGCTGTTTGTTGTCTTCAGCCAGCTCATTGATGTTGCCCGTGGACCTGCATCCAACATAAATGTGGACCTTCATTCAAAAACATGTAGCTGTGAACCTGCATTCCTGCATGTACCTGTGGCAAGCTGAAGTGAGGTAAGCTGCATCATTGCTGCTGCATCCCATGTTTCGAAAACCCTGCTGCAACTTTTGTATGAGCCATAAGGAAATGACAACCAATGCATTGATTGGTTATCTAGGCGTTCTCGCACTCACTCTGGCATTGCAATGCCAGAGACTGCAATCCAGATATGTGTTGAAAGAGTTTGGACTAACATAGGCATTGGTTTGGACTGTGACAGGCACGCTGAGTGTGCTTGGACTACAAAGTACCATGCTGTGGGGATTAACAAGCAAGCTAAAGATGCAACAAGAGACATCACCGGGTGACCAGCCAGTCTGATACCCGTGGTCTGTCTAGTACTGTGCATGAAAATGACCAGATGTGCACTGGGCTGGTAGCACAAGTAGAACAGTGCTCGCACCTCAGCATGTCATAAATGACTTGCAGGTCTTCATGCCAGTTCTCTGGAGTCTCGACAACTACAACAGCTGCAACAGGCTTGTCTGCCCAAGCTCTGTCCTTCACCTCTGGGTACTTCTTGTTAGGCAGGGCGTGAGGATGGCAAGCCGCAAAGTCAGAGATAAGAGCTACGTTTTTGAAACCATAGCCTGCACCACCATGTGCAACTTAGGCAGTGCTCAGCAAGGGTGCTGCTGTGCTGGACTATGCAGAAGCGCGTAAGTCTCCTACTTTTCAAGACTCCTTTCAGACTGGTTCGGCTGTAACCTGTCACCAAGACAAGCTCGTCACCAAAGTCGTTAGCGTGGTTCTGCAAGCATCCAGGCACGGTCAAAAATATCAAACGTTTACAAAACGTCGTCTTCTGAAGTGGGGGCTGTTTGTCTGACCTGTAAAGCAGAGTGGTTCAAAACCATGCTCTTGTTGGTCACCGGGATGTCAAACTGTTTGGTTAGAATTTTGGCCCTCTCGTCCTCGGTATCCATGCCATTGTTGGTCACGAACAGATACGGCACCCCGCTATCGTGCACCTTTTTCAACGACTCTTTCGCATTCGGCAGCAGGTCCCAACCTCTGATCAGTACACCGTCGATGTCAAACACGAAGCCAAACTCCGGCAGGCCTCCCGACATCGTATGTGCGCGCGTTGTGACAATACGTTTGGTTTTGCTGCAGCGAAAGCGAGGCTGTATCAGACCACACGGAGCTGGGAACAGCAAAGATGCGGAGCGCAACATCTGCGCCTATCACCGCTGCCGAAGCAAAACATGAAGACGATCGACTGCCGCCAGGCAAGCAGCAAATCCGATGGCGGTAGTCAACGCTATTTGTTGCTGTCAAGCCAGCTATCAAGCACCGGAATGATGCATTGTTCTCTTCCGAGTACTGTCAGCGTCAACTTAGCGCCCACACAAATGGTACAATCAATCAAATTGTGTAATAGATACGAGTAGCAGGACTCTTTGTACAAACTTGGACTGTTACAGCAAACGTGATGTCACATGCATGCAGTGGCTCGAGCCTGGAGTATACTGCAACCGTTATAAGCTTGAAGTCACAAAACTGCATGACCCTTCTAACATAAAGCACACGTATAACACACATTTTACTATTTCATGAAACAGTTGTCGTGACAACATTGTGTTGCAGATTGCTGGAAAAGATGTAACATCATTGACACAAATTTGAAGTACCAAGAAAAGGGGGGACAAACAAGGTTTTGCTGCAAGTCTTGTGCAGGAGCATGGTTCCTAGATGGCGTCATGCGCCGCACAGGGAGCGTCGTGGGGCTACTTCCTGTGCGGCGCATTATTGGCTACAGGCACACCACTAGTCCGATGTAGCCTGCGCCTTCTGGGCTGTGTGTTGTTTTTGGCAGCTCCCTTCCTCACAGTTTTCTGCCTTGCATTGCTGCACCCCATGCTGGGTGCGGCATCTGCCGACAAGACTGCAGCAGTCTTCTGCCTTGCATTGCTGCACTCTGAGTTAAGTGCTGCATCTGCAGGGAAGGCTACTCTTGGCTGCTCCTCATCCATACCCACTGTCATTACTGCTGTGCGTGCCCTTTTGTTGGGCTGGCTGACTGTGATGTCAGCCTCTGCATGATCCTGTGAGCTTTCCCCCTTGCGCTTCAGCCGGTCTGAGCGCCGCAAGCCTGCCGGCTGCAGAAGGCTTGTGGCTTGCTCTACAGATGTGTGACTGATCTTCACCCCAGCATTGCGCAGCTGACGTCTGCTGCCTGGCTGGGGTTTTGCCTTGGGCTTGCCCTTGGGCTTGTCACTCTTCCTGCTGTTGCCAGCAGATGCTGCTGGCTGGTCCATGTTGCCACTTTTCTGCTGCTTGTGTCTTTGTACGTGGTCTTGGGCTGTCACTGTGTCAGGTGAGCGTCTCTTCCATGCACGCTTGCCAATTTTGGCACCTCCATCATCAGTCATGTTCAGTGCTGCGGGCAACATATCACAGAGTCAGAATGGTATTGTGGGACAAGGCATTGCGACAGAGGGCATTGACACAGAGCATGTTTCAATAGTGGGAATTCTGACAGAATGATTCAAGACATTCACTTGCAATGCAGCGGCCGAGCTGGAAAGCTTGTGTCCCCACATACACAAGTGGCAAGGCCTGCAAATAATTGCACATTTAACTGCAAAGTTTGGAGACACAAGACTTGATCGTACACAGCTACCAAGCTGATCACTGGTTCAATTTGATGCATTTCAGGTCGATTGAAAAGCTTACCAGTTGATGGCATCTGCATGTGCCCATCAGAGGGCAAGACAGGCCCCGCAGGGTGGCTTGCTGATGCCGGAACAGACTGGTCGCTATGATCAGATTCTGCAGGCGAGGGCTGTCGCTGGAGGACAGCATCTGTGCATGTAAGGTCAGGTGCACAGGTATGTAGTTGGTTACAGGGGGCATCTGAACCAGATGGCTCTGAAATGCCACCAGTATCTGAGCCAGCAGAACAACCAGGCTGCAATCTGCCTGCAGTCTGGTGAATGTTCAAGCTTGGGGCCTCTGCAGTGCCATCTGCAGAAAGCGAGGGGGGGAATGCAGTTGAATCACTCCCAGCTGAGCCAGCGACAGAGCTGTCTCTTGAAGACAGCAAAACTTGCGAACTATGTGGTGGTGGGTGAGAGGTGGGAGATGAGGACGGGTGGTCGGCAGCAGGTGGTAGGAGGGGCTCCTGACGAGGGTGTTACCTGCTGTAGTACAGCAAAGAAGCGGGCTTCTGCGACACCTCCTCAAATGTCGTACCCTTGCGCTTGTCATCGTTGAAAACATGCCAAGCCCCAGGTGCAAAACCTGCAGCGCAAATGAAGCAAGTAAGCATCTGGACAAAACGGCACGAAGACGAGAAACAAAGCTGCCGCGCTTATGCAGCTAATGCTGTGCGCCACGTTCGCAGCCATACAAGCGGACTGCTTGACACAGTTGAACTCTGGGATCCGTCTGCTGACGACAACGAGCAACAGCGACGACCAGCAGCAGCGACAGCAAGCTCTGTGAAAACGAACGGCAGCCTCGGGCATCCTGGGCATTTCATTGCATCAGACACATCACACCACACCAAAAGTCGACTGTACAGTCAAAGCTGGCTCACCTTCTCCCAACCCATCCCTGCAGTGGGCAATGTAATGCCCTCCTTGGATTGAGCCTGCATGCCCCACCATGCTGACACAGTCGTACACCACTCCACCAGGCGCATGGTGGTCAGGGCTGTCATGGGTCAGCCAGGGTGACAGGTCTAGCACCTCAGGGAAGATCACCACTCCCTCCTCTTTGCTGATGCCGGTGAGGTTGCGCTGCACATCGATGACTAGCACGTTGGGTGCTTGCCAGATGTGCCTTGCATATGAGGCCTCACACCGCCTGCAACAGTGACAGCAGTGTGAACACATTTTGCACGTACAAGCTTGGTACATGCAGCAGCAATGACCCTTTTGCTGTGCCTTGTCTTTTGTGCTGCAAAAGCATGTGCAATGCTTGTTTTGAAAACCAATGCAGTCCTGAGTCAAGACACTCACACTGCCTCTCTGAACAATTGTGCTGAATGAGATTCAGTGCATGCATCCACACATGAAGGCATTTAGAAAAGAAAAGAAAAGACTACGCCTTTTTGGCGTCAAGTTTATGAGAAGCCAAAAATATATACTGGGCTGCCCAGGCAGAAGGCATTTATACTCACTTGCTGCAGGTGCCACATCTCTCATTGTCCTCTGTCCCATGTGCCCATCTGTTCAGCATGTCAGGCAGTGTGTCCCGCACAGCACCAGCGTCTGCAGGCTTTTGGATCTTGCACACCTTGATGGGAAGTTGAAGAAGCAGACCCTCTTCACAGGTCCTTGGTGAAGGGCAACCACAGCATGCCGAAAGGCAGAAAGATGTGGTGAAGGAACCGAACAAGTGGTCTATCAGAGGCGTTGACACCTGCACATGCACATAGTTCTCTCAAGCATGATACACAGCCTGTATCAGCAATTGTACATCACCGTGAGTCATGACAAGCATCAAAAGGACCCGATCGTGCACCTGTTGTGCAGAAAGGCTGAGTAGTAAGGGTACAAGGCACTGGTATACTTAAAGGAGCAAGCAGCAAAGCAGCTATTGGGGGAACCAGCAAGCAAAACTCATCATAAAAGCAAACTTACCTCATTGCATGCCTGCCTGTTGTTGAGCTCCTGCAGGCGAGCATCCTGCATCCACTGCCCAGTAAACTCACCGCAGTCTTCCATAAGGAACCCCCTAGTGGAGATGTCCACCTGAGGCAAAGGTGAGGGAGGGTTTGAGTTACAGACTCAGTTGTCAGCATACATGCATCGAAAGCAAAAGCAGCATGAGCGGCAGTGCCAAGCCTGACCTCTGTGGTGTTGCCAGACGGGGCTTTTCGCCTGGAGTTGTGAATGGAGCCTGTGAAGCTCCCTCCCAACTGGTGCAATCTCTGGAGTATGCCCAAGGGCTTCTTGGCAGCTGTCTCTGGACCCTTGCCAAAGCTGCTTTGCACTCTGATGCCTATGTAACACAGGGTACAGCATCCCTTGGAGTCAGGCTTGCAGCCGCAGCTCTTGCGCCAATCCTGAACGCGCAGATTGGCTACTGCCGGGATGTGCACCAAAGCCTGGACAGCTGCGTTTACGTAGCAGGTAGCTCTCTTGATTGCTCCTAGCGGTTGCCCGGCCTGCCGTAGGGCTAGATGACGACCCGAGAGCACTGGCAAAGTCATCGAGCTAGTAAACGTCATGAGGCTAGCAAACGAGTACAGTGAACGACACGTGATCAGTAACCTGTATGCAGCGGTGCGGGCAGTCGTAGTGCGACAAATAGCAGTGTCGCAAATGTCACACGGCAGGTCAAACGGCAGCAAAAGTCAAAGTTTGGGTGCGGGCGCGCTTTAGTATACCTTTATCACACATGTCAGTGAGTAATTGTCCATTAATGATGGGCTTGTTTATGGACATCAGCACAAGTCAGATGCAGCAACTAATTGCGGTAATAACAAAGCAAGGGTTGTATCACCGCGAACAAGACAAGCAGACCAAAACGCTCAGACCGATGGCGTAAAATGGGTGTTGATTCTGAACATGACAATGTAAGAGACAAGGCTGTGCAGCATTGCAATTGAATACACAGGCATGGAACACACAGGCGGGGCAGATGCACACACCCTGTTGCATGTGTTGTGGGCGTCCTGTTGTCAGGTATGAAAGCAACTGCTGTCCAGAGGAACAGCTCTCTACTGGCGGCATACTGGCACTGATATGACAGAGCTGACAGAGCTGACAGAGCACAAACTTTTAACACCATGGCCTACCAGCAAACCATCGTTCCGGTGCAGCAACGCAAGGCAGGAGACTGCTCTGAGCGATGGAGCATTGATTGCGATCACAGGATCGTCAGTATCAAACAAGACTCTTGAAAACAAGGAGACCAAAAAGCGTGGTGTAGAAACAGCACAACACCTGAGATGCTGCACTGCTTGTAGGCGATCACTGTACTGGTTGTTTCACTGTAGATCAAGCTTATTGAAATTATCCAGCACCACTACTGGTCAGTAATGATTGAACTTTGTACTTCACAGCTATACGTAAACATCCTGCATTATCCCAATCACACATATATATCATGTCATGAATTCACGTCAGACACTTTAGCCATATATGTAGCAACAAACGTATGCACTGATAGTTGCTACATATATGTAGCGAGCGTTTAGTGTTGTGAGCAGTGTTGTCGTGCAGCCTCAGGCGTATATGGTGCAGGTTTGAGAGAGTCAGATGTCCAGCAAAACATCTTTGTCATCAGAACCTGCACAGAGAGCCTGAACTCGTGGTGACAATGTCTTAGAAGATTGCATTGTCGACATGGACATCCTTCCATGAGGATCTAGCTTCTGTTCCATCAGTGCAAATTGGATAGATGACAGCGGCCGTTCTCCTTTGCGCCTCAGCCACAGCTCTTCCAGGAACTCATACCTGCGTACAGACAGGTATAGGCATATGCATTTACATATGTAGTAACTAGTAGCATATTACCAAACAGTTTGTCGGTTGAAAGAAAAGAAAAGAAAAGCTTTTGGCGTCAACTGAGATAGCCAAGTATTATACTGGGCTGCCCACGCGTTTGTCAGTTGAAGTAGCTCATTAGACATCAACACCTCCCCAGCAGCAGATCAGGCATGCTGTGGGCTGACCAACACTTTCTGTGCACATTTTTATTGGATCTATAAGTCAACAGCTTGAATACAGCACATCTTGCTTGAGCTATAGCTACATTCACAAGCAGCATTGCTTCTAAGTTCTGACAAGACCTCTGAACCCAGGTGGGTGACCCATACGCAGGCCCTGCCAAGCAGAGGGCAAGCCATGTTCTTCCCACTTGAAGGCCTCAGACTACCAAAGTGACTACACACATGTACAGCCTGAATGAGGTACCCCCCAAGCCCAGCCTTGGGCCAGGCATGGGTATGGTTATTGTAGTTGGCAGGCATGGGTCCAATTATTGTACGTGGCAGGCAAACTCTGTTTGCTCCTGTTGCATTTCCAATACAAGCCAAGGAAAGGCTGGCAAATAGCTGCTGCTCTGCTTGAACATTGAACAGTAGATACCTTGTGATGGTATTGTGTGTATCATGTGTGCCCATGCATGGTATCTGAATGTCCTTCTAGTCACAAGTCAATGTCAAGATGTCATAACAGCCAGGAAGCGTTTGCTGCAAGCATGGTGTTGCTCACCTGCCAGGTCTGTTTCCTGCAAGATAGTGACCAACTCCTGACATGGACTTCAATCCATAGTGATTGGCTATGTCACATGGCTCCACCAGCAGCCTGTACATGTTGCCTCTGTACAGCCATATGTTCTGCTTCTCAAAGAACTCTGTTGGTAGTTTCTTCTGCAACAGCATGCCATGTTGTGACCACAACAGTACTGATCTGGCTGCAGTAAGCTGCAGAACATGCTCAAAATTGGTGTAGGTATGGTCTATAAGAGTCCTGCAATGGTGCAGTCCGGCTTGCACAAGTGTTGCAATATGAAAGAATAATGGTTAGAATGCATGCTGAGCAAACAGGGTATCAGGTATGTGCAACTCAAGTCACCTCTCTCGAGACAGGCATGTTCAGAGCTTCACTGGCTTAGCGCTTTAAGTTCAAGCCACAATGAAGGGTGAGGACTGGCAGACCATGGTACAGCATACATGCATGCAATATGATGCAGAGCAGTGCGTGATCATGAGCTGCATCAGCTACATAGTGCACCATGCTTTCACATGGTGCATTTGGGGATGTCTGAGTCACAAATGCAGCTCTGAATTGAAGCATGTGCTTACTGCATTTTGATTTTCCAGTACCACTAGTAGTACCAATGAATAATGTGACGGGGTCACCTTGTTCCACAGAAATATGGTTTCCCTCCAAAACCCATTGACAACAGTCATCTTCTGCTTGATGACCCAATCCTCCTCATGTTGCAGCTCCTTCAGCCGGGTGTAGTACACCAGATCAGAGTCCTGACACGTCTGGCGTTTATACCGCTCAACCTCAAACAGTATGTTCTGCAATTATTGTACACCTACTGTGCTTTGCTTAAATGTAGTTGTCTTTTGGAGTCTGGATCATTGACATGCATTGTGTCAACGAAAAGATGCCACTTCAGCAAAAGCAGGATCAGTTTGAAAGCAACAACCAGAGCTGCCTCTGCCTATCTACAAGCGACCAGACCAATACAAGGTAGTGGTGTTGCACTCAATTTTCAAAGCGGGCACCTATCACCGCTTGATGCACACCACGGGCTCTACCTGAATTTCTTTGCTGTACTTGTAAGACTGCTCAGCGGCTCGCTGGTCTTGTTTATCTTCCTCGTCTAATCTCCGATTTCGTGCAGCGACATACAGGTTGAACACCGTAAAGATTATGCCAACGCCCCCCAAAATCAGTGCGATAATGGCCGTAGACAACGTACTTCCTGCGAGCATCGCGTGCTACAAGCATGAAGACGCGCGGACAGAAAGGCAGCTTTTCATGACACACACCGCTTAGTGGATATGCTAATGACTGATGTCTTTGTCATGCAACCGGCACGTGAGCTTGTGATCTCTGGCCAAGCACATTGGAATCATTTTAGTGTCCACGCGAGAATAGCTGCATCCATTGCCAGCTACGCTTATAGTGCTCAGCTGGTCAGAGCACTAGCACCAGTACTGCTTTGGGGAACCTTTCGATCGAGGTGCCCGTGACAATTGACTTAACAAATGTTTGTTGTCTGCTGAGTGCATCGTGCAACTGCTTGTATTGCGTCTCGCAGCATGTGTATGTTTGCTTAGCTGACTGCAGATGCATATGCACGCATATGTTATACACGCAGCCAGGGCTTGGCTCCAATGTGTATGTGTTGGAGCGCTGGCGCAGTCATGACAACTTGATGAAGGTCAAAAGTAGGACAGGAAAGACAATCGCACTAAGAGCGGAGCAGCTGCCAGGCTGAATGTCAGGTCTGAACAGCTTTGAAAAATTCTCGTGCGTTTGCTGCAGCTTTGGCATCTTGACCAGCACCTCTTGACCAGCACCTTTTGAAGATGCCTTTCACCCCAGCGCATCCCCAGGTGTCAGCCGTTTGGGATGTTCCGGTGTCAAGCCGCTCACATAATCTAATTTGTGAGCATTCCATCCCAAAAAGGCCATGCGCCATGCGCAGTAACGCTGACTGGCGAATTTGGTCATCCCAGTCCGAGCGCTATCTGCGAGCCAGTGTTGTCAGCAGCAATCTTCCCAAAACCCAGCACAGGGCCCGGCAGCTGCTCCGCCCACAGCAGCTGCTATGAAGATAGCGCATGTGGTAAACTCGCAACCAAAGGCGCCGGAAGAAGAGGTGCCTTTGGAGGAAATGGCAGTGGCTGCGACAGAAGAAGATTCTGGGTGGTATGACTACATGCAAAAGCTTTTGCTCAGGTGAGCAAGGAATGTTCCCAAAGCTGTGTTTTTGGCCTTATGAGTGGTCGCCTGACTTGCTTGCTTCCTTGTTGGCCCCTATTACTACTGCACGTTAACATTCCTTCTTCCCCAACTCCAACTAATGACATATCTGTGACAGGAGTGGTGGTCATGTCAGAGTAGCCTTTGACTGGGCTCTGAGATTGGCGAAACCACGACTATACTATGAAGAAGGATCGCTAATGGCTGACCTGCTTGCACTGTGCCCTGTGCTCTACAAAGACTATGCGCCGCCCCTTGTTTCCATGAATGGTGGCATGCACATGGTTCTGAGCGTAGGTGAGCCACTTCTTCTGTGCATGAGGCTCATATCAGGCTGTGTGGCTGCCCACACAATCTGTGCTTTACTAGGCACGTGCCCATTTATGGCGCAGCTCTATGTGCTCCAGCTGCAACACATGTGCTGTCTTGCAGTTCTCAAAAGGAAGGTATGGGTGGCTGCATCACAAATTCTACCATAGGCCCTTTGTGTCTTGCCCTTTCTGCTCATCATCAAGTTGACATGCACGACGCTGTGTCATGACACAACCTGCTGGCTGCTGTCCTTCCTGACCAGCTTGCATAATGTACAGCTTCTGCAGGGCTAGAATGTGCACACACTTCTGCAGAGGCATCCCTTGTACACACCTGCTTGATGCTGCAAACTTGTCTGATGGCCTTTCATGTGGAGGTCACCAAACAGAAGTTTCATGATTGTAACCGGCAGCATCACTCAAACACATACTTTGGAATAGATCCTGTGGCTGTTCTTCCAGTGGTGAGGAGAGCCTATGTGAGGTCTAGCTACTCCAGGCGCTTAGTCAGCACCCCTGATGGCGGGACAATCAGCCTGGACTGGTGGAATGGATCCCTGGAAAATGACCTTGCTGCTGATGTTCCCGTCCTTCTTTGTCTGCACGCCTTTGCAGGTGTGGTCGACATACACATGACACTTGCCATACTGACAGAATCAGGAGTCTGGACACATCTGCAGTGACTCATCAGTGTGTTCTTTGAGGCAGAAAATCCTGACAGACAGCCTGCATGTGTATAGGCTATGCTGGGTTGCCAGATTACATGCAGATGCTGTTTTAGACATGCTTTTAGGTATGTTGAGCGGTTTTCCTACATGCTCTCATCATGCCTGCGTTCATCTTCACCAACTGTGTTGATTGCATGCTCCGTGTGGCTGGTAGGGCAGTGGACATTATGAGTGAACATGGTACAATTAGGCAGCTGTTGGTGTCGGACTTGACTCAGCTTGTACTGCTACTTCTGTGCAGGCGACAGCAATGAGTCATACATGCTGTTCATGTGCAAGGAGGCAAAGAAGATGGGCTGGCGATCAGTGGCCATGAACTACAGGTGAGTCATTTGTGTCCATTCCACATTACCTAGATTGCATGAAGCTGGAAAGTAGCTTGAGGTCTGCTTTTGTGCAGCCTCTGTGCGAATGGTCAGGTTGCATATGGCAATATGCAGCAGTTACTACTTGAACAAAGACATGTGAGACCAGTACTGCACTCTTGATGCAGGCTGATATTTTAAGGAGGCAATTGCTGAGCTTGAATGCTTCTGCAAGACCTGCCCTTTGTGTACTTACAATGCAAAGCTGTGTCTAGCTCTATACACGCTACAGCACAACAGTCAAGTTTTGTCTATGTTGCTCAGAGTGCCTTCTTGTTTGTAGGGGTTGTGGGAACACGCCCCTGACCAACCCCAAGCCACTACACATAGGCCTGTCAGCAGATGTCTATGAGGCTGTGCGTAACATTCGGCAGAAGTTTCCAGATGCGCCGGTATTCTTGGTGGGGTTCTCAATTGGAGCTTACACCATGACTAAGTATGTTGGTGAGGCAGACTCTGGCGTCTGGCCTGAAGGTGTGCCTCTGTCACTCCTCTTCCTGCTCTGATTGTATATCTTCTCGTTGTGTCTTAATTTGTACTCGTCAGGATCACCCACGCTGCCCACAGTAGCAGCAATGACAATCACACATTTCTGCGCTGCATCTGAAGTACTGCATGGCGGCCCAGACAACAAAGCCTAGGGGCTGAGCGCTCCAAGTGTTACAATGTTTTGCCAAACAAATTTATCCCTAAAATTGTGCATTTCTTGCAGATGGTAAGGTGCAAGGTGCAGTCCTGATAGGCAGTGGTTACGATTACAACTTCGAGATTGAGAAGATTTCAAGGCCTGCAATCCTGCGCCTTCTCAACTTCCACTTCATCAACTGCACCTGGTAAGCAGACAACCCATTGTGTCAGCCTCCAATGCTGTCCCTTGCTCAAAGCAGTGTCAACAAGCTGCTGTACTCTGTCCTAATTGGTACATAACAGGCTGTTACCGGCCGCTATCGGCTGTCACAGGCTGTTACCGGCTGTTACCATAACAGGCTGATACCGGCCGTAGCTTGTTGTAGCCTTCTGTGACAAGCTATTGAAGTGCCGTCTGAGGCTTTAGCTACACTGAGCTGTTGACGTCACGATCTATGCCCTCCATTAGCATGCATGCTCACTTGACCTTTGCAGTCGAAATCTGAAGTGTTTCAACTGCAAAGGTTTGTTTGAGGTCTGTCAAGAGTTGTATGCCCACTTGACTTGCAAGCACCCGCACAACCTCCTGCCCATCTACTCACTACCTTACTGATTTGGTATGCACATAGGTGGTCTGGGTACGTCAAGAAGTACAGGCATGCATGCTTATTTGACTTCCACCCTCCCACACAACCTCCTGTTCATTCAACTCACACGACCTCCTGCTCATCTAACCCTCACAATCTCCTGCTCATCTGCTCACTACCTTATTGACTTGGTATGCACATAGGTGGTCTGGGTATGTGAAGAAGTACAGGCATCAATTTGCCAAGGATCCCAACATTGATGTGACGAAGGTCAGGGCGGCGAGTCTGACCTCAGATGCAGAGGCTGCCATCATCTGCCCGGTAAGACACACACTCACATGCATGCATGCATGCATGCACATACTCACAGACATTGGGAGGCTTGCACGGACTCACAGACATGGGGAGGCTCATCTGCTGGAGTGTGTCAGAATGCTACAAATGAAATGCAAAACATGCAAGCACTTGTTGCAGGTGTTCATATGGTGTGTATAGCAGTCGCTACGTTGTCATCGCATGTATGCTGAAAGAGTGTGCACAGAGGCAAGCAGCACATACAATTGCAAAACCATGCATGGGTCAATCTGCATAGAATGCTGTTCGCCTGGGCATGTAGTGTGCATCCTGCATGACAGCTGCATCAGCGTGATGTGATGGTATAAATGGGCAAACTTGACGACATCACTTCCTTTGCACTGAATGCAACTGCGCTTGTCATTTGTGCAAGATAGTGTGTAGAGTACTGTAGGAGCTCATGTGCTGCAGTCAATTGGACGCAGTTAGGTAGGTGTCAAGCTTAGGATTCAGGCTGATTCACAGGCTGCTGCAGTGTGTCATCTGATTGCTTGCCGCCATGTCTTCAAATGTATGACCGTGAAACCATTAGCTGATGCTGCAATGTGTCATCTGATTGTTTCCTGCCATGTCTTCAAATGTATGACACTATCAGCTGAGACAGCTTAATGTGTTGGTCAGGCTTGGGGGTACCCCAACATCCAGGCCTACTATGATGACATCAATGGGCTCAAGTGGATCCCCAAGATCAGGACGCCCACCCTGTTCCTGTCTGCAGAGGATGATCCATTCTTAGGGTACAAACCCTAATGCTGTTTCCAGCTTAATTTGAGTGCAGTATAATTGTGCAACTACATATGAATGTTGTTGTCATGCGTCAGCTGAAGACATGGCAATCATGTTCTGTGGTACTTGAAATAGGTTCGTCTAACATGTTGTTTCGCTGTTGGGCAAGTGTATGCATTGTTTCATGCACATGAAGGCCGTGACCGCTTTGCTTGCTGAATCAGTCTATCTGCTTTCATCGATTGCATCAGCTTGCCACGTGGCCTACTGTTGCATCATTGCTGGGGTGAAGCATGATGTGCTGCAACCATATGTTTACACCAGTCACTCCTGTGTACACAGCATACTTACCGCGTCACATGGGTGCAGGGAGACAGGCCCTCCAAGACCCTATGAGGAGTGCAGCAACAACCCATACACGGTCTTTGTCCTGACAGCCCATGGGGGTCACTGCGCCCACCTCCCCCTGGGATCCTGGGTCACTGGCAAAGCATGGATGGACAAAGTTGCCATGCAGTTCTTCTCTGCAGTGCGTGTGCTGTCAGCCAAACCTGGCGGCCCATTACGCATGTACAGCAACCCCTACGAAACAGCCAAGGTTTCAGCATCCTGTGAGGATGGTGGACACTTGCGATCAGATGGTAGCAATAGCATGTAGGGACTGCCCATGAGGCGGTCTTGTATCATAAAGAGGGGGGGGGTACTGATGGAGTCTGGACTTGGGGCATGATTTGCTCCGGACAGCACTCTTGAAAATGTCAAACTGGTTGTCAGCAAACGTTCAGAAAGTCGCAGCGTGGTCTTGCACATGACCAGGGCAAGCTTGCTCTGTGATGCACAATTTTGGAAACATCATCAGGCAGTTTGGCATCTTTGCAGCTCTGTGGACCGTGGCAGGAAGGAAGGGCTACAGAGGATTTTCATGTGAGTTGCGCGTGTTTGCATTCTGTGCACAGAACGCATCTTGTGTAGGCAAGACATGTCATTCAGGCATCTTGTACATGAGTATATATGGATCAAAGTGTGCCTTTGCATCTTCTTTGCTGAAGTGCCATTGTGCTTGATAGTATGATTGCTCTTTTGGCAGAAGAATTGCAGCTGCATACGCTGCTCATGACCCCGTCTTGAACCCCTTTTGATCCTCTGCTTAGGTTATATCCCATGGCACAGTGGGAGCTGACACTGTGATGCCTGCTTTGCAGATAAAAGGGGCCGTGCAAATGATGCTGAATGCCAGGACAACTTTAGCGTGCTTGTTGCATGATGCTACAGCTGTCTTTATATCATCCTATGATGCACAGTCCACTTCCAGCAGCTTATGCACACGATGCGTCAGTGCAGCAGCAGCGTTTTGGACCTTGTGGGCTGAATCATGTTCAACTTATTGCAAGGTGCAGCAAGATTTCATCAGGCCTTCACAGAAGCTGGAATTTTGATGTAGCTGCACCATAGAGCAAAGCTGTGGAATCTGCCTTGCAGACATTGATATTGCGCATGGTGTCCCTGCCTTAGCTGCTGTCTTTGTGGTAAATTATTATCCTCATTGTATAGTTCGTCAGTTTGCTGTAAGTACTGCTTCTGTTCTGACATGATTTTGGTGGTTTGCAAATGTTATCAGGGAGTTTGATGATGCTTCCAACGCCGCTTCGAACTCCTGAAACTCCTCACCAAGACGTGCACGACCCGCAACATGTTCACTAGCACATGCGCTGGCACATGCATGTGTGGCAGCCTTCAAGGCGAGGCTGTCAATAGAAGGCACATGTCCGTCCAGACCTAACGGCGCTTTGGGTCCCAACGTGCTTGCGCCTCACCACGGGGTCACGGGGACGCTGTCATGTGGGGAAGGACGTTTGGCATGTGGAAGCACGCACAGGCAACTTCCCTAGCGGCTACAAGCCATATGATTCTCGTCCTATTTCCGGAATTATTTTGCCGAATGATGGTCCCCATGAGTCATAAGGAGCTCTGAGTGCTCATGCCTCAGCATCTCTGCAGCGGTTCGGATGTGTCCTTGAGACGACTTGTCCTAAGCAGGGCGAAGCAAGGCGAAGGGGTTGCACTGAATTTGCCGTTGTTTTGTTATAACTTTACGTGTACAAGGCTCTTCAGATTACTTGCGGCTCTGCACATTACCCAGATAGCAAAGCCTGCTGTGTGCGTGCATCGAGTACGTGTGTGCACGCAGCACCGTTGCGGCCCTGCGTCTCGGAACTTCGGGTGTGGCATCGATAAAACAAAAGCGGATCTGTCTACCCAACCCGGCTGCCCTGTGGCAACCTTGAAACTTTTCAACCTGCAGCCCGCGCCTGCATGCTACTCGTTATTTGACACGCCGGTGTCATATCTGCGATAATGCCTGGCATCACCTATACGGAGAATGGAAGTCAGGTGCAACACTGGCTCGCTACAATCGCTCGAGGCTTCGACAAGCTTCTTGCAGTTACAGACTCAGCTAGTGCTCTACCTGCAGGTTCCACAAGGCTGGAACAACACAACTGTTCCTTTCAGGACAGACGTTTGCATACACCAGCTCTTTCAGCAGCAAGCTGCTGCACAGCCTCATGCAGAATGTCTCGTCTTTGAAGGCAGTGCCATAACTTACTCTCAGCTGGACCAAAAGACCAATCGGCTTGCGCATTACCTGCGAACTTTAGGAGCAGGCAGGGACATTCCTGTGGCTGTTCTCATGGAGAGATCCTTTGACTTAATTGTTGCTGTGATGGGTAAGCATTTGATGGCGCTTTCATTCTGCGTATTAGACTCTCCATTATTCCTTTCCAAAATGTCTACCTGTCTGCAGCTGCATTATCATGCCATCTCTAATCAAGTCACGGCGTGTTTTGTATCAGCAGATGCACAGTGATTCTTCCTTCTGTTTGCCATGACCACAGCCTAACTGCGATCCTGGATCAAGTCATCACTCTTTGATGCAATGCAAGCAGAACCACATCCACCTCTGTACTTACAATGACAAATCATCAACACATATAAGCTTTATTGTTGCCATCCTCAATCTATTGACCATCTGTCCACAACTCCTGCACACATGACACTGCTGCAACTGGAGACCAGAACTGCATCATCCTCTTGCCTGCTGCGACCAGAGCGAAGAACTGCAACATCATCTTGCCTCCTGCACACATGACACTGCTGCAAAAGGAGTGCAGAACTGCAACATTCTCTTGCCTGCTGCAGCTGTGTTGAAGGCTGGAGGGGCATACCTGCCAATGGACCCCCATTACCCAGAACAGCGGTTGGCTTACATGGTCAAGGATGCAAAAGCGCCTGTCCTGCTGACTCATCAGGGGCTGCGCAGGAAGCTCCCAGAGGGTGACCTGGACATGCAGGTAACAATGATACTACTAATAATAACAATCAAGAGTAAATATGCCTTCTCTAGGTCATGATGGGCTAGGTATGCAGGTGACTCCTCACTTGCAACACGCTAGGCTTCATGCTTTTTCCTTGTTTTGGGTTCTGAATTACAGTGAAAACCCGCAAAACGCAGAGCTGTTGATCTTGTGGTACTGCATGCACCTCTCCTCAAGGGCTGCACATTGCTCGCTGTCCCTTGAAGGGGCTCTGGCACGGTGTGTATACTCCCAAAGCTGTGTACTGCAGCATGCATGGGGGTTGCTCATTGCAGTGAAGCTGTGCCGTCATGCTGCAACAGCTGCATTGCATTGCAATCAGCAGCTGGCTGCATGTCTTTCTGCAGTTCCACCTTGCATGTTGTTGGCAAGAGGTAGCTAGCAGCAGGCATTCATGCTTCTACAGTTTCACCTTGAATGTTATTGGCAAGAGGTAACTAGCAGCAGGCACCCATGTGTCTGGCCCAGTCTTGGCATGCACACCTCTCTGCCTGCAGTGGAGTATCTGAGCACATCACCATGACTTTTGCAACAACGTGACTGATGAGTGTGAACAAAAACATGGTCCCAGCAGCTGCTGGGGAATGCCAGCATGTATACCTCATCATCGTTACTAACACCACCATCATCATTGTCATTAGCATTGTCATTAGCTCCGGGCTGCTGCCTTAGGAGGCTCTCGTTATGATCCATGAAAACCAAGACTTTTTTTTGTGGTTTTCTAGCATCATCATTGCTGTTAAATGCAGATTGTGGATGTGGATGAGTGCTACGGCACCACAGCAGAGTGCTCCTCAGAGCCACTCAACCTGCCATGCAGCCCAACAGACATGATGTACCTCATCTACACCTCAGGCAGCACTGGCAACCCCAAAGGGGTCATGCTCAACCACAACAGCTTGGTCAACCTCATAGACTGGTCAGTCAAGGAGTACCGACTGTCAAGCAAGACCAGCATTCTGCTGAAGACTGCTGTCAGTTTTGACCCCTCAGTGTTTGAGATCTTTGCTCCATTGGCTGTGGGGGGGAGGCTGGTGATTGCTAAGCCTGGGGGTCACGAAGACCCCGCCTATGTGAGAGATCTCATCACAGAGACGGGGTAAGCTACAATGTGGCAATGCTGTGATGGCTGTTGGAACTAGTGAGGCACAAAGAGCAACAGAAAGTACCAATATTAGTTGTGCATGGTGTATGTCCAGAGAGACAAACACTTGTGCAGCCTTTTCAGTATGATTGTGGCGGCATCAAGTCACCTTGTCAGCACATGCTACGCTTGTGAATCTAAATTTGCATGTGCATATCACCACAATTCTATGCCCAGCTTCCCAAGCTAAGCTGTATGGTTATCGAGATGTGGGGTTGTCAAATCACGCCTGTGACTCCCACTATGCATCTACTCTTTCCTTCTTGCATTACATTGGTGTCTTCCCATAGGGTGCAGTATGTACAGTCCTGAGTAGCTTCCTGTATGAGGTGCTGTATTGGCAGTCAGCTTACTGCCAATAGTGTCCGTGCATTACGCAGGGTAGCTGGTTTACTGAAAATCATGGCCATGCAGGGCGACATTTGCCATCATGGTGCCTACAGCATTGCCCTTCTTCCTGGATGCATGCGAGCAGCAGAGCTCGGCATGCCACGGCCTCAAGCAGCTGTGCTTGATTGGCGAAGCCTTTGGCAGGTCAGCTGATTCAACCACTCATTCATTCATTCAATCATCCATTCATCCAATCCTCTAAGAAATGGCGTCTCCAAGGGTCTGTTACATACAGTGCTTCCGGCATGAGTTCTTTGTTCCAGCAGGTGACTGATTGTCAAGCGCAGCTGCAAGTTTTTCACACTTGGTGCTCACTGGCTGCATGTAAATCTGCAGCTGTGCTGAGTCAAATGAGTGCAGCTGCATATTTTGATGGCAAAGTTTGCCATCTTACACAACTCCTACAAAGCAAAGATCCATAAAACTGCGCAATTATGCGTTTGCTAGGCTTTGTGTTTATAGCTTGCAAGGAACACAAGTACTCAAAAGTATAGCCCTGGTGTCTGTCCTCTGCAGTTGAGAGGCTCAGCAATCAAATTCAGGACATCTGAGCACTCTTCAGGGGCTAACATTTGGATCAACAGCTGGCATGGCACTGACAACCGCACAGTACCACATACACAATCACTGTTGAGACTGCATGAGTGTTATTATTTTGTCGTGATAGGCCTATTGTACAAGGCTTCCCCGAGGTTGACAGCAACTCCTGCTGAGGCTCAGGCCCTACCCCGTGAGGGGGCATCGGCTCTTGTAGACTGCATGAGTGTCTGTCCTGTGCAGGTGTGTGGCTCAGCGAGCATGTGAAGTGCTGCCTAACACAGAGATCCACAACATCTATGGCCCAACTGAGGCAACCATCTGGGTCAGCAGCTGGCACTGCAATGGGGGCGACTTTGAGGGGGTGGCTACTAGCCCCATTGGGCCCCCCATGGCTAACACCCAGCTGTATGTTCTGGATGACAAGCTGCAGCCAGTACCTGTAGGTGAGGCAGACAGGGTTTACTGTTTCCAAATAGGGTAAACCCTAAGGACATTTGTAGGCTCCAACACAAGGTGCTTGTACTCTGAGTGCTGAGCGTTTGCTTGTTGTGCAGCTATGTCTATGAGCTTGACAGCCCACAGTACACCTGCTTGCAACCTGAGACTGCCAGCAGCTGCTGTATTGCATCCTGTGTGCACATGCTGACATGAACGTCCATCAGCAGCGACGATTTATCAGTGCAGTCAATCACGGATTCAGTTGCGCGTGTACACGCTTCAAAACCAGCTATGAGTGCTTGGCAATACATGCCTGCCGTGCCATGCCATGCTATGCCATGCTATGCTATGCCATGCCATGCTGTGCTATGCCATGCTGTGCTATCCTATGCTAGGTCACGCTATGCCGTGCCATACTGTGCTATCCTATGCTAGGTCACGCTATGCCGTGCCATACTGTGCAAGCTGTCTGCAAGCTGTCTCACTGGAGCTGCAAGAATGAAGCATGCAGGCATGTCCGCAGCATATCCAGCCTACTGACTGCACACCATCTCACTGCCGCCCATGCTTGATGTGGACTTACTCTTTCTGTTCCTTGTTTTTGCCTACACAACTCGCCTGCCCCTACAAAGGAAATATTTTGGTCATGTGTAGGTGAGAAGGGTGAGTTGTACATCAGCGGCATCTGCTTGGCAAGGGGGTACAAGGGCCAGCCAGTCATGACTGGGGAGCGCTTTGTCCCCAACCCCTTCAGCAGAGGGGAGGAGCAGCACACACGCATGTACAAGACTGGGGATGAAGCCTGCTGGCGTGGGGATGGGGTGCTGGTCTTCCTGGGGAGAGTTGCCAAAGACCAGCAGGTAATACCGGCCTTACGCTGACAGTAACATGGTGATCTTGTTCTTGTGTGTCCGATTGCATTAGCGCAGTGCATGGGTAACATGGTGTTTACTGTCAATGCATTTAATACCAAGACGTTCAGGTGGCAACTGCTGCAAAGCTGAACAGGTAGCGCTGCCCAGTTCAGAATGCAAGCTTCCAACATGCAGTGTAGAGATTTTGAAACCCTCAGCCCAAGACCCTACCCCCCCCTTCCGTAAATGCTGCATTGGATTCCCATATATGGCTGGCAAGTGTGGTCTAGCCATGCTGTCATGGGTCTAATGACTGTTGCAAGCAGCTTATACATCTGTGGCAGCATTGATGCATCACAGCAACGCAAGCATGAGCCTTGACAGCATGCTGCTTGCAGAGCATGACTCACCCATGATGAAGCTGTCTGTCTGTCTGTCCATCTGTCTGTCTGCCTGCCTGTCTGTCTGCCTGTCTGTCTGTCTGTCTGTCAGTCGTGCAGATCAGTGCTGGTGCCTTGACAGCTATATCAGTTCACACTTGTTGTGGATGATACCAGAGTAAGCTGCGTCAATTGTCAACGAGCATGCTTGATGGAGCCGCTTACACATGACTCACCTCTTGTCATTGCCTGAACCCACAGGTGAAGCTGCGTGGCTTTCGGATAGAGCTGATGGGCTGCTGATGTATGACTGACCTGACCTGTTGTCATTGCCTGAACCCACAGGTGAAGCTGCGTGACACATGACTCACCCCTTGTCATTGCCTGAACCCACAGGTAAAGCTGCGTGGCTTCCGGATCGAGCTGACAGAGATCGACCACCACCTGTCCACCTTCAAAGGAGTGCAACAGGCCATTGCCATTGTCCACAAAGACAGCCTCGGCCAGCAGCACTTGGTAGCATATGTCTCGCCCAGCAGCACGGACATCACCAAGTTGCGCCAGCACGCTACGCAGTTTCTGCCCAAGCACATGATCCCGGAGACTTTCGTACTGTTGGATGAGTTCCCAAGGTTGCCGAATGGGAAAGCTGACAGGAATAGTTTGCCTGAGCCCAAGTATGGAGACATGGCTGAAGCTGATTATGTGGAGCCTGGCAGCCAGTTGGAATATGAGGTGAGTCATACCACATGAATCTGTTGTTAGTGTGCGTGGGCTGAATGGCAGCTGTGAAGAGCCTGCTTTGGGTGCCCTCAGCTTCTCATGGAGTTGCATTGCTCTTCTGTCTTGTCTGTCATGAAAGAGTTAGGCTAGGTCAGGTAAGGTTAGGTTAGGTTAGGTGAGGTGAGGTTCTGTGCCTATGCAGTGCAGCATGCTCATACATGCAATGGCAGAGAGTGATTTAGACTGCACCATGTGGTGTCATGACTACTTGATCATGTGATGTGAAGCTGTCAAGTTGCTTGTGTCTGCCATTGAAAATGACAAGTCTGGCATAGACCTGAGGGCTGCTCATGAGTGACTAAGGGCATGAATCATGTGACTGCAGATTCAGCAGCTGTGGTCAGAAGTGCTGGGCATCGACCGCATCAGCTGCTCAGCCAACTTCTTCCAAATTGGCGGGAGCAGCCTGCTGGCCATCATGCTGGCCTCCCGCATTCAAACCTCCCTAGGGCTCCAAATTCCCGCCTCCCAGCTCTTCATCAGCAAAACCATCTCTGAGCTGGCAGCCTTTGTGACTCAGTCCAACCCCATCTCACGAGCCAACTCAGGCAGCATCCAGCAACCAGTGGTTCCGAATGAAAGGCTGACAGCCACTCAGAAGTCACAAGGGGTGTACTGCACACTGAACCAGGAAGTCATGATCTTGTCTCATCAGTTGTCTTCCAGACCGAGCGCGTTCAGCATGCCCTTTGCAGTGCGACTCAGCGGCCCCTTAGATGTGGACCTTCTGCAGCAGGCGCTGCAGTTAGTCATCCCCCGCCAGGAGGTGCTGCTGTGCCACCTGACAGGGAAGCTGGTTAGTAAGAACTTCCTGGGACGCATGGTGAGGTCCATGATCATGACCAGCATGGTCAGCAGCAAAGTGGCCCAGGGCTTGTTGAGCAATGCCCTGGTGGCCAAAATGGTTCAGAAGCGCATGCAAGGCAAGGCGGGCTTGGGTACTAAAATGGTGCTGCCTCTTGTCGCACCACAGGTAAACTCTTGACTGTCAAGACTGCGCCTTTGTCATCATCATGACAAGACCTGTAGGATTTGCATCCAGCCGCATGGCCTTTGAACTTGTGGCCTTTGTGTGCAGTTGGAGTAGTCATCTCAGCAGGCATATCAGGAATTTGGTGTCCTATGAACTCCTGCTCAGAGGCATTACTTACCGGTGCACTGTGCTGCCAGATGAAGTCTGATCCATCTGCTGTACAAGCGTTGGCATACATGGTTGTGCATGCTATGTGATGCTATGCATGCTGTGCATGCTTTGCCTGCTGTCCAGGCAGGCTGGCTTTCACCACCTGGTGCAACTATTTGCATGCTCAAGCATCCTGTCATTGCTCCAAGTTTTCCCTGACAGCGCTTTGTATACTGTCTGCAAATGGGCCTATGCTCTTCAGCTTTGTTACGTGGACAACTCAACAACATTCAGCATTGCACACCAGAGACTGCAGTCACAGAAGGGTGACATTGGCAATGACTACACAGCATTCCTATCAGCATTCCTGTTCTCACCTCAGTTGCTTTGTGACAGTTTTGAGTATACAGGAAAGTTGAACATACCTTCCCCTTGCGCAGATTTTGAAATTTAGGCTTGCCGCATGTGCTGGCTTCCAATTACCCAAATCACTCTGCATCAATGGCCAAACGCCAATTCATGCATGAGTGTGCAATCTTCGCAGATGCACCTTACACCGTATACATACAGGTGTTACACCCACGCAACAACTCAAGACTGCCAGCCAGCAATATTTCTTCTGCCCGGTGATTTAACGAGTGCATTTGCAAGTAGAGGGAACTGACTTGCGTCGCACGTACCTGATGCCTGCTGGCTAAGTATACCTTATTATCATTATCATTATTGTATATTATTGTTATTGTTATTATTATTATTATTGTTGTTCTTATTCGCGACTGAATGGTTTCTCCTGCAGGTCAAGTTGGAGCCAGCCTTGCCAGTGAGTGAGACCAAGCTGCCAAAGGCCCTAGCTCAGGCCATTTCCACTGCATTCGATCTCACCACCGGCCCTATGATCCATGTGACCTTGATTCCCTTGACTGAGAAGCAAGAGCATGTCCTGGTGGTCAACATGCACTATGCAGTCGCTGATGGTTGGTCATTGGGAGTCCTGTTCAAGGACATCAGTCTGGCCTACAACCAGCTGAAACGCAGCAATGGTAAGCTGACTGCTATGTGCATCTGCATGGGCTTTAGGGCTGTTGAAGCTGCTGTGTGCATCTGCATGGCTCTGTTTGGCAGAGGCTGTTGAGTGCATCTACATGTGTCTCATTGGCAGAAACTGCTGTGCGCGTCCGCATGGGTCTCTTTGGCAGAGACTGTTGAGTGCATCTACCTGTGTCTCATTGGCAGAGGCTGTTGAGTGCATCTGCATGGCTCTCTTTGCTAGAGGCTGCTATGTACACCAGTATGGCTTTCATGGGCAGAGGCTGCTGCGCACATCTGCATTGGGTGCACTGCTTGAGGCGTCTGCATCGATTTGTTGGGTATAGGCTGCTGTGCACATCTGGATGTGTCTCACTATCAGAGGCTGCCATGTGTGTTTTCATGGTTCTGTTGGGTAGAGGCTGTTTCGTAAATCTGCATGGGTCTGTTTGGCAGAGGCTGCTGTATGTATGAGCATGGCTTCCAATGCTGGAGGCTGCTATATGCCTTTGCATGGGTCTCATGGATAAAGGCATGGATATCATCTCAGCTTTTGACCACTTGCAGAGCCGAAACTGTTACCACCAACATAGTGGGATTGTATGATGTGAGACTGCAAGCACGCTGCAGATGCTTCGCTCAGTGAGCTGTCAAACAGTCTCCTCAGTTTGCCACTACCTAAAACATCTCCACAATGTAGAAAAGTGTTTTGACTGTCCCCCAGACGTTTATCCATTTAGATTTCCAGTGTAGGGATGACGTTTCTGAAGTAAAATAGACGTGTTGGGATTGAAAAGAGCTCATTGCCAGGAAGGTGCTGAGGCCTCAAGACCTGATTTGTCAGCTAGTTTCCTAGCACATGCACAGTCCCATTAAGTATTGACACGCATCACAGTGCAGCTGTGATCTACCATTCATTTTGTAGAAGTTGTCTTTCCTTGTAATTTACTCATTTTCTGGATTATTTGCGTTATATAAAACCGAATCGAGGAAACGTTTTTTTTGCAGATTTCAGTTGGGGTGACTATTTGTGTGACGTGTAGGTGCTGGAACTTCCATTCCTGGACTGCCAATCAGCTTCCTAGAACACGCACAGTACGACCGAGAGTTGATGCATTCAAAGCGCATGGCAGATTTGAATTGGTGGTGCACTCAGCTGGCGGGCGCCCCTCTGGAACCCCTGCTGACAACCGACTACCCCAGGTCTGGGCGGCCCAACATTGGTCAGAATCAGGGAGACATTGTCAAGGTACGCACCAGCCTTCTCTTTCTTTCACAAAGACGCCTACTCAACTTTGACTTGGTGCAAGCACCAAGCACCACCCACCCAAACAAAGTCTGCAGCTGGCGGTGCGACTCAGCATCAATCAAGTCAGGCATGTACAGCCCAGTATAACACTTGGTGCCTCATTAAGGTGACGCTGAAAGGCGTACTCTTTTCTGTTCTTCTCCATTTACATTCATCATGTCCCTTCAAAGGTTGTACTCTGTCTGTGCTGTTGGTGAGTGCAGTCTGGCGGCTGTGGGCTTCAAAGCTCTGTGAGTCTAGACAAGCATTATGTTGACATCCAGCCACCAAAATTGTGGCTTAACCTGGAGACTGATGTCTTGTGTTTGATATGCAGCTGACCATACCAGTGCAGGGCAACGACCAGCTCAGGCAATTGACACATCACTGTGGCAGCAGTCTTTGCGTCGTGGTACTAGCTGGGCTTCAAGGTAGTACTGGAGTGTCAGGTCTTGTTCTTGCTGTGCAGATGAACCAGGCTAGTGTGAAGGGTGCCCAGCTCCTGAGGCAATCTGCATGGCAGTATGGCTGCAAGCTGCTTGCCACAGTGCTAGCTGACTCGAAAGCTGCTGGCTCAAAAGTGAAGGCTCAGTCTTGTTCTTGATGTGCAGGTGTGATCATACCAGTGTGAAGAGTGCCCAGCTCCTGAGGCCAATCTGGGCAGCACTGTAGTTGCTAGCTGCTTGCTAAAATGCTAGCAGCCTTCAAAACTGCTGGTTCAGAAGTGCAGGCTCAGTCTTGTTCTTGATGTGCAGGTGTGATCATACCAGTGTGAAGAGTGGCCAGCTCCTGAGGCCAATCTGGACAGGCAGCGTTGTAGCTGCAAGCTGATTGCCACTGTGCTAGCTGACTTGAAAGCTGCTGGCTCAAAAGTGAAGGCTCAGGTTTTGCTCTTGATGCACAGGTGACCATACCAGTGAAGGGCGTGGAGCAGCTAAGGCGTTTGGCACAGCGCTGCAGCAGCAGTCTGTTTGTTACAGTGCTAGCAGCCTTCAAATCTGCTGGCTGAAAAACACAGGCTCAGGTTTTGTTCTTGATGCACAGGTGACCATTCCAGTGAAGGGCGTGGAGCAACTGAAGCGGTTGGCACAGCGCTGCGGCAGCAGCCTCTTTGCCACAGTGCTAGCAGCCTTCAAACCTGCTGGTTCAAATTCACAGGCTCACGTCTTGTTCTTGATGCACAGGTGACCACACCAGTGAAGGGCGTGGAGCAGCTGAGGCGGTTGGCACAGCGATGCGGCAGCAGCCTCTTTGTGACAGTGCTAGCAGCCTGCAAAGCTGCTGGCTGAAAAACACATGCTCAGGTTTTGTTCTTGATGCACAGGTGACCATTCCAGTGAAGGGCGTGGAGCAGCTCAGGCGATTGGCACAGCGCTGCAGCAGCAGCCTCTTTGTTACAGTGCTAGCAGCCTTCAAACCTGCTGGCTCAAAATCGCAGTCTCAGATCTTGTTGTTGATGCACAGGTGACCATTCCAGTGAAGGGCGTGGAGCAGCTGAAGCAATTGGCACAGCGCTGTGGCAGCAGCCTCTTTGTTACAGTGCTAGCAGCCTTCAAGGTGCTGCTGCGGCGGTACAGTGGCAGGGATGATCTGGTGGTGGGAACACCTAGCTCAGGCAGGAACAGGCCAGACCTGGAAGGAGGGCTAGTGGGCTGCTTTGTCAACTTGACAGCATTGCGCACTGACATGACAGGAAGTACGCTGTTGCCGATGCTGCTGATTGTGTCTTGGTCTGTTCTGTGACACCTTGCACACGGACATGATAGGAAGTAAGCTGTTGTTGATGCTGATGCTGCTGAACTGTGTTCTGGTCATAGAGAGTGCTTGTGGTCTGTGCTGTGATGCCTGGTGCTTTACACCTTGATGCTTCTGATGCTGTCTGCTGTGTACATGATAGAAAGATAGCGCTGATTGGAGGCTCCACCTCTTGCATGGCCACAGCAATGTTCTGCATCAGTTCTTTACCTTTTTTGAACATTGGCTGGGTGTCAGGGAGGTCTTATGTCCGCTGCCCCCCACCCCCCCCCTGCCCCCTGACACCCATCCACTTCCTCCATCAGATATGGTCACTCAAATCTGCTGGTCTGGCAACCGTAAACAGCACATACTGCTCAGCGCTCTATCAATTTCAACTCATCAAAATGCTACATGCATGCATTTTCGCGTACTGTACAACCTCAATACTGAGTTACTTGCCCCTGTGACAAGCAAGACCGGTTTTGCTTGCAGGGTCTTTGACCTTTGTGGATCTGGTGCAGCGCGTGCATGAAGGCGTTGCTGCAGCTTTGGCACATGCAGATGTGCCCCAGATGCAAGTGGTGGCTGAGCTGGCCAGGAGACAGCAGCTGCTTGCCTTCAATGCCATTCCCTACCAGGTAAACACACTCTCTATTTCCGTCGTGTCCAGTGTTACCTAGTGTGGCTGAGAGGTGCTTGCCTCCAATGCCATTCCCTACCAGGTAATTACACTCTACTACGGTCATGTTGCCTATTCAGTTGGCCAGGAGACAGCAGCTGCATGCCTTCAATGCCATCCCCTAGCAGTCAACTACACTGTGTTACGGTCATGTTAGCTATTCAGTTGGCCAGGAGACAGCAGTTGCTTCCCTTCAATGCTATGCCCTACCAGGTAAACATATCCTGTATTACGGTCGTATTCAGTGTTACCTAGTGTTGTTGACAGGTGCTTGCCTTCAACGCCATTCCCTACCAGGTAAACACACTCTGTATTACGGTCGTATTCAGTGTTACCTAGTGTAGCTGAGAGGTGCTCGCCTTCAATGCCATCCCCTACTAGGTAAACACACCCTGTATTACGCTTGTGTTCAGTGTTACCTAGTACCTGAGAGGTGCATAATAACCATGCCAGATACATCGTGATCACATGACCAGATCAGCTGAGACTGAATTGTGGCATGGCCAGGTGCTCTTTGCGCTGCACCCCAAGACACTGCTATCCGGCATGGAGCTAGATGGCGTGACCACAAGGAGTGTGGAGCCCATCCACACTGGCAGCTCCAAGGTTGACATCTTCCTGGAGCTGTTTGAAGCAAGCGATGGATCAGTCGTGGGACACATCGAGTATGACAGTTCACTATGGCAGCGCTCCTCCATCGTGGCCCTTGCTGCTGAGCTGAACGTGAGCCCTCTGCTTGTTCTTTGCTCCTTGCATGCTGGTGCATTGTGGCTTTTGCTGCCGAGCTGAATGTGAGCCCTCTGCTTGTTGATTGCTCCTCTTGTGTGTTGTTGTGTAGTGGACAAGTTTGTTGAGCTGTCAGTCCTCTGCTTGACTCCTTGCTGTTGCATGCTGTTGCATGCTCTGATGCATGTGGTTGTGTTTGCTGGAATGACTGACCTTGGGGCTTCCTATCGTGTTCACTGCATGTCTGCTGATGTCTTTTGAAGAGTTCTCTCATGTGCTTGTTAGGTGTGTCTCTCTCTGGGGGTGATGTATACGCCCTGTTGGACTGTGTGTACTTGTGTCATGTTACTACATTGTAATGCACCGTGCTGTATTGTCTCCCTTTGACAATGCACCACACCAGGACATGTTATGTTGTCATGCAAATTGTGTCATGTTACCGTTCCCTGCATGACAGTACAATGGCACCACGTGGGACAGCATGTATCTTCTGCTTATGCCATGATTGATCCTGATCAGGAGCCTTTGCTGCTTCAATTGGACCACCCAGTTTTGACTTCACAGGCAGCATAGCATGCTGAGCACAGCGTGCTGGGCATGACTAAGCTGACTAATGCTGCTGTGGGCTGCAGGCCACTCTGGCAGAGATGACTAAGAGGCCTGAGGAGGTGTTACGGTTTCGACAGTCTGTTCAAAAACAAAGCTCCTTGACCCGTCGGGGCAGTGCCCCGCTGTAGGGCAGCACCGGAAGGGCCTACATTACTTTGAATAAAAGCCCCTGAAAAGGGCAGGTTCAGAAAGCGGCTGCAGGGCACCGCCTGGCTGCCCTGATCATATGCAATGCTGTCATGTTCAAGCAGGGTCAGCTGCTTTGACCATGAGCTACAGGGCTAGTCATTGCTTGGGGGGAGCTGACAGCGCAGATCCTCAAGTGTATTATTTTTTTGGAACGTTACATCAAATGTTATGTACACATTACATACATCCTTGCCCTGTGAAGATGACGGCATGATGTCTTGCAATTCGTTTTGAGCAGTTTCAAAGACTTCTGAAGGGTTTAATGGTTGTGTGATGTGATTGTTGGTCGTGTCAGATGTTGCTGTTTTTGACATGTCACAAACAATTTGAAATACGCATGCCGCTGCCGTTTGTGTCTCCAGGCTCATGAGTAAAGCTGAGCGCAGCTTGCAAGGCGTATCCTTGCACTATGTGTGTCAGCTTTACTCATTGTCTTGCTTTAGGATGCTCCATGAATGAAGTATCTGCATTTGCAGGGAGTCGTTGCTGAGGTTTTAAATTACAATAGCAAGCAATTGTTATCCTAATTTTGGCATCATGCTGTCTCTGGTGATCCACCTGTCACTGTAGACCCGTTGCTCGTTACCACAATTCCTTCTTTTGAATAAGTGCATGCAACCAGCAGGGCAGTAACCATATGTAAACGTATTAAGGGTCCAAATCAGTACAGAACAGTACAGTCCTAGAACAGGCATATCAGTGTTCGATGTGTATGTACAATTGCAATGCTGTGTATGCTGCATGGTCACCTGAATGCAGTTCAACATGTGGTACAGTTTTGTCCACTGTGCAAAAGACGATTGATGTTGCGCAAGTGTGCATGCAGGAAATCTGATTATACCATTTGCCCACTAACGGTCAAATCGGGTGCATTACACGGGTGCTGACCAATTTGTATCTGGCCCGTGGGCGCACTTGCGCAGCAACAGAACTGCCTATACTCCTCTTGAAATCATGATCATCAGTCGGAACGTCTGGCACAGCCCACCTAAGTGTTGCAAGCTTTCCAACGCAGCCTGTCCAACACTCTGTCTTCCCAAAGGGAAGGCCTAATACCCATACCAGTTAGCTTTGTGCAAACACCAGAGAGACAACCGATGTCAGCAGTCAGCCGTCCTATTGCAGGACTTCCAGCTACATCATGATCAGTCTCAGATAAAAAGAAAACCTGGAATCAATATCTTGCCAATCAAATCGAATGTTCTGTTGGCAACTAGTACATGCTCTTCATAGCAGAACTGCTGTTCAATTGCATTTCAAGTGTCGTTGGTATGAAATAACTCAAATAAATAGCCCTAGTTGGCCAGATCACCAAGTACGTTGCAAATTTCCACATGCAGCTCCTCTGTTTCATGACTTCTCAGAAAAGATTATTCAGGCACATAACTTCTCAAAAAGACTTTCCAGGCAGGTGTGTATTTATTCAGAGAGAGTTAAAATACCTCAGCCTCTGCACAAAGCGCCGCAAGTACAACAGGAGCTTTGCACAAAACAATCAATCAAGAGAAAAGCTGAAATACAGCAAACAGCTCAGCAAAGCTCCTGTTGTACTTGCGGCGCAAAGTACTTAATTTTACAATGACAAAAAAATGACATTGCATTTGGAAAAGGCAAAGTCTGTCATATGCTTGATCTTCCATGCCTGTAACACACAGCAGGTCCAAAAAAGAAATTTCCCCAGTCCCCACCAGTTTTCAGTCCCGCAGTGCTGACAAAAAGTTGACAGGCCATCCCCATCTCCCCATGAGAGGGGCACTTTCACTTCTCAGAGGGCAGTGTCAGCCCTCAGCGAACACATTTTCAAGCCTTGTGGAGTGCTTTCGGCTGTCACAGGCCATTCTCCAATTCTCACAGAACAGTTTTTTACTTCAATCCTCAGAAGGCAGAATCCGAAGGCCTGATTGGGAGTCCAGAAGGGTGTTGATATGGGCGTCTCGGGCAACAGCAGCCTTTGCATGATCCCCAACCAATTGCATCAGCCCGGGCAGCCACACCTTAAGCATCTGGTTCCGACCATTGCTCCCTTGCACCTTGATGTTTGCCTGCACCACATACACACACACTCACACACTCACTCACCTGCACACCATGTTCAGAAAGAAATGGAAAGACTACGCCACTTATGCAGTGGTGTTGTATATGGGGGACAAGTGTGTGAAGCACTGCCCCCCCCCAGTTTACCCCCTCTCTCTCAGTCCATGCAGCTGGCACCCCGGCAGGCTGGATGATGCATGACCACTGACAGGCTGCATGATGCATGATGCATGACCACTGACAAGCTCATGACCACTGACAAGCTGCATGATGCATGATAGGCTGCATGATGCATGATGCATGACCACTGACAGGCTGCATGATGCATGACAAGCTGCATGACCACTGACAGGCTGCATGATGCATGACCACTGACAAGCTGCATGATGCATGACCACTGACAAGCTGCATGACCACTGACAAGCTGCATGATGCATGACCACTGACAGGCTGCATGATGCATGACCACTGACAAGCTGCATGATGCATGACCACTGACAGGCTGCATGATGCATGACCACTGACAAGCTGCATGATGCATGACCACTGACAGGCTGCATGACCACTGACAAGCTGCATGATGCATGACCACTGACAGGCTGCATGATGCATGACCACTGACAGGCTGCATGATGCATGACCACTGACAAGCTGCAGCAGAGCACCAAAGCTCACCTTCCAATTCTTGCCCTTGCTGCAGCCTGCAGCAGCCTCAAACTCAGGTGGAGTCATGATCTTGCTGCCCTGAGCCTTGATGTTGAGGTGAGAGCAGCAATCTCCCAGCTGCAGGATGCCTGTGAGCTGCTTGCAGACCACCCTCACCTCACGGGGCACTTGTTGGTGACGCCCAATGATGAGGCATGAAGCTCTCTTGGGCATGGGCACGCCTCTCAGCTCCTGTAAAAGATGGTTTTTGTTAGTTTATCGTAGACTATTTATAAATATTCCTGTCTTTTCCTCTATTTCTTGAAATGTAAAAGTTTTTGCTGATGATACCAAGAACAACAGTAATGATAATCTGAGACCAGCTCTCTTGCGCATGATGATAACAACAGTAACAGCAATGATAACAATGTTGATGTTCAGTGGCTCAGCTAGGTACGTGCAGGACAAGTCTTATCTCTCAAGAGCAGTCTCCTCTGACATGTGACTCTGACATGTGCCCCACAGGTTGCATAGACTCTGACTCAACCAGCAGCAGGTGACAGGATGGGCTCATGCCAATGACTAACATGCAGCAGGTGACAGGATGGGCTCATGCCAATGACTAACATGCAGCAAGGGCAACAATGAGCTGAAGCTGTAGAGTTACGGTCATGCTTTGCATCATCAACATCAGCAGACGCGATGGCCGAATTCGAGGCAGATCTTATTTGGAGCAATGTTGAGTGCACATGCAGGGCAACTGCATTTCATGACATGAGGATGTGCATCATGCATACAGTGTGATCAGTCAGGTGTTGCCTCATTGACAGATTCATGCCTAGCCAGGTTTCTGTTTGGTCAGCAGCAAGCTGCAGTTATCGGTATGCAGACTTGACTGCACAATGAGAGCATTGCAACAGGGGGATACATACCAAGGAACCGCAGTAATCCTTGTTGCTGGACTCTGTGTTCACAATGGGCAGACGCAGTGCATGCTTCTGACCGTCTGAGCTTTGCTGCACGCCAGCATCAAGCCTTGCACACTACAACACAGCACAGGGCAAGCCAACTTGGAGGGATGCCGTTGACAGGTACATAACATAACCCATACTAGTCTGGCCAAGTGAGGAAGTCAGCAGAGCTGCATGTAAGCACGACTGGGCATAAACATGCAAGGGCGTGTCTGTTTGACGCCACTCGGGCCCTCTGAACTGCGCTCTTGCAAGACAGGATGCGCAGTTCACATGCAAGCAGAGATGACAGACGTGTTGTAGCATCTCTGTGGAACTTCAAGGTGGACGAGTCTGTGTGATACACAGGTAGAGCTCTAGATGACGATGGGATGCTGCAGCAATCTGGTGAACACACATTCCAGGCATCCACTCAACTACGTTGCATCCTGGTGGCGGCACACTTTACAGTGACATCATTTGCATGTGGTGAACATAGAACAGTGCAGATGTGTTGCAGTGTGACGGCAGGCGAGACTGGGCAGCCCGGTATAATACTTGGCTTCTCACTAAATTGACACCTAAAGGCATGGTCTCTGCCCCCCCCCCTTCCCCCCCCCGCCTCCCCTTTTTCTTTTCTTGCAGTGTGTTGACTGATGAGGAAGACTCACCTGAGCATCTCTGAGTCTGTCGGCAGTGGAAGTAGTCATCGCAAGCAGGCCTGCTGCACCTTCAGCCAGGGAGCTGTCTTGCAGGTCCTTGGCCACATTGGTGCCTGCCTCTGTCTCAGCCAGGCCAGACGACAGCTGGTCAGGGGACTTGATGTTGCTCTGCTCAACTGCAAAGTCTATGTCCTGCAATGCAGGACAAATGCCCATGGGTGAGACAGGATGTTGTAGCCTGGCTGTAGACACCACAAAGCAGCAGAGACCAGCTGCCTACATCTGAAAGTGGCGTATGGCCGTATGTGTGTGCTGGTGTGGCGACTAAGGGTGGAGGTATTGGTGACGACTGATGGTGATGTTTAATGGTGACGTTTGATGGTGATGTTTGATGGTGATATTTGATGGTGATGTCTGATGGTGATGTGATGTTTGATGGTGATGTTTGATGGCAACGCTCACAGAAACAATAGCTGTCAAAAGTTGTGGGAAGCCATGTCAAGCCCAAAAGACAGTGACAAGAACAGTCCAGGCTGTCACAGCTGTGCTGTGGACTGCGTACAGGAGGTTGCTAGTGCTGCAGACAACAGGATGCATGGTCTCAGGTAAGATCTTCAGGTCAAGTTGAGGCACACATGGCCAGGTCAATGCAAGGCACACATGGCTTCATAAGTTGTGTGTGGGTACAACGCAGACAGGCTTGACAGCACACATCTTGGCCTGGCATGAGCAGCCTTAACAGCTGATCACGTCAGGAGCTGTGTTTACAGGGAAAATGCAGAGGATGTGTGCTGAACACATGCAAGGGGTTTCACCAGGACCATACCTGGCTTTCCCTGGCCACGTATGAGCAGATACGCTTGTATTCATGAACTCTGTGCTCAAGCTTGCTAATGCTCTGCTCCTGACATGCAGCGTGCCACTCCAGAGCTTCTACCCGTTTACGCTTGTGCCCAACCTCCTGTTGACGCTGTGCAGCCTCTGCTGTGGCGGAAGAAAGCTGCTGTTTCTGCTGCCTGCAGGTGCTCTGAAGCTGCTCCAATGCCTGCGCCTGAATGGCCATCTGCTGCGTGAGCTGTGCAAGCAGCAGGTCCTGAGCTGTAAAGCGGGCGATGTGTCGTTGCTGTAGCTGAAGTGCTCTTTCAAGCTGGCCGACTGAGCGCTGCTCGTTCTGAAGCAGGGCGTGCAGCTCATCATAACCTGTAACTTTTGCTTCTGCTGCCTCGAGCAGTTGCTTGAATAGGGCAAACAGCTGTCTGCCAGAAGCGTTCAAGGTGTCGCCTGCTTCAGATGTAGTGGACGACGAGGCGACAAGCTGACAGTCCATTATGAACTGAGGACCTGCGGCAAATTCTACATAATAAGCGAAGTTGGGGAAAAGCATTGGCTTGCTGCACATTGGCTCGTGCCGCGACCGAAGGGCTTAGTCAGCTTGGTCAGCGGAGGATGTGAAAAAGCGGCTCTTCTGTATACCTGCCACTTGAAGCACGTCAAAAGCTTGATGTCCAACGGACGTACCCCTAGCAGACTCTGGGACAGACCAATAAGCATCTGGGCACGCACACTACATCACAAGGCAAAGCAGTCTGACTGGGCACGACAGCACAACATGCCCGTCACGAGCTGAGCGGGGGAAGTTTGGCAGAACGGCACACAAGACGCGAATCAGCTTCGAACTCTCCGTTGGCAAGCTCGCAGCGTCGGTCGTGGAGCCTCGAAGCTCCCTACGAAGTTTTGACTTCACGAACTCGCACGCCCGGTGACTACAGGGGGGCAGCAGAGGGACGCTTGATCTCCCATCAGCTGCAGAGGCAGCATCAAAGTTGCGTGTGGCAGAAGGTCCTCTGCTACCTGCCTGTCGTACCAGCGTAGCATGCTTGCCTGGCAATGCATGGAAGCTCAGTAGCACAACATCAGTGGTCAGTGGTCAGACAGACATATGTATATATACACACTTTGCTTGACAATGGACAGCCCGGGTCATCAAGGCATTGGTGCTGCATGCCAGTTTGACATGCTTAGGTGCTCTTGTACGCCCTCGATGCACACATGTCAATGCACACAGGTTGCAGACCTTCTGTCAAAGAAGATAAAAGTCACATCTGGAAGACGTCAAGACAACTTGGTACGAAACTGAGGACAATAGCACTGCATGTCGCAGCAAGATAATAGCTGGCACCTGCAAAAGAGTAGGTGGAAAGGCTCTCAAGTCTCATTCTGTCCTGGTGCAAGGGGTTTGTGCGAACAAAAAGTTTACCTAGAATCCCAACGTACAGGCCCACAGTGTCCTCTGTAGCTACACCAAAAGCTTCGACCATGAAAGGCAAGAAGGGCCAGATCACGTTCATGGTGAAGCCTTCCACAACGTTCATCATCCCCAATACGGTCAAGACCTGCCTCGAGATCCCACCCTCTGTGACACATACTGGGTCCCCTGATGCCATCTTTCACGTCCGGCGGCCCCTTCCTTTAACAATCTTGCAGATGGTGATCTGGGAGCCGCATTGGATTCCCGACAGAGAATGCCACTGCCATGGCGCACAACCTTGGCGTAACGCTCACAGGCAGTCAATGACAAATTACTCGATGGACATCCTTCAGGAGCATCAATCGCCGACTGACACTCGGCTTCCTGGGCTTCCACATGATCTCTAAGCAGGCGCCATCATGGCTGAAGCCCTCAAGGGCATGTTCAGTCAACATCAAGAACGTGCAGCGATTGCAGCAGGCCTCTGCTGTGGGTCTGGGAACTTCTTTGCCCAAAGTAGGGCTTCTCGGCTGATCCAAGACTATCGCACCAGCAGCAGTCCAATTAACCGCGATAACGCTGATGCAAGCCAAGGTCAAATACACCCCAAGTCGATGACAGGATCTAGACAATTAACAGCCGGTGCGTTGCGATGGATACGACAGTCAAGCTGCGCAAGCATCAGCCATCTGAGGCCTCGCAAACAGCGAGTGAGATGTAACATGACAATTTTGCTGTGCTTGCAGGGACTGGAGTGGCACACCGCCAGCCAATCGTGATGTTGCTCCTTTTGCTAGGTGCCTGCATACAGCAAGCAGCAGGTCAGGCCGCAGCTGCAGCACCAGCCAGCTCTCTGCCAAGCCAACAACCAGAACAACTAACAGCAAATGCAACTGCATCTCAGTTTGCTCAGCCCCCTTCCAGCTCCACTTGCGAGCTCCAGGTGCTGCAGCTGCTAGGTTGGCAGCAGGCCTACAGTGCGTCTGGATACTCCATTGTTGCTGAGTGGCCGTCCAACTTCTCTGCAAGCACATGGCAGGCTCTTGGATGTCTGCAATCCCTTGTCAATCTGACTTTGACAGGCAGCCTGCCAGATTTGCCAGACTCTTGGGCAGACAATGGCAGCTTTCCTGCCCTGCAAATCATGAATTTTACCGGCCCTGATGGCAACATTGCTGGCTCCTTACCAAGCAGCTGGGCTGCTCCTATAGCCTTTCCAGAACTTCAGGTCCTTAACCTAAGTACCACACAGATTTCAGGCACTTTGCCTCCTGAGTGGGGCCAGCCAGGCGCCCTCTCTGCATTGTCTGAGCTTCATTTAGCTGGCGCGAACTTGACAGGTCACACGCACCCAGCAACCCCTGTCATTACTTTGACATGATCACATTTGTGCTGCAATGGCTTTGCCTGTGCGTGTGTGTCACTGCAGCCAGTTTTCTGCTCTTGCATCTTGCGGCATTTTGCCTCAGGGTCAGTTGCTATCATCGTGGTGAAGTTGGGTGCAGAATGCGACCCGGGAAGTGATCATTTTTGCAATGTATACACTCAACTTCACGTCATCAAGGGTGCAGCAACCTTCACCTGTCTTGTGTGAGCTTGCTGCAGGCACACTGCCCCCTGACTGGGGCAACTCAGGCGCCTTTCCATCTCTCCGCCTACTGTTTTTACAAGACACACCCTTCTCAGGAACTCTCCCTACAGCCTGGGGCAGCAGTGCTGCCTTTCCAGCTTTAGAGCAGCTGCAGTTGGGAGCCACTGTTGCAAACCTCAGCCTCCTCTCTGGCACATTGCCAGCTACTTGGGGATCCTCACAAGCGTTTCCACAACTCAAGACTTTGTTGGTGTATAATTGCAGCATACAAGATATACATCAGCAATTTATGGTGACCCATACAGACTGCTTACCAGTAACATGTGCTTGAGTAAGCACTGCTGAATTATGAGCCTTCATCACACAAGGAGGATTGTATGCCAGCTTGTGTACAAAGCTGAGACACAGAAGCTGCTTGTGCACATGCTTGAAATCATATGATTTCTACTTACACATCGCATGCAAAGTCCAACAGGAACAGGTGCAAATGTTGGGTATGCTATCGTGATGCAACTTAGTGTATCTCTGCGCAGGTTCTCTTGCTGCACAGAAACACATGATGCAATGTATTTGCAGGCACACTACCTCCTGCTTGGGGAAGTGATGGGGCATTTCCTTTGCTTGAAATCTTGGATCTTGATCACCTTGCCATCAACGGTACCCCATGACATGCCCCCGTTTACCTCAGAAGTGTCTGCCTTGTATTCCAATTGTGCCCTATCAAGAGCTTTCTGTGACATGCATACATGTGTATATGTATATGTGTCTTCACAAGTGTATCCTTGCAAATGCTGATGCTTCTTGAGCTGTCAAGTCTACAATTGTGTGCACGCATGTGCAGTGCAGAGCACTGGCAACTTCAGACAATCGTATTTGCTGAAAGAGCAGTTTGGTGTTGCCTTTCTGTCAACGCATCACTGATAACATTGCATCCAGTGGACTTGTTTTGATTGCTGCTACCTAGACACCCACCTGCGCAAATTGTGCTTAGGCTCATTGCCAAGCATGTGGGGGGAGGAAGGACGGTGCTGTTTTTGGCTGACAACCCACTGTCTAGGACCTTGCCAGCTGAGTGGGGAGGCAACAACTCTTGGCCAGCCTTGCAGCAACTTGAACTCGGGGCCAGCAGCAGCTTGTCTCCTCCCAGCCGGCTATCGGGCACCTTTCCACCAGAGTGGGGGTCACCATCGGCATTCCCTCAACTCACAAGACTTCTCATATATAACACATTGATCACAGGCAAGTGGCAGAATGCACTCACCTCATCATAGGCCAACTGAGTTGCATTGGTGCCTTAGTCACCAAGTCATGGCAACTTGTCAGCAAGCACAAACCTTTGCAAATGCAGCTTATAGCAACTCGGGCAAGCACCTTGACTCAAGCTGCAATCATTATGTGCTATAGACAACAATCAAGCACCATAGCACGCTGTGTTTTGAGGTATGTGGTGCTCATTTATGTCCTATACACCTAAAATGTGTTTTGGCAGTGTCAGCTCATGAGATCTTCACCAATTTGGCGCTGATGTGTTGCATGCTGCGTACCTAAAGCACCTGTGTTGTTGTAACACCACATTGGGTTCACGGGTGTATGACATTGCCATTCAGCATGGTGGTGTGGCACAGGCACATTACCAGCAGCATGGGGGGCCAATGGTTCCTTTCAATCCCTGTCCGTCTTGGCTCTCAGTGCCAAAGGGGTCAATGGTTCGTTTCCAGCAGAGTGGGCCAACCCAATGGCCTTTCAACAGTTACGCGATCTTGAGATTGCCAATAGCAGCGTTTCAGGTACAGCTCTTGTCTTTCTTGTCATGCTTATGATGTAGCTTTTTGTAGCCATTAAGCGTCCAGGAGTAACAGCTTGTTACTCTCGGACAGGTCCCAAATATCGACAAGCCCAACAAGTACAATGCAGCATGTGCAAATTAGGTAATGTCATTAAGCCGTACATGTTCAAGCATTTGCATGCACAATGTGGATGCCAAGAATCCACTCCTTCTCGCTCTAGCACCGCCAACCTTTTGCATGGGCTCATGCAGGCACAATCCCTAGCTCTTGGTCAAGTGCTGGCGCCTCCCCAATCTCAACAAGCTGCTGTTGTTTGCATTGCCCATCCAAGGGTCTTTACCATCTGCATGGGGAAGCAACGCTTTTCCAAGCCTCATTGAGCTAAACCTGCAGCAGCTCAACCATCTCACAGGCAGTCTGCCTGCAGAATGGGGCAGCACAACTAGCTTTCAGCAGTTAGAGCTGCTTATCATACTCGATTGCAGCATTACCGGTACATCCTTTCACCTTTCACTTGTGTCTGCATCAGCATGCCTACAAGTTCAACATCTCAGCAGACTTGCTTCTATAGTCACCATAGCAAAATGTATTGGCTGCAACATACAAGCCATAAGGATGGCATGCAACACTCAGTTTCACAGAGAGGAAGAAGTGACTGTATGGTTTAGCAGCAGTATACTGCCAATGTTTGTGCCACAATTTGTTTTCTGTAGGGCCATTGCCTGATGCTTGGGGCAGCCCCGGAGCCTATACTGCCCTACAAAACATGTCACTACAAGACGTGCCCCTGGTTGGAACCCTGCCAGCAACATGGGGTGGCAATGACTCCTTCCCTGCGTTGGTCGATCTAGAGATTGGAGCTAGCTATCAAGCTGATGATGCCCTTGCAGTTGATCTCTTTGGAAGTCTACCGGCAGAGTGGGGTCATTCTTCAGCCTTTCAGCAGCTAGAGCTGTTAGATCTGTTTGGCTGTAACTTGTCAGGTAACGAGACAGCATGTAGCTATTCTCTCAGGCAAAGCTCTGCTTGTGCGGCGCTTGGCAAATCAGTTTAAGCACTTGTTTTGCATATTGATGCCATAACATGGAGCAGACGTACCAAATACGCGCCAACACACATGCTGAAGTGTTGCTACCGCGACATTGTTGCATAACATTGCATGTTTATCAAATGTAGCAATGTGCTCAAGTTATAGCTATTGAGCTTCATGTGTGCCTGCATACAGGCAGCATTCCATCGACTTGGGGCAACCAAGGGGCCTTCAGTCAACTGCTTGTCCTTGACCTGACCGCCAACCGGCTGAGTGGGAGTTTGCCAGCAAGCTGGCCGCCAGACCTGCAATCCTTAAGCTTGGGTTTTAACCAATTGAACGGCACGCTGCCAGCCGACTATGGCTTGTTGACCCGCTTGGAGGAGCTACTACTCGCAGGCAACTACCTCACAGGGCAGTTGCCAGAAGAATGGGGTCACCCAAATGCCTTTCCACAGCTCTTTGTCATGGACCTAGGGAGTAATAGCCTCACCGGGCCTCTGCCTGCCAGCTGGGGCAATCAGACTGCATTCCAAAACCTTTTACAACTGAGCATTGACAACAATCATATCACTGGTACTTTGCCAGAGGATTGGGCTTCTGTTGGGGCCTTTCCTCTTCTTCAGGAGCTGGATTTCTCCTTTGACAGATTGCAAGGCGCTATTCCCACAAGCTGGACCGCTTCAAGTGCTTTTGCAAACATGCAGATTCTGAACCTGCAAAATTCCTATGTCCAAGGCCAACTTCCAAGTTTTCACAACAGCAATCTGCGGCTGCTCGATGTAGGCGGTTGCCCTCTCAATTCCAGCCTGAATGATCTGTGGAACAGCACATCACCACTTCAGCTTGTCACCTTGGCAAATGCCTCCCTCTTTGGGCCACTACCAGACATCCCAAGAGCGCTTGAGGACGCACGTGTGCTGGATTTGAGTTACAATCAGCTGACTGGAACCTTGCCTCTATCATGGCTACAAGCAGGTGGTATTTTGTCACATGTCACATACCTTGATATTGGTCATGTATGGACAACGTCTGTGAGCACATCCAGTTGGAGGCAACAACTATGCCTTCAAAAGAACCTATATGACAATGACACCACTGGAGAGCAAGCATCTCTGCTTCCAGTCTTGCGCAGCAACCTTTCGAGTGTTGCATTCAATTCACACGAAAATGGCATCACAGTGGCTAGGGCACAATGGCTACAGTCTGCATCGTACATCAGTTCTGTTGCAGAGTCAACTCTACTTGCCAACGGTAACACAAACCAGCTGACCTCAGTCAGGGACATTTGTGCCAATCACGACTCGCATGTAGTCTTGCTGATTGTATGGCTAGTGCTTGGAGTATGTTGCTTGTTTGGGTTGACTGTGTATGCATGCATGCGTCTTCACACCTCACACAAAGGACCGGTTCATCTTGGCCCTAAATCCTTTGTTCAGCGCAATAAGGCACTTGTCTCGTCATTTTATGAAGCTTTTGCTGGGTTGGCAGGTCTTGCTTTTTACTACTATGACTTGATTACTAGCATTATTGTGTTAAGGCAAGTGTGGGGGCTCTGGCCAAGCAAAGTACTTCTGGCTATATTTCTTCTTCACTTTGCAACAACTGGTGTCATTGTTGCCTTTCATGCCCTGTACAGACTGATCAAGCTGCGATACGATGTTTCTCAATCTGGATTTCGTCTGTTTGGGTGCATCCTGGCAATGTCATTGGCAAGTGGTCCCTTCATGATTGTTGTAGTTCTTTTGCTAGACACATTTGCGTTCATACGACAGTTTTTCAAAGCCGTACGGTACATTGTTAGGTTGCCTGGCCTGAAATGGTTGGACTCTGGATATGTGGTTGCCTTCAAGTTGCATCATTGTATCCGACCTGTTGATGTCCTTGGGTTAAGTTGGGTCGACCTAGAAAGCTATGAAAGCATGCATAATTTCGTTGCTGCTGTCTTCCAGAGTCTGCCAACAGTCATCTTGAACTCTGTGCTCTATTCTACAGGTAACAAGCCCAGTCATGGTATTTTCCTGTCTAGTGAGTTGTTTCTAGCAGCGGTTGTTGCGTCATGTTTGGCCATGTTCAGGGTGCTGGTCGTTACACTCTGGCAGTCATTCAGACTTGAGCAGGGTATTTTTGACTACGTTGCTAGTCTAGTGATCGGCAAGACATTGGCAGGAGAAGAGGAGGTGAAGTCAGCGCAATCGGCACAGGTCAATCATGTTGCTTTGCTTGTTCAGCAATATGAGATATCAGGTTCTGCTCCTTTGGGTTCTGCTAATCACAATCATGCTAGTAGTGTCCCCTGAATTCAATGTTTTTAAACCAATTTTTATGCACCTTTGATCTTCACATATAAGCTGAATGCTTTTAAGTCAGCGTTGTAAAAGCATAGCCATTCCAAAATGAGTACATCCAGACGGCAGATGCGCTTTGCGCTCAGCGTCAAGCACAATAGCAAAATTCCTCAAAACTGAAGACTCAAAGAGGCAGTACGGTATAAAAAAGGTGATTTTCACCAGCACGACTGTCGGACACCAATAACAGCGACTTACTACGAGATAAGGCACTCAACACAGCCACTGTCATCAAGCAGATCCAAGCATGAACTGTTTCCACTGGTGCGCACAGTTTGTTAATGATACAAAAGGGTGTTCAACTTTGCAGGCCCTACTCAGCCCTGGCAGAAAGTACAGAAAACATCATAATCAGTTCCCCTCTTGCTGCACACAATACAGATGGGACACTGCTGCCCTGTTTTGTCTCGCCGACTCAGCTGACACTTGATATGCAAGTTATGGCCTCATTCCTGCATGTTTACAGCTGATCATGGCCAAGGATTTGCGTGTTCAACTGGCTTGTTAGCATTCAACGTTGTGTGGCAGGTAAGCACACTTGGCCGGCACAGAGCGCCCCATGCGCTTCCACACTGCAAAGACATACTATCTGTAGACCGCAGCTTGCTTTCACGCCATTCTTGTCTACCAGGCTCCACTGCAGCAGGAGGCGTTTGACACATGTTTGCCAGGCTGCACAACTCTACTGTTACAGTTCTCTTGCACATGCACATCATGTCCAGCAGCGTCAAAGTACTGCATAAAACATGCATTCAGTGGCAGCTTGTGGTTAACAGCGCGTGCTGCCAGGTGCAGGGACTGCATGCTGCAAAGTTGCTCACGCTTTCTCTGCAGATGGTGGGCTAGCACCAAACAGCATTGCGCTGGATGAAATGAAGGGGCCACAAGCCTCTTGACAGGAAAGCTGTATACTTATCAATACAGTGGCACAAAAATGTTGTGCTTGCGAACGCCGTTTGAATCTTTGAGGCCGCGCAAGAGCTGACTAGATTACCAGCAGGACACGCCACATGTACAAACAGCTTGTAAAATGTTTAGCTGTCTGAAGTCCCAATGATCTGTGCAGCAGCAGTGCCTGTACTGAATATCAGTAGCTTGAGTCCAAAACTCAGGGCTGGACTCTTGCACAGCTGGAGATGCACCCCTTGCAATGCAATGCACGTAGTGATCCCCAAAAGTGTCAGCTTTCCTGAGGGTTTGTGCAACCAGAGTTTTAAAACAATGCTACAATCCGCAGTCTGCCACCTATGTCGAAAATCCAGAAGGCACCAAAAGCCAACAACACTTTCAATAAATTGGACTTTCAGAAGTCCATTGCACTCCTTTGTGCACAGATGACAGGTTGCACAACAAGTAGAGGTTTGCTGTCACTCTCCTCTGACAGAGGGAGAGCCTATTCAGAGCTACAGCTTCATGTGGAAGCGCTCTTGCTGCTTTCCTGCTACTTTGCTGAACAGTACAGGTGCCAGCTGCTAACTTCTGCCACCAACGTTGACTGAGACAACCCACTTTCCTATGCCTCTTGCGTCTTGCAGCCAAGCAGGGCTTCAGCGTGCTTTTACTGTTACAGAAACTAGTCCCCTCACCAGAAGTCTTTCGCGCTACAGCCGGTTTCGACGGGGGTGAACGTGATTGACTTGCTGTGGTGGATCGGGGTGCAGAGCCTTGCTTGTTCTACTGGTCGGATTGACCTAAAATTCTGAGCTCCGAGACCAAACGAAACTGGTCTTGTTTTGGCTGTCGTTTTGGCATAGCGTGCAGACCTGGGCTTGGGGTCATTGACACTCTATGCTGTGCCCTTGCCCCGTTCTGCTAGTATAAGCTAAGCATTACTGCTTCGGCGCAGAAGGAACTGTGAGGTGCCGGTATTTTGAGAAATGGCGGCAGTCTCGTGGGAGTCGCTTGACTCGTGGTTCGACATCCTTACGCTGGTTGGTATGAGCTTGCAAATACAGCGTGTTCAGATCGAGTCTGACGAACATTTGCTGATTTACCGACAGCATCACAACCTCAGGCTGGTTTGCAAAGCTTTCAGAGACTTGTTCAAGAAGCACCCCTCGCTGTCGGACTGTGTGTGGGTCCGGGAGGGCTTGCCTGCCAGCAGATTGCCCCAGCTGTTGAAGGCACTGCACACCAACCAAGCCTCGACGCAGTCACTGATCTCGGACGCCCAAGCTCCGGCAGCAGTTGCTTCACTGGCTGTTTTGCTTTGTCCCACTCCTCGACTGCAGAATCTGACTCTGAACTGGGCAAGCGAGACCACAGTTCATCTGGTGTCAGCGTTTACCTCCCTCACCTTCTGTGAGATTTTGCAACCAGAAGACGCTTTGGACGCTTTGGACGCAGCACCTTTGAGCAGCTTGGCAAACTTGCATGAGCTTTCGCTTGCTTATGGAACTTTCAACAATGTCCATCCTCCTGACCATTTGACATGGTTGAGAATAACTCAAGCCACAGCAGCAATTTGTGAGGAGTATGCTGGCTACTCATCACTCCTGGAGCTGCATGTTGGGAGTTGTGAACTCAGCATGCCTGGTCTCTTGGGCATATGTGCATTTACACAGTTGCAGGTTTTGGAGTGCGGCAACCACACTGTAGTTACTGCACCCAATGCAGCAAACTCACTCAGTCTTGTCGCGCCCATTCATGTCTCTGCTGCTTTCTTTAGCTTGTCTGGTCTCACTAAATTGAGCATGATTTTTAGTAGTGAAGGACTAGGCGGCGATATTGACACAGCGTGGTTGTATAGTCTTTTCCATTTGCAACATCTGGCCCTGACTGTCTATGTCGACAGTGACCATGATATAGGTCTTTGCATGGCACTTGATGACAAGTTCACACGTTTGAACAATCTACAATATCTCATGGCTGCAGCAGATGCTGACTGTGCCATACATTTCTGCGTACCATGGCACTTGATGACTGCTCTTCAATGCGTGGATTTTCAGGGTTCAGTTGGAATCACGGGTGACATATCAGACTTACTGCAAGCTTCTAGGCTCGAAACACTCGAGTACATAAGCGGAATAGAAGAGGTGAACTCAGGAGATGTTAGATACCGGTATGCTCCTGAGGCATTTGTCCGGCCATGGAAGGAACTAGAGCAATACATACAGCTGCATCCTCCCTCTGTTGACTGCCACTTTGAATTCGAGACCACATCATGTGATGATGCATATTTTTTGATGTTTTTTGCGATGATCTGCGACAAAGCAACAGACATGCAGTCAAGTATATGTTGGGCACCAGTTAGCTTGGTTCTATAATCATGATACACAGCTGCAGAGGGTTCTGCCCTAAGTACGTGTGAGCCACATGTGATGTCTTGATGGTGTCCTGGAGAAGGACAACTAGGGTGCTTTTGCAGCAGTAGGGAGGCAGCCCAGGCACCAGGGGGCTGCTTTGATTGTCTGCAGAAACCAGATGCTCCACCCTAGATAGCCCGAGACGCAGCAGGTTCATTGCACTGGCAGGCGTGGACTGGCTTGCGCCATTTTTCACCGCTGAATTGAGCTTGTTACTTTTTGTTTTGGGACGACTCGCGCCATTGTTATTGGGTTTTCCCCCACGCTTGCTCATCACCCTATCGTATGCACAATCTTTTGTTGCTAAGGCGGTGAAATCGGTGCAAAATAATGTGCCCGTACACACAATGCACCACATCGACTTGTTCACAGGCATTGGGGGGTTTGCGCTGGGCCTTGAAGGCATATCTTCTCCATGTCTATACTGTGACAACAATCTTTTCGTGCAGCAGGTGTTGCAGGACAAGATCAAGGAAGGACGCCTGCCCGATGCACCATTTGCACCAGATGTCGAGTCTGTCATTCGCACGAGCGTCCACCCGAGTCACAAGCCTGACCTCATCGTTGGGTCTTTCCCGTGCGTGGGAATGTCAACCGCTGGGCTAAGGCAAGGCTTTCAAGAGAAACAGACCGGGCTCTTCCACGAGCTCCTCAGGGTTATTGACATCTTCCAGACTCCCTTCATCTTCATGGAGAATGTGGCCAATATATTGACAATAGGCATGGCAGAAGTAGCAGCTGAACTGTCTGACAAAAGGGGGTACGAACTCAGGTGGATCACCATGCCAGCCTATGCTGTTGGACTGCCCCACATGAGAAGGCGCTGGTACTGCCTGGGTGTCCAAAAAGACCTGGACTGGTCGACTGTACTGGACATGCCTCCCTATCAACACATCCCTTGCATGGACAATGAACCCGATAGGATGATCATGCAGAAGAGCCAGCGCAACAATGAGGCAATAAGATCGCTAGGGAATGCTCTGGTACCCGCGTGCGCCAGGCTGGCCTTCATGTTCTTATTCAGCAACTACACCTGCACAAGCCTGGAGTGTACTCAGCTGAAGTTCCAGAACATTGATACTGACAACCTGCCACCGGCCAAAGAAAAGGTGTGGCCCCCAAGCGGCGTTCACAGGCAAGGCTCTACTTGGCAACTGCCCCAACCCAAGTTCCCCAAACCCAACCTAAACATCACGCTGGTGGGCCAACCTCTGCCAGCAGTAGTGTCGCCTCAACTGTCCTGCCGCTTGGTCACCGAAGCAAGGTTGCCACTGTGGGCCACCCCGAGAGCCAGCAGCATCTCCTCTTGCAATGTCCTCACCTGGAGGTCTGCCAGGGATCTGGCCACGCAGCTCAGATTCGAAGCTAGTACCGTAGAGGAGAGCAGGTTTGGCAAGCCCAATCCCAGGTGGGTGCAGTGGCTGATGGGGTTCCCCACAAACTGGGTTGCAGACTGATTTATTTGCTATCATAACATAAATGGCCAGGACGCGTTTGGGATTGGCAAATCCCCGGGCAGCCAGACGTGTGCTCAGAACGGATGTAATAGAAAGAGAACAAGCAAAGGTACGCATAGCTGCCAGGGCTCAGGCTGAAAGGGTGAAACGTGCAGAGCAGAAGAAGCGGCGTGAACTCAAGGAGGCAGCAGAGGCGAACTACCAGCGTCGTTTCCAGCATGCTATTGAAGACCTCAAGGTGGCACGAGGGAAGAGGGGTCTGGTGGAGGTGGGGACGGGTGTCATACCACCCCTGAATGATGTTGTCATCCAGCAGTACCTCAACAGCCTGTTTACTTCCACTCTGCCCTACTTCAAGAATTTCGAATACAGCCAGCGATTCAAAGCAGACTTGGATGCCATTCAGCACCCCGGGGAAAGCAGGTGTGGAGGACATAGGTCACTGCTGCTACATCAGGCGGTTGCCCGAACACTGACCACCATGTTGGCTGAGGGAAAGGATGCAGACCAGCGCGGCTTCCTGTTCTTTGCCAGCACAGGGAGTGGCAAAACTGTGACGGCCCTGGCCATGATGCTCGCCTTCTGGAACACAGACAAGCGCATCGTGTTTTGCACAACCCCCGACAACATGAAGGACAACTCTCTGGACACCTATGCTGACAACCTGGCGGAATACTTTCCCAAGGTCATCCCGCGGCATGGCAGTGAGAGCAAAGAGGCTTGGCATGACAGGCTGGTGGCTCAGCTGCGTCACAGGCTGCACAACACTTGGTCCTTCACCAGACTGGCATCTAAGCTGGGGTTGGGTGGAAGGATTGGAGCCAGCAACCCACATTTCTTGACTGAGGGAGCAGGGTCAGTGGTCATCATGGACGAGGCACATAGCATCGCAGCCCCTAAGCAGCCCCAGTATGTCGAGAAGTACAGGGCATTGCGCAACTACCTGACCAGAGCGGACGTGCAACGCCAGGTGGATGTGATTGCTCTGACAGCCACTCCAGGTGATGCCCCTCAGGAAGTGCTGGATCTCATGTCACTGGTCCGCCGCAAAAGCCAAAGCCCCTTCAAGCTGGCGGATTACACCAATGCTGCCGGTAGGCTGAACAAGCAGAAGTTGCTGCATGCCATGCTGGGGCTGGTAAGTCATGTCAACTTGAATGGGGACACTGGCAGGGTGGCGCGTACTAAGGTGCATGAACACAACATCCCCATGCGTCCAGAACACTATGAAATCTACAGAAGCAGGGTGTTGGGGATGCCTGCAACCAAACTGCACTTCCACGCAGACAAGAAGAGGCTGTTCTATGAGACCGCAAGAAAGGCTACCGGTGAGGCGTTATTGGAATCCTAACATCCAGAAGAACAGGGAGCGAAAGATAGCAGCATTTCTTGAGGATGCATGATCTGGTTTCGGAGCAATCCTCGCGGATTACGTAAACCCCCGCAGGCCCTTTCTTTGGCTAGATCTCGGAGTTTCGTGCTTGTAAATGCGAGTCGCGGCAACCTCATGAACCTGCCACCAAGAGAATTTTTCACGAGAAGATGGCGGGTAACACTTACGAGGAAACCACATACACCTTGGAGAACAGCAAAGACCATGTTCGCGGCTCAGTCAACAGGCGGGCAACACATCATCACACAACGCAAGAAGCTCAAAGACGCAAACTTCAGTGACCAGCAAGCGGATGCCATCATTGAAGTGTGTGTGTCAGTCGCACCTGGACTTGCAACCAAGAGCGACCTGGAGCTATTCAGCACCGAGCTGAGGAATGACATTGCTGCATTCAGCACCGAGCTGAGGAATGACCTTGCTGCATTCAAAACCGAGCTGAGGAATGACATTGCTGCGTTCCGAGTCGAGACCAGGGTGTTTTTTGTTATCATTCTGTTTATCGTATCAGCAAACTCTGGGAGTCCCGTGGTTGCATTTCTCAAACGCTCTGACTTGCTGAAGTAAACAATCAAGCAAGATCGAATGCCTTGATTGCTTCAGCCACTGTAGCCGCGTGTGATTGCACAGAAACTTTGGACAGCACCTGCTCTCTCTGGTTGTATATCCTGCGCCTTGTCAGCTGAATGTCCTCGTCTGACAGGTTGTCAAGGTGGTCTTGCAATTCTGCTGAGTCCTTGAAGCGAGAAATGTCAATGTACATGTTGGGCATGATGGCAGTCAGGTCGTTGTTGTTGCCAGTGTTGTAATACATGGGGACACAACCAGCACTGAAGGCATCGTACATCTTCTCGCTGACATAGCCCGGTGCATCGCAGTTCTCAATGATGATGGCGAATGAATATTTCTGCAGGTGGTCCACTGACGAGCAAGGATCACTGTTCCTGTGCCTGTGTTCCACCGTAACGCCAGCACCCAAAGATGCCTTGTCCCAGTGTACGCCAAACACGTGCGCATCGCTCAAGTCTTTCACATAGTGGGATCGTAGGTGATCCAAGGCATGCAGCTCCTGACCGTTGATCTTGTACATACCATTGTTGTTCCTGTTCTCCAGCACCATGCACACGGACCTCAATGATGTTGCCTTGTTTGTTCTCAGTCCAGCTGCTCTGTCAAGGGGGTTGGTGAGGTCCAGGTGGTGGGTGTTGTGCAGGCATGGGTGTGTCTTGACAGCAGGGTTGTTTAATAGGGGTTGCCAGTAAGTCAGCAGCACATCAAAGTGGTTCTTCAGGAAATGCACATCCCATTGGGCAGCATGCCGGACATTTGGACTCTCTAACGTGTAGCAAAGCCGCTTCAAGTCAGTCCTGTTGAACACAGTGCTGAGTGGGAGGTCCCCAGGATTGCAAAGATTAGCCATGACCACACTGCCCGGCTGCAACATGCCCTGGCAGACATAACCATTCATTATGTTGAAAGAGGAAGTGAGCCCCTTGAGGAGGGTCATTTGCCATTCATCGTATGCAAAACATCTCGAATCATCATGAAGCACAGAGATTGCCTTTGCGGTGGCAGTGGGGCTGAAATGGAAAACATACAAGTTGGGTTTGCTGAAGTCATACCGGGTCATGGCATTGCCCTGCTCGAAGAAGTCTGCTGTCACAGAGCCCACAGAACCTCCCAGCATGTACTGCACAGTGTGTTTGGGCACCCCTCTGACTTTGAGGCCAAGCAATGCTTTAGAAAAGGCCCTGTCTGCCTCCACAGCTCCTGAACGAAAGCGGCTGTTCCACAAGGGGGCCAGACGAATAGCCACATCCCTCTTGATCCTTGTGATGCTGGCACAGGGCTGTAAGGATGGACTGGTCATGTCTGTGTTCCTTTGGGGCTGGAGGGCCATCATCCGATATCACGCTTGGATTACTACACCACCCAACCCATTCATCAACCAGAGTTATTGTTGGGTCTGTCTTCTTAAGCATGATCATGCCTGCATTGAGTTGCCAGCAGGTTTTGTATTTATCGTGTGTCATCCCCATCGCATCAAACATGCCAGGTTTGGACCATGCCCCATTGGTGTACCCCTTTGCCTCTGCCTCCCCCAACCGGAACACAATGGCATTGCTACCTCTCAGCTGGGGTTGTTGCAGGTACTGCTTGATGTCAGACTCAACAAGCATGGTGCTGTCACAGTAGACCATCCACTCCCCAGGGGCCATGAGGTCAGGTGTCATGCGGATGACATGGGACTTCCATGCATAGCTCCCGAACCCCTTGCTACCCTGCTTGAAGATATCAGGGTTGTCCTGCACGTAGCGTACATCCTCTGGTGTCCATAGTTTAACATTTGTCACGCCTCCACAGGCCAGAGCAGTATGCCTTAGAAGCTCAGCACTCCACTTGTATGCAGGTGTGTAAAAGGATGTCAACCACAACTTTGATTCCATTGCTTACGGCAAACACATAATTGTGACTTTTCAGACGGATGTGATAAATCCCTATTTCAGCCTAAAACCAGGGGACATGCAAACTTTCACCTGACATGGACAGCAGCTTGCAGACAGATCTCACAGGCAGTCCACGAGAGACCTTCATGCTCATGATGCATGAGGAAATACAGCAGCTGCAGGACAAGGTGGCAGCACTCGAGGAACAAAATGCATCATTAGTCAGTTTGGTACACTGCCATGCTGCATACCACTTGTGCGATATGACGTGCAATCTAGCGCCACACCAGAACTTTCAGTTTCGTTTCACACCAAAAGAGACAGTGGCACGCTTAGTAGAACTCAATATCAGGATCCTTGCATATGATGAAGCAGAAGAGGTGCTGCGAGTGTTTGGTAATGCTGAAGACTGTGCTCAGCAATGTTCTGACGCCAAGTGGAAGTCCTACCCCATCCTGACCAGCACAGACTATCATACCAAATGCAAGGAACAATGATCATTCATCTTCTTGACACCTTGAGATAGGATGCAGAAAATACCGACAACAACACACTTGTTGCAACAGATATCAAATCCCTTTGCTGTTGATACACCAACATTCTGTCCAGCTTGAAGTCCAAGTCATCCATTCGCTTGCCAATCTTCAAGTCCAAGTCATCCATGCGTTTGCCAATCTTCAAGTCCAAGTTGTCTATGCGGCTACCCAAGTTGTCTATTCGCTTTCCAAGTTTCAAGTCCAAGTCGTCTATTCGCTTGCCAAGTTTTGTCTCCACTATGACCAACTTGGATTCTACACCAGCAAGGCTGCCACTGACCATAAGTTTCATCACAAAATAGATCCCTGCTGCAGCAACCACGAAAACAGCACTCGAGAGTGTGATAAGGTCACGCAACTCCCGTGTGTTGCTCTGGACGAAGACAAGAAGCCGTCTGAACACATCTGGCTCGTCTGAGTCTCCTGTTTTGTGTGTGGGTCGCGTCGGGGGGTTTGCAGGTGGAGATGAGCCTATGTCAGCAGCTGTTGCCTTGACCTTATGAGTTGCATATCGAGGACTCCGGACCAACTTAGATGTAACAGGTCGCGACTTATGACGCGGTACACCAAAATGGCCAAACGCGCAAGAGAGCAATATGTTTCGACACAAGATGCTGCAACTTCCGCCATAGCCATATCTATCCCGAGAACCCTAGCTAGGGCTTCAGCTTTCTGAATGGCTCCGAAACCAGATGTCGGATTCTAAATGGAATTCCCAATCACCAGCGATCTCGACACCAACCGCACAATCATATCAAGCTTGCGCTGCCTCAGCCGTGCCCGCCACGCTCTCTGCATAATGGTCACCCGCCTTTCGAACACCCACCTATCGAACAAATATGCAATGGGGACATCATACACACTAGGAAAAGCATCAACACCCACTCCAGGCACACCCGCATAAACTCCTTGGGAAAAGCAATGTTTGCCCACATTCCAGCTGTTTAAAGCCAACGTGAGCCTGTTAGTACTGTTGCACACTCCGTAAATTACCTGTAGATCATCAGGAATTCTCCCGCATAATGCCAACTCTTGATAATGTAGTGAAAGTATGGGCACGCAATTGTTCTTTAGGGCCAACACATGTCTCCCTGGTTGCAGAACAACACGGTTGAGGAAATGTCCCCCACAGGTGAGCCGCAAATCTGCATGCCCTGTTAGTGTCACGAAGCCTACTACAATATCACCTTCTCTAGGGATTATCAGCCTAGTCCCTTGTGCAAAACTCGGCCTGGAAAACAACTGGATCCCTTTCTGAGTACAGATCAGAGATACCATGGAAATCAATTCAATGTCAGGGAACTGTATCCGCGAGAATTCAAATTGCTTCCGTTCATACATTTCCCTATCTATTTGATAGTCAAACCATGCTTGTGACAAGCCTGCCCATTCCTTTTGCATTGCTGCAACCAATGTCATCCTTATAAAACTATACAAAAGTCTGTCAGGTCTTTGAACAAGCTCATGCCTTGCATGTGTTCTTGTGCACAGGCCAATGGACTTTCTGACACTCTTGACTACAATAGAACACACATCTCATTGCAGCATGGCTCTGCATAGTGTATTGAGTAGCTAACAATGAAAGTTTCAGCACCCAAAGTCACCACATGAGGTTCTTCAGTCCATGAAGGACCCCCATCAAGCAGCTGCGGTGGCAACCATGTATCATTCTTATCACTCTCGCTCCTGACAACAGGATGCCCTTTCATCAGTTCTAGTTCTCTGCTAGTTGGCACAACAACATGCGACGCCCACACAAAGTATCCCTTCAGAATAGGTACAATGTCTTCAAGGAACTCTCCATTCGTACGCGCCCAGAACCCGTTGGTCAAACGCTTGTTCAACAGCATCAGATTGGAAGGCTTTCGCCCAACTTTGCGCAAGAACTCTGCCACAACTCTGCACAGGGCTTGTATCAACCATCCGGCTTTCCGCCTGTACTCATTCGCAGCTTCTTCGTGCAGCATCTCTCTGTGATCCTCCCTCCTTCGTGAAGCTTCCGCGATCTCGATAAACCTACCTCCAAACCCTTCCGTGCTCCGAAACCACACTTCCACACTCAAAACCAGCTTTCGCGCCCATAGATCCACCTCGTACGCGCCATGACCAGCTCCATCAGGTACACCACGAGTCTTACGGGTTGGACAGAACATCACGCCACCCCCGATGAGTTCTTCGATATGCAAATCAAGAACTGGGGGTTGCCAGCCTTTACTGTGTGTGAATATTTGAATGAGATGACCTCGTTCAACCCGTGTTTGATTTTGATGAGTGGGTTGATCACGAACCAACTCAATCTGCCATAGCAGAGGCGCTACACAGATGTAAAACAGCCATCAACTTCATGTGTCAGAACGATCCCAACTTTGAGTGCGAAAGTCATGTGCTTCAAGCCAGTAGGCATGGGTTTGTCCCTATCAAGAACAAATGGAAGATCTCTTGGCGGTTTGTAATTATAGATCTCTACGCCATCAGATTCAAGGACATGCCTACTTTCTTGAGGGAGTGTGGACGTGAGGGAGATGAGGAACTGTGGGACAAGGGAATATACAGTAGCAAGAGGGTAAGTATCCACTCCTTTGATCATCTTCAGCATTGCGCTGTCTCCTGATTACGATATGTCATTGCAGCTCCTTGCCATTCCTGGTGGGTGCAAAGGGATAGATGGAGATGTGCGGGTCCTAGATATGGATGATAGATCACAGGCCCGGAGGTTCACAGCTCAAGGTCTGACAGGAGAAGAAACAGAGCTGCACTTCACAGATCAGCCCGGGTTTACACAAGCCAAGGCTTTGAATCATCTTGAGATTGAGCATATGTGGCAAAAGGGTCTTCCATATCTGAAAGCAGCAGGCTTCATAAACCCCCAACCTGTAGGCAGACGCACTCTCAGCATCTCCTTTTCTGCTGAGAATCGTAGCAGCCAGAACCCATGTCCTCTATGTTCAAGGGTACATGACAGGTGAGTTAAGAGTTAAGAAAACAGTGTGATATCCCTTTCCCCCCAGTAGAATGTCATATCCCTATCTATTAGGGTGTTTGTATGTGTTTTTCTAACTATCAACTCACCTGTTTGAAGTTCTGTGTCTGCACAGGCAAGCATGGTACCTTATGGAAAAGGCTGATGGAGGCTTTTCCATAAGGTACCATTGACCAAGAACTATAGCCAACACTGCCATTCTCACTCCATGGCACCAGATCATCTCGGGACGCCTGCAAGTGACATAGCACCACTCTTAGACATTGCTCAGGCTGGTCGCCACATTGCCAGCATAGCAGAATACCAGGCTCATCGTAAAATTGTCCAACAGCTTAAGCCAGTTGTAGAGACAGTTATGGGCAGCAGTATTCAGATTTATTCAGCGGCTCAGAATGACAGCAGCTTCCAGTTCCATGTTCAGAGCACTATGCCATGTCCTCTGTGCAAGGGGTATCATGGCACTTCCTTGTACAATTGCGACTGTGTGCTGTCCCCATGCTGTGCAGTCAAGAATCAAGACAGCCATTGCAAACAGCATATCATAGGCTGGGAGCGCGTTGAAGTATTCACAGATATCATGCAGAATCCTGCAGGTGACGCGCCATACGCACAGCTCTTCAATATGCACCAGGCATCTGTTGGTCATGCCTGGAAGTATGATGGCAGCAGCTTCTACATGCATGATGGTGTCTTGTGGAGGATTCTTGGATAGCCCCTTGAGCATTGGCCTGACCACTTCTTGAACCCGCTGTTTGAAGTACATATCTGTCTGATTCATGCACAACCAGGCTGTTGATACAGACAGCAAGTCAAAAGAGACAGACAAGCAGATCAACCGCATGTATGATGCCAGCAAGCGCCTTGAGCATACTAAGAAGGTTGATGATGTCATGAGAGAGAGCAAGACAGCATTGTACGACCCCAACTTCAACAGGCGCTTTGATTTTACCTATTTGTGACAATAATTAATGTCATTACTCAACAACGTTGTATGATAGCTAGACGGGACTTTGCATTATGCGTAGCACAATGGTGCACCTAGACTAGCCTCAAGCAGATGTCATTGTTATTTGACCAAAGCCTAAGCTCACATCTGTCAAACGTGAACTTTGATATTGTATTGCAAACATGCCATTGTAAGTTCCGCACAAAGACCCAGATGACATGGCAGAGCTTCTGACATGTCAGCAGCAAGCTGTAAACAGCGCAAAGGGTCACATCTGCTAAGGACGATGCTGAAAGCATCTATGCTAGTGCACATCTGTGACTCATACAAGGGTGTGCTGCGCAGGCTAGTGTGCTAGCGATCCGGATAAATCATTGAGAAAGGCCTAGCAATGCTTGTTTAACAACTAATATGCAAGAGTTCATGAAGCCATAAAGAATCAGTAGCTGCAAAGCAATTGCCTGATTTCAAAATCAAAGTTTGAAACTCACTCTTCTGCCAACCTCTGCTTGTACAGCTTACTTCCAAGTTGAAACCGCTCTTGGATGGTACAGTTTCTCATGTGGCGCTGCCGAAAGCAAGACACGCCGCCTGCCTATTGCGTTGCCACAGGTCTGTTGCGTTTCACTTCTTCTGAAAGTACATCAACCACGACAGGAGTGCCTTCAGTACTGCTAGCACCGTTCAGCTTACTCACAGGCTCTGGCTTATCGCTGACTTGCCACAAAGCAGCTGAGTCTCTGCTAGGAGTTGACGACCCACTCATAAAGCAACTTCACATGCTGCAGAAGCTGAGTGTTGCACTAGGTTGCCCCTGCATCTGGCATGACTTCATTGGCTTGATCCAATAAAATATGCCCCTTGCAGGCATATGAACGCTCAACAGACTTGACCCTCACAGGCTTCTACTCTCAGCTTTGACAGCTGCGGCACCTGATCCAGATGCAGGGGACTGACTGGACGGATGACTGGACAGACTCATGAATGGACTCAAGGTTGGACTC